>SXGU01206367.1_pt1 | contig 10535 bp, 17 predicted proteins | sample 3174531 | NCBI WGS metagenome assembly SXGU01 (sample SAMN11356863, study PRJNA531348) | freshwater metagenome | isolation source: freshwater sample F1-140 | place: China: Fuxian Lake, Yuxi | collected 2017-12-25 | reverse complement strand
TTGCGCACGACGACAATCGCATCGGGGTAATGCTTGTGCCGCGGTAGGTCCTTAAGTCGGCGCCGCTGCAGCGCAGTGAGAGCTTCGCACCCTTTTTCTGCGACGGTCGAATAAAGCTTGTCTTCAATTCCGGACGGCAACATCAGCCAAAGCGTCATCCGCTTCCATCATTCATCATGCTCGCACGCATCAACCACACGGTGCCCGTGGACGGCATCACATCGTGCTGACAGGCAGGGATGATCGTCGTAAGCTAGCGACTCACAGCATTGGTGGACGTACAAGAATATCAGTCGCTTAAAAGCCTTCCAAGCTCTTCACTCCAAGCTTTCCACGCCGCATTAGTGCAGCCTCAGCTTACATCGGCATCTCCATTCCAAAGCGGACGTGTCCTAAGTCGGAGCTGCGGCATGGTGCACTGCGACAACGCAAAATGCACTTCCGCCGCTGCCGCCGCCGCATGCGTAGATAAAATTGCATGATTCGGCAGATATCGCATCTTTGCCATCATGAGAGTATAATCCCGAAATAAGGCATCAAACTGGGCCGAATTGGAGAAGTCTTGCCATCACTGCGTCACAAGCAGCCAGACAGCCGGAGAGGTGAAGTCGCCCTTCGCCAGTAGAAGAAGGCAACAATGCAGAAATGAATGAGCCCAGATCAACATCATCGTAGCTCAGCTGCTTCCAACGGCTTGCAGACTACAGTAACTGCAACGCTCTGCCCTCAAAGGAGGTGAAATCAATAGATGCAGGCAGGCAGCTAGAATACACGGGAGCTGTTACAGATCGAGTGTAGCGCTAGTCAAGAGGGAACCACAAGACTAAACGAACGGCGAGAGGAACGAACGAGCCTCCAGAATCTGGGGCAACCATCGCAGAAGAATTAGGAGGAAGGACCAGGCACAGAAAACTGTTTAGCTGTGCACAGCTTCGACATCGAACAGGTATCGGCGCAGACGGGGCGCGCCAGACCAAAGATGGAAAAGCGACAGAAGCAAGAGCTTGCCAAGTCAAGAAGGAATGGCATCGCTAAGAAATCGAACTCTATGAAAATATCTCTCATCATCTTGCAGCATCAAATCTAAAAGCTGCTTGGAGCTTTGCCAGGCGACCCGGAATCGCCGGCAGAGAGCTCCGGCCAATGGCAGACATACCATTGAATTCAATGTGGTTGGCTGCCCGGCCAACGCTAATCTCAGGCAAAATCTTCAAGCAAAAGCAAAGTGGAGCGCATCTAAAACTCAGAATGGCTCATTTATTCGTCAAGCGCAGCAGCACTTTTATGCTTGCAGCGCCAGCGTGGCATTACGCGCAAGCGGCGCAGCATCACACACTGCGACCAGCGTGGCAGCAGTGGCGAGTCATCAGTGGCCACGACGGTTCAGCTGTTCAACCGTCGGCACAGAAAATAACCGATGAGAATCACTACTGAAAGACAGTAGTAACTCAACAGCGAGTCCAAACAGAACCGGCCATTAGGGCTATCAGCGGCGCAGAAGGAAGATATAACTGCCAGTCGGTATTGTTGTGTGTTCAAGAGCACAAGGCAATCTCACACAGCGCACAGGCTACAGGCAACTGTACACCAGGCATAAACAGACAACCGCGAGGGACAAAGGCAGCGGAAAAGGACCAGATCGAGTCAACGATCACATCGCCCCCAACACACCACGATTCCGACGCAGCGTTCGTCAAAGCAAGACGGCCTCAACTTCAGCAGCGCAAGAAGCAACATCAGCAGGATAGCACTTGGGTTGGGATATCACTCCTCAGGGCATCGAACAATTGCAGCCCATTCCCACCATCCGCAATCGATGAAAGCATCTGCCTCTCATAGCAACGTCTTTGGATCAGCTCGCCATCCAGGCGCCATGAAATGATGCTTCGCGGGATCCAGCTGTGGGGAAGAAGGCATCAAGAAACCCCACATCTGTCGGATCAGCCAGGTAAAAACACAGCAGTCTCCCCGCCGCCAGAGCTTTGGGCTTGGAGTGTCTGTGAAAGCGCAGCAGTCCCAATGCAGGCGAGCATTGGGCACATCTGCAAGGTAAGGTTTCGCGCGCGCTCAGCTCAGAGAACCTCTCCGAAATATACAAGCACACAAGCACCCCTACCTTCCACATTCACACAAAAGTGTAAATGAACTTGCAGTGCTTTGCTGCAGCATTCGAGCTTGAACGGCACTGGGGCCCAGGCTCAGGTCTGCTCCGGCATGCACAAGGTGCATCAGGTCATGCCTTGCAGCCTCTTCGCAGCTTCACATTCAAGTGCCTCGCTGCGGGACGACAGGCAACAAACGCTTCGCAGAAACCATCAGTCTGCTGTTGCTGTGGTCTTTCGGCATGCAGCGCGGTCACATAGTGTACAATGCGCATTCAGCCAGGGGAACGACTTCGCTGCGCCACCCTCTTCATTGTCGAAGCGGCAACAATGGTACTTCGGGCAGCGATCGTCGCTTGCACCAGGTCGGCAGCTCGCTGTGCCTGCCTCATCACAGCCAATGCAAAAATGTAAATGGTCAACAGACCTGCCCGCAGGCTAGCTGTGGGTTCGGCTGCTCGATCAACGTTCACAGCACAGGTGGCGCTGGCACACCTCATCGTCAGCATCAGTGCCTCTCAATCTCTGCAATGCCCTCAGGCTGCTTGCAGACTGGCGGAGCTTGACGGTGTCATCTAGATAACTCGATTCTTCGTCTGGTGTCCGAAAGAGGTGTAACCATCGTTGAATCGCATGCCTCATCTTCAGTACTCTTCCGAACTCAATGTACACTGACAGAGTCGGGCGTCGACGTCGTTTGGTGCGCACCTGTACAACGCAATTGCAGCGTGTTACATCTCAAAACAGTGTAGCAGTGAACAAGTTAAATCAACATCAAGTCAACGACAACAAGTTCAAGTCGTGGCGGTGTGTAGCGATTCTGTCGGTTGGAGCGGCAGCGGGCGTTGGTCTCTACGCCTACAGCAGTTGGTCGCTTCTAGAAAGTGCGGCGCACGCGGCATCTAGCTTCTCCTCTTCATCCACGACGAATCCAAAGTTGACTTGATACAGCCAGCAGCATATGCATCAAAATGGGCCACACTCAAAGGGGCTCCACATAGCCGGAAACAGGCTGGGTCGCTATCGCGCGACAGTTCACAAACTAAATCTTCATCATTCTTCATATCACGGCGAATCACGCTTTGACAAAATCGATGTTGAAGTCGCATCCGCAGCGCTTGCCTACAAAAAGAAGCTTTCCACAGGGCTTCGCAAGGCGCGGCGACAAGCTTGCTCACCAGCGGTGACAAGCTGCAACATTATCATGTGCTCGCTCAGGCCCTTAGCATCGCTGCCAGCAGACAGCAGCACCGGCGACATGAGTCTGGGGCTTTCATGCCCGGCTCTCAAAAGTTGACTGGAAGGCTGCCATAGAGCAACAGCTCATCTAGCTCAGGCGTTGCACAGGCAGTTAGGCAGGCGGGAGTTGTCTCAGCGTCGGCGGTGACCAGAACAGCTAGATTACTGCAGTCAAGGTTTGAGCGCGGGTAATCAGCTTGCGACATAACCATCATGGCATGCCGGTCAGCGCAGCTGCGTCCAAGACGCTGCAATCAGTCAATCCATTCGACAACATTAATATCGCCCCCATGCAACGAAGGTGCTCAGCGTGCAACTCGCATCGCAAAGCTGCCACCAAGCCGCAAGAACGACTGCGCTGCAAATCCACAACGTCGCCCCCAACAGCCTTGAGCCCAGCCAAAACAGAAAATATCTTCAAAATAAAATAGGACTCGACCTGACTCAGTGCCGTCATCGGGCCTCATCAGCTCATCAAACTGCAGCAGACTGTTGACTCATCCGGGCAGCGGGCAAATATCGGCGTCAAGCTGCCGCCGGGCAAAGGCCCTTCTCGCCAGCGCCAGGTGCTTCAAGCGCTCGGCCAACATCAACGGTCATCAGATTACATTCGCTGCAGCAGAGAGCTAGCAGTGCGCACGCTGCTCCACTTCAGAGCGAACCGATCTTTCATTCTCAGGTATCCCGCCAGCACGCCTGAGGTATTTTGTCACAGCTTGTTACAGCGACAACACCATCAACGCCATCGACGCGCACTTAAGCACCAATAAGAAGTGGGGCAGCAAATAAACAGCGGTCTTGCAATGTAGTTGCAGGGCTGCACCAGCAAGTGTGCACTCGCCACATGGATGGGCAGCTCAAGCCGCACCGTCGTCGGGACGACACCACAATCCAGCTGCTCAGCAGCAGCTGCGTCAGCAGCAAATTACCAGACACGGCTCTGCAAGCACTCGGACTGCCAGCTGTGCACACCGCGCTCTGGTGCGCAGCAACCTCTCCTATCGCACTGTTGCTGCTGCAGTTCGCTCATCATCATCGAGCAGCGGTGTCTGCAATCTCAACCCGCCTCGCAGGGCGCAGGCATCATCCTCTTCTGAACCGGCCCACGGCGCTTCCAAAGCCGCCAGCTATCATTGCACCAGCGGCAGTGGCTCTCGCATTTGCCAAGCGCACATCGCCACCATTTCATGCTCCGCATCAGCGGCGGCACGTGCGGACATTCGCCGGCTACGTCCATCATCAAGCAGAAGCGGGTAAGCCGCAGACCTTGGCGATGGCGCCATCGTCTCTGTCGCCTAACTTTCTTGCAAGCCTTAGACATGCAAGTGCTCGCGAACGATCGAGAATTGCGTTGGGAAGCGAAGAGGCTAGTAACGGGCTGAAAGAACGTAGCGCTGAATAGTTGCAGAGCTGCCGGAAATCAGCTCGCCACAGTTTTAACGCGGCGGCGACAGCACGGCGGCAGCAGCTTAGCGGCGGCGCCGGCGGTTTCGGCGCAGCAGCAGCAACGCGAGCAACCTTGCTGCAGCTTCATCTGCAGCATCGTCATTCATCCGCCTCTTAACATCGTCGGCAACGCAGCATCGCATCTCGTAAGCATCGCGCAGCCAATGACCAGCAGCATCGTATCGTCAGCAGTCGGCAGCATCGCATCGCCGGTGTACCAGCAATCATCAACGTCGCACGGGCTCGGCTACAACTGCGATCGTCGTGTGCTGCCTTGCCCCATGTTGCTCCGTGCTCTGCACTCTGCAACCTGCCCTCCGAACTGCACAGCTGCCATATGGCGTCATCATCTCTTATAGCAACGCCATCACTTCATCGTCATCGGCAGTGTCGGCGTCAGCACGCCGTCGCCTTCAACATTGGAGCTGCCACTGCGATCGTCCTCACACATCGCTACTGCCATCTGCAATATCAGCCTCACGCTTGCAATCGCGCATACGCATGTGTGTCCTTCTCGCCACAGACATTGCTATCCTGAATCGGCATCGGCCTCAGGCAGCATCGGCGTCGCCATCGCCATAAACAGGATTGACGTCGCCCCCGCGCCACTGAAACGCGCAGACATGTCGCACGCTCGCTCGTCATCTTCAAAGACTAATCGCATCGTGCAGAATCCGCGCGGCGTAACATCGATCGTCGACGCCTACCTCGCAGCTCGCGTAGGCATCAGCGCCAGCATCGGCCTTGGCGACGGCACAACGCGCAAGATCACGTAGTCACGTGCAACGACGCCCAGTACCTCGCAGCATCAGTAGTACATCGCAGCGGCATTTTGCGCCAGCAGTGAGTGTCAGCAGCCAGCGTCGACCAATGCAGCGTCGATTCCCAACGCGCAGTGCTGCGAAGCACTGCACAGCACTGTCAGCGCAGAGCCAGTGTCTGCAGCTCAGTCGTCGGTGCCCACGTCGCAGCTCGTCAACGGCGTCAGCACAGCGAAGCTGGGAAACGCGGCCACGCATAATGATGTCCAGCACGGCGCGGCATCAGCTCAGCACCAATATCGCGAAGTGAGAGCTATATCAATTTCGCTGCATCGCGCACAGCGATGAATAGCAGCCGCAACGCGCGCATCGACGCACAGCAGTTTCGCTGCGCCGTGTAGCATCGCACAACGCAGAGTCAGCGTCAGCGTCGGTGACAGCAGCCCAGCCGCATAAACACAAATTGCTCCAGCGTCGTGCGCTGGCGGGTAAGATCGCCATTGCAATAGCTACATTTCAAAATCTCGAGCAGCAGCAACTGGTAACCATCGACTCGTCGAGAGCACGCCGAAAGCTCAGCTGCAAGTGCATGCTGCTTCCTGCAGCTGAAGCAACGTCGGTGCCACTTCGCGGGTGAGCGTCAGCACAGTGCTGTAACGCACGCAATGCCTCTGCCTTTGCGCGACGCACGTAGCGCACTTCTTCTAAAGCAATGTCATCTTTAACATCTCTGCCACACAGCAATTCCCGCTTGCATCGGTGCCGGCACTGGGAAAGCATTCCGTGCCTATGCGAACCCGATAAAGATCTCGATGCAACACACGCGCACTGGACATCGCACAGAATCAGCGAAGCGTCGACATCAATCATCGATCGCCAACATCCACGTCGCAGCCCGCATCGGTATCGCGCGAAGCGATGCGCAGCAGTTTGGTTCTCTGAACCGCGCAGCATCGGTCTGCATCACACTGCACCGCGCAGCATCGATCTGCATCATGCGGTGCTGCGCAGTCTCGTCAGCGCAGAGCCAGCGTCAGCAGCCCGGAAGTCGGCATCATCGCTAGCAGTGCAGCCTTCGTCGTCGGCGTCAGTGCCGGCACTTGGCCGCACAAACGCAACTTGCTAAAGCGTCTCATGCGCAGGCGAGTAAGTTCGCCATTGTAATCGTTGCGATTTTATACCTAACGCAGCAGCTGCAGGTGATCAGCGAATCCGCGAACAGCAACGATCGTGCAAGAGCAGCATTGACCGTGCAAGCCGTAGAGTTACGGTCGCTCTTTTCTTCCTGGCGTGGCAACCACACAGCAAGCTGACGTCAGCGCCAGTTGCCACCAACTTCGCAAGAGGACGCCGAGAGCTCAGCTACAAGTGTGTGCTGCCTTCTGCAGCCGGAGAGACATCACCGGAGAGACATCAGTCTCATTTCGCAGGTAAGCGCTCAGAGACATCAGTCTCATTTCGCCGGTGAGCGCTCAGAGCAGCACTGTAACGAACACCCGCCATGCCTCTGAACAACGCGCGCAGCGCACGTAGCGCCCGTCTTCCAGAGCATCAGCATCTTTGTGACCTCCGCCGCACAGAAATAACGACAGGGTGGCCAATCATGGCGTCCACGACTCCCTCTCACCTGCCTCCTCATCTGCGGCATGAGAAGAGCCAGCACTCAGGCCTCCAAGTGTCAAGCAGCATTGCTCAGCCGAGCGTTGGCAGCATCAGCGGAGTTGAGAGCAGTGGTTGCTTTGATCGCAGCCGACGTCGCATGCTCCACATCTTGCTAGCCAGCAATGTGTGGGCCTGGCGCAACGGCGACCAGTATTTATCAGTGCGAGGCGGCACCCTCCGACCGGTCTAAAATTTCTCCGATCAGGAAAAAAAAATATTTAAAATTAAAATTCTGCCAGCGTGGCACCAGCTCTCCCAGTGGTGTAGCAGAGCTCTGCTTGCGGCCAAGCAGCCGCCTCATCATCGCCAGCAGCATTATCGGCGACGACATCAGCATCGTCAGCATCCCGAGTATCAGCAGCGCAGCAGTAGAGGTCGACACAGAGCGGACGCGCTCGTCGTTCACAGGTGCTGGAGCGCCCGCAGGTAAGCAGCGCGCCTTCCGTAGCTTAAACCAAACATTGTCATAACGGTCGGCTGACACTCGCGGCAGCACCCGCACACCGCCGTTCCGCCATCAGCACCGACTGTCCGCATCTTCGCCAGCATCAGCATAACGCACTGGCCCCTCGGCCCATGAAGCGCACGCAGCAGCTTGGCCATCCGCATGGGCCAACATTGCAAGCTCTCGCCGAACACCGCACGCAGCAGAACCACCAACGGGTGCGCCTCGCATCACATCACGTCATCCTCCGCAGCGGCATCAGCGCCAATTCATGCGCTTCAGCGCGCAACGCTGCTCACTCCAACAGCACAGTTCATCAGCACCAGCGTTGCCCTGCAGCACGCTCCTCGGCAGTGGCGCAGCGTCGGCGCCGCCGCACCATAGCGGCAGCGGCGACCTCGTCATGGCTGGCCCTGTTGACGCTGATTTTTGCAAATCAAGCAGATAGCGGCAAACACAGTGCCTCCCCCTCGCTATCGCTCTGCATGAGCGTACAGCGTCGCACACTTTCGCTGACGTGCACGCGCAGCTTGCGCAGCGCACGAACGCTCACGTCTGTAGCAGGCGAGGCATAGATACGCGCATCAAGGGTTCCGCTGCTCATCTGAACGTGGTCGCTGCTCTTAATAGCGGCAACCGCATTGCTGAGGTGCCGGTGAATACCCGCCCTACAGCGCAAATCGTTGCGAACAGCTCGCTTGCTGCTGCGCTCGCTGCCGATCAGCGCGTGGCACAGCAGAGGTCATCGTCTCTTTCTGCGCGTGCTCCCTGCACCTCGCACCAGCACAGACACCTGCAGCGGTCAACGCAGCAAGGCGCTGCATGCTCGTGGCGCTGGTCGTGACCGCGGCAATGCCAAAGTCGCATGGCAGGTGAGCATCACTATGTGCACGAACTTGTAAGCGACCACGCAGCACGACGCGTGCAGTTCATGTCTTCAGCAGCTCCAGTCTTCGCATGCTCAGACGGACTTGAAGCCACCTCGCCGGTGCTTCAGCTTCAGCAACACTTTCGAGCTAGCAGCATTATCTCGACACGGAGCGTGCGACTGCGTCTGATGCATCGCACACATGCCACCTCATTCAGCAAACGCGCATGTATTGCCGCACCGCACAACCTCATGCGAGGTACCCGCCAGCGCGAGCAAGGTGCATCTCCACCATCTAGCAATCACGCATGTGTCCGCAGCTTTGCAGCAGGTTATTGCACGCGCGCAGCTCTCGCATTCTCTCCTCTGCTTGCAATTCGCATCGCATGGGCACTGCTGACTTAAGCAGCACGCCAGGCTGAGTGCACCCAACGTGCATCGTCAGCATCGTTATCATAACTATCTTATCCTATAAGCAGTGGACAGCACACCGGAGAGGAGCAGCAGTCGCTCGAAAAGGCCTTCGCCTGTGTCAAGCCGCTCGCCGTGCAGCTGGGCTTTTCACTGCATTCGAACAGTTTGCAGCCTCACGTTCACGCGCAGCTGCAGTATCTCCCCACGCATTGCAACGGCCTCGGCGCCATTTTCCGCTCCTCCTCGCAGCTGATTGATAAGCGCCGCACGCATCGCATTTCCGCCGAGGCTCTCCCTTGAGCATTCAACTCCTAGCTCAGCAGGCGCATTCATTCCACCTATGTCGCAGCATTGCAACCGCGCTGGCTTCCGCTTCCGCTCTAACGCTCCAGCGCCATACGCACAACGGCTCGCGGCGGGTACATTTGTTCCTGCCTTCGGCGCGAGCTTCCTGCCGCGCACACGTGCACATCACCATCCTTCGGCTCGCGCTCTGCATTCGCAGCATCGCAGCTTCAGTGCCAAGCGACCGCACACGCGTCCTCGCGCGTAACGCATGCAGCGGGAATACTGACAGCTTAAGCAGTGGGACAGAATAGAGCGTTCCATGCGCCATGTGCTAATCGAGCAACTTTGCACTACACGGCGGGCAGCACCCACTGCAGCAGGAATCAGCGCCTGCTACAGCCACGCACCGGCAACATGCCAAGCGCCAAGACCATCGGAGCAAGCATCAAAGGCACGTAACGCTCCGCAGCAACATTTGCACTCATGAACTGCAACAGTCTTGTCCACGTCGAAAATTGCGCAGGAGGTCGCTAGTTCGCATCCATCGCGCCGTCGCCGATCATCGCACGCCCACGTGCGTGTGTGCGACGGAAGAACAGCACAGGAACAACACTCAGCGTCGCCGCGGTTGGCTCCTGGTTACATGCTGACGCTGCATCGGTAATAATTCGGCCTGCGATGCGCATCGCACCGTCGCTAAATCCAATACCAGGTAACGACGTCACGTCCTGCGGCGCAACACCGCCCACGCAGCAATAATTCTCGTCACGCCCGGCCACTCTCTCATAAAGCAACTAAGCTTGGGTGAGCCGACGGCCGTCGTTCTTGCCGGGGCAAAGATAAATAGCTCGCGTTCTTGCATCGGCGGCCACATTCGTTCGCTTTCCTTCGTCGCTCAGGCCTCACTGCAGGAGCTGGCTGTCCTTGCAGCAATATGCCGTGGGCATCGGCGCTTCAGCTCTCCACCTTGCGCAGCAGAAGCCTGGTGCATCTGGCAGCGCAGCACGCCTTCTCGCATCAGGTCCACGATATCGGGCAGCAAACATCCCGCTGACATACTTCGCAGTATGCAGTCCAGACTCCGGAGAGGGAGATAGAGGAAGAGAATAACCAAGAAACCAGCCAAGCAAAAACCAGGCCTCATCGCAGGCCGCCGAAGTCACAAAGGCTTGCGCACGACGACAATCGCATCGGGGTAATGCTTGTGCCGCGGTAGGTCCTTAAGTCGGCGCCGCTGCAGCGCAGTGAGAGCTTCGCACCCTTTTTCTGCGACGGTCGAATAAAGCTTGTCTTCAATTCCGGACGGCAAC
>SXGU01107993.1_pt1 | contig 10535 bp, 9 predicted proteins | sample 3174531 | NCBI WGS metagenome assembly SXGU01 (sample SAMN11356863, study PRJNA531348) | freshwater metagenome | isolation source: freshwater sample F1-140 | place: China: Fuxian Lake, Yuxi | collected 2017-12-25 | reverse complement strand
GCGGGTAGGCGTGGGCAGTGATTGCCTGGTCCATTTGCCCGCGCAACTCGCGATCATTGCTTAGTGGTGTGAGGTGAAAGAAAGCCGTCCAATCCTCTGCTGCCGGCCGCACGCCCCGCCACCACAACCTCAGCTGCAGCGGCCAGCTGGCAGTCGGCAATGCATCCACCCGGTAGCCAATCAGCTCCAGCTCCCCCGCCAGCATGATCTTCACCGGCACAGAGTCGGCTGGCAGCTTTACAGCCGGGCGCGCCACCTTCACCGGTCCGAAAAGAATTCGGTCGCCGTTGACTGTCTTATCTGCACCAACCGTTTGCACGCGCTCAAAATCGTACGGCAGATACATTCCCAGCTCAAAACTGTAAGCCCCGGGCTGCAAGCTGCCCGGGACATCCAGCTCGGTGCTGCTGATTATTGTTTCTCCCGGCTGCCATTCATAGGTGCGGTAAGCAAGCTCCAGCGGGTAGGAGTTTACTCCCGCAACTGACTGGCCGACGCCATCCAAAAGGTGGACAAACATAATGAAGTCATCCGCCACTGGATGTTGCACCGTCCAGTGCAAATCCAGCGCGAAGGGTTCGCCCGGCGCAAGCTGCTGGCAGAGATAGCTGACGGCCTTGAGGCAAATGCCATTTTATGCTAACCAGACAGACCTGCCTGAACAATGTGCGATATCGCTACGCAGAAAACAGTCCGTGGGTACTGAGTAGTGTAAACATTACGATTTCCAAAAACGCGCGCATGGGTACCATCGGTAGTAACGGTAGCGGATAAAGCACGGTAGTTGATCTGTTGATGGGGATGCTTGAGCCTACTGAGGTAAAAATCATTGTGGACGATCAATCGGTGACCCAGTCAAACTTGGAAATTGGCAGGGGTGTCTTGCCCACGTGCCACAAAATATTTTTCTGGCCGATGCCTCGATTGCAGAAAATATCGCTTTCGGAGCACCGAAACAACGGATTGACATGGGACGTCTACGGTGTGTGGCACAGCAAGCGCAACTGGATGACTTTATTGAATCGCACCCGCTAGGATATGATGCATTTGTGGGTGAGCGCGGAATTCGTTTGTCGGGCGGGCAACGGCAGCGCATTGGCATTGCGCGTGCGCTTTACAAGAAAGCATCCGTGCTGGTGTTGGATGAGGCGACAAGTGCGTTGGACAACGAGACAGAAAGCATGGTGATGCAAACCATCGTTAATCTCGACAAGGGTCTGGCAATTCTAATTGTGGCTCACCGGCTGACCACCCTCCGACATTGTGACTGGATTATTGAACTGGTTAATGGTCAGGCAGTGCAGCATGATTCTTATGAGCAAATGATTCGGGCGCGGCAACCGAATAATTCTCTACATTGAGGCATAGCATGGGCTAGATCGCAGTAGGCAATTGTCCAGAGTGTGGCGCCGCTGAGCGGACTGCAAGTGCTGATGGCCTGGCGCGCTTCAATAAAGACATTGGTTTTCACAATATTAAACATGCTGCTGAGCGCCTACAGAAAACGGTTGAACACCTGGTCGATACGGCTCAGGTCTATCAATGTTCCGGTTGTCATACCTATTATTGTGATCCTTGGATCAGCCAAGAAGTTGCTTCTTTTGTGTTTACTAAAGCGGCACCGGATCATATCGCAGGCTGGGGAAATTTCGAGCACTGGCTCAGCAGCAACAATCTGAATAGCGTTCAACAGGCAAACCTAAAGCTGTACCGTATTTTGGAAAATAAAATTGGTACGGTATCATCCTATGCGGAGTTTGGTTGCCCGTTCCAGTGTCTTCTCATGTTGTTTAAGGCGCATGAAGAAACACCGGCAGGAAGGTTGACGCTATTTGCCAAAGCCATGCAGCGCGAACCTGATGTGCGTTGGACCAAGGTGACGCAACTGCATCAGAGAGCGACGCGTTGGGCAAATTGGTTGGTGATGGGATATCACCGGATCCGGGCGATCAAGGAATCTATCTGGGGTGGAAAGACGGCTAGCGTTACGGATACGAGCGTATCGTCACTACCGGCAGTACGATTGCTGCTGACGCAGGATACCAACCGTGCCTGGGGCAATAACTGTGTGCGCTATGGTGGCAGTTGCAGATATTTCGCGGGCCAAGTACTGGGTGCGGATGGGCTGCCGTTTAATGAAACCGTCGATCAGGCAGTGCGTGAAGAGCGTGCCACGGTGGACCTGTTGGGGATATTCAACAGTCTGGACTATACTAGCGATCCGCTGGCAGTGATTCGAAATGGCTTGAAGCTGGCACGTCATATCGTTATCGCCACGCACCATGCATCCTATGCCGGCAAACAGCATCAATACGCGTTTGGCGAGAATTTTCCGCAATTGCTGACAACCATGCTTGATGGAGCAGTCGTAGAAGACAGTACCGATATAATGATTGATCACGGGCGCAGGAGTATTTTTTACATCCTGATTTCGTTGGGGAAGAAATGAACCGGTCAAATTTGAGGAATCGCTGTGACTGAAGCGACAGTGGGAAGTAGAGCGAGCGAAGTCATTTGTATTATCTGCGCACGCGGAGGATCAAAAGGCTTGCTCCGAAAAAATCTCAGACTGCTGGATGGTGAGCCACTGATTGCCCGTCCGATCCGGCATGCGCGCGAGGCCGGCGTAATCGGCACGATATTGGTGACGACCGATGACGCAGAAATTGCCCACGCTGCACTGGCTGCTGGTGCCGAGGTGCCATTCCTGCGCCCGCCGGAGTTGGCGGAAGATTTGACCACCACCGAAGACACTCTGAAACACGCATTGCTAACTTATGAGGCGATGAACCACAAGCAGTTCGGAATCGCGGTGTTTTTGACCGCGACCGATATTTTCCGTGATCCGGCGTGGGTACGTCAGGCGGTTGAAATGCTGTGGGCCAATCCCGAACTGGAGAGCGTATTTTCCGGGCACAAGACGCACAAGAATTTCCGGGAGCAGCAACCCGACGGTAGTTGGTTGCGCTTGCGTGAATGGATGGCGGTGTATTCCTCACGTCAGATCAGAAGAGCAGTGGTGCGCGAAGACACCGGGCTAGCTTGTGCCAGCCGTGCATGGTTGTGGCGCGAAGGGCGGCGGATTGGTGATCGGGTGGGTGTGGTGGTAAATAGCGATGATTTCACTGGCATCGACATTGAGCGGGAAGGAGACCTTAAACTAGCGCAGGCAGCGCTTGAAATCAGAAGGGGAGCTTAATGTCGGATCTGTCCAAACCATCGGTCTCAATCATCATTCGCACCAAGAACGAAGAGCGCTGGATCGCACCTTGCCTGCGGGCGGTATTCAATCAAAGCTACAAAAACATCGAAGTGATCGTGGTGGACAATGGTTCGACCGATCACACCCTCAAACGCGCCGAAGAGTTTCCGGTAAAAATTGTCCATATCGCTGACTTTCTACCGGGCAAGGCAATTAATAATGGCATTCGCGCTTCCAGTGGCCAGATTTTGGTCTGCTTGTCTGGACATTGCGTTCCGGTGGACACAACTTGGCTTGAAAATCTCGTGGGGGATCTTTCTGATCCGCAGGTGGCCGGTGTGTACGGACGGCAGGAGCCACTTTCCTATACCAGCGACTTTGACAAGCGCGATCTGATTACCGCGTTTGGTCTGGACAAGAAAGTACAGATCAAAGATTCGTTCTTTCACAACGCCAATAGCGCATTCCGACGTGAGTTATGGCAACGTTTCCCCTTCGATGAAGAAATAACCAACGTTGAAGACAGGGTGTGGGGACAACAAGTGATTGCTGCTGGATTGAAGATTGTGTATGAACCAGAAGCCAGCGTCTACCATTGGCACGGCATTCACCATGATCTGAACCCAGAGCGCGCACGTAAAGTGGTTCGCATTCTTGAGTCACTGCAAGGCATTCTGCCGCGGACACTGCATCATGATCCTGCTGATTTGAGGATAGTGGCTGTGATTCCAGTGCGTGGTCGATCGCGCAGAATTAACGACACAACCTTGCTGGATTACACGGTTCGTTCAGCAAAATCGAGCCCTCTGATCAAAGATGTCATCGTCGCGACCGATGACGAAGAAACCGCGAAGCTGGCTAGATCATTAGGTGCCCGCGTTCCTTTTTTGCGCCCGAAAGAGCTGTCAGAAGATTTTGTTGATGTAGCCGATGTGCTGCGTTTTGTTCTGGAGCGCACCGAGAGTACCGATGGCGTGCCGGACTTGGTTGCGGTGCTGGAAGAGACCTATCCATTCCGTTCACCGCTGATGCTCGATGGCATGATCAGACAACTGGTTACGCAAGGTTTGGATACCGTGATTGCGGCCAAGAAAGAAACGCGCGGCATTTGGCTAAAACAAGACGGCGAGACCAAATTATTGGCGGAAGGATTTATGCCGCGGGAACTTAAGCAGAGCCACGCGTTGGTGGGGCTTAAGGGGCTGGCTTGTGTGACACATCCAATGTTTATCCGGCAGGGTGATTTGCGCGGCGGACGGCTCGGCATTTATGAGGTGAGCGATCCATTGGCTGCGATAGAAGTGCGCGATGATGCAACTGCAGAACTGGCCGCCAAGATGGTGGATGCCTGGTGGAAGCAGATGGTGAGCCAGGTCGCAAACTAAATGCAGGAGTTGAGCTTGATGAAAAAGAGAGTTATTCGAATTGCTGCGGTAGGCTGTGGCCGCGTGGCACAGCATTACAAGAGGATTCTGGATTCCGGTGTGGTATCTGGCTGGCAAATGGTCGGCGTGTGCGATTTATTAGAAGCCAAGGCGAATGAGTTAGCCGGGCACTTGCAATGCAAGGCTTACATCGATTACGCGTTAATGCTGGAACAGGTGAAACCTGATCTTGTGCTCGTACTCACGCCGTCTGGGTTACACCATCTTCATGCGCGTACTGCGTTGGAATATGGAGCGCATGTGCTGGTGGAAAAACCGATTGCCATGTTGCCCGCCGACGCAAGAGAGGTTCAGAAGTTGGCAAAGGCAAAAGGGTTGATGTACGGTGTGGCATTCCAGAACCATCTTAATCCCGCGATTGAATGTTTGCGCGAAGCGCTGGCAGCTAACCGCTTCGGAAAAATTGTCACGGCAACGATGCGCTTGCGCTGGTGCCGTTATCAGGAATATTACGAAGACGGCTGGCATGGCACGTGGGCACAGGACGGCGGCGTAATCAATCAGCAGGCGATTCATCATGTCGATGCGCTAGACTGGTTACTCGGCCCGATTGAGGCGGTATGTGCGACGACGGCTAATCGTATCAACCGCCTTGAAGCGGAAGACACCATGGTTGGTGTTGTGCGTTTTGCCAACGGGGCATTGGGCACCATCGAAGCCACCACCGTAGCAAGGCCACAGGACTACGAAGCATCGCTTTCCGTAGTGGGTGAAAAAGGCATGGCATTGATTGGGGGCATCGCACTGAACAAGATTGAGACCTGGAATTTTATAGAGTCGCAGCCTGGCGATCTAGAGGCACCGGAAAAATTTTCCCGCGAAGTTCCCAATGGTTATGGCCTGAGCCATGGCCCCTTACTGCAAGCAGTGATTGACAGCTTGTGTAGGGGCTCCATAGAAGCACCGGTATCTGCCGAGCAAGGCATTCGCACCACGGAACTGATTCATGCACTTTATCGTAGCGATGAAGTGGGTGGCTGGGTTTCACTGAAAGATACACCGATATCGGCACGCCTTGGCAAGGGGTCACCCAAATGAGCCAAAACATCAGCGAATGAGACAAAAATGAAGATCGAAAACAAATTACCCGGTAAAGACATCAGCCCAGAAGATCTGGCATCCAAATTTCCTTTGGTTGCTCGCAAAGACGCGCAACACAAGTCACGCTTTACGGTGGCTGGCGTTGAGTTCGGCGGCAACCTGGTGCCAGTATTCGCCGGCCCGAATATGGTGGAGTCGCGCGAGCTGATTCTGGATATTGCTAGCAATGTAAAACAGGCCGGTGCGCACTTTCTGCGCGGTGGTGCGTTCAAGCCACTGACGTTTCCCTATCGCGGCGCGAAATACAATGAAACTCGTGAACAGGGTATCGAGTGGCTGGCCGACGCCAAAGCCAAATACGGCATTCCAGTGATCACCGAAGTGATGGAGGAAAAATACATTCCACTGGTCGCCGAGGTCGCGGACATTCTGCAAATCGGCTCGCGTAATATGCAGAACTACCCGTTTATCACCGCCTGTGCCAAAACCGGCAAGCCCATCATGCTCAAACGCCACTACGGTGCCTCGTTGCGCGATTGGTTAGGTGCGGCAGAATATATTCTGATCGAGGGTAATACACAGGTGATCCTCTGTGAACGTGGCGTCAGCGTGCCGCACACGCATCGCGCCACGTCTCGTTTCCTGCTCGATCTACAAGTAGTTCCAGCAGCCCAGGAGATGACGCATCTGCCCGTGGTGATTGATCCATCACATGCCACCTTCTGGCGTCCGTGGGTTGCCCCAATGGCGCTCGGCGGCATCGCGGCTGGTGCAGATGGCGTGATGATTGAAGTTCATCCAGACCCAAGCAATGCCGCGGTCGACCCTTTGCAGCCGGTCGATTACGTGGAATTCGCAGACATGGTCAAACGCATGAACGCAGTTGCGCAAGCGATTGGACGGAAGGTGCTCAGTTGAGTTTTTCTGGGATTGCCGCATTGATTGGTAACCCGCTGTATTACCCAGAGGGACGAAGTTTTGCTGCCATCTTAGGGGCGACCCCGTCCAAAGGTGCACGTTCACCGGTATTGTGGAATGCAGCATTCAATGCGCAGGGAGTCGATGCACAGATGTTGCCAATGGACATCCCAGTCGAGCGCTTGGATCAATTACTGAGTGCATTAGAAGCGAACCCAAAATTTTTGGGGGGCGCCATTGCGATGCCATACAAAGAAGCCACAACCCAATGGCTGGGCGAGCAATTGACACCGGAAGCCAAAGCAATTGGCGCAGTAAATTGCCTGTATCGTGATGCGAGTGGGCGATTGATGGGGAGCAATACTGACGGTGAAGGTGCGCTGGTCTCGTTCGAAGCCAGGTTCGGTACGTTGACCGGAAGAAATGTGCTACTCGTGGGACCTGGCGGCGCTGGCAAGGCGGTGGCGGCCTATTTGGCGCGTGCTGTTGGTTCGAACGGACACCTGACGATTGGTAGCCGGGCCAAGATCGATCACGCGCGATTGGGTGCCGCTAGTTGGGTGCAATGGGATGATATCGCAACGGTTCTGCCAGCAGTCGATGTTCTGGTTAATTGCACTTCTATTGGTGCGGCGGCGCAAATCGGCCAGTCGCCACTTTCATCGGAGCAATTAGCCAAATTGCCGGTGAATGCGATCGTATTCGACATCATCTACCAACCTAGTCCCACCGTATTATTGCAATTGGCAAACGAACGTGGTTTGCAGACACTGGATGGTATGGCAATGAATCGGGAACAGGCGGTCTTGGCCTATAGCCGTGCAGCGCCACAAATTTTGGGTAGCGCCGTGACTCGTGCTGCGATGGAAGAGGCAAAAAAGAAACTGGATTGACGGTTTGCCAGCCTCCACAAATTGCTTATTTCCATAAATCTCGACAAATTAGCAAGAGTGCTATCATTCAGCGCTAAATCTGAGTGACGCCACTTTAAGAGTGCGCCTAAAAATACACGTCGTGGCGTCACACGCATCTGTACTATTAGTTTGTACCCCTGAATAACTACCGGCTGTGGTGACCAGTCGTTTAATACCAAGCCAAAAAGGAGCAAAGAATGTTTTCCAGAATTGGTTTCTTTAGTAGGAGACTTATTGAAGCTTGGACATATTGTGTCAAAGCAAAGAAATTTTTCGCATTACCTAAGCCCGCGCCAATCTTAGTGCTCGACGATGGTAATCATAATTTACTGGTGCCTTTATTTCGTGGCACACCGTACACGTTAGTAAATCTTACTGGGAAGGAAATTTGCTGTGCATTGCCTATTATTTTGGATACAGTGTGGAATTTTTTTCAGTGTCGTAGGCTTAAAGTAGCCTATGCTTTGGCGATGCTTCGGAGGATTAAGCCGTCAATTGTTGTGACCTATATCGATTCTAATGGCGTGTTTCAACAGGTAGCGCGCATAACTCAGTCAGTTCGGTTTCTGGCTGTTCAAAATGGAAATCGACTACTGGAGAGAGATAATCCCCCCGGATCTCAACAGATCTATTTGAAGGAGTTTGCTTGTTTCGGTAAGTATGAAATCGATCTATATACGAGGCATGGTGCAATAGTAGAACGATTCTATCCAGTGGGTATGTTATTGGATTCCTACTATCGCAAAACTCATCCCATCCCACCGCGTGACAAGGACTTCGATATTTGCGTTGTGTCTGGGGTTCAGCCAGACTTGGCAGAGCGTCATACAGAAAGGATGGATAGCTTTATTCGATTGGTGCAGTATGTCGAGAGGTTTTGCAACACCCACAAAAAATCAGTGTGTGTGGCCATGCGCAGGCATCCAGAGCAAAATGCAAAAGTCTATGATTGGGAACTGACATGGTATCAGCAGTATCTTGGAAATGTGGTTAAGCTATATCCAAATACACCCGGTGCTTTTAATACCTACGATTTGACGGATCGTAGCAAGGTATCACTTGGTATGCATTCGACTGCGATGCGTGAAGCATTTGGAAGAGGGAATCGTATCTTGTCTTGCAATTTTAGTGGAAATCCTGTTTACGATTTTCCAGTAGCCGGCCCCTGGGCCATGGATACCCCAGACTACGAGGTGTTTGAAGCCCGCCTGATTTATCTTTTGGAATTAGACGACGCTGACTACAGGGAATGTTCCGCGGAAGCGATTGATTATCTTACGGGCTACTCGTCCGATATGCCGCCACATGAATTTTTGGCAAATATCATTTCTGATGCGGTTAAAGAATAATGTCACATGTAATTGCGATCTCGATTAAGTCAACATCTTGCCCCATATATTTAAATATATCCTAATGTTTTATTGCTAGAGATTAAGAATTCAGCAAATTGAAAATCTATCATTCGGTCGATATTAACTGATTCTATTTCATCCAATACAACCGCTTTTCTAAGATTTCCCATAGCAAAATCTTCCCCGTTGTATTTATCCAATAAATGTCTTTTTCTCGTATAAATACCTCCGCTCGTGCAATAAAGCAAAGGCAAGTCTTGTCTTGAATGAAATTGTTTGGCTTCGACATTAATAGTTTGAATAAAGTTTTCAAAGTAATCGTTGTCCATTAGTTTTCTAGCTCGATATGGATGCTCATGTTCAATTTTTTGCAAACTTACAGCACTCTCACACTCGACAGATAAAACATGCTCAATAGATTTTTGTATGCTGCTGACTTTTATAAATGGACAGGTTGGGGAAAGCTGAATAACAATATCAGAAATAAAACCGATGCTATCCATAAATTTCATTGCATGTAGAGTTGAAGATATTAGCGGGGTCCTATCTTGTGCAAGTTCTTTTGGTCTAAGAAACGGAACATCAACTCCATAGCTTTTAGCAACAGATGCTATTTCTTGCGAATCTGTTGAGCAGATGACCATATCAATTAAATCACATTTCTTTGCCTTATCTAACATGTGCGCAATTAAAGGCTTATCGCCTAGCTTAAGTAAGTTTTTTCTTGGCACTTCTTTAGAACCACCGCGGGCCGAAATGACCGCTAAGATCTTCATAGGCTTCTTTGCACCATATAAATGAAAATTCAATTATGGCATAAGCTAATAATGAATTCACTTTTTGCTTCAAGTAAAGTCTCGTCTATGCAAAGTCCCAGACCAGGATTATTCGAACAAGTAATCCAACCTTTTTGAGGTCTTGGTGTGCCATTAACTATTGTTTCCCGAAATGGATTAAATAAAATACTATATTCGATTAGATCGCATGACCTAAGAGAAACGCCAACATGAAAATTTGAAGTGCAACTTATATCACTAACCCAGTTGTGCATTACAATTGATCCAGAAGTGCTTAACTTTTGATCAAGCTTTTTTATGTCATCAATACTACATAAATTTGAATCTGGCTGAAAAATATCAAGCGCATCAAAATTATTCCAGTTCATGAAGGTTTCAAAATCGTAAGCAGTTTCCCCTCCAGCAATTTTTAGATTTGAAAAAGCGCACAAAGTTTTATACAATTCTGCGGATCTAACCAAGGGTTCTTCTATAAATTTAAAATCTAAACCATCCAAAAAATAACATAAATCTTGAGCCTGATTAAAATTTAATCTGCATCCAAAATCTAACATTAAGTCGAAATCCTCGCCTAAAGAATTGCGAAGTGTCTTTGCAAGTAATTTAGTTTGCTCAATATTTACAAATGGTGGATTTAGATTTCTGCTGAAATGATCTCCTGAATTTCTTGGAATGCTTGGCCTAAATTTATAGCCAAAAAAACCTTCCTCCTTCGATTTTAAAGCTTCTTCAACCAACGTTATAGGATCGCGATCTTCGTACCACATTCCACCTGATGCATAAACTTTTCCTTGGCCACTACTAGACGAATCAAGCATCTTATAAATTGGTAGGTTTATAAACTTTCCTCGAATATCCCAGATTGC
>SXGU01077064.1_pt1 | contig 10537 bp, 9 predicted proteins | sample 3174531 | NCBI WGS metagenome assembly SXGU01 (sample SAMN11356863, study PRJNA531348) | freshwater metagenome | isolation source: freshwater sample F1-140 | place: China: Fuxian Lake, Yuxi | collected 2017-12-25 | reverse complement strand
CTCACCTAGTGATTACATAGCAAAGGAGCCCGAAGAAGAGATAAGGAGCAAAAGCAACACGCATTTCCCTAAGCCTCTCCTGTTTAAGAAAATGAGGAATTAAAGAAATGGAGCAGGAGACCCAGCTGATGGTGTTACACCAGATCAATTCATATACGCCTCCATTAAAGGCAGAAACGTAAGAACCGATCAGAAGCGAAAGTCGAATATCACCACGACCGATAGCCTGTGGTGATATTAGTTTTAAGAGCATATAGAAGCATGAATTTATTGATGAGAGTAAGAGTGCATGAAATATTGAGTTAAAAATCAATGGAATAAGAGTCAGTAGTGCTAAGTGCGTAGTCCTTTTTGATATCAGATGACTTTGATAATCTCTCCAGGAAATTACAATTCCGAAGAAGGTCAGGTGTATTAATAGCACACGAGAACTTTAATTCTTAAGAAAAAAGCTTAAGAGCCTTGTCCACAATCAGGGCTGTCGCGCAGTATCCAATTTGAGAAGCAGTTCGTTATATAGCCAGGTTTTATCAAAGTCGATTTGAGTCATCAGCGATATCTGATAGACAGCTTGAGCCGCAAGTAATTGCAGACCTGAAATCAATAATCCCTTAGCATCCAATTGTTGTTTAGTTAGCCCTGGCGGCCATGGCGAATAGGTCGCATCTAGAAGTATCTTTGGGGGGCTAAATTCTTTACTGATCGATAGAACTTGGTCCGATGGAATGGTGTTGATAACCAAATCGCTCTTCCAAGCTCGAGCACAGTTATCCCAATCGTAGATTTCAATTTGAGAACTCATAGCCGCTGAACTTAGTGAGGCATCTCTACTTGCACTTCGTCTAAAGATCTCTATCTTGACATCTCTATCTCTAAGTGATGCGATGGCTGCTCTTGCTGTCCCTCCTGCTCCAAGTATCGATACCGTTGAGAATGAGAGTTCTTTAAGTAGAAATTCAAATCCATCGACATCAGTTGAGGATACTTTCCAGTTTTGCCCCTCCTTGTAGATGGTATTTGCTGAATTGATCTCCTTTGCTCGCGCGTCAACTTGAAGAGCTGGAATTGATAATTGAGCCAGTTCTTCTTTTAGAGGCATGGTCAAGGAAAAGCCTAAAACCTCACTACGTGCCAGCTCGCTTGTTAAAAATTCACTAAGTTCTCCACTTTTAACCTCTATGGCTTGATAAATTGCAGGGTATTCAAGAAGCGAGTAGGCATGATTATGAATCAAGGGAGATAGGGAATGCGAAATGGGAGAACCGAGAACTGCTGCGCGCTTTATCATTCGAATAACCCGGCTTTGAAGTTTCTCTTATATTCACTCTTCCACTCAAGGAACTGGTCATAAGAATTAGTAAATCGAGTATCGAAAGGCTTCACTGTTACAAAGTAAAGCCAGTTTCCTGCTTCAGGGTTTAATGCTGCGTCAATTGCCGCCTTAGTTGGACTTCCTATCGGCCCGGGAGGCAAACCTGGATAGATAAATGTGTTGTAGCGACTCTTAACCTTTATATCGTTCAGTGATACCCGAATCTCTCCTCGACGACCTAAGGCATAGTGCACTGTCGAATCAAATTGCAACGGCATCCGCTTTTCTAAACGATTATAAATAACCCGAGAAACTCTGCCAAAAACATCTGGCGTGCCCTCTGTTTGCACAAGAGACGCGATCACCATCACTTCAAAAGGTGTTAGATCTCTTTCGTTTTTCCAGTCGAGATCCTTGGTGGCAGAGCTAAACCTTTTAAGCATAGCCGAAACTATTTCATCTGAATCTACACTCTTGTTGAAAGAATACTGAGCAGGATAGAGAAAGCCCTCGATGTTTTTGGTTTTAAACATCTTAGGAGGCGAAAATGTTCTGATGCTCTTTTCTAGTTCTGCCCTCAAAATACCAAACTTGATAATACTTTCTGATGTTTCAGATAAGCGTTGTCCATCTCTGACAACAATCAGATTGGGAATACGATTGGGATCTAAGAGCTGCTCCAGAGCGGTTTTTGCAGGAATCTGCGTCTCAATTCGATGTTCGCCAGGTGCTATGCGCTGCGATCTAGTATCAGCAACCGCCACTCTAAAAAATGCGGCCGAAGACTTAACAACAGAGAGGGATTCAAGTTTTCGTCCAATTTCAGAGCCACTTTCCCCAGATAAAATTTCAACAATTACTTCCTCGCCAGCATATCCTGCCTCAAAATCAGGAGCGTTTTCAGGAGCCGAATTCAATTCACGGAGTGAAAGAGTGACAAGCACGAGAAATATCCCTGCAGTCACTAACCGAAGTAGCGCACTACTCTCAAGTGATCTCTTCAAGGACGCTGCCTTAAACTTCATGGCCTGCAGCTCCCCCACTTAAGCGTTCAACTTCTAGAGCAAACTCCAAGATTTTCACTGCTGCTAATTGATCGATGCTCTCCCTACTGCTCTTGAGCCCAGCATTCTTTAGTTCCTCAATTGCAGAGCTGGTCGTTAACCTTTCATCTAGAAGCCGAACTTGAACTTCTTGCGGCAGATGTTGCTTGAGAAGACCTGCAAAAACTCTCGCCTTCTGACTTGACGAGCTCTCGCCTCCAGAGAGATGAAGTGGGAGACCGATGTAGACCACTCCTACTTTGCTATCTTGGACGATGTCTTTGATTGCAGAAAATACGCTATCTGTCGTTTCACTATTTTTGAGTGTAATGATTGGAGATGCGATTAATCTAGCGTCGTCAGATTTTGCAATCCCAATTCGCTTCTCCCCGTAATCAATAGCAAGCCTTGGGCCTTGATTCATCACGAAAGCTAAATACTCGACAGGGCAGCTTTTATGGCCTTCAAGGCTTCGTCTATCTTGCCAGATTCGCTGCCACCACCTTGAGCAAAATCATCTTTTCCGCCGCCGCCTCCACCAAGGATTCCAGAGGCAATCTTTACCAAGGCTCCAGCTTTTGCACCAGCACTACGAGCGCTCTCATCAACTGCGACCACCAACGTTACTTTTTCATCTCCGCTACTAAGCAGCGCAACAACTCCGCCCTTCAGGCGATTTCTTAGATCTAATGCAACTGTTCTCAAATCATCTCCTGAAAATCCTTTACCCATGTCAGCAGCAATAAGTTTCAACCCACCGATATTCTCCGCGCTTTTCACTAGCGCAGCTGAATCACTAAGGGCTTTGGCCGTTCTTATTGAGCCAATCTCTTTCTCTGCTTCCTTCAATCTGGCAAGAAGAGAGGAGATTCTCTCTGGAAGTTCTTCAGGACGTGTTGCTTTGATGATTTCTAGAAGTGAGTTGATCAAAATATGTTCGCGGCTCAAGAAGGAATAGGCATCGGCTCCAACAAGAGCTTCGACGCGCCTTACCCCTGCTCCAATTGATGATTCTCCGAGAAGTTTTACTATCCCAAGCTCCCCACTTCGTGAAACATGGGTTCCGCCACACAACTCCTTCGCCCAATCACCTACGCTTATTACTCGAACTCGCTCGCCATACTTCTCGCCGAATAGCGCCATTGCACCAATCTTTTTTGCCTCTGCTTGCGACATCTCTTCGGCGCTGACCAACAAATTCTCTAGAAGCAAGGAATTTACTCGAGCCTCCACATCGTTAAGAACTCCCTCTGATACTGCGCCACTTGATGGGAAATCAAAACGAAAACGCCCGGGTGCATTCTCTGAACCTGCTTGAGTAGCAGTCTCTCCCAGTATTTCTCGAAATGCCTTATGCACCATATGAGTTGCCGTGTGCGCTCTTGATATCGCCTTTCGACGATCGCCATCGATTTTTGCCAGAACAGATTCACCAATCTCTAACTGGCCAGAAAGTACTCGTCCGCGATGGATAAAAACACCTGGAATTGGTGTCTGAACATCCTCAACTTCAATGACAGAACCATTTCTTGTTGTGATAACTCCAGAATCGGCTAGCTGTCCGCCACCTTCTGCATAAAACGGTGTTCTATCAAGCACAATTTCGACATCATCACCAGCTGAGGCGCCCTTAACTCCTGCGCCATCAAGAAGGCAACCAACGATTTTTGCTTCGCTCTCTTGGCTCTCATAGCCGATAAATTCCAATTTTCCAGCGCTCTCAGCTATCTTGCGATATTCAGTTACATCAGTATGCCCACTCTTTTTTAATTTAGCATCTGCTTTAGCTCTCTCGCGTTGTTGTTTCATTAACCGCGTAAAGCCTTCGGCATCGATACTCAAACCTTCCTCATTTGCCATTTCAAGAGTTAAATCAAAAGGGAAACCATAGGTATCATGAAGCTGGAATACATCATCACCAGAGAGAACCTTTGCGCCACTTTTCTTCAAGGAGGCACTTCTCTGATCAAAAATCAAAGTTCCGCTCTTTAGGGTCTGCAGGAAACTATCCTCTTCAGCCTCGGCCACCTTTAAAATTCGACCGCTATCGCTCTGCAACTCTGGGTATTGCGGGCCCATTGCTTCAATAGAGGCTTTAACAAGTTCGATCATATTGCGATCATCTGCGCCGAGCAGTCTCATATTTCTAGTGGTGCGGCGCATCATTCTTCTCAAAACATATCCGCGACCTTCATTGCCTGGAGTAACACCATCGCCAATTAGCATGGTCGCAGTTCGTGCGTGATCTGCAATCACCCGAAGTGAGACATCACTTGCCATAGCTTTGCCATATGCAACTCCGCTTAAATTACTCGCGCAATTAAGAATATGCTGAGTGGTATCTATTTCGTAGATATTTTCAACTCCCTGCAGTAAAGCGGCAGTACGCTCAAGACCTAAGCCAGTGTCAATATTTTTGGCAGGAAGTTCACCGAGAATTGGGAAGCTCTCTTTTCCTCCGCCTTCTCCTCTTATGTTTTGCATAAAAACCAGATTCCAGATCTCTAGATAGCGATCTTCATCCGCGATTGGACCGCCCTCTTTGCCGTAGGCGGCACCGCGATCGAAATAAATTTCAGAGCAAGGCCCGCAGGGACCAGGCACGCCCATGGACCAAAAATTGTCTGCCATCCCACGTCTTTGGATCCGCTCTTTTGGGATCCCAATCTTCTTATGCCAAATATCTGCCGCTTCATCATCGTCGAGATAAACCGTTACCCACAATTTATCTTCAGCAAATCCATATCCACCATCACTTATAGGTTTAGTTAATAGCTCCCAAGCAAGGGTGATGGCGCCTTCCTTGAAGTAATCGCCAAAGGAAAAATTGCCGCACATTTGAAAAAAAGATCCATGTCGCGTGGTTTTTCCAACCTCTTCGATATCGAGAGTTCTTACACATTTTTGCACCGAGGTGGCGCGCTTATATGGAGGAGTTATCTCTCCTAGAAAAAAAGGCTTAAACGGAACCATCCCAGCATTAACCAGAAGAAGATTGGGATCATCTGCAATCAGAGACGCTGAAGGGACAACAGTGTGTTTAATGCCTTGGCTATTTGCTGACTCAAAGAATTTTAGCCAGCGAGAACGAATTTCCGCTGAATTCACGAGGAGTTAGAACTCCTCGTCGTCAACATACTTACTGTTTTTAGCCTTCTTACTCTTCTTCCCTTTTTTCTTTTTGCGGAGTTGAGCTGCCGTTAGCACTGCGCCAGCTGCCTTCATCGCCATTTGATTCTTATCAAGAAATCCTGAAGCGCTCTCCGAAACCTTAGAGCTGAACTCTTCCATCGTCTTAGTCACCTTATTTATGCTCTGCAGCGGCCCATTGACAAGCTCTACGGTAGTTGTGACTTCATTGAGTAGTGGCGCAGTTTCCTTAGCAATGTCGCGAACTGCTCCGCCAACTTCGTCAATAGCTCTTCCGAGTCGAATAACGGCGTAGGCAATAGCAACACCAATGATTAATAGAGCGCTAGCTGCGATTATTGCTGCAATTCCACCTGCGGACATAGCGTTAGCCTACTAAAGATTTCTCGCCTTATTCTGGCTTGAAATCAACTCCGCTCTCTCGTCTTTGTGCGGTAGTTATCGGAGTTGGAGCGCCAGTAAGTGGGTCAGCCCCGCTTGCCGTCTTTGGAAAGGCAATAACTTCGCGAATTGACTCAGCACCAGCAAGTAGCGCACATAGTCGGTCTAGGCCAAGAGCAATTCCGCCGTGCGGCGGAGGCCCGTAGTTGAAGGCTTCAAGTAGGAAGCCAAATTTAGATTCAGCTTCTTGTTTAGTTAATCCAATAACATCAAATACTGCTTGTTGAATTTCGCGCTTATGGATACGGATGGAACCGCCGCCAATTTCATTTCCATTCAAAACGATGTCATAGGCATAAGCAAGGGCTGACCTAGGATCATCTTTAAAGCTCTTTTCATATTCTGGCTTTGGCCCAGTAAACGGGTGATGAACCGCCGTCCATCCACCGGAATCAGTTGCTTCAAACATCGGCGCATCAACAACCCAGAGGAACTTCCATTGATCTTCAGCAATCAGGTTACACCTCTGACCTATTTCTAAACGAACTGCTCCAAGAAGTTGAAGCGATGAAGAGCGATCACCTGCAGCAAAGAAAATAGCATCGCCATTTTTCGCACCGACAAAGGAGGCAATCTCCTTGCTCTCCTTATCCGAAAGATTCTTAGCAACCGGGCCACCGAGGCTGCCATCTTCGCCAACGAGAATATATGCCAAACCTTTAGCACCTCTTGCCTTAGCCCAATCTTGCCAAGCATCTAACTCACGCCTTGGTGATGCAGCCCCTTTGGGCATGACCACAGCGCCGACAAACTCTGCCTGGAATACTCTAAAGCTTGTCTCTTTGAAGAAGTCAGTTACGTCAACTAACTCAGTAGCGAAACGCAAATCTGGTTTATCTGAGCCAAACCTTCTAAGCGCTTCGTGATAAGTCATGTGAGCAATTGGTAGAGAAATATCAATATCTAAAGTTCTCTTAAATACTTCCTTCAATATCTTTTCAGCAACAGCAATGACATCACTTTGATCAACAAATGACATCTCAATATCTAATTGAGTAAATTCTGGTTGTCTATCAGCTCTAAAGTCTTCATCTCTGAAGCAGCGAGCGATCTGGTAATAACGCTCCATACCGGCAACCATAAGAAGTTGCTTGAAAAGCTGAGGTGATTGCGGAAGGGCATACCAAGACCCGGGCTGTAGACGAACTGGAACTAAGAAATCTCTCGCACCCTCTGGCGTTGAGCGAGTCAGGTTCGGCGTTTCAATATCTAAAAAGCCCTCGCTCTCCATCACAGATCTGATAATCGATGTAACTTTTGAACGAAGGCGCAGCACACTGCTTGGTCCCTCGCGCCTTAAATCCAAATAGCGGTATTTGAGTCTTACCTCTTCGCTGACATTTACTACTTCGCCGCTATCAACGGGAAATGGAAGCGCAGCTGCTTCGCTCAATACTTCAAGACTTTCGCAATTAACTTCAATTTCGCCTGTAGGTAGTGCTGAATTTTCATTTCCACTTGGACGTTTAGTAACGACTCCATCGATTAAAACGCACCACTCAGCTCTAAGGGCAGCAGCCACCTTCTCATCAGAGATAACTACTTGCACACTTCCCGAGTAGTCGCGCAGGTCAATAAATGCCACACCGCCATGGTCGCGCCGCCTTGCAACCCAGCCAGCAAGTTTTACCCGGTTGCCAATATCACTTGATCTCAGCTTTCCAGCGCTATGGGAGCGAAGCAATTAAAAGACCTTCTCTCTACTCTTCTTATAGCCCAGAAGACTTCTCGGCCAATGTCTTAGCAAGAGAGGTAAGCCTAACCGAAGTCTGCTCTCCATTGCTCATCTGTTTTAGCTCAACTGACCCTGATTGCAATTCGCTATCGCCGAGAACTATTGCAAAGCGCGCTCCAGATTTATCAGCGGCTTTCATCGCACCTTTTAGAGAGCGATCTCCAAAGTTCTGCTCTACAACAAAGCCCTCTCTTCTAAGTGAATCAACGAGAGTGAAGCACTTTGAGCGAGCCTCATTACCTAGAGCAATCACATAGAGGTCAATGTATTTCAATTCTCCCGGTAGCAATTGACCGCTCTTTGCCTCTGCCTCAAGGGCAAGAAGGATTCGATCAATTCCTAATCCAAAACCAATTCCTGAAAGCTTTGATCCCCCAAGAAGCTCCATTAAACCGTCATATCGCCCGCCGCCGCCAATACCAGATTGCGCGCCAAGTCCCTTGTGAACAAACTCAAAGGTTGTTCCAGTGTAGTAATCAAGGCCCCTGACCATTCTTGGATTAACTACATATTTGATTTCGAGGGAATCAAGCGCCGATTTAACCGCTTCAAAGTTCTCTCTACTTTCGCTATTCAAATAATCAAGAAGTAGTGGAGCTTTGCTCATGGAAGCTCTTATTTCTTCACGTTTATCATCGAAGAGGCGCAGCGGATTCTTTTCAGCTCTGGCGCGCGTTTCTTGATCAAGATTTAGCCCAGCAATAAATGCATCAAGATCTTTTCGATGCGCGGTTCTACTCTCGCTATCGCCAAGGGAGGTTATCTGCAGTTCAAAATCTTTGAGTCCAAGTTTTCTATAACCTTGATAGGCAATCGAGATGACCTCTGCATCAAGATACGGATCATTGCTACCAATAGCCTCGATTCCGAATTGATAAAACTGGCGATAGCGACCAGCTTGTGGCCTCTCAGCCCTAAAGAAGGGGCCTTGATAAAAGAGTTTCACTGGCAGGCTGCCACGATCTAGACCATGTTCAATAACAGCTCTTATCACTCCAGCTGTTCCCTCGGGGCGAAGAGTTAGTGAGCGACCACCACGATCCTCAAAGGTATACATCTCCTTTGACACCACATCTGTTGAAGCGCCAACTCCCCGAGTAAACAATTCGGTATCTTCAAATATTGGCAGCTCTATCAACTCATATCCGGCAGCAAGTGCTGGAATCTTTAGCGTTTGAATAATTCGATCGAAAACATTTGATTTTGGCGGCAGATACTCAGAGACGCCCTTAGGGGCTACGAACTTTTGACTCATGCCAATCTCCCTTGAGTTGCCGCTATTAGATATTGATTGCTCTTCAATTCCTCTTCCATCCTGCTCTCATCGCCATGCCCGGTAAGAACACGGAGATGAGGTGGCAAGGTCGCTATTTTCTCACGAAGAGTTATCTCCATGTCGCTCATTGAGCCACGTGGCAGATCTGTTCTGCCAATTCCGCCTTTAAAAAGCACATCTCCACTGATCAATAGCTCATCATCGACAATTGCCAGAGTCGAGCCCGGGGTATGTCCTGGCGCATGTCTAAAGGAAAAATTCATTCCTCCCAGTCTTGACTCACTATCAGAATCTATGGACCAGGTTCGCTCCGGTTCTTGAAAACTCATCTCTTGCCCCGAGAGCTTCCCAAGTTCGCTCAAGAGAGCTTGTGACTGCGGACCCATTGCGCGCTCTGGATTACTAAGTAGGTCCCTATCAGCTTTATGAATATAGGTATCACTTTCAATGAAGTCTTTGGAAAGCGAGTAAAGAGAAAATGTGTGATCAAGATGGCCATGGGTAATAAATATTGCTCCTACAACAAGGTTGTGCTCCACTAGCTTTGCTTTAATTTCTTTCATCAAATTCGGAATGGCAATTCCTGGATCAATAACGACGCAGTGTGAATTTTTTGCTGGAGCTATGATCCAACAATTTGTAGCGTAGTAAGGCGCAACTACTCGATCCACTAAGAGGCTCACCTGGGCATTCTTCCAACCCCAGCGCCCACTTCCGCTCAAAAGTGCCCCACGTGAGCGACTTTTTTACAGATTTGCCCTAGGGCGGTAGCGTTTGGCCCTTACCAACCGCTGAACCCACAACGCCAGAGTGAAAAACTCCAGGCGCGCAACGTTCGAGAAAGTAGGACCAAATGGATGCTCTAGATAATCAAGTTCTACCTAACTCAGCTGCTGCAGCGCTAATCGGTGATCCTTCAAAATTTGGTCGCGTTGATGAAAATGGAATGGTTTACGTTCGAACCAGCGATGGGGAAAAAGTAGTCGGTTCATATCCTGGAAAATCTGCGGAAGAGGCGCTTGCCTACTTTGTCCGTAAATTTGAACTTGTTGCATCAGAGGTCGCTCTACTTGCAGCAAGGATTATTAGTGGAGCTATGGTTCCTCAAGATGCAAATGAAGCGGTTAAGAAGTTAAGAAATCAGATTGAACATCTAAATGGCGTTGGAAACCTTGAAGCTCTGAGAAGTTCACTCGAGCAGATTCCACCACTAATTGATGAACACCGTCCAGCCTACGAAGCCAAAAAAGCAGCAGAGGCAGAGGCTAAAGCTGAAAAGCGCGCAGCAACCATCGCCGCGAAGGAAGCTCTAGTCATAGAAGCCGAAGGCTTAATCGATTCAACTAGCTGGAAGGTCACCGGAGAGCGCCTAAAAGTCTTGCTAGATGAGTGGAAGAAGGCTCCACGTCTTGATAAAAAGATAGATTCAGAGTTATGGAAGCGCTTCTCATCTGCGCGCAACAAGTTTGATAAGCGTCGCAGGGTTCATTTTGCAGGTCTTAGTGCTCAACAGGGTCAGGTTAAAGATGCTAAAGAAAAGTTTGTTGTTGAAGCAGAATCTCTTGCTACCTCAACCGATT
>SXGU01117645.1_pt1 | contig 10538 bp, 7 predicted proteins | sample 3174531 | NCBI WGS metagenome assembly SXGU01 (sample SAMN11356863, study PRJNA531348) | freshwater metagenome | isolation source: freshwater sample F1-140 | place: China: Fuxian Lake, Yuxi | collected 2017-12-25 | reverse complement strand
GCACATCGCCTACAAGGCAGAGAAAGGCATGGACCTGCGGCAGGAGAACGGCATTGCCAAGGTGTTCCTCGCGCACATGGTGCACAAGGTGGTGGACACCGCGCTGCAGCTGCACGGTGCGCTGGGCTATAGCACCGACACGCCGCTTGCGGCCTGGTACGCGGGCATCCGCGCACAGCGCCTGGTCGATGGCCCGGACGAAGTGCATCGCTGGACCACCGGCCGCAACGTGATCAAGGCGTACGAGAAGTTCGGTACCACGGCCTCGGCCTGCGGCGGCGAACTGCTCTAGGGTCTGGCTGATCGCTGGCGCGGCGGCCGCAGGGCTGCCTCGCCGGCATCACTCTCGAACGGGCGCCGCGCATCCTCGCGTGGCGCCTTTTTTTCAGCGCCTGATTCCCCCCTTCCAGTCCTGTTGGAGAACCACATGCCCATCACGATGCAAGACGTCGAAGAGGCCCTCGCCCAGAAAGGCGAGGAAGTCCCCGGCAACTACACCGATCGCGATTCACTGCTCTACGCCGTCGCCATCGGCATGGGGCGGGACCCTGCCGATCGCAAGGAACTCGCCTACGTGTGCGAGACCATGGGCGACAAGGTCGTGCCCACCGCGGCCACGGTGCTGTCGCGCCCGTCGAGAGGCGGCGGCGGTGGCATGGGCGGCATCATGATGAAGATGAACTTCGCGTTGATGCTGCACGGCGAGCAGCGCCTCACGCTGCACCAGCCCATTCCGCGTGCGGCAGACATCCTGATCTCCGGTGGCGTCACCGGCATCTACGACAAGGGCGCCGGCACGGGCGCGCTGGTGACCAACGAGACGAAGGTGAAGCTGGCGGACGGCTCGCCGCTGTTCACGCTCGGCTCCACGCTGTTCTTCCGCGGCGATGGCGGCTTCGGTGGCACGGCCACCGGCGCACCGGAACCGCACGTGCTGCCCACGCGATCACCGGATGCGGTGTGCGAGATGCCCGGCCGCGCGGATCAGGCCTTCGTGTACGCGTTGTGTGGCGACCGCAACCCGCTGCACCGCGACCTCGACTTCGCGAAGCGCGCGGGCTTCGACATGCCGATCCTGCACGGCCTGTGCAGCTACGGCATCGCCTGCCACGCGGTGCTGAAGACGACGGTGGACTACGACGCGTCGGCCATCACCGGCTTCGACGTGCGCTTCTCATCGCCCGTGTATCCCGGCGAGACGCAGGTGGTGGAGATGTGGAAGGACGGCAACGTCATCTCGTTCCGCGTGAAGCTGAAGGAGCGGAACATCGTGTCGATCAACAATGGGAAGTGCACGATCCGCTGATGCGGGACATGGAGGAAGGTGCAGGTGCACGATCCGGCCACGCGATCCGCAGATGCGGATCTCGTGTGCCCCGCAAGGCGACGCCCGGCTAGGGTTCGTTGATGGCCCGCAGCAACGCCTGCTGCAGTTGCACAGGGTCGCGCACGCCGAGCAGCCACGTGGAGCCATCCGCCAGCGGCACCGCGAGCGCGGTCGTTGATGTGGTGATGACGACATGGCCCACAGCGCCGCGGGCGAGCTTGTAGCGGCCGAGCCGCAATCCCGGTAATGCGATGCCGTTCGTGCGCATGCCTGGCACGAAGCGATCGCGCGTCAGGTCGACTACGGCCACCGCGTCGGCGCGAATCTCGTGCAACGGAATGTCGCGGCCGTAGAACGGTGCCTGTACGCGCAGCGCCTTGTCGGTGATCGTGACGGAGAGGTTCGAGGCACCCACGAGCAGCCACAGGCTGAGCACCACCAGCACGAGCATCAACGCCAGCAGGGTGCCCGTGGCCAGGTAGGCGCCGAGCGGTACCGCCGGGAAGTTGGCGACCATGTTTCGCTCCTTGCACGGATGCGGCGGCGGGTGGCCAAGGGTACCGGGCGCCCAGCGATCCACGACACCGGTTCATGACGGGCGTCGTGATGCTGTCACCCTGCAACGCTGTTGTGCTGCAGTCAGGAAACGCCGAGCAGTCGTTCCGACGGACAGTCATGGCCGGTGCGTAGAATTGATCGCTGTTGCAGTGCAGGTCGTTGGATGTCGTCAGCCGGATGCGCGGGATCATCGAGTTGAGCAGGCGCGTTCGGCCAGTCCTCCGGCGTGCCGCCGCGCTGGCTATGGCATCGCTGGCCGTCGCCGGCTGTGCGGGGTCCGGGATCGACCCGGCGTTGCGTGATGTCGACGGGAATCCCCAGGTGGCGTCCACGCCCGATGCCTACCAGCAGCAGGCAGTCGCCCCCGCCGCTGCGGTGGAGGATGACTGGCTGGACGGCTGGCTGGCTGAGTTCGCTGCCACGTTCTCCTCCGGTACGCTCGAAGCGCACGTGCGCCAGGCGCTCGCGCGTGACCACGCACTTGCGCAGCAGTACCACCGCGCCGTGGAGGCGGGTCGACTCGCGCGGGTTGCGCGCAGCGATCGGCTGCCGGAGTTCTCTCTGCGCATCGACGCCGCGCGCAACAGCGGCGGGTCGTCGGTGCCGACCAGCGAGCGCTGGCAGGGCGACCTGCTGGTGGGCGTGGAGCTCGACCCTGCGGGTCGCCTCGCCGCCGTCGAACAGCGCGCCCGCTTCCAGTACCTCGCCCAGCGGGCCCGATATCGCGAGCACGCGCTGACGACGGCGGCCGAGACTGCGCGCGCTCATGTGCGCTGGCTGGAGGCGCGCCGCCTGCTGGCGCTGTTCGAGGCGCGGCTCGCCAACCTCATCGCTGCGCGCACGATCATCGCCCGCGGCTATCGCCTCGGTCTCGACGAGGCACTCGATCTCTATCTCGCGGACAGCACGCTCGCCCAGGAACGCGCGAACGTGGCGGCACAGCGCCAGGCCGTGCAGGAAGCCACGGCGCGCTTGCAGCTGCGGCTGGTGGAGTACCCGAGCGGCGTGCCGGCCGGCGAGCTGGGGAGCGCCGCAGCGGTCGCCGCCGAGCTGCCACTGCTCGGGACCGCGCCTTCTGCCGGCGCCCCTGGTCTCGACGCCCAGCGCCAGCGGCCCGACGATCAGGGCCCGCGGCCTGATGTCCAGGCGCTCGACTTGCCCGCAACCGGCGTGCCGAGCGAATTGCTCACGCGGCGGCCGGACCTGGGTACCGCCTGGTACGACCTGCTCGCCGCCGATGCGGGCCTGGCCGTGGCGCACCGTGCCCGCTTCCCCCGGGTCACGTTGTCTGCAGCGCTCGGTCGAACCGGCGTGGAGGCAGGTGACCTCGGCGATGCGCCGACCGCCCGCTCGGTTGCCGCCGGCCTGCTGCAACCCGTGTTCGCGTGGGGCGGGCTCGCCATGCTGGAGGCTGCGGAGCGCGATCGCGTGCGCGCCGCCGAGCGCCGTTTCCTCGACCTTGCACAGCAGGCCTTCGCCGAGGTGGAGACGGCGCTCGCCGCGCTCACCAACGATCGCGCCCAGTACGCGGCCATCGTGGTCGCCGAGCGCAGCGCGACGGCGGCGGCCGAGCTTGCCTTCGCGCAGTACCGCCGCGGCCTCGTGGACTACACCACCGTGCTCGAGGCCCAGCGACGCGCCTTCGATGCGCAGAGTGGCGAGGTGCGGCTGCGCGCGCGCCTGCTGCTCGACCACATTGACATCCACGACGCGCTCGGCGGGCGTGTCGACCAGGAGAATGAGCCCACGTGAAGCGACTGCTGCCACTGGGGGTGCTGGGCGGCGCGCTGCTGCTGGCGTTCCTGATCCTGCGCAATCCTCCCGCGGCCGAGCGCGGCGGCACGCCGGAGGTGCCGCGGCTCAGCGTCGAGACCATCGTGCTTGCGCCGCGCGACGTGCCGCTGCGCATTCCCAGCTACGGCACGGTGCAGCCACGCACCCGCAGCCTGCTGGTGGCGCAGGTGGGTGGCGAGGTGATCGCCATCGGCGACGGCGTTCGCGAGGGCAAGGCATTCCGCCGCGGCGAGCTGCTGATGGCGATCGATCCGCGCGACCTCGAGGCCGACGTGAAGATCGCCGAGGCAACGCTGATGGACGCGCGCCAGGCGCGGGCGCAGGAACTTGCGCGTGGTGAACAGGCGGCGGCGGACTGGCGTGAGCTCGGCGGGGGTGCGCCCCCCAACGAACTCGTGCTTCGGCGCCCGCAGCGCGACGCCGCCGAGGCGCGCGTGATCTCCGCAGAGAGCAACCTCACGAAGGCGAAGCTCGATCTCGAGCGTACGCGTGTGCTCGCCCCCTTCGACGGGCGCGTGCTGCGCAAGCTGGTGGACCTCGGGCAGGTGGTGGCGCCGAACTCGCAGCTCGCCGAGGTGTATGCCACCGACCTTGTCGAGGTGCGGCTGCCACTGCGCAACACCGATCTCGCGTTCGTCGACCTGCCGGAAGCTGACGGCGATGCATCGATCGCGCTGATGCTGACATCGACGCTCGGCACCCCGCAGCGCTGGCCTGCGCGCATCGTGCGCACCGAGGGCGCGATCGACGTCACGGCGCGGCAGCTGCACGTGGTGGCGCAGGTCGACCGGCCGTTCGCGCCGCCCGAAGGTGGGCGGCCGCTGAAGATCGGCGAGTACGTCACGGCGGAGATCGAGGGCCGCGTGCTGTCGCAGGCACTGGTGGTGCCGAGCACTGCGGTGTATCAGGGAACCTACGCCTACGTCGTCGAGGCCGGCCGGCTGCGGCGGCGTGACGTCACGCTGCGTTACCAGAACGGCGCGATCGCCGTCGTGGGCAGCGGCCTGCGCGCCGGCGATGCGGTCGTGGTCACCGCGCTCGGCCAGGTGACCTCCGGCACGCCGGTCGAGGTGCGTGCATCTGCCGGTGGTTCGGCGAGTGGAGTGGTGAGTGGTGCAGCGAGCGCTCGAGCCTCCGGCAACCCGCCGGCCTCCCGCGCCGGCAATGCAGGAGGTGCCCAGTGATCGCATGGTTCGTCCGCAACAGCGTCGCCGCCAACCTGCTGATGATCACGATCGCGCTGGCGGGGTTGTACTCCCTCTACAACACGCCCATCGAGATCTTCCCGCGCTCGACGCCCGACGTCGTGACCATCGCCGTGCCGCTGCGCGGCGCGACACCGGAGGACATGGAGCTCGGTGTCGCCGCGCGCGTCGAGGAGGCGATCCAGGGCCTCGAGGGCATCGATCGCATCGTCAGCGAATCGCGCGAGGGCAGTGCGCGCGTCAACGTCGAGATCGACTCCGCGTACGAGCCGCGCGCGCTGCTCGATGACATCAAGGGCCGCGTCGACTCGATCTCGACCTTCCCTGCCGAGGCCGAGAAGCCGGTCATCAGCCTCTCGCAGTTCGGCTTCGGCGTGATCTCGGTGGTGGTCAGCGGCAGCCACGACGAGGACGAGGTGCGCGTGTTCGCCGAGCGCGTGCGCGACGACCTGCTGCGCATCGAGGGCATCTCGCAGGTCAGCCTGGATGCGGTGCGCGACTACGAGATCGCCATCGAGGCCTCGCAGGACCGGCTGCGCGAGTTCGGCCTGCGCCTCGCCGATGTCGCCGCGGCCGTGCGCGGCAGCTCGGCCGATCTCTCCGCCGGCAACGTGCGCACCGCCGGCGGCGACGTGCTGATCCGGTCGAAGGGCCAGGCCTACCGGCGCACCGATTTCGAGAACATCGTCCTCAAGACCAATCCCGACGGCAGCATCATCCGCGTAGGCGACGTGGCCACGGTGATCGACGGCTTCCAGGAAGACGCGGTGTCCACGACCTTCAACGGTCGCCGCGCGGCGCTGATCGAGGTCGATCGCGTGGGCAACGAGAGCGCGCTCGAGATCGCGCGGCAGGTGAAGGCCTACATCGACGCGCAGCAGGCAAGCCTGCCGGCGGGCATGACCCTCGGCTATTGGGACGACGACTCGCAGCAGCTGAAGAACCGGCTCGGCCTGCTCGGCAGCAGCGCGGTGCAGGGCAGCCTGCTGGTGCTGCTGCTGCTCACGCTGTTCCTGCGGCCGACGATCGCCTTCTGGGTGTTCATGGGCATTCCCGTCAGCATCCTCGGCGCGTTCGCGCTGATGCCACTGTTCGACGTGTCGCTGAACCTGATGAGCGCGTTCGGCTTCATCGTCGTGCTCGGCATCCTCGTGGACGACGCGATCGTCACGGGCGAGAGCATCTACCAGCGGCTGCAGTCCGGCATGAGCGGCACCGAGGCGGCGATCCGCGGCACCCAGGACGTCGCGGTGCCCGTGACCTTCGGCGTGCTCACCACGCTGGCGTCGTTCCTGCCGCTGATGTTCGTGGAAGGCCACTTCGGGCGCGTGATGGGTCCGGTGGCGACCGTCGTGCTGTGCGTGCTGGTGCTGTCGCTGATCGAGTCGAAGTTCGTGCTGCCGGCGCACCTCAAGCACCTCGACCCCGCGAAGGAACAGGCGCGCGTGCGTGGCCGGCTCTCGCAGTGGCAGCAGCGCTTCGCGAGCGGCTTCGAGGCAGCGGTCCTGCGCTACTACGCCCCGCTCCTCGAGGTTGCCTTGCGCCATCGCTACAGCGTGTTCGCCGGCTTCATCGGCATGCTCGTGCTGGTGTTCGCACTGGTCGCGAGCGGCTGGACGCGCTTCGTGTTCATGCCCTCGATCGAGGGCGAGACGGTGACCGTGACACTCGAGATGCCTGTGGGCACGCAGTTCGAGGTCACGGACCGCCATGTGCAGCGCATCCTCGAGGCCGCACAGGCGATCGGCCGCGAGATGGCGGCAGAGGACGGCGAGGTGGTGCGCAACGTGCTGGCCACCACGGGCTCCGCTTTCGGCAGCGGCGCCGCGCCGCACTTCGGCCGCGTGCAGGTGGAGCTCGTGCCGCCCGAGTCGCGCACCGGTGATGTGAGCACGGCAGACGTGATCCGTGCCTGGCGCGAGCGCATCGGCACCGTGCCAGGGGCCGAGTCGCTGACCTTCCGCTCGAACTTCCTGCGCGCGGGCGACCCGATCGACGTGCAGTTCAGCGGCGACTCGCTGGTCACGCTGGCCGCCGTGGCGGCGCAGCTGCGGGCGCACCTCGACACCTACCCGACGGTCTACGAGATCACCGACTCGATGTCTGACGGCAAGGAAGAGATGCGCGTGGAGCTGAAGCCCCAGGGGCATGTGCTGGGGATGACGCGTACAGACGTGCTGGGGCAGGTGTCGCAGGCGTTCAAGGGTTTCGAGGTGCAGCGCATCCAGCGCGGCCGCGACGACATCCGCGTGCTCGTACGCCTGCCGCGCGAGGAACGCAGCTCCTTCGCGACACTCGGCGAGATGACGATCACTTCGCCGAGTGGCCGCCAGGTACCGCTGGAGCACGTCGCCGAACTGCTGCCCGCGCGCGGGCCGTCGGAGATCAAGCGCATCGACGGTTTCCGCACCGTCAACGTCACCGCCGAGGTCGACAAGGCGCGCACCAACATGACCGTGGTGCAGGCGGAGCTCGCGGCCTACCTCGACCGGCTGGTGGCGCAGTATCCCGGTGTGCGGTACGAGTTCCAGGGCGAGGCGCGGCAGCAGCGGGAGTCGTTCGGCTCCCTCGGCACAGGCCTGCTGCTCGTGCTGTTCGCGATCTACGTGCTGCTGGCGCTGCCGCTCCGCTCGTACACCCAGCCGCTGGTGGTGATGGCGGTGATCCCCTTCGGCATCGTCGGTGCCGTGCTGGGCCACTGGATCATGGGCTTCTCGCTGTCGCTGCTCAGCGTGATGGGGATGCTTGCGCTCACCGGCGTGGCGGTCAACGACGCGCTCGTGCTGGTGGACTACGTGAACAAGCGCCGCGCCGAGGGTGCGGATGTCGAGGACGCGGTGCGCAGCGCCGGCGTGGCGCGCTTCCGCGCCGTGATGCTCACCTCGGCCACCACCTTCATCGGCCTCGCACCGATCCTGCTCGAACGCTCGACCACCGGGCAGTTCCTGATCCCGATGGCGATCTCGCTGGGCTTCGGCGTGCTGTTCGCGACCTTCGTGACGCTGCTCCTCGTGCCGGTCAACGTGCTGATCGGCCGCGACATCCGGCGCGGGCTGCGGCGGCTGCTCGGCCGGCCGGCGCCGGTGGTGGGTGGCACGCCTGTGACCGAGACGCCTGTGGCGTGACGTCTGGGCCGACCTCCGCTCTTCGGGTCGGTGCCGGCGTTTCGCGACTGCGAGCTCGATTCAGCGTTCGGCGGGCGCTATCGGTACCGCCGGCGGATGGCCCGCCTCGGGTACGTAGCGATTGCGCGGGTTCCACAGCATCCAGCCCGAGGTCGCGGGACTGTCGTCCACGGCGCGGATCTGTGCCTGCAGGAAGGCGCGCGTCATCTCGCGCTCGTCGAAGGCGTCGTCGCGGAAGTCCTGCAGCCAGGGGCGGAGGCGCACGCCCGTGCCGGCGGTGCGCGCGGCGGCGCGCTGCAGCGAGCGCGCGACGGTGGCGTAGGGGTTGTCCAGCGGCGCGCGCACGCCGGGGATGCCGTGCTGGAAGCACGAGGGCGCGACGGTGGCCGGACGCACGCACGCCGATCGTGATCGTTGCACCGCGAAGGGGGGGCGTCCCGTGCGTGCATCGGTCACCACGCCCGATGCGCCCGCATCCGCGGAGCGAGGCGCGCCCGTGGGGGGGCTGCGCGATCGTGGGCGCGGCCGAGGGTTCGGATGCGGCCACCGGCGCCTCGGCGTGTGCGGGCGGCTGCAGCATCAGCATCAGCAGCACTGCGGCGAGCCGAGAGCAGCTGGCGAGGTGGGGTGCCCTGCGGGGCAGCCGCCTCACGGCGCGGGCGTGCCGTTCAGCAACGCCAGGAAGCGCGGCCCGGTGTCCTCGTCGGTCACGATGTAGCGTGGCAGTGCGAAGCGTGCATCAGCACGCCGCACCGGCCGGCGCTGGATGCCGAAGGCTGCCGTGTATCCGGCGGCCCGCGCGGCCCGCCCGAGGGTGGCGTCCTGGATGCCGAACGGCCAGGCCAGCAGTTCGACCTCACCCGCGCCCTGGCGCTGCAGCAAGCGGCGAGCGTCGCCAAGTTGCCGGTCCATGAACTCCTGGAACTGGGCGGGCGTCATGCGCTTGCGCTCCTCCGCGAAGTTGGGATGCCAGTAGGCGTGGGATTGCACGACGAACTGCCCGCTGCGGCGCAGCACGTTCAGCTGCTGCCAGGTCATCGCGTAGGACGCGTTGGAGATCGCGGAGGGAAAGATGAACAGCGTGATCGGGATGCCCGAGTCGCGCACGCTCGGGTACATCTGCGTGTAGACCGAGAGATGCCCGTCGTCGACGGTGATGGCAACCGACTTCGGCGCCAGCGTGCGCCGGGGATCGTCGAGGGCGGCGACGAGCTCGCGCAGGCCAATGACCGTCCAGCCATCCTCGCTCAGCGTGCGCAGCTGGGCCTGGAAGGTGCTCGTGCGCACGGTCATCGCGTCCACCTTCGCAGGGGCGAAACGGTGGTACACGAGCACGGGCACACGCAGTGGCGCGGCGCTCGCTGGAGTGGCAGCGGGCCGGGCGGGCACCTCGGGTGCAGGGCCCGCGAAAGCGAACGCCATCAGGAGCGGCTGCACGGCGATCAGGGATGCCAGTGCCAGCAGCCAGCGGCTGGCTGGCCGACGTGTGAAGTGCAGTGTCCTGTTGGTCCATCCACGCATGGCGTTGCGCTCGAAGTGCCCTCGTTCGTGTCTCGATGGCCCGATGGTGTGGCTGCCGGCGCGGCTGCGCTGCGGCAACTCAACCACGCAGGCTGTCGCGATAGGTCTCCCGCAGCGCGAGTATGGACGCCACCGTCAACGCCGAGGCGAGCGCGATGTAAATGGAAATCCCGAACGTGCCACCCTGCCCCGCAAGCAGGGCGGTGGCGATGATGGGCGCAAGCCCGCCGCCGGCGATCGCACCGAGCTGGTAGCCGAGCGAGGCGCCGGAGTAGCGCACCTCCGTGCTGAACAGCTCCGACAGCAGCGCTGCCTGCGGGCCATACATCATCGACACGAACAGCTGCCCCACGCCGATCGCGAGGCAGATCAGTGCGAACTCGCCGGTGTCGATCAGGGGGAACAGCACGAAGCCCCAGGCGCCGAGCAGCACCGCACCCAGCGTGTAGATGCCGCGGCGGCCGTAGCGGTCCGACAGCCAGGCCGAACCGATGACGGCAGGCAGCATCACGAATGCGCCCACCAGCACGGCGAGGAGCATCGTCTCCCGGGGCAATGCGAGGCCATCGGCTCGGGTGCCGTAGGCGATCACGAAGGTGATGAGGATGTAGAACGTGACCTGCACGGAGAGGAAGGCGCCCGCGCCGAGCAGGATCTCGCGCGGATGCCTGCGCAACGCGAGCAGCACGGGCGAGGTTCCGGCATGCGCATCGGGCGGCGTTGCGCGAGCGGCGCCATCCTGTTCCCGCTTCGCCGCCTCGAGCTCGCGGAAGGCCGGCGTGTCCTCCAGGTGCAACTGCACGTACATGCTGAGGCCGATGAGCACGACGCTGAGCAGGAAGGGCAGCCGCCAGCCCCAGCTCATGAAGTCCTCGGTACTCAGCAGGTTGCTGACGATGAGGAATGCGAGGTTGGCAAGGATCACACCGCAGGGTGCACCCACCTGGGCGAAGCTGCCCCAGAAGCCGCGCTCGTGGGGCGGCGCGTTCTCGGTGACGAGCAGCACCG
>SXGU01131266.1_pt1 | contig 10542 bp, 7 predicted proteins | sample 3174531 | NCBI WGS metagenome assembly SXGU01 (sample SAMN11356863, study PRJNA531348) | freshwater metagenome | isolation source: freshwater sample F1-140 | place: China: Fuxian Lake, Yuxi | collected 2017-12-25 | reverse complement strand
GACCTCGTCGCCGCAATGAAACCGCGATACCTGCGCTTAGTCGCGCGCTTTTACGTGCGCGGCGGTATTTTTACGAATGTGATTGCCGATTACCGGAAAAAAGGCTGGAAACCGGAACCAGCGATTACGTTGCGCGAATTCGATGCACAGTCGAATTATCGATAGCACCGCGTAAATAAAATCGTTTTTTCCTCAAAGATCAATTGCCATTGAGCAAGACCTACCCATGGCAAATCAACTGGATATGGTTTTACCAGACCCGAGTTATAGTTTTATCAATGACGACGGCTTCATTGTTATGGCCATCGGCTCGGTCACTTATCATGGAACGTTCGACGGCGAATCGGGAAGAACCTGATTCCCCGGTGAAATGTTGCTTTATGCACTCTATAAAATCGACGATTCAGTCGGACCAAACGGCAAAAAACCACTTATTATCAGTGTGCGCGCTGCGGATCCAATATCGATAGAGACACCGGCATTAATTGTGAAGTCATTCATTCGGTATTGGGTACAGGAAACGCAAAAGGTGTGTTTAAGTTTCGGCCCAATCCCGATGACACGATGCGCATCGGCGTACGTAATGTTCTAAGGAAACGCTGATTAATTCGGCGAACGAGATGAATCACGAGGCGCACGGAACGCAGCAACCGAGACCTATCGACAAGATAGGCGAGGCAGCGAGTACCGCGCAACGAAGTGATTTGCTCGTACAGCCAATAAATCAGCGTTTCCCTAACATTCCCTGTGCGTTAATTGTTGTAAGTTTATCAAAACAAAAAAGGCTCATCCGGATTAGGAATGAGCTTTTTTGTTCAATAAATTCAATCCAAATCGACAACAAACAAACAATCGAATGCGATTGGATCGCCGACATTACCGGTAAAATTTGCCATGCTAACCATACCGGATAACCGCGCCGTGCCTGTAGCACCTGCAAAGCGACCAGTACCGCCGATCACCGAATTTTGATCGCTTGATGCACCGGTAATATGCGTCACCGTTTGACCGCGCGGAGTCACCGTTGGATGAAATACCGGCTGCACCGAGGTTTTACCGCGTGTAATCAATGTACCGCCTGGAAAATGAAAATAGGTAGTCCCCACCAAAGCCACACCTGTCCCTGTCGGCGTAACCATCGCCAGGCAGTCGGTACCCTTTCCTACTACTTGATTGGTATGAACATCGACAAGTTGCACATCGAAACACATAGCCGGATCATCATTGCCATCGCCATTAATGTCCGGGACTGTACTTTCATACATTTCTCCCGATCCCACTAAATTCAAAACCAGGTGCTTTCCGGCGTTTTCCTGCTGACTCCCAGCATGCACCGCAAAAGGCATTGACAAGATCAAAACCAAAACAATCGACAATTTCAAGGTTCGCATAAATTTTATCCTCAATAAAATTGACCAAGATATATCTTACAAATATAATTTGTATATTCTTGCACTCTATTTGAGCCTTATCCTTTGATAACTGCCGCACTCGACTCGTTGAATCCGGCTAATTGATCGTATAGCACCGCAACCCTAGACTCAATCAATAACAATCTGCACAATGTGATTTTTGTCACAGAAACTCGCCTTTTGTCTGTGATAGTATTTATAAGCAATATTTTTTGCTGCAATACACCAGTATCAATAAATAAAAATAATATTGCCTTACCGTAGTACAAATACCATAAGAAATAAGATAAATATTACATTTCTATCGAACACAAAAGGGGGGGAAATGAATTCCATTCAAAAAGAAACAGAAACAAAAAGATATAGTGAATCTGATTTCTCAATTTCGCGTCGCGGCTTTCTTGGCGGCGCTAGCGGTGTTGCAGCATTAGGCGTTCTGGGCGTACCCGCTCTTGGATTAGTAAGCCCTGAGGCTGGAGCAGAAATTATTGATCCATTAGCGGCAAATCAACGTCGCAACCAGGCTTATAAGATTCGTCAGCAGGCGGCGATTGTTCAAAAACAAGCATCGATCCCTAGTCAACCGACTAATAGCGACGAAATGCTGTATTCCGGCAAAATCGCCAACTATTCCAAAGGATTGCCGCATAACAGTCTCGGCGAAGTGGACATTAATGCCTACAATGCATTAACTGATGCGCTGGCCTCCGGAGATCCCGCCGATTATGGAAGCATTCCAATGGGCGGCACGGCAAAGTTAGCTAATCCCCAAGCGGCACAAGCTTATTCGCTGGAAGGCCGCGATTCCCATGCATTCGTCATTCCTGCGTTTGCATCGTTTAACAGCGAAGCATTGGCGGGCGAAATGGCGGAAGTTTATTGGCACGCACTTGCACGCGATATTCCATTTTCTCAATACGGCTCGGAATCGATTACTGCAGCAGCCATTACCGACCTATCGGCTTTTAATAACTATGCTGGCATCAACGCATCCAATCTCTTTCGTGGTACCACACCGGGCGAAGATAACGGTCCGTTGGTGTCCCAATTCCTATGGAAGGACATTCCTTACGGCCCCTCGACCATTGTACAAAGATACAAATCCCCAGTTGCCGGCGATGTACATATGACGCTATATGCCGACTGGCTGAATATTCAAAAAGGCGCTGCGCCAACCACTGCCATCGCATTTGATAGTACCGAGCGTTATATTCGCAATGCGCATGACTTAGCAGAATGGACACATAAGGATTTCAGCTACCAAGGATTCTTAAACGCCGCTTTAATTCTGATGGGTATGGGTGCTGCACGCGATCCACACCCTTACTCCGGTTCCGCAACTCAAGGCGCCTTTATTACTTTTGGCGGACCGCACATTCTGGAAATGGTTGCCAAAGCAGCTTATGCCGGTTTGAAAGCAGCTTGGTATCAAAAATGGCAAGTTCACCGCGCATTGCGTCCTGAGGTTTTTGCAGGTCGTATTCATAACCATATCACCGGCGCTGCAACTTATCCGATTCACAGCAAAATTCTAAATTCTTCGGCTGTTACAGCGATATACAACCAGCATGGCACTTACTTGCTACCTATGGCTGCTCCGGAAGGCTCTCCGACACATCCATCCTATCCGGCAGGGCATGCCACTATTGCCGGTGCCTGTATCACCATGCTGAAAGCATTCTTTAAAGAATCGCATATCATCGCAAACGCCGTAGAAGCGGACGACGATGGCTTGGTTTTGAATTCCTACACCGATACCGCATTAACGGTCGGCGGAGAACTTAACAAGCTGGCCAGCAATATTTCACTCGGACGCGACTACCTCGGTGTTCATTATCGCCAGGATGGCATTAACGGCATGTTATTGGGCGAACAAGTCGCGATTCAATTGCTGAACGAATCCAAGGCATTATTCAATGAACCCGGTGTCAATTTTACTTTCGCCGATTTTAGCGGCAATACTGTCACTATTTAATTTCGATTCTAACCGGGAAATCGAAACGATTTCCCGGTTTTGTCCTAATTGCTCGATCACCGCTCATAAACCCACTGCACCAATGCATCCATTGCAGCGCGCGATTGTCCGGCCTGTTCGTGGTTGACAAAAAACACCACCGCGACGCGATTTCCCCGTTTATTCAGCAAGTACCCTGCCAAAGCGCGCACATCGTTCAATGCGCCTGTTTTCATATGCGCCGCTCCTTTAACCGGCGAATCCGCAAAGCGATTCTTCAGCGTGCCGTCGTTGGCGGCAATCGGCAGTGACGACATAAATTCAGGCATTACCGGACTATTGAAAGCCGCAAAAAGCAATTGCCCCATATGCCGCGCGCTGATTCGTTCCTTGCGCGACAAACCCGAGCCGTTTTCCACCACCAATTCCGGAAAATCGAGTTGCTTACCGGCCAACCAGCGCTTTACCGCCGCCGCCGATTTGGCAAGTGTCGCCGGGGAATTAGCGTCACCCCCCTGCCCCGTCCCCAATGCCAAATACAATTGACGTGCAGCGATATTATTGCTGAATTTATTGATGCCGCGCACGATCTCCGCCAATGGCGGGGATTGATAAACCTTCAACGGCGTCAGGCCTTGCGGTACGCGATTGACAACGGCATCGCCGTGAAACAGACCGCCTTGCTGCGTCCATAAGTGCCTAAACAAATCGCGTATATAGCTTGCACTGTCTTGCAAACTCAGCATATGCGATTGCTTGCCGCACTGACTGGAGAAATTGCCTTTCAGGACTACCGTGAAACGGTTTTTATTTTCCGCGTCCGGCACCGCATCGATCGTCAGCGCATTGCGCCAATCGCCGCACGTGCCGTGGGTCAGTTTTAACTGGTTGTTGATTTGAATCGAACCCGGCATCGGATCGATTGCCACGCGAACTTCGCTTCTCTCCGGCTGCGGAAAAAAGTGAATTGTGGATGCCCGATAATTGACCAGCAATGCTTCCGGAATGACATTGTAAGCACGGTAGGGCTGTCCGTCGAAATCGCCCGGATCGTCGTTTGGGATCGCGTAGTGCGTATTATCGAGAATCAAATCGCCCCTGATTTCATACAGCCCGGTTTGACGCAAACGATGAATCAGCAACCAGAAATTCTCCAGATCGAGCTTAGGGTCGCCGTAACCTTTGATCGCCAAATCGCCGTGCAAAACCCCGTCCATTAATGCACCGTCGGCATACAGCATGGTCTGCCAGGTATACGCAGGCCCCAGCAATTCCAATCCGGCGTATGTCGTCAGTAACTTCATCACCGATGCGGGATTCATGGCGGCATCGGCGTTGACCGTTATCAGCGGTTGATTTGCGCCGATTTCCTGAACGAACACGCCGATTGCGGATTCCGGAATGGCAAGTTGCTTGAGTTTTTGCTTAACTACGGCCGGTAATTCAGTGGCAAACGCCGGAACCGGCAGCGCAATCAGTGAGATAAAAAGAATAAGACCGGTGTAATTCCTGCGCATTTTGTCGAATGGCTTTCAGGTTTGCTATTTTTTCATCTTACACATCGAAAAACCGTCATCCCAACCCATACGGTACTGCCCATCCTTGTCATAGCGATTGCGATCCTTAAATGCCCAGCTTGTGTTCTTCGCCGTCTCGCAACCGTCGATATATCCTTGTTGCGTACTTGCCGGGTAGCCGGTCAAGTTGTATTTGGGTTTTGCACTCTGCGGCAACGGCCCCGCCGGGCGCTCAGGCTTTTTGCCGGGCGTGGGCTGTTGTTGCTTCGAAGGCAAACTGCCGCATGCGGAAACAATTAACGCGATGACAACGATTAAAAAGGATAAACGAATACGCATAGTAGGATCTTCAGAGAATTTCACCAAACCTTACAGCACCGATTTCAGCAGCTTACCCATTTCCGCCGGATTGCGCGTCACCTTGATGCCGCATGCTTCCATCGTATCGAGCTTTTCCTGTGCGGTTCCTTTACCGCCGGAGATGATCGCACCGGCATGCCCCATCCGCTTTCCCGGCGGCGCAGTCACACCGGCGATGAATCCAGCCACCGGTTTACGCATATTGTCTTTGATCCAACGCGCGCAATCTTCTTCGTCGCTGCCGCCGATCTCGCCGACCATCAGCACCGCATCGGTTTCATCGTCGTCGTTGAACAACTGCATCACATCCAAGTGCTTCAAGCCATTGACCGGATCGCCGCCAATGCCGATGCAGGTGGATTGTCCCAAGCCAAGCGCCATCAATTGCGCCACGGCTTCGTAGGTCAAGGTGCCGGAACGCGAAACCACGCCGATGCGGCCTTTTTTATGGATATAACCCGGCATAATGCCGATTTTGAGTTCATCCGGCGTAATAATGCCGGGACAATTCGGGCCGATCAACCGGGTTTTCCTGCCTTGCATTTTGTAGCGCGTGCGAATCATATCGCGCACCGGAATGCCTTCGGTAATACAAATCACCAGATCGAGATCGGCTTCTACCGCCTCGTCGATAGCCGCAGCGGCGAAAGGCGGCGGCACATAAATAACTGAAACATTGGCGCCGGTTTGCTGTTTGGCTTCCTTGACCGACGCAAAAACCGGGATGCCGTCGAAATCCTCGCCCGGTTTACGCGGATTGACACCGGCAACGAAACATTGCTTGCCGTTTGCGTATTCACGGCACATACGGGTATGAAACTGCCCGGTTTTTCCGGTAATGCCTTGCGTCATCACGCGGCTGTTGCGATTAATCAGAATGGACATGGCGCGCGGCTCCTGTTATGACGGACACTGACATTGGCAAGTAAAATCGGCAGCCCCGGATCTTGCCGCATGAACCGCTTTCTGTGCGGCATCGGCCATGTTTTCCGCCGAAATGATCGTTAACCCGGAATCGGCCAGAATTTTCTTGCCGATATCGACATTGGTACCTTCCAGGCGCACCACCAGCGGCACGGTCAACTGCACCTCGCGCGCCGCAGCGACTACGCCCTGCGCAATGACATCGCATTTCATAATGCCGCCGAAAATGTTGACTAAAATCGCTTTCAGCTTGGGATTACGCAACATCAATTTAAATGCTTCGGTTACCTTCTCCGCCGTCGCGCCGCCGCCGACATCGAGAAAATTGGCCGGATTGCCGCCATACAGCTTGATGATATCCATCGACGCCATCGCCACACCGGCGCCGTTCACCAGACAACCGATATCGCCGTCCAATGGAATATACGATAGCTCATGCTTCGATGCTTCGACCTCGACCGGATCTTCCTCGTCCAAATCGCGCAATGCGACAATGTCGGGATGGCGAAACAGCGCATTGTCGTCGAAATTCATTTTCGCATCGAGCGCAAGCACTTGTTTGTCAGTAATCGCCAGCGGGTTGATTTCCAGCAGCGATGCATCGCATTCGTCGAATGCGCGGTACAATCCTTGCAGCAGCGACACGGTTTGCGGCAAATATTGCTCGGGAATGCCGATTTTCACTGCCACGTCTCTCGCTTCTTGCTCGCGCAACCCTGCGATCGGATCGATAAACACCTTATGAATCTTCTCCGGCGTCTTTGCGGCGACGGTTTCGATATCCACCCCCCCCTCGGAACTGGCCATCAGGCACACACGCTGTTGCCGCCGCTCCACCACCATGCCGATATAAAATTCTTTCTCGATGCGCACACCCTGCTCAATATAAAGCCGATGCACCGGCTGTCCTTCCGGTCCGGTTTGATGCGTCACCAATCGCATATTCAACATCTCCCCCGCTCGCTGCCCAACTTCCTGCAACGACCTTGCCACCTTCACACCGCCGCCTTTACCGCGCCCGCCGGCATAAATCTGCGCCTTGACCACCCATGCGTCCCCACCCAACTGCTGCGCCGCATTAACCGCTTCATCGGCACTAAAGCAAGCTATTCCCTTCGGCGTAGCGACACCGAATTTTCGCAAAATCTCCTTGGCTTGGTATTCGTGAATTTTCATCGATCGACTCCATTGGTTGCTGGCTTTTAGGAGTCTGTCGAACTTAAGCAATCGTAGTCTGCCTAAGCGGGAGAACGAGTACAGATTTTCTTAATTTTGAGGCGCATAGCTAGACTATGCAACGAAAAATTGAGGAAATATGAACCGTTATCCCATTGCCGCAGTAGATTAGTCTTAAGTCCGACAGACTCCTAGTCATGATGATCGCAGTATATCTGAAACCTATTCGATGCGAGAACCGTGCGTCGTTTCGCATCGACTTTCCGGAGCCTGAAATCGACTAAATCTATACTCGAAAAGTCCGAAAACAATCCGCTTAAAATATGTTGTAATAAGCGAACCATCGTATTATCGCAGTCAATCCAATCGGAGAACCCTAGTCATGAAAAACCTGATTTTGTCTTTAATCGTCGCATTTGCGATTACATCGCCTGCTTTTGCCGGAAAATATATTCCATCGAATGGTATTCCGGTAGAAGATCAATATATTGTCGTACTTAAAGATGAAATGCCATCCGTGCAAGCGCGAGAAGCTCTGCTGCAAAACTTTGCCGCCCAACACGGCGGCGAACTTATTCGAACCTATGTCGCGGCACTGAATGGCGGTGTGATTCGAATGAATGAAGCCAAAGCCAAGGCATTGGCAAATCATCCGTTTATCGGTTATATCGAACAAGACAGCGTAATACAGCTCATCGTGCCAATGGGTACAACCACACAAGATCCTTCGCCATCGTGGGGATTGGATCGCATCGATCAGCAATCGCTGCCCTTGAATTCCGCTTACAGTTACAACAACGACGGCACGGGCGTTAACGCTTACGTTATCGATACCGGCATCCGCATTTCACATTCCGAATTCAATGGACGAGCCACGTTAGGTTATGATGTCATTAAAGGCAACAGCAAAGGCGGTGATTGCAATGGACATGGCACTCATGTTGCAGGAACTATCGGCGGCAGCAATTACGGTGTGGCTAAGAACGTTAAACTGATCGCAGTTCGTGTGCTCAATTGCCAAGGCTCCGGAACAACCAGCGGCGTCATTACCGGTATCGACTGGGTAATAAAAAATGTCTCTCGCCCTGCCGTTGCCAATATGAGCCTGGGCGGTGGCACCAGCGTATCACTGGATACTGCGGTCAGCAATTCGATTAACGCTGGCATTTCCTATGCCGTCGCAGCAGGAAATTCAAGTCAGGACGCATGTGTATCCTCACCCTCTCGTGTCCCTAGTGCGATTACTGTGGGAGCCACAGATCAAACAGACACGCGACCGTCTTGGTCGAACTTTGGCAAATGTCTCGATTTATTTGCACCTGGAGTCAGCATCAAATCGGCGTGGATAGGCTCCGACACGGCCACCAATACCATCAGCGGCACCTCGATGGCGACTCCGCATGTAACCGGTGTTATTGCATTGAAACTGCAAGGAACACCAGACGCAACGCCTAACGATATTGCAACCGAATTAATCGACAAATCGACCAAGGGTGCTGTAATAAACCCTGGTATCAATTCACCAAACCGGCTGCTTTTTACCGATTATTAGAAAACCTCTCAACACCCGCCGCCATTGCGCACATCGTAATGGCGGCTTCTATATTAACCGTTGCGCGTCAATGGCCAGCCGATCAGTAAAACCGTAATGGTGACAATAGCAGTCACGATATTCATCGGAATACCGGCGCGCAGAAAATCGCTAAAGCGATATTCCCCCGGCCCGTACACCATCATATTGGTTTGATAGCCCAGCGGCGTGGCAAAGCTCGCGGAAGCGGCTATCATGATTGCAAATACGAAAGGCACGTTGTTCAAGTCCGCTTTCTCGGTAATCTCCAACACAATGGGCAGCATCAGCAACGCTGCGGCATTGTTAGTAATCACTTCGGTTAATATCGAAATGGCCACATAAGTCAGAATCAACAACAACCAAGGTCTGCCGCCGCTCAAGTCGACGATATTTGCCGCCAGATACTTGGCGACCCCGGTTTTCTCCAACGCCATACCGAGCGCAAACGAGGCGGCAATGGTCAGAATAACCGTTAAATCGAGGCTCTTTTCCGCCTGGCTGGCTGAACAGCATCCGGTCAGAATCATCAAACCGGCACCTATCAGTGCGGCATTCAACATGGTTATCGCTTCAAAACTGGCCGCAGTAATGACACCCACTAAAATCAACCATGCGACATAAGCGCGCTCATGGCGCGGCGCTTCGGTATTCAAATCGTTGATCAGCAGAAAATCCTTGTTGTACCGCTGACGCGTTACAAAAGCCGGACGCGCCTCCAGCAACAATGTATCGCCTGCTTGCAAAATAATGCTGCCGAGATTGCCTTTGATCCGTTCGCCATTGCGCGCTACCGCCAATACCGCCGCACCGTATCGTGCCCGGAAACGCGCGTCGCGAATGGCATAACCGATCGCCGTGCAATGCGGCGATACAACCGCCTCAACCAAGCGCCGCTCAGGATGGCGCTCGACAAAGGTTTGATCGCCATCCATCGATGGCACAATACCTTTTATGCGCAGCAAATCCGAAATGGCATCGGTATCGCCTGCGAACACCAACCGATCGCCGCCCTGCAACACCTCATCCGGCGCAACAACCGCTAACGCAGTGCCGCCACGCTCAATCTCTACCAAGTAAATGCGCTGCAAATGCCGCAATCCTGCTTGTTCAATCGTTTTGCCGACCAGCGGACCGTCGGAATCGATGGAAACCTCCAGGGTAAATTCGCGCAAATTCGAAAAAACCTGCCCTTGCTGCCGATCAGGCAATAATTTAGGAAACGCCAGCCACATGAACAGAAATCCCGTGATGGCGACCGGCAATCCAACGGCGGTAATCGAAAACAACGAAAACCCCGGCTCGCCGGTCAAAGTTTGATATTGACCATTGACGATCAGATTGGTGCTGGTGCCGATCAAGGTCACCGTCCCGCCGAGAATCGCGGTATAGCTCAACGGGATCATCAGCTTGGAAGGGGAAATGCCGATTTTCCGCGACCAACCGTAAATCGCCGGAATCATCGTCGCGACGACCGGCGTGTTATTTAGAAAGCTGCTCAGGAAAGCAATCGGCCAAAACATGCGATTGAGAGCGGCGCGCGGTGTTTTCGGTCTGCCCAGCAGTGTATTGACCAACAAATCGATCGCACCCGAAGCATGCATACCCGCAGCAACGACAAACATCCCG
>SXGU01428311.1_pt1 | contig 10545 bp, 9 predicted proteins | sample 3174531 | NCBI WGS metagenome assembly SXGU01 (sample SAMN11356863, study PRJNA531348) | freshwater metagenome | isolation source: freshwater sample F1-140 | place: China: Fuxian Lake, Yuxi | collected 2017-12-25 | reverse complement strand
TTAGAGATTTTGAGATTGAAGAAAAACCAAAAAATGTGTTTTCGTCAGGATGGAATATTATTGAAAAATGGTGCAAGCAGCGAAATGTAAGTATATATATGGAATTTGTGTCTTCGGACGCGTTGCGTGCCAGTTTGAAAAAGCGTGGTTTTATTGAATGCTACAACGAGCCATTTTCCTTGTTGAATCCCCTTTCAACCGCGTTTGATTGGTAAAGTGTAGGTGTCTATGCGGCGGTGTAAAGTAGATAGGTATGAAGGTTTGAGGTATCAGGTATGTAGCTGTTACTTGTTTGATTTACGCCCCCATTTACAATACTGCTTTTGTGAAAAGCCACGAGGTCTGCGACAATTGATACTGCGTTTATATCTAAGAGACCACTTTTTTCTTTTTTGTGTTTTCTGGTTCTTGTTGTTGCTGTTGTTGCGGTTGCTGTTGCTACCACCATTCATTATATTCGGTTTCATCTTAAATCGCATTCGCATTACAATTGGTTTTAATTTGTTGTCTTGGTCTTGGTCTTGGTCTTGGTCTTGGTCTTGGAATTGCTTTATTTTTTTCAACGGCGAAACTTCATTAGAAACAACCCAATTTAGCATATTTTGAAAGGTGCGTTCTCCTTGAAATTCACTTACTTTTTTCCCATCCACAATGATGGCAATGGTGGGAACATAATCATACGAATCGGGTATGTATTTCTTATCGCACGACGACATGCCTTTGTCCACATCCACATTTGCCATAACCAAATTATGGTTAGGTAGTTCCGGGGTATAATTATTCATTATGGTGGAAATGACCTTGTTCCAGTCTTCTTTCATATGAACGCAATGTGGGCAACCATCACTATAATATTTGGTGATAATGTGTTGTTTTTTGTTTCCAGAGCCAGAAGAATGTTTACCACCATTTAACCCCCCGTTCATCATATATTGATTGAATTTTTTCGCAGACTTCGCATTTGTTATATTAAATACCTTTACCTTTACCTTTACAGACATTATATATTATAAGCAAATATTTTATTCACATCATAGTATAATAATATATCATAGGTATTTGAACAACGGTATAAGTTATAAGATAAGATATAAGATATAAGATATAAGATAACTAACATAAAACAAATGCACAACTTTTTATCAAAAATCCAATTATATCTTCCAATAATACGACTAGTAATCATTGTTAGCATTTTTATAATGGGGGCTTATTTCACATCTAAATACACATCACAGCAGGCACAAGAAGGGTTTGAATCGTTGGGGATTACAGGAGAACAAAAACGGTGCCCCAACATTCTTGTTCAAGAAGGCAATAAAATATATTTATACAATTCCAAGGTCGCAAAAGTGCCCGGTGTGAATCCCATTGAATTTAATAATTTAGAAGATTACACCGAATTTATGGAGTGGTTGCGCGGTCGTGGAATACGATGCCCGGTGTTGTATTTACAATACTCGTATGACGCGCAAGGCAACCCCGAATATAAGTTTCGTCCCAGCCCGGATGACCCCCAAGGAGGACTTTCGCCAAACATTCCTTACACAACTTCGCCCGCAGAATTGGTTCAAATCATGGACGCCGAAAAAGACAACCCGCCTTACAATCAGGGAACGTATCCAGGCTATGACCCGCTAAATCAGAATTTAGGGGATTACACCGCGCAAGACATTGCGCACGTTGCGAAGGAATACCAAAAATATAGTGATAACGCAATGGACACCAATTGGGCGGGTATTCGGTATAGCGAAGCACGTGTAAATAGCGGGGCATATGCTGACCGCACGCGCACAAATACCAGTAATCCGTTGTAATCTAACCGATGAACCGATTAACTGATTAACCGATAAACCGATGAAATTTTTCGCATCTAACCGATAAACCGATGAAAAATTGAAATTTTTCGTATTTATTTGTATATATTCCAACCTCCCGTATCTCCGTACTCCGTGGAAAATGTCATCCTCTTCATCAACTTTAATTCAGACCGCCGATTCAAGCCTTCGTAAATTGCCGTGGCTTACAGAACCCGTTCAAATCAATATGCCGTTTGATTTAAGCGAATTCAAAAAAGCCGCATATAGTACGAATTATAATTACACCTACCACATATCTCCGTGTAAAAAAGTGGTGTCGCGCATTCTTGAAATGATAAATCCTACCAAAGGCGAACACGAACTCTACATTCGCAAACACGAAATGCTTACATTCAATAAATTTTATACACTATCGGTTCTCCGCATTCTAAGCCCCTCGTTACAAGTGTCGTTTCACGTGGATGACGTTGATGCCGACAACATTGATTACAACAATGCGCTGTATTTAATGAAACTGAAATGGAAACCCGGCGACTTTGTAATACCCACCTCCTCCAAACCCATTAACACCGAAAACGCGTACAGTGTGTATAAAGAATGGAGTAAAGAGTGTGACGGTGTCGGCTTCTTTATTCCAAACAAACGAGCCAGGTATTATTGAATTCTATGAATTATATGAATTATATGAATTATATGAATTCTATGAATTCTATGAATGTATGAATGGAATATGTAAAAAAAGTATCAAAAAAATTGATTTAGTTTTGTATGTTTTACATAATGAAACAACAACCAAACTACATCAATCAAGTTCCATTATTCAAGTTTCCAGCAATCAATCAAAATGAACGCCAACCACAGTTACATCTCCCTCTTTTACAAGCCTCACCAAGAAAACCCGATTTTCAGCACCGAAAACTATCTTTACACCGGACAGTTATATGACGACATATTTATTGACAACCAGACATTACTTGTGTGGGAAGATTTCAAGGAGGCGTGTATTGACCTTGAAAAATTCATACACCACTCCTATGGCTACATTAATAAACTCTATTCCAAGGCATACGACGGCATCTCCGGCAAGCATTTACACACATTTATTTACCGCACCTACAAAACCGCATTGAAACAGCTTGAAAACACACAATTTCGCATTATCAACTTTGACACAAATATTGAACGATACAACTACGATATGGTAGACGCCAAAAACGACATTTTTGAAATGGCAAATGACGCACTAAAAGCCGTGGCAAACTTTATAATGAATGCCGGGTTTATTGATGATATATGGCCCATTCAATTTGCCATACGCACTTCTATCGTCCATCGTGAGCCGTGGAGAAAGGTAAATCAAAGATGGAATTATCGCCCATATGAATATGTGTGCCCCGAAACCAAGACATATTGCTCGTCGGTTTGTTATACGTGTAATCATCGCGTAAATGAAGAAACCGGTGAAAAGGAGTCAGAGTCCGACTTTTATGACCGCTTGTGTTCTCCAACCGAAACACGCAACTTTACATCGCCTACGTGTTATGACGGTGTTGCGTGCTCCGATGAAGAAGACGGCCTAGATAATGAATACAGTTTTATGCGAATTTCGGATGGATACGGCTGCGGCAATTCCGATTATTATGAAGACGCCGGGCGGTGTGTGCCGTTTGAATTAGATGAAGTTCGCATTGCGATTCCGTGTTATGAATAGTGTGCCCCAGTCCCCCCCCCTCCCCTCTAAACCCAAGCATATTTAGTCAAGCATATCATACAATAAATAATTATAAATCTTCTCAATTGTGGCGATTCCTATTTTACGGGAAGTATCTGTCTTAATATCAGCAAAACAGTGGGAAATTGACTTTGGGTCATTTGGTTTTGCTATTTTTTTTAGTTCATCAAAGAGATTGCCGAGAGATGTGTATTTTTCCATAATTGCAATCGCAGTCTTGTGACTAATTCCTGGAATATTACATAACATGATTTCGCCAATATTCTGAGGCGTAATGTTTTCACTTTTTTCTTTTTTTATTTTCATAACCTCGCAGTAATGTTTTTCTTTTGATTTTAGGTCGGTGTCGGATGATGGTATTTTGGGTTGGGACGTGTCCGTGGGTTCTTGCGTTGGTTCCAAGGTTTCAAGAGATTGTGTTTCAAGAGATTGCGATTGCGATTGCGATTGCGATTGTGTTTCAAGAGATTGCGATTGCGATTGCGATTGCGATTGATGATAAAACCCCCGTCTAGGCAATTCTTTCTCGTATTTATCGGCAAAATCATAGATTAATTCGCTGGTTTCGTGTAAGGACATTGTGCGAATGACTGAAAACCCTTTGTAAAAAAACAGCGACATCAACGCACTATTCAGCGTTTTTTTTGTCATGCGCCCGCGCTGCTCGTTATAACTCGCAAAATCGCCTTCAATTAAATACACAATTGTATGATTATGTTGGGGTAATTGGTCTAAACGATATGATTGCTCGTTGTATCGCCCATCTTTTATACTTGCCGCTAAATCGTAGAGAGATTTTCGTTCAAAAATGATTTGCGGTTCGTTGGTTTTGGCGTCGCACAATATAATGTCGCCAATTGGTAATCTCTCTGAAACAATGGTGTGAGGGCCGGTTATGTGCAGCGCATTTTTTACAATGGTGGTTGGTATGGCGACTTCAATGCTGATTTCGTCGCTTAATTGAATGGTGTGTTTTTCGGGGTTTGCCTTTGTTTTTGATGACGATGACGAAGCCATTTGTTTTTTTAGCAATTGAATAAGGTCGCCTTCACGAACATCTACTTTTATAATCATATTTTATATGATGCTTATTGAATAATGAATAATAGATAGAATACTGGTTAGGTTAAGATTAAGGTTAAGGTTAAGGTTAAATGTAAATAATGACAATACTAGTAAATATTGGCATTATGTGTTTATGTGTTTAATAAGTATTTATTTTATTTTATTACAGCGATGGTCCGGAATGACGGGCCGGGCTCAAATATTGCTTAAATCTAAAAATAAAATCCTTGTTTTTGGCGGGTTCTGAAATGGTGGAACGCATTGCGAAACTCCGCATTTGTCCGGTTCCAGAGGGAAAAGCGCCGCCCTTCTTAACGCCGCCACCGTCTCCGCCATTGGCAAATAAACCGGCGGTGGGGTTTGAACCGCCAAATAATACACGTCTTGCAACCTTGGAATTAGCCATTATGTTTGTTGTTTGTTATATATACATATATGTAATATAAATATATAACACCACAGAATATGATTTATTATCTGGATTATAAGGATTGTCCGAATAAAAGATAAAGAGGATTTATGCGTTCTTGTTGCAGCAATGAACGGTGTAGACGTGACGACCGGTTCCACCAGTCAATTTGCTGTTAAAAATGAGGTTTTTGCTAACCAAATAAGCGTACTGCTGAGCAGGGGTTCCCTGGGGCAAGCACTTAAAGGCGCAGTTGAGGCCACGGTTGGCATAAGCGACGGCGGTGTTAGTTCCACGGCCAACGGCGGGGGCAGTTCCGGGCATGCTTCCGAAAACGGTGGTGCGGCTGGTTTGAGAAGAGGCAAGACGAACTCTCTTAGTTGCGTTTGAAAGAACCATTTGTGTGTTTATGTATATATATCGCTAAATATTTTTTTACAGCCAAAAGGTATATAAAGGGACCTTTATGTATTTATATATCTAAACACAACGAACGAATCTATAAACGGAATCCATATTTTATTATAAAATGAATACTGAATCAAAATCAAAACCGATTGTTGGCTATGATTCTGATTATGACTCTTCATCCGAGGATAGTGCCACAATGAGTATAAACACCGGCACTAGTACCAGCACCATATACACCTCCCGAGACGCAGAAGCCGACAAAAACATTTACAATGACATTGACATGGAGAAAAACGCAGACGGCACCTATGTGTTTGACCCCTACAATGCCGAAAACAAGGAGATAACCGTTGCGGATGTGGAAAACATATTAAGTCGGTACGGCGTTCCCGCCAAAGTGTTCAACATTGAATTATACAAACGGGCCTTTGTGCATCACTCCTACACCAAACGCCCTCAATCCATGAATTTACGGAATAACATTGCGATTGCGGAAATGCCGGAGTGGGCGATGCCGTTGCGCACTAAATCCAATGAACGCCTGGAATTTGTTGGCGACGGCGTGCTGGAATGTATAACGAAATATTACTTGTATCGCCGGTTTCCCAAGGAGAATGAAGGCTTTATGACAGAAAAGAAAATCGCCATTGTAAAAAACGAATCCATCGGTAAAATTGCGTTGGAAATGGGGCTGCACAAATGGTTTGTGATTTCACGCCACGCCGAGGAAATGAAGACGCGCACCAACATAAAGCGACTTGGTTGCTTGTTTGAAGCATTCATCGGCGCAATGTTTCTAGATTACAATAAAATAGCGGTTGCGGATGAGGACGGCTGGTTTCGCAATGTCTTTGTTTGCGGCCCCGGGTTTCAAATGGCGCAAATATTTGTTGAAAATGTGTTTGAGCGGCACGTGGATTGGATAAAGTTAATCCGGCACGACGACAACTACAAGAACATTTTTCAGGTGAAAATCCAAAAGGAGTTTAAGACCACGCCGGAATACATTGAGTTGGGGTTTGACGCCGACACCGGGTACCACATGGGCGTGTTTTTATGTATTGGGCAGGCGATTCATGATGTTCAGCCGTGTTCCGCAATCCCGTTTTCAAGTTTGGGGTCGTTTGCCGCCATACAACGCTTATATGAAGAAACCGGTAAAGCGTTTGTTATGTTTGCGGAATCATCACATAAAATAAAGAAGAAGGCCGAACAGACGGCTTGTGAAATTGCGATTAAGGCGATTTTTACTGAGTGATATGATATACTGTTTTGGTGATTTCGGCGATTTCAGGGATTTCGGTGATTACGGGGGGATTTCAGGGATTAGGAGATTGAGGGGAGGAGGGGGATGTGTGGTTTCACACGTAAAAGAATAATATTAACATATTTTAGTAGTGCTGAATACATAGGTTAATATTATTCAATTTGTTTTTTTGTTAGATGACATCCATTTTAGAAAAATTAAAACATCGCCCGGTTCCGGTAAAACGCACCAATGTAGATATTGTAATTCCAGAGGCGGTGAAACAGCAACCCGTGGTGTTACAACAAATGTCCGTGATTGATAAAACAAAGGAAAGTTTGGTGGATATGGCATCCATTAAAAATAAACTGAAAGAAAAACGCTTAAATGTGGTGGGAATAAAGGAATTGCCGGTCAATGCCACCGAAAGACTGAAAACCCCGCTTGAAAAACAGGAAGATGAGGAAGAAGAACGAAGGATGCGAATACAAGAAGCACCGATTATCATAAAGAAAACCCAGCGCCGCGTGAAATTAGTAGAGCGACCCATTGAACAAATGACGCCGGCACAAGGCGCAATTTCTATTAGCGTAAGCGTGGGCGAAGGCGATAACTTGGCGGTGGCTTCATCTAATAAAAAAATGCCCGAAAAACCGGATATTACTGCCGTTGCCAAAAGTATTAAAAAACTTATATTGAAACCGAAACCGGCGGCCGGGGTATTGTCAGAAGGCCCCGTTTCTATGGTTGTTATGGGCGACACAATTGTGTCGGAGCGTTTGCCGCGCAAAGTTAAAAATGAAGTCATCGCACCGTCGTATTATATGAATAACCGAGCCCGATTTTTGGAGTTTGTGAATGCGCTGTTTCAGCCATACCGAGAGCAATTAACCAGCAGTGAGTCGGACATCAGTTGCGACAAAGGCGACACGGATGACCGAGAACTGCTGACGCACCAGAAAATTGTGCGCGATTATTTAGACATACACACGCCGTACCGGGGGTTGCTGTTGTATCACGGTCTAGGAAGTGGCAAAACGTGCGCGTCCATCGCAATCGCGGAAGGGCTGAAAACATACAAACAAGTGATTGTTTTAACGCCGGCGTCGTTGCGTATGAATTACATTGAAGAATTGAAAAAATGCGGTGATTCTCTCTATAAAAAGAACCAGTATTGGGAATTTATATCGGTTAAAGGGACGGATAAAGGGACGGTTAAAGGCACGGATAAAGGGAACCTTGAAATCGCAACTGCCTTGTCCAAGATTTTATCGTTGCCTCTGGATTACATCCGCAAAAACAACGGCGCGTGGATGGTAAATGTGAAAAAGGCAAGCAATTACGATGAACTAACCCCGGGTGAAAAGGTGCGACTAGATGCCCAACTAAATGAAATGATTCGCGCCAAATACAAATTCATAAATTATAACGGCTTGCGCAAGGAGCACTTAAAGATGATGTCTAATGACTACACCGAAAACCCATTTGATAATGCGGTAATCATTGTGGATGAAGCGCACAATTTGGTTAGTCGCATTGTGAATAAACTGAAAAACCCGGGCTCTCTTTCCATGCGGTTGTATGAATACATTATGAGTGCCGAAAACGCCAAAGTAGTGCTGATGTCCGGAACACCGGTTATAAACTACCCCAATGAAATTGCCATATTGTTTAATTTAATGCGTGGATACATTCGCACGTGGCATTTTCCCATTTTGGCTGGCGCCAATCTGCCCGGAAGCACCAAGTTGAACCAAGACTTTTTTAAGAAAATCCTGGGAAAGGATGCGGCCATTGATATGATGGAATACAACGCAACTACCAAGGTCCTTACAATTACCCGCAACCCATTCGGGTTTTCAAGTGTGTATCGGTATTCAACATACAAAGGGGTGTCCAACACCAAATTGACCGAAAACACGGAAGGCGGGCAACTCACGGATGCGTCCTTTGAGCAAGCGATTATTGACAGTCTTTCTCGCAGTAACGTGGATGTCAAAAAGGACCAAATAAAACGAGACAACTACAAAGCCCTTCCCGATACGTTTGACGGGTTTAATGAAATGTTTATTGACGGGAAAAATGTGGCAATAAAGAATCGTGAATTATTTATACGCCGCATTTTGGGGCTTACGTCGTATTTTCGCAGTGCGCAAGAAAAATTGTTGCCCGCTTATGACCCAGTATATAATCTACATCTGATAGAAACGGAAATGAGCGACTATCAGTTTGGCGTATACAATGTAGTAAGGCTGAGTGAGATGGACAAAGAGGAAAAATTACGCAAAAATAAAGCAAAGGGCCAGGGTCAAGGCCAGGGTCAGGGTCAGGGTCAGGGCCAAGGCAATGATAAACAAGGAAACCCGGTTACAACGGCATACAAAGAGGCTTCTTCCACATATCGCATATTCTCTCGCGCGTGTTGTAATTTTGTGTTTCCCAAGGCGATTGTTCGCCCTTTGCCAGGAGATGAAAATGAAGTGGATGCGGATGCGGAGGCGGATAAAGAAGTTGAATCCAAAGATGGTGAAAATTTTGCGAAACGAATTGCCCGTAATTTAGAAAGACAGGGGCCAGGGTCGGGATTCAATGAAAACATGCTTGATGACCCCCCGTCCGCGTCGGAAGAAATGGATGACGAAGAAGACCCAGAACAAGAAGTGATAAACACGAAAAAAGCAAGTGTTGCGGAAAATGAAAATAAGGGCGATTTGTATCAAGCGGCAATAAAGCGGGCGTTGGTTGAATTAAAAGCCAGCGCGATGTCATACCTGGTGCCCTCGGAATTGGCAATATACAGCCCCAAATTCTTGCACGTTCTTCAAAACATCATTGACCCCGATAAAGTGGGACTGCACCTTCTTTACAGCCAGTTTCGCACCCTGGAAGGCATCGGCATTCTAAAAATCATTCTTGAAACCAACGGCTTTGCGCAATTCAAAATAAAGCAAACCAGCATCGGTGAATGGGTGGTTGATATGCCGGAAGAAGACTGGGGCAAGCCGTGTTTTGCGCTGTATACCGGAACGGAAACTCCCGAAGAAAAGGAAATCATCCGAAACATATACAACAGCACCTGGAAGTATGTGCCGCGAACCATTGTGGACCGCCTTGCCGGCATTTCAAAGGGAAACATGTATGGCGAAGTCATCAAATTATTAATGATTACGGCGTCTGGCGCGGAGGGCATCAATTTACGCAACGTTCGCCACGTCCATATTGTGGACCCGTATTGGCACCCGGTTCGCACAGAACAAATCATCGGGCGGGCACGCCGCATTTGTAGCCACAAAGACTTGCCCGAAGAATTGCGCACAGTGGATGTGTATATTTATTTGATGAAATTCAGTGCACGCCAATTATCGTCGGAGTTTGAAGAATCGCTTATGATTCGTATGAAGGATAAGAGCAAAATAGATAATACGACGCCCCTAACCACCGACCAGGCGCTGTATGAAATTTCCAAAATAAAGGAGGATATTAATAAGCAAATTTTAAGCGCGGTTAAGTCGTCGGCGTTTGATTGCGCCCTTCATACCCGTGCCGGCGTAAAAGACCAACCCAAGTGCTTCACATTTGGAGAGACGAACGAAACAAAGGTTGCCTACAACCCGAATATCAGCAGCGATGACAAGGATACCGACGTAAAAGCAAACAAGGAAGTGAAAAAGGTGAAGGCGTCGGTGGTGACCATTCGTGGAACCAAATACGCGTATGACAAGAGCAGTGGGTTGATGTATGACTACGAGAATTACCTGAGTGGAAACTTGGTTATTATCGGGAAATTGGTTATGACGGCGGCTGACCCCGAAACCGGACAAGCCGGCGAGTATCGCATTGTGGACGTAAATCAGGAATGAAT
>SXGU01358575.1_pt1 | contig 10547 bp, 11 predicted proteins | sample 3174531 | NCBI WGS metagenome assembly SXGU01 (sample SAMN11356863, study PRJNA531348) | freshwater metagenome | isolation source: freshwater sample F1-140 | place: China: Fuxian Lake, Yuxi | collected 2017-12-25 | reverse complement strand
GTCAAGCAGGGCTTAACCACGGTGCAGGAAATCATGCGAATTTCGGAAATCTGAAATGCCGGTGTTCACCTACAAAGCTCGGGATGGTCAAGGCAAACTGATCAGTAACAAACTGGAAGCCGAAACAGCGCAATATGCTGCACAAACCTTGATTAACCGTGGCCTCACGCCAATCCACATCAACCTTGTCAATGCGGACAGCGACTTGACTCAGCAGCTGACTTATTGGTGGGCCACTCAGCAACTGAATATCACTGATCTGATTTTGTTTAGCCGACAAATGCACAGCCTGACTAAAGCCGGTGTGCCGTTGATTCGTTCCATAAACAGTCTGGCCGATTCCTGCCGGAACATGGCCTTAAAACAGGCGCTGGTCAGTATCACGCATCGTCTGGAATCCGGGCAGAGCTTGTCGCAAGCCATGTCGCAGCACGACAAGATATTCCCGATTTTGTTGATCAGTATTATCAACGTCGGCGAAACCACCGGTGGCCTGGAGCAATCTTTTCAGCAAATCAGTCATTACCTGGAGCGGGAAAAAGAAACCCAATCCAGAATCAAATCGGCGCTTCGCTACCCCACTATGGTTTTAATGGCGATCAGCATTGCCCTGGTAATTGTTAACGTTTATGTCATCCCGGCCTTTAAAGGTGTGTTTGACAAAATGGGCACGCAACTGCCTTGGCAAACTCGGCTACTGATGGCGGTTTCCGATTTCACCGTGGCGTTTTGGCCTTATATACTGGCTTGTTTCCTGTTAACCGCCATTTTAATCAGCAAATACGTGCAGAGTCCTGCAGGTCGATTGCACTGGCATCAGCTTATTTTGAAAATACCCGCAGTGGGCAGCATTATCCATCGCGCCACGATGGAACGATTTTCCCGCTCGTTTGCGATGATTTTGAATGCTGGCGTGCCTTTAATTCAGGGCATTGCTATCGTGTCCAAGGCGGTCGGTAATGAATACATAGGCGCCAAATTGCATAAAATGCGCGTCGGCATCGAGAAAGGCGATAGCATCAGCCGCATGGCCCGTAGTATCGAATTGTTTCCGCCTTTGGTGATACAAATGATCATGGTCGGCGAAGAATCAGGCAATATCGCCGACATGTTGCAGGAAGTAGCGGATTTTTATGAAGGTGAAATTGATACGGAATTGAAAAATCTTTCCAGCGCCATTGAGCCTTTTTTGATTGTGATCATAGGCATGATTGTCTTGATTCTGGCTTTGGGCATTTTTCTGCCGATGTGGGATTTGTCGACCAATATGCAACGCTAGTCTGATCGCAAAATCAATAAACTTCCTGCCAATAGATTTGCTGACTGTTGCCTTTATAAACGCCAAAAGTGGCTTTGGCGCTGGGCTCATTGTCATGTACAGCGTTGTTATCCCAATCAAATAACAGCCAGGGCAAACTCGAAAAACTCCCTGTAATGTCAATATAGCCGGTATTCCCGGAGCCCGGCGCGCTTAAACTCAAGCCTGCGTCCCCCGATGCCAAAGGCACGTTGGCTAAACTGGCCATTGAAGTACCGGAAGGCGCAATCGTCATCGTCGTATTGCCGGGCTGCCAGACTCCGGAAGCGGTTTGGGCATTTTTTAGCCTTAACTGACTGCTCAAATTAAGACTGCTGCAGTTATCGTGGCTGTTTTTTATAAAATTAATCCCATCAAAATATTCACTGAACAAAGGTAGCGATAGATTATTCAGCTCTGATCCAGCGGCATTTTGCATGTTCAGCCGTCCCCAACGCATCGCCTTATTGCCACCGGCAAATGCCATACCGTTCCCGGCGCTAGCCATGCCAAAACGAATCGGGTTACTCGCAGCCACTCCATCCACATTCGCCACGGTTACTGCATCGGTGTCCTGCAAGTTAAAGCTCAAAGCGATTTCGGCATTAAACGCTGCTATGGGGATTGAGCGGCGGATACTCAGAACATTATTGACTGTATCGGCAAAACTCAGAGTACCTGTGCCATCAGTATTATCATTAACGTCTGCAGCCGCAGCATTAAAAATGTTCAGGGGCTGACTGGCTTCGCTATAACCGGGCACCAAGGAACTGAGCTTCCACAACTCGCTTTTATAGTTTTGGGTGATGCCGTTCGCCGAATTTTTGGCGGTCACCGTCGCTACCGGCCTGGTTGCATATTTAATCGGTTGGCCGATATAACTAAAGGTTCCACAACCGGGATTAAACTGCGGCACATTCAGCGCGACATCAAAATGATCCGGTACAAAACGCCCCACGTTGCTAGCTGCCGAACTAATGCTCCGTTGGCTAGCTGAACTACCATCGGAGGCATCAATATCCGCAAATGCGCCGTCAGTAGCCGTTACGCTGATAACACCAACCTCATTGAAACTAGCCGTAGTCGATGTGGCTACTCCGCCGCTACTGCTGAAGGTTCCGACATTAAAAATTCCGGATACACAATTGATTGCGGGCAATACGCACACCGATGACAAACTGGGTAAACCGTTGTAATTGCTGGTTATCACGCCCTGACTATTATAGGGCGTGATGGTCAATGTCAACGGTTGTCCGGCTTTATGCACCGGTGTGGCACCGGCTGTAGCGGCGTTGAGCGTGCGACTGCTTCCAGCCGTTGTCCAGTTATTATCGCTGGCAACAAAGGTAAAATAGCTGGGGCGTATTGCAAATTTATCCGTGGCGCAAACTATGGCCGTTGGGTTAACGGCAGGATAAGACATTCGCACCTGAACCTGCGCATAACTATTAGCCTGATTGATGGCGGAAAAAGTATGCCTGCCTTTTTCGGTGGACTTAAAGGTGTAACTGGAAGTGATGGTTTGGATTGAAGTCATGCCAGCGCAACTAGCAGCGCTTGCGCCGTCAACCAATTCGACTTTCACTGCGCCGGTAAAGGTCGTCAATACGCTAGGTGTGGCCGTCAAGGCCACTACATCCAAGGTAAAAGGCGTGCCGGCGATTTTGGTTTGGATGACGCCGGTGGTCGATCCGCCCCAGGCTGAAGTATCAAAGGCATTGAACGCCCCCGGTTTCATGGCACCGCTATTGGGAATATAAAATAAATAAGCGCTATTATCCGGCGGAAATCCTGTCCCGGCGACGGCGTAATCGTTGACATCGATCTGCCAGCCGATCTGTCCCAATTTGGCATTCGGGCCTGCGGTACTATCACCGTATTGATAAGCGAATTCGCCGGTTTCATACAAAATTATTTGCAAATTATAACTGCCGGTGGCCGAGCTGGCTGCCGCCCACTCCGGCACATTGCGCCAAGTCACCACAAATCGCCTGTTTGGCGCTGTGCCTTCACTTTTATAGCTGACATAGCAACTGGTTCGGCTGGTGCAGTTGGTTGAATAACCGCTCACTTCGGATTTCAAGGTCGGATCCATGTCGTTCCCATAAATCCTCATGCTGTAATCCAAGCTGGCTATTGGATAGGGTAACTGTGTGACCGGGCTACCGAAACCACAGGTGTTATTGTCAAATTGTAGGCGCCCATTGGTCATGACTCTGACACTGGTGAAACTTTTACTACCGTATTTAAAAGTAAATCCTAAAGGAATCAGGTCGCTGATAATGTCATCGATCCCCGGTACAGTTGTTCCGCACCCTGTGGTATTGATGAACTTATAACTGCTTGAATAAACCCCACCCGTAGTTGGCCCTAACTTTGTGTGGGTAGTGGCGTCAATCCAGCTAAATGGATAGGAAATGACTGAATAGGTAGTTGCATGAGTCGCAGCCGCATAGCTGAATATTAACGCTACAAACCCAAAAAACCGGCGGGTTTTCCATATCGTAAACACAACTGACACTCATCGCCCCTGAATTTACTCGAACGCCTCTGTCGAAGTTTCCATAGTTCGACAAGTCGGACAAATATGTCGACCATCCGGAGAACAGAGCCACCCGGCTTCGATTGCGGACTTAGGTTCACCCTCAAACCAGGCCCGACCATCACTGATACGTCGGCCAATTCGACTATCAAGGCGCTTTGAACGCCGGAACTCGATCGATCTTAAAGCCTGAGGATTACAAATATCGCAAAAAACAAATTTTCTTATGCTCATAACAGGAGGGGGTGAAATGCCAAATAACAAAATACCTTGGCATGTAAATTGATTTTTAGACCAAAATCCATGCAAATTGCAGTATAGTCTACACTGTAGGTTTAAATGATCTCCTCGACGGGTTCTTCTTCAAAAATTCTTTAGGTGACGCAGTGAAATTTAATAAACAACAAGGTTTTACATTGATTGAATTGATCATGGTAATTGTCATTTTAGGCATTTTAGCCGCAGTGGCTTTACCAAAATTTGCCAATTTGGGTGGCGATGCCAGAAAAGCCAGTGTTAATGCACTTGCAGGCAGCTTAAGATCGGCTATCGCGATCACCAAATCGGCGTATATTGCTGGAGGCAATGCAACAGTCACAACAATCAACGGGGTCACTGTTGCAGCCGGTACCGGTATCCCCGAAGGCACCGCGAACGGTATTGGTAAAGCGATGGAAAGCCTTGACGGTTACACGGTTGACTACGCGACCGCCACAGCCGTGACTTTCAGACCTTCCGGCGGAAGCGCCACTTGTCAGGCTATCTATAACGGTACCAGTGGCGTTGTAACCGTAGACGTCTCTGTCTGTTAAGGCCAAATCCGTGTTTTAATTTAAAACCTCAGATCCGGGTGGGTAACACTCACCCGGCTATTCTGACCTTCAATATCTTGTGAAACTCAAGATCATTCAACTTTCAAGATCACCAGGCTTCACCTTAATTGAATTGATTATGGTGATTGTAGTTCTTGGCATTTTGGCCGTTAGCGCCATGCCTAAATTTTTCAATATTTCCATTTTTCAACAACGCGGTTTTTTCGACGATACACTCAACGCCATAAGTTATGCACAAAAACTGGCGGTTGCAACGAGCTGTAATGTGCAAGTCAGTATCGCCGCCAATCAATTTGAATTAAAACGCCCTTCCGCTGCTGATAGATCCCTGTGTCGCTCAACTTCAGACAGTGACTTTACTTCCGCTGTGGTGCGTCCTGGTTCTGGTGAATCGAACTATCAAGGTAGTTTATCCGGCATAAGCCTCACTGACACTACGCTCTATTTCTATGCCAAAGGCGACGCATCCGCTGACGCCAACATCAACGTAGGCAGTCGACGCATAACGGTTGTCGGCTCCACCGGTTTTGTTTATGACAACACCCCCTAACAACCAGCTTGGCCTGACATTGGTCGAACTGATTTTATCCATGGTGATCATCAGTATTGCCTTGATGGGAATTCTGTCGGTGATGAATTTGACCGTCAAACATAGCGCCGATCCGATGGTGCAACACCAGGCCGTCGCAATTGCCGAATCGTATCTGGAAGAAATTTTATTGCAGGCCTACAGCGGAGGCAGCAGCAGTCAGCGGGCTGATTACGATGATGTCAGTGATTACCAGGGTTTATCAGATACCGGTGTTCGCGACCAAAACGGCGATAGCATCACCGGCCTTTCCCAATACACCATTACTGTGTCGGTTTCCGCACCCATGACTCTGACAGACGGCGTTAATGCTAAAAAAATTACGGTAAACGTGGCTGGCCCAAACGCCATCAGTCTTAGTCTGGTTGGCTATAAAACCGAATATTAAAATGCAACGCCAATCCCAAGGCTTTACGCTGATCGAGCTTATCACCGTTATTGTCATCGTCGGTATTTTAGGCGTGATGGGGACGAATTTGATCACGTTGCCTATCAAAAGTTATTTTGACCAACAACGCCGAACCACCTTGGTGGATAACGCCGAATCAGCCTTAAGGCTGATGCAGCGTGATATCCGTAGCGCATTGCCCAATAGCATTCGCATCACCGGCAGCGGCAAAGTACTGGAACTGCTGCATACCAACCAGGGCGGACGATACCGAGCCAAACTGGCCAACGACGGTAGCGGTAATCTTCTTGGGTTTACCGCTGCCGATGCCAGTTTCGACGTCCTCGGTGCGCTGGACAGCGCGCCGCGCGGTGAACTGGTTATCTATAATCTCGGACAAGCACCAGCAGATGCTTATGCCGGGGGCAACCGCGCCACGCTCAGTAACAGCTCAACTACCAGCAGCATTAGTCTGAGTGCGGCCAAATTGTTTCCATTACAATCCCCTCAACAACGTTTTTATATTGTCGATACGCCGATCACTTATGCTTGCGACACGTCGATTGGCAACCTGCTGCGCTATAGCAGCTACAGCATTACCGCCAGCCAGGCAAATCCCCCAAGTGGCGTGACCGGACAAATCCAAGTGCATCATGTCAGCGACTGTCAGTTTACCTACACCTCGGCTACCGCAAACCGGGCGGGCCTGCTGACACTGCAAATCACCCTGACAGACAACAGCGGTGAATCCGTGCATTTACATCATCAAGTCCATGTGGATAACACACCATGAACAATCAACGCGGTTTTTCCATCGTTATGGCGATTTTTATTTTGGTGGTGTTAGGCCTGTTAGGCAGCTACATGGTACGTATGAGCGGGGTGCAATTGGGCACTTTCAATTATGCATTTTTAGGCGCCAAAGCCTATCAAACTTCGCGTGCAGGCATTCAATGGAGTATCGCCCGTATCAGCAATGGCGGTTTGTGTGCCGATATCAATGCGCAAACCGCCATGAGTTTTGACGGCCTAGCCGGATTTACAGTGCGCTTGAGCTGCAGTAGTCAAAGCTACTCGGAGGCCAATGAAAATCCGACGATTTATCGCCTCAACGCCTTGAGTCAGTATGGCAGTTATACCAGTCCGGATTATGTCGCTCGTGAACTTGAAGTCACTATAGTCAAATGATCTTTGCGAGTTTGGTCTATAAGATGGATGCCGCCTGCAAATCGGCATGGTAGGACGATCGAACCAACGGCGCACTGGCGACTTGTTTGAACCCCAGTGCCTTAGCCATCTCGGCATAACGTTTAAATTGGTCAGGATGTATGTATTCTCTAACAGCCAAATGTTCTTTGCTCGGCTGTAAATACTGCCCCAAGGTCAGCATGCTGCAACCGTGAACCAGCAAATCTTTCAAGACTTGCAGCACTTCCGCTTCGGTTTCTCCTATGCCCAGCATCAAACCGGATTTGGTGGGTACTTCGGGCAGTAAAGCTTTATGCCGTTGCAATAATTGCAACGATGTCTGGTAATCCGCACCCGGCCTGGCTTCCAAATATAACCTCGGTACAGTTTCCAGATTATGATTAAACACATCACAGGGCTGGCCACGCAAAATATCCAGCGCCACATCCATACGACCGCGAAAATCCGGCGTCAGCACTTCGATAGTGGTTTGCGGCGACTGTTCACGAATGGCAGCAATACAGGCAGCGAAGTGCCCTGCGCCACCATCGCGTAAATCATCACGATTCACAGACGTCACCACGACATATTTCAGCGCCATCGCGGCAATGGTATGGGCCAGATTCTGCGGCTCTTCAGCATCCAAAGGCTGCGGTTTGCCATGCGCCACATCGCAAAACGGACAGCGCCGCGTACACAAATCGCCCATGATCATGAAGGTAGCGGTGCCGTGGCTGAAACACTCGCCTAAATTCGGGCAGGCCGCCTCTTCACACACGGTATGCAAACGGTTTTCCCGCAGGGATTGTTTGATCTGGTTGACTTTATCGTTAGTCGGCAGTTTGATTCTGATCCAATCCGGCTTACGCAATACGCTGTCCGGCTTTTCCACCTTGATCGGAATCCGTGACAACTTGTCTGCATTACGTTGATGGGTTTCCGGCGTGGTGCGCGAAGGAGCGTTCAGCGTCATGATTCAATAGCCTTGATGATGTGATGCACAACTGGCACAGCCAGTTCATGAGTTTTGATGTTCACCCCGCAATCCAACAACCGGGTGACTTCCTGTCCGGGATAGCCGCAAGGATTAATCTGCTTGAAGGGGGTTAAATCCAGACAATTATTCAAGCTTAAGCCGTGATAACTGCAGCCTCGCTTGATTCTCAGGCCCAGAGCGCCTATTTTCTTGCCTTCGACATAAACACCGGGCGCATCCCGCCTGGATTCGGCCCGAATGCCCAGCTGACCTAATGTGTCGATCATGGCATTCTCCAGTAATGTCACTGCTTGCCTGGGGCCTAGCGATAATCGCCGCAAATTGCTCAAAAAATAGACCACCAGTTGACCGGGTCCGTGATACGTCACCTGCCCGCCTCTATCAGTTTCGACCACAGGAATATCGGTGGCTTGCAAGATGTGCTGAGGATTGCCATTCAAACCCAAGGTGTAAACCGGCGGATGTTCGGTTATCCACAGTTCATCAGCCGATTCATCAGTGCGCTCCAGGGTAAACTGCTGCATATCACGCCAAACGGTTGGGTAATCCTGCAAACCCAATTGTCTGATGAGGGTTTTTTGCTTCACAAACCGATTAAAGCGCCATTAATACTTCGGGATGATCGGTCAACCCTTGATAAATGGCATCCAGTTGTGCACGACTGGTGGCCTCTATCATGACCGTCACCGAAGTATAAGTCCCGGCTTTGCTGGGACGCGTAGTCACCGCGCCCTCGCGTATATCCTGCACATGCCGACGCACGATTTCGACCACTATCGCATCAAAACTATCACTGCTTTTGCCCATGGCCTTGATGGCAAACTGACAGGGAAACTCCAATAAACTTTCGGTTTCGCTCATGACAACGCTTGTTTGTAGGCCTGTAACAATTGATCCATCTTTTGAAACACCGAACCGGGTTTACCCTGCCCCACAAGCTGACCATCCAGTTCAATCACCGGCACGATTTCGCGGGTGGAACTGGTTACCCAGATTTCACTGGCGTTTTGCAGGGCTTCCAAGGCAATCACATCTTCCCGATAGGCTATTTGATTGGCCTCAGCCAGTTCCAGAATCACATCCCGGGTAATACCGGGCAGAATTTCATGGTTTTTTGGCGGCGTGATCAATTCATCGTCGATCACGGCAAACAGATTGCTGGCCGCCCCTTCGCTGACATAGCCGTTTCTGACCAAGATGGCTTCGGCACAATCCTGATCCAGTGCTTCCTGGCGTAATAAAATATTGGCCAGCAAGGTAATGGCTTTGACATGGCACATTTGCCAACGGATATCATCCAGTGTGACCGCTTTGACACCGGTCACTCGCCAGGCAAACGGTTTAATCTCGGAACACATCGCAAATACCGTGGGTACTACCTGTTCCGGAAACCCATGATCACGTTTGGCTGCGTAGCCACGCGTGACCTGCAAATAAATGTATTGATCCTTGCTGCTGTCCAACATGGGCTGAAAAATGGCTTGCCATTCGGCCACGCTTTTAACCAGCTCCAGACGTATTTCACGCAGACTGTTGTTCAGACGCACAATGTGGTCTTCAAAGCGAAACAAGCGACCTTTATAAGCCGGAATCACTTCATAAACCCCATCGCCAAATAAAAACCCCCGATCCAGTACCGAGACTTTGGCTTCAGCGAGCGGCAAATATTCGCCGTTTAAATACACCGAGTCAGACATTATTTCTCCAGTAAAACCAACACAGCATCATAAATTCGACGGAAAAAGCCCCCTTCAGGAATACTGTCCATCGCTACCAAAGGCTTGTTCAACACGGTTTCTTCACCCAACGTCACATTCAAACTCCCGACCGTATCGCCTTTATTCACTGGTGCCAGTATGGCCTTATCAATCTGGGTTTCGGCTTTGATTTCGTTATAGTGTTTGCGGGGCGCTGTGACATAGGTATCTTCGGCCACTCCTACGGATAACTTGGACTTTTCACCTTTTCTGACCCGCGCCTCACCGAGTGGCGTACCCGCATCATAAAGTTTATGGGTTTCATAAAACCTGAAGCCATAGTTCAACAACGACTGACTTTCATTGGCTCGCACATTCGGGCTGGCGGTTCCCATGACTACAGAGATCAACCGCATATCTTCCCGTTTGGCCGACGCCACCATGCAATAGCCGGCATCGTCGGTAAACCCGGTTTTCACCCCATCCACGGTAGGATCGCGCCAAAGTAATTGGTTGCGGTTTTGCTGGGTAATATTGTTGTAGGTAAATTCTTTTTGCGAATCCCAGCGATAATAATCGGGAAACTCCTTGATCAGCGCTTGCGTGAGTATGGCCAAATCTTTCGAACTGCTGTAATGGTTTTGGCTGGGCAAACCAGTGGCATTTTCGAAATGACTGTTCACCATGCCCAACCGTGAAGCATGCTCATTCATCATGGTGGCAAAGGTTTGCTCGCTGCCAGCCACATGTTCAGCCAGAGCCACACTGGCATCGTTACCGGACTGAATCACCACACCCTGCAGCAAGTCTTCCACGGCCACCTGTTTGTTCACTTCAACAAACATTTTCGAGCCACCGGTTTCCCAAGCATTCTGGCTAATCGTGACTTTATCATCCAATTTCAGATTGCCGGATTTGAGTTCGCGAAACACCACATAAACCGTCATGATTTTTGTCAGACTGGCTGGGGAAACTCGTTTGTCCGCTTCCTTCTCGGCCAATACCCGACCACTGTT
>SXGU01054221.1_pt1 | contig 10547 bp, 10 predicted proteins | sample 3174531 | NCBI WGS metagenome assembly SXGU01 (sample SAMN11356863, study PRJNA531348) | freshwater metagenome | isolation source: freshwater sample F1-140 | place: China: Fuxian Lake, Yuxi | collected 2017-12-25 | reverse complement strand
GTTTGCAGGCTGGGAGGATTCTGTTTCTATTTTAGAAGCAGCAGGTTTTAAAACGATTGGTGATTATCGAAATGATGTTGAACCAGTTGTCACGCAAGTGAATGATAAGAAGATTGTGTTCTTAGCGTATGAGGATTTGCTGCGTCGTAAGTCCACAGAAGAGATTGTCGCGGATGTGAAAGCGGCGGATGCACTCGGTGACGTTCTGCTTGTGTCGATTCATTGGGGTGTTGAGTATATTCACACACCAACCATTAGCCAAGTCACACTTGCGCACGCCATCATCGACGCCGGCGCCGACGTGATTCTCGGTCATCACCCGCATGTGCTTGAAACCATTGAGACGTACAACAGCGGATTGATTTTTTATTCGATGGGAAATTTTATCTTCGATCAAATTGGCACCGATCAAAATGAGTCTGTTGCCGTTCGGCTTGAATGGAATGATGACGACACACGCTCAGCCGTCCTCACTCCACTGCGCATTCAAGGCACATTCCCCCACGCCGCGACCGAAGAAGAACGCACCTCAACCCTCGAGCGACTCGCTTCTTGGAGTGACCCCGTTTTAAGTCAAATGCTACGAACCGGAGAACTCGTCTGGTAAGTCAGACGTTTACTCAGCTCAATTTAAGACAATTTCCCTCTGTGCAGATACTGTGACGATCGGACCACTATCTGCACAGAACGACACAGATTTTTTATTAAAAACACCGCATCAGGGCGATGCGGGTTGGGTGGGGGTGATGGGCGAATGGTCAAATCCGCCGCGTCGTTTGGTTTCTGTCATGGCAGGGTGATGCGGTGACATCTCAAGTGAAAGACCAAGAGATCTGAGTGTGTGTTCGATATAACCAATAGAAGTGTCACCAATGCCACACTGGTTCCGCAGCTGATCACTAGTTTTTTGAACTAGCTCCCAGACGAAACGGATGCCTGCCGCTTTGAGCCGGTTCGTCAAACGGGTATCTGATTCACTCCCAACCCGCCGTTGGTAGCGATTTAGAAAGTTGACAGCGGAAATCGACATTGAGAGTTTGGCAATTAGTTCCTCGTCTCCTTTGTTGTACTCGCTTTCCAATGTCGCACGGCTTGGTCTAACAAAGGCGCTGGCAACCTCGCTTAGTCGTGCGAGCAGGAGCGGGAGCGCGATTGGGTTCGCTTTCGGCCGCTTCAGCCCTCTGAAGGCTGTGATGATGTCGGTTTGGTGAACCCCAAAAATTTCGGTCAGCTGGTCGTCGGTGAAGTAGATGGCTAGTAGGCGGATGTGTTCGCTGACAGTTGCCATTGTGGAGAGTCCGGAAAGGGGGGGGCCTTGCTCAGGAATGAGCTTTAAGAATATCATCTATTTTTACTAATTTGTCAAGGCTTCGTTCTCTTTCAGGTCAAATGCGACATAGCGAATTCGTTGGGGGTTTGCATGTTCAGGGAGAGGTGAGGACGGACATAGAGGTAGTACTGGATGAATGCATCGAGTTGCTTCTGTAACTGTGGGATCTGTTCTGGCTTGTAGGGTTCGTATCCAAGGCATTCTTTTCTAAGAATGCCATTGAATCGTTCAATAAATGCTTGTTCATTCTTCTTGTATGGCTTTGCGGTACGGATGGGAGGAATATGTTGTCTGGCGTAGGTATCCCAGTGTGCCTTGAACTCTGGTCCTCCGTCGCGTTGGATGCTGTCTATGGGTCCAAAGAAGGCTAATTGTTCTTGAATGCCTCTTCTCCCATGAGTGAATCTAGGGATGGTTTAAGGACCACACAAGGTTCTTTAGTGAAGGTATCTATGGAAGTGAACGCATAAACACTTCCGAAATCCACAGTATCTGTTTGGATGACTTCTCTAGGCTTTGTGCCTTTTAGGACTCCTCCACGTTTCACGTTCTTCTTCCATTTGGAACGAAGCTGGTACTTCTGTGAGAGGACACGGTAGATGGTGGAGACCGAGACAGCATGGTCATGTTCTTTCTTCAGGAAGTATTGAATCTTCTCTCCACAACACTGTCGTTTCTCCTCACGAATGGCGTAGATCCATACTTTCACTATGGAATTTGTCTTCGTGTGGCGATGACCTTTCTTTGCCACACGGTACCGACGGACAAACTCGTGGATGCCATACGCTTGGATTCCTTCTATCCATCGGTACACCGTAGAACGATGACAGCCAACCTCTCCAGGAATCTTCTCTAGGCTCACTCCGTTTTGAACCAATTTCCAACAAATCGTAATCGCCGTTACACTGTCTTCGAGATGCGACATATGCGTGATTCCTAGGTGGTTAGATACCTAGTAGTCTACGCTATGTCGCATTTCTATTTAGAATAGAACGGGCTTTTGGGTTAAAATACATGCTTTGAGATTAAAAAACACCGCATCATTCCGATGCGGGTTGAGCGGGGGCGACGGGGGAGATGCCGCCGCCGATGGAGACGGTTGCGTTCCAGAACTCGCCGGAGTTGAAGCGCTGGAAGTCGCTGAGGCTGTTTGCGGTGTAGCTCCAGTGGTCCTCACTGTCTGTGAAGGAGACCGTGTAGGTTTCCGTACGCGATAGACGCTGGTTCCCACTGCTGTCTGCGGTGAGCTCCGGCCATGCTTCCTCGTGCGAACTACCCGAGGTGTGTTTTTTGCTGATGCTCGGCCAGGTGTCGTACTGGTACGTGCACCAGTCTTCGATCACCGGGCACTGGTCGTAGCACGTGTCGCAGACTTGGTGCGGATTGCAGTCGTGTGGATTGCAGTCGACCTTACGCGTCGACGGGCACTGGTCGTAGCACGTTGCGCACGTCTCGGTGCAGTCCGCGCCACCAGCGCCATCTTCTACACAATCGGTTTTGCAGCTGCAATCGTGAGGATTGCAGTCCTCCTGCGTGGTTTCGTCGCACTGGTCGTAGCACGTGTTGTGCACCATCTTGCAGTTGCAGTCGTGCGGGTTGCAGTTCTCCGTGCCATTCTGCTTTTTTGTGCAGGACTGGCTGTACGAGCCACTCGGCGCTTGCTTCCACCAGCCTTCGCCGGAGTTCACCTGGCGCTGGAACAGTTCTGCACTGCGTTCCCAGTGGATGCTCTCCACCTTCGCGATCACGTCGCGTGGCCAGAAGAGGAACACAATGAAGGCAAAGACAGCAACAATCGCTAGTCCGATTCCCACAATCGGGAACCATCTGCCTCCACCTCCGTTGTTCCCGCCACCATCGTATCCACCACCGTACGGTTCGTCGGGCGGAGGAGATGGCGGAACGAAGGCTGGCCGGCGTGGTGCCATCGTCGGAACAGGCGGTGCCGGATGATCTTCTGGATACGTTTGCTCCGGATTCAACGGCTCCTTGGCGGGCGCGCTGCACTGTAAGCACGAGCCGTCGGCGCGGCGTTGATCGGAGCCGCAGTTCTCGCAGGGCCAGTTGGCACCCGCGTTGAACTTCTGCAGGAGTTCCGGGTCCTTCACCTCGGCTGCCCTGAGGTTCGTCGGCATCTGGTATGCCTCAGATTTCTCTGCATGTTCCTTCGGGTTTCCGCAGGACACGCACACGGTGTCGCGGCCGAGATTTTTCGTGCTGCATGAGCTGCAGTTCCACTTCATCTCGACTTTGTACTTACGCTTCACGTGACGATCACCAGGATTCGCCATGTTGTTTTACCCTTCCTTGTTGCTGTCTTGAGGTTTTTGTCGTGCGTAAAAGAACAGTGGGGAATAATACACGTTTTTTCTCAAAATGTCAATTATCCACAGCCTACGTAATTTTCGTAATAATCAGCTCAACCCAGCAATAATATAAAAAGGAGTGGAGTGGTTGACGATGGGTTTAGATGGGGCTATGATGGTGTAGAAGGGTACCAAGTGGTACAAAGTGGGGATCGGGCCAGTCGGTTCGGTGTCCGCTTCTTTTTGTAAAAGAGGACCATTTGGTAACTTTCGATTCACTATGGCCATGTTCATTGGCGAGTACAACCATACCATCGACGACAAGGGACGGTTGGCGATCCCGGTGAAGTTCCGTGGAGACCTCGCAAAAGGGGCCGTAGTGACGCGAGGTCTCGACGCTTCGCTTTTCCTGTTCCCCAAGGAGGAGTGGGACAAATTAGCCGAAAAGTTGGCTGGTTTGCCCCTGGGGCAGTCCAATTCGCGTGCTTTCGCCCGACTCATGCTTGCGGGTGCCATGAACGCGGAGGTCGACAAACAGGGAAGGATCGTGCTGCCGGAATATCTCCGACAGTATGCCGGGATCACGAAGTCGGTTGTGGTGGCTGGGTTGTATAACCGCTTGGAGCTTTGGGATGAGACTAAGTGGAACACCTACAAAACCGCGATGGAAAGCGAAGTCGGGGACATTGCTGAAAAACTCGGTGAGCTTGGGGTCTAAATTATGGAGACACCAAAGCATGTTCCTGTCATGGTGAACGAGGTGCTGGAGTACCTCGTCGGTCCATGTCTGTCCGCGAGTCACAATTTACCCAATGGTTCGCGGACGGGACAACGACCGGAAGACCGATGGTTTGTTGACGGTACCGTGGGGCAGGGAGGGCATGCAGGCGCTGTGCTTGCTGCCCTGCCTGGGTGCCGGTATCTCGGGTTCGATCGTGATGCGCGAAATCTCGCTGTCGCGCGAACGAATCTCGCCCCCTTTGGAGATCGCGTTACGCTAATCGAGGACAGCTACGTGAATATCCTTGCTCAAACCTATGTTCATGCAGTTACTCAAGTTGACGGTATCCTTCTTGACCTCGGGTTCTCCTCGGCACATGTCGACGACCCTGGTCGGGGATTTTCTTTCCAAAGTGATGGACCGTTAGACATGCGCTATGACCAGCGAGATGGAATGACCGCCGCTGAGATCGTGAATACTGCCTCCGAAGGTGAGCTCGCACGAATTCTGCGCGTGTATGGCGAAGAGCCAAATGCACGCAGAATTGCCAAAGCTCTTGTAGAAATTCGTCAAACACAGGCGTTTGCCACCACACACGACTTGGCAAACGCGGTCGAAACGGTTGTGCGCCGCCATGGTCCAGCGCATCCAGCCACACGTACCTTTCAAGCCATTCGCATCGCCGTAAACGATGAACTAGGCGGACTCGAACGGGTTTTGCCCGATCTCGTCACGCTCCTGAAACCTGGTGGACGGCTCGCGATCATTTCCTTTCACTCACTCGAAGACCGAATCGTTAAACAATTCTTCCGTGCCGAAGAAAAAACAGACGCACTGAAGATTCTCACCAAAAAGGTGTTGACTCCCAGTGAGGAGGAGGTCCGCCACAATCCACGATCACGCAGCGCGAAGTTGCGGGTAGTGGAGCGGACGTGAACTATGACTGCATTTGCTCAATCCAATTCATCACTCTCTCGACCTCGTACAGTGTTCGCTGTGATTACGCAGCACGCCTCGATGTCGAATCTGATTTCGTTTGTCGTGGTTCTTCTCATGGCGGCGGCCTACATCGTGCAGATCAACGGATCGGTGGGAAAGGGGTACCAAATGCGAGACCTAGAAACACGCATTCATGATCTCACCATTTCAAACCAGAAGCTCGAAGTGGCTTCACGGGAAGCACAAGCACTCGACAATGTTTCAAAAGCCGTTAAAATGATTGGGATGGTTCCTGCAGAGACGCCGAAGTACGTGCGTTCTGCCGCACCTTCCGTCGCCTTCGCTCGTTAAGTTTTTTACCGCGGTTTCTACATGTTTGTCGCGGTGTTCGACACACAACAGGTCGGCCAGTATCTTTCTGGCATGAACTGGCTCCAGCCCACCTGGGATCTTTTTATCATTTTGTTTTTCGTCGTCGCGTCGTTACTCTACGGTTTGTCGCTCGGCCGCGATCGATTGCTCGTCATTCTCGTTTCAATTTACATTTCGCTCGCGGTGGTGAAGTACGTTCCATTCATAACAGATTTTAACGCGAGTATTTCCATTAATGATGCCTTTGCGTTACGTGTTTCTGTTTTTCTTGGTCTCTTTATTCTGCTGTTCTTTTTGCTTTCCCAATCTGCATTGCTGCACACCCTTGGAGCCACATCTACACACGGTCCGTTGTGGCAAGTTCTCCTCTTTTCTTTTTTGCATGTCGGATTACTCATCAGTGTAACGCTGTCATTCTTTCCCGCAGACACTTCCAAACTACTATCTCCCGTCACGTACGGACTTTTTGTTAGTGACACAGCAAAGGCCTGTTGGGTCATTTTGCCAGTCTTTGCCATGGCTTTTGTGGGACGTCAGATGAGAAACGAACAACATTAAATCGATTTTCTTTCATCTCCTAGTTACGTTTCAGTTGATTGGGGGTATAGTGAAGATCCGCTATGCCAAACACGCATACTCTCGCGGACTTCGATCGTTTTTATAAGGAAAATGCGGGCCGGATTCACCGGTACGTATTTTTTCGTGTAGGCAGAAATCGAGAAGTTGCGGAGGATCTTGTGTCGGAAATTTTCATGAAGGCGCTCAATCACTTTGCTGACTACGATCCAAAAATTTCGAAAAGTGCCTGGATTTATCGTATTGCGCACAATCATCTCGCCAACTATTACCGCGACTGCAAGCACAACGTTGATCTCGAGGACGTTGCGACCGTGCTTGTGGGCGAAAATGGAAATGTGTCCATGCAGAACCAGGAAATGCAGCGACAGCTCCAGGCAGCTCTCGAGCACCTTCCGGCAGAAGATCGACGACTTGTAACACTCAAGTATCTCGATGGGTACTCGTATATAGAAATGGCTGAGATTCTTGATCGATCTGCGGATGCCCTCAAAGTGGCCACACATCGCGCCATGCAGAAATTACGACCCTTATGTACTTCCTTAAGCGACAATTGAATCGCGCACGCCGTGGAGCGTCCCCAAATCGCGATTTCGAACGTGCCTTGCGTGCACGGTTGCTTTCGGCGTACTCGGCGCAGTACGGATCTGCTCCAATCATCCAGCGCTGGACCATTCCACGGTTTGTGACCGTAGGCGTTACCAGCCTTGCTCTCATTTTTGGAACAGGCACAGGTGTTTATGCTTACAATAGTCCATCTGTGGTAGAGGGGAACGCCTTGTATTTTGTGAAGCAAGGAATTGAGGGTGTGGAGGAACAATTTGCTTTTTCTGCAGAGGCTCGAGCACAGTTTCATCTAAAGATGTCTCGACGACGCCTAGATGAAGCGGAACGACATGCTGATAAAGAACCCTTTGTAAACCTGTTGCAGGAGGCATCGACCGAACTCGGACTCTCCACACAAGAGTTAAATGATCAGCTAAAAGATCCGGATACTCGTGATGCAATTTTGGAAGAACTCGGTGAGATGAATCAGCGTTACACAATTCTTTTGCAGCGGCCCCCTCTTCCTTCCCGTGAACCACTCGACAACAATTCGTCTCCCTCACAAGACGATGACGCTGAAAAAAATCGGTTGCGCGGCACGGTTCAACCTCCATTTCGCGCTCCTGCCTCCGGCGAGGCTTTACATCCTAAGCAACGACCGACAATTCCACCCGAACTTCGGGATGATGTAAAAGAACTCCTGCAACAGTTGCAAGGGTCTGGAATGACCCCAGAAGAGCAGAAGCAAACGTTCACGACGGAACTACGTCTTCTTCTTGAGTCGGAGACTGAAATTACTTACTAATTTCACCTTGCGTGAATATGAAACGATCCTTTACACATTGGCTGAAAACAGCCTCGTTGATCCTTGTACTCGGACTCACTATTTCACCGATTGCTCCTGTGCGAGCGTCGGACGACGAAGCCAGTTCAGAAACAACCTCATCTTTTGATGTTTGGGGACAGCTTATTGAGTTATCCTCGACAGAGGCGCCTACCACGATTGTCATTCGTGAGAATCCCGCGGGAGAGTTCACAGACTTCACTGTAGATATCGACACAGATACAGTGTTTGGCACAAACCCAATGAATACGAGTGTCATGTCTGATTGGATTACAGGCGACACTCTTCATGTAAAGGGAACCAAGAACGAAAACACTGGTGTTGTTACAGCGGATGTTATCGTAAATGGATCATTGAACCCTGAAAAGTACCATGGGTTGAATGGCTGGATCACAGCGGTTGATACTGACGACAGCACGATGACAGTGCAATGGGAGGGGGTCGAACATGTTGTGAATGTGACGAGCAACACACACATGGTTGTGCCGCCGGTGAACCCTGCTGCTTTGACCGATTTTCAGATCAGTGATCGTGTTCGTCTTCGTTTGATTGAAGATTCGGATGTTGAAAACGAAGCACGTATCATTGTTGCCCTTCGCCGCGGTGATGAAATTTTCTTGAAGGCTCGTACACGTGGATTTGGTGCAGAACTGACAGATTTAGACGACAACGGGGATGGAACCGGATCGCTATCCGTAACGTTGACGGAAAACCCGCATCTTCGTGCAGATGACGTGAACAATCTTGTTGGGGAAGCGGGTGATGAACTTGTTATCACCTATGATGAACATACAAATTTTGTTCGAAAATTTAATGGTGAAGCAACGGTAGATGAGTTTGTTCCAGGTGATGCATTGTTTATTGTTGGTCGCGTGAACGATGACGGAACAATCGAGGCTCGGCTTGTAAAAGACACAAGTATGTGGCGCCGAAATGTGGCGCAGCGTGCTGGAGAAATTAGTTCGATTGATACGTCTGCAAACACATTGACGCTTGAACCGCTTGGAAACAGTCCAAAATTCGAAGGAGGTGTCGACATCACTGTAACGTACTCAGATTCAACAGAATTTGTTGAACGAGGAGAAGAATCTGTGACAGAAGACGATCTTGAAGTGGGGGATGTTGTGCGCGTGTTTGGAACCGCACGCCTCGGTGAATCAGGTTTGGAGATCTCTGATGTTTCAAAGATTTGGCTTGCCAATCCATTGAAGGTTGAGGATGGTGATGTTTCTGACGAAGACGAAGATGAAGAGGAATCAGAGGATGAGGATGAAGATTCGGATGAGGACGCTGACGAAGATGAAGACGAAGATTCGGATGAGGATGAGGATGAGGATGAATCTGACGATACTGATGCGGAGGAAGCAGAGGAGGACGACGAAGAGGAATTGGATGAGGACGAAGAAGAAGGTGTAGAGGAGACCGACGAAACAGAAGACGCTGATGATGAATCTGATGATACGGAAGACCCGGAAGAAGAAACTGACTCCGAGACAGATTCGGATGTAGACGACTCCGAGGAGGATATAGATGGAACAGAAGAAGGTGAGGAAGAAGCGATAACATAGTCTTGTAAGACCCCCGGCGTTGTGAAAACGCCGAGGGTTTCGTATACTCCGTGACGTATGGAACTGCGCCTCTACAACACATTATCGCGACAAACAGAAACAGTTATTCCACTCCAGCCTGGGAAGGCGAGCGTGTACTCATGTGGTCCAACCGTTTACTGGTTTGCCCACATCGGCAACATGCGAGCGTTTTTGTTTTCGGATTTACTTCATCGTGTGCTGCGTGAGAATGGGTTGGAAGTGCGGCTCGTGATGAATATTACAGATGTAGGTCACCTTGTTGGCGACGAGGATGAAGGAGAAGATAAGATGATCGTTGCCATGCGACGCGAAGGGAAAACAGCCTACGATATTGCAGAGTTTTACGCACAAGCATTTTTTAGCGATATTCGTGCCCTCAATATTCTTCTTGCCGCAGAATATCCGCGTGCGACGGCGCATATACCGGAACAAATCGAATGCGTTCGCCAACTCGAGGAACATGGATTTACGTATCGTACTAGCGATGGAATATATTTTGATACGACCAAATTGCCGCACTACGGTAGGTTGTCTGGACAACGAGCCGAGGAGAAAATCGCTGGCGCGCGCATTGAGATGGGTGAAAAACGTTCAGCCACAGACTTTGCGCTCTGGAAATTTGCAGCACCTGGAGTGAATCGTGAAATGATTTGGGAATCACCGTGGGGGGAAGGGTTTCCTGGATGGCATTTGGAGTGCTCCGCGATGGCAAAAAAATATCTTGGCGTTCCGTTTGATATTCACACAGGCGGCGTGGATCACATTGCGGTGCATCATGAGAATGAAATCGCTCAAACGCAAGGTGCGGATGAAGTGCTGGAGGCGAATATTTGGGCGCATTCAGAGTTTTTGACCGTCGATGGTGGTAAGATGTCAAAGTCGCTTGGGAATATTTATACGGTTCCAGAACTCGTAGAACGTGGATACGACGCGCTGGCCTACCGCTATTTCGTTTTGTCTGGTCATTATCGATCGAAGATCAATTTTACCTGGGAAGCGATGGATGCCGCACAGAATGCCTTGCGAAAAATTCGTGACGCGGTTCGTGAGTGGAATGAGCCAACAACGGTACAGGATGATTATCGAAATCGGTTTTTTGACGTGATCAACGATGATGTAAAAACCCCCGAAGCACTTGCGATTTTGTGGCAACTTGTCGGCGATCAGGAGCTTGATTCGTCGGTGAAGTCAGCAACCATTTTGGTGTTTGATCGTGTTCTCGGTCTCGGACTCGATGCATACGTGGCAAAGCAGATTGAAGTGCCGGATAACGTGCAGGTGCTTGTTCGTCAACGCGAGGAGGCCCGTGCAGCAAAAAACTGGC
>SXGU01115935.1_pt1 | contig 10549 bp, 10 predicted proteins | sample 3174531 | NCBI WGS metagenome assembly SXGU01 (sample SAMN11356863, study PRJNA531348) | freshwater metagenome | isolation source: freshwater sample F1-140 | place: China: Fuxian Lake, Yuxi | collected 2017-12-25 | reverse complement strand
GGTGTGCGCGCGATGAGGTCGGCCAGTTCGCGTCGGCGGCGCTGTGCGGCGATGACCACGGGGCCGTACTCGACGAACGATCCCTCGTCGACCAGGTCGGCCACGTTCTCGCGGGCGGTGCGGCGACCCACCTTGCGCCGTCGGGCCACCGCGTCGGGCCGGGCATCGTCGAGCCCCACGTCGTGGCGGGCGATCACCTCGGCCAGGTCGGCGCGCACGTGGGCAGGATCCTCCACGACCTCCGCCTGCAGCTCGGCCACCGACACCTCGCCCGGCTCCACCGAGGCGACCACGGCGCCCTCCATCACGGTGGCGCCGGGCGACACGGTGATGACCAGCACCGATCCGTCGGTGCTCGCCTCGATGGCGTGATGCATCTTCATCGACTCGATGAGCATCAGCTGCTGGCCCTTGCGCACCTGCTGGCCCACGGTCACGTCGACCGTGACGATGGTGCCCTACATGGGTGCGGTGATGTCGGTGATGTCCCCCACGACGCCGACGGTAGCCGGGGTAAGGTCGTCGTTCTATGAGCGAACCGGTCGAGCTGACGATCGCCGGCCGTCCGGTGACGATCACGAACCCCGACAAGGTGTACTTCACCGCTCGCGGCGACACGAAGCTCGACCTCGTGGAGTACTACCTGTCGGTGGGCGACGCGGTGATGCGCCAGATGCAGGACCGGCCGGTGCTGTTGCAGCGCTTCCCCAACGGCGCGCACGGCACGAACTTCTTCCAGAAGCGCATCCCCGAGAGCGCCCCGGAATGGCTCACCACCACCACGGTGCTCACGCCGAACGGCACGCCGTCGCGAGCGCTGGTGATCGCCGATCTCGCCCACCTGGTGTGGGCCGTGAACCTCGGCTGCCTCGGCTTCCACTCCTGGCCGGTGCGAGTGCCCGACCAGGACATCTGCGACGAACTGCGCATCGACCTCGACCCCGGCGAGGGCACCACCTATGCGATGGCGCAGGAGACCGCCGTCGAGACGAAGCGACTGTTCGACGAGCTGGGCATCGTCAGTTTCATCAAGACCTCGGGCAACCGCGGGCTGCACGTGTACGTGCGGCTCGAGCCGCGCCACGACAGCATGGCCGTGCGCGCCGCTGCGGTGGCCGTGGCCCGCGAACTCGAACGACGCCGGCCCGACCTCATCACCGCGGCGTGGTGGAAGGAACAGCGCGGCGCTCGCATCTTCATCGACTACAACCAGAACGCCCCGCACAAGACGGTGTTCGCCCCGTGGTCGGTGCGGGCCCTCGACCACGCGCCCGTGTCGTTCCCGTTCCCCTGGGCACTGCTGCCCACGCTGCGCCCGCACGACATGACCATCGCCACCGTGCCCGGCTGGGTCGACCAGCACGGCGATGCATGGGAGTCGATGAACGACCACCCGCAGCCGCTGGAGCCCTTGCTGACCCTGGTGCAACGCGACCAGTCCGCCGGACTGGAGGATGCACCATGGCCGCCGCAGTACCCGAAGATGGAGGGCGAGCCCACTCGCGTGCAGCCCAGTCGGGCCAAGAAGTCATGACCTGGTTCGAACGCGCCACGGTCGACGACGCGATCACCCTGCTGTGGGAGCCGCACGTCATTCCGCTGATGCGCTGCAACATCTGGCACGTGCGCGGTCGCGACCGCGACCTGGTGGTCGACACGGGCATGGGCGTGATGTCGCTCAGCGACGAGCTCTCCGACCTGGTCGACAAGCCGGTCACCGCCGTCGCCACCCACGGGCACGACGACCACATCGGCGGCCATCACGAGTTCGACGACGTGGTGGCCCACCCCAGTGAGGCGGCGCTGCTGCTCGACCCGCCGCTGCGCACACTGCACATCCGCAATGCCTGGGGCGACGAGGTGGTCGACGGGTTGGAGGCCATGGGCTACCCGATTCCTGAGGAGTACTTCGTCGATGCGGTGCCGCCCGGTGTGGCCCTCACCTCGTTTCGTCAGCAGGCGGTGCGGTCGGTGCGTCGCGTCGACGAGGGCGACGTGATCGACCTGGGTGACCGAGTGTTCGAGGTGCTGCACCTGCCGGGGCACTCCCCCGGCTCCATCGGCCTCTGGGAGGCCGACACGGGCACGTTGTTCTCGGGTGATGCCGTGTACGACGGGCCGTTGCTCGACGAACTGCCCGACAGCGACATCACCGCCTACTGCGCCACGATGGAACGGCTGCTCACGTTGCCGGTCACGGTGGTGCACGGCGGTCACGACCCGAGCTTCGGGCGGGACCGTCTCCAGGAGCTGGCGCGGCAGTACCTGCGTCGTCGATCCGCTCGAGGATCCTGACGCCCGACACGACCGCAGCGACTCGATACTCCTCCTGCACGACCCGAACCACCGCTGACGAGCCCGTGCACGAACCGGGTGCGTCGAACTGCGCGACCCACTCCGGTCGCTGCGCACCGGTGAACAACGCCTCGAGGTCACGTCGGGCGCCCTCCGCCTGGTGGACCCCGTCCCACCAGAGGTACCGGTAGACCGGGTCGGCGCCAGCGTGCGCGTAGGTCTGCGCCGCGGCACACATGACGTACAACGTCTCGCCCTCGCGCATGTGATGCCGCAGCCAGGTGCCGGCCGCCTCGGCACGGAACGACCGCGTGTCACCGTCCACCGCCATACCGAGGGCTGCATCTCGATGACCGGCGACGGACGCGGCCGACCAGATGAGCGGCACCAACGCCAGGCCAGCGAGCCACTGCACCCGGCGTCGTCCGACGAGCCGGCCGACGGCGAGTCCACTCGCTGCGCCCACAGGGCCGGCGAGGATGACCCAGTAGTGATGGAAGAACTGCCCGCCGAGCAGGAAGCTCATCGCTGCAGTGCACGGCCAGACCAGGAAGATCACGCCGGCACGGTGGTCGACGAGTCGGTGCCGACCGTGCAGCACCACCGCAGCGGCACCGACGCCCACGATCGCGATCGGGAGGAACACCACCCGCGCATCGGCAGCGGTGCGCAGGAGGCGATCCCAGTTCGCGTCGACCCACAGGCTGCGCTGTTCCATCCGATAGCCGGCGATCGCGTAACGCCACGCCGCCCACCCCGTGAGCGCCCCGTGGGCGGCGACCGCACCCACCACGACGACCACACCACCCGTCAGTCGAGCGAGGTGACGCCACGCCACCGGCGCCGGCCACCACCGCAACGCAGCGCCCACCACGAGCACCGCACCAACGGCTGCGAGGCCATCGACGCCGGACTGCTTGATGGTCCACCCCAGCGCGCCGAACATCCCAGCGAGCGTCATGCACCAAGGCGGTCGACGTCCGACCAGCACGGCGGCAGCCAGTGCGACCGCGACCGCGCTCATCGCCCCGCTCAGCAGTTCGCCATTCGCGGCGTACCCCTCGATGGCGGGCGACGCCGTCAGCGCGGCGACGAACCACGCTGCGACCACCCCCGAGCGGTCGCCGGCAACGCACCGAACCCCCTCAGCGACGGCAACGACCAACACCGCTCCGAAGCCGAGCGCCAGCACGCGCAGCGAGTCCTCACCGCCTCCGAAGGTGTCGAAGGCGCGGTAGATGGTCAGCAGGCCCTGCGGCCGATCCACCCAGACGTCCTCGTAGAGGTCGGCACCGTGACGCCACGCTCGAGCGATGGCGAGGAAACCGCCCTCGTCGGAACCGATCGGAGCGACGACGAAGCGGAGCCGCAGCGCGACGGACAACAGCACCGCACCCCCGATCGACCATCGCCAACGTCCAGTCGCCCCCATGGGTGCATGGTGCAACGCAGCTACAGGTCGAGATAGGGCAGCATGCGCGCCCGCATCAGGGACTCGGCCTCTTGCGGGACCGAGTACTGCGGTGAGAGTCTCAGACGCCCAGCTCGGCGGCCCTGGCCAGCACGCCGGCGCGCTCGGCGCCGATGGTGGTGGTGTCGCCGTGGCCGGTGTGCACGACCGTGTGGTCGGGCAATGCCAGCAACGTGTCGCGAATGGACCGCAGGATGGTCGGTTCGTCGCTGTAGCTACGGCCGGTGGCGCCGGCGCCCCCGCAGAACAGGGTGTCGCCGCTGAACACCGCGCCGCTGGCCACGTCGTGGAAGCAACAGCAGCCGGGTGAGTGGCCCGGCGTGTGCAGGACGGCCAGCTCGTGTCCGGCCACCTTCAGCAGCTCGCCGGGCGTGACGGCTCCGTCGGGCTGCTGGCCCGGCCACACGACGTCCCACAGCATGCGATCGGCGTCGTGCAGCAGGATCGGAGCGTCGACCAGCTCGCGCAGCGGCACCGCCGCGTTGATGTGGTCGTTGTGGCCGTGGGTGAGCACGATGGCCTTCACCCGCCGACCGTTGACGGCGGCTGCGATAGGGGCGGCGTCGTGGGCGGCGTCGAACACCACCACCTCCCGGTCGTCACCGACGATCCAGATGTTGTTGGTGACCTCCCACTCACCGCCGTCGAGAGCGAAGACGCCGTCGGTGGTGACGAGCTCGATGCCCACTCAGAGCACCACCACGGAACGCAGCACCTCGCCGCGCTCCATCTTGTGGAACGCCTCCTCGACGGCGTCGAGAGAGATGGTCTCCGAAACGAACTTGTCGAGCGGCAGGCGTCCCTGCTGGTGCAGCGTGACCAGCATCGGGAAGTCGCGCGACGGCAGGCAGTCGCCGTACCAGCTGCTCTTCAGCTGACCACCGCGGCCGAACACCTCGATGAAGGGCAGCTCGAGCGTCATGTCGGGCCGGGGCACGCCCACCAGCACCACGGTGCCGGCCAGGTCGCGGGCCTCGAACGCCTGCTTGTACACCTCGGGGTGGCCGATGGCCTCGATGCACACGTCGGCACCGTTGCCGCCGGTGACCGACTTGATGAACTCCACCGGATCGGTGGTGCGCGAGTTCACGGTGTGGGTGGCACCGAACTGCTTGGCGAGCTCGAGCTTCCGGTCGTCGATGTCGACGGCCACGATGGTGTGCGCGCCGGCCAGCAGCGCGCCGGCGATCGCTGCGTCGCCCACGCCGCCGCAGCCGAACACGGCCACGCTGTCGCCACGACTCACGTTGCCGGTGTTGATGGCGGCACCGATGCCGGCCATCACGCCGCAACCGAGCAGGCCCGCAGTGGCGGCCGGCACGCCGGCGTCGACCTTCGTGCACTGACCAGCGGCCACGAGCGTCTTCTCTGCGAATGCGCCGATGCCGAGCGCAGGCGACAGCTCGGTGCCGTCCTCGAGGGTCATCTTCTGCGTGGCGTTGAACGTGCTGAAGCAGTACCACGGGCGGCCACGCAGGCAGCTGCGGCAGGTGCCGCACACCGCACGCCAGTTGAGGATGACGAAGTCACCGGGCTGCACGTTGGTGACGCCCTCGCCGACCGACTCCACCACACCGGCGGCCTCGTGGCCGAGCAGGAAGGGGAACTCGTCGTTGATGCCGCCCTCGCGGTAGTGGAGGTCGGTGTGGCACACGCCGCACGCCTGCACCTTCACCACGGCCTCGCCGGGACCCGGATCCGGGATCACGATCGTCTCGACCGTCACCGGTGCGCCCACGCTGCGCGCCACGACACCACGAACCTTCTGCGCCATTGCTGTTCCCCTCTCGGAATTCCCGGAACGACTGTAGTTGCTACGCCTTCCGGCGGGCCACCAAGCCATCGAGCAGCAGATCGAGCGCGTCCTCGAACCGCTCATCGGCCGACCCGCGGTACAGCTGCGCCGCTGCGGCGCGCAGCATCGGGAAACCCTCGGGGTCGAGCGCGGCATAGTCGTCGCGCCAACGCTGGTACTCGGCGTCGCGGTCGGACGCCGGCAGGCCAGCGACCGCTGCGTCGATGGCGGCCGATCCCACCGTGAGCTCGATGAGTGCGTGGTACGCCTTCACCGCGGCCGCCGAGCGGAATCCGCCGCGCTGCAGCGCTCCCAGCAGGGCCTCGGTGAACGCGAGTTCGTTGCCCAGACGCGTGGGGGCCGAGTGCACCAGCGCCGCCAGGCGCGGTTGGCGCAGCTGCGCCGCGCGCAGCTCGATGCACATCCGGCGCACGGCCGACCGCCAACCCTCCCGCGGCCGAGGCGCGATGTCGACGTCGGACAGGAACTGGTCACCGACAGCGCGGTGCAGATCGTCGACGTTGCGGAAGTGCCGGTAGAGCGCGCTCGGGTCGCACCCGAGCTCCTCCCCGAGAGCCCGCACCGTGAGGTGCTCGGCCCCACGCTGTTCCACCAGGGCGACCGCCGCGTCGACGATGCGCTCGCGGCTCAGTGTGGCGGGGCGGCCCATCAGTCGAACAACCGCGCCCTGCCCATGCGCTCGGTGCACACCTCGGCGCTCCACGGCAGCATCGTGCTGCCGAGGCGAGCATCGCGGTACATCCGCTCGAGCGGCAGGCTCTTCTGCATCGACTGGCCACCACACACCTTGATCGACAGGCTCGCCACTTGGGCCGCGTGCTCCATCACCGTGATGGCCGCAGCCCAGCCGCGCACCAGTTCCTCCTCGGTGGGATCGATGACGGCTTCGTCGATGGCGCGGTAGAGCATGGCCCGCGATTGCTCGTGCTTCAGCTGCATCGTGGCCCAGCCGACCTGCTTGATGGGATGGTCGCGACGCGAACCGGCCACCTGGCCGGGCATCTCGCCGCGCAGGTACAGGCGGGTTGCGTCGAGGATGCCACCCGTGAGCCCCAAGTAGCTGGGGCACAACGAGAGGAACAACCACGGGAAGCGGTTCGCCGCCTGGTTGTAGAGGCCGACCGGCATCCATTCGTTGTCGTGCGGGACGAAGACGTCCTTCATCAGCAGCGTGCGCGACACCGTGCCGCGCATGCCCAGCGGATCCCAGTCGTCGACGATCTCCACGCCCTCGCCGTCGGCCGGCACACCGAGCAGGCGGATCTCGTCCTCGCCGGGCACCTGGCAGGTGACGTTGTAGAACGTGGCCGCACCGGAGAGCGACGCGAAGATCTTGCGACCGGTGACCAGCCAGCCGCCGTCGACCGGCACGGCCTTGGTGGCCACGCCCGCCGTCGCGCCGGGCGCGAGGCCCTCGCTGAACGGCTGGCTGTGGATGTGCCCTTCTTCGATGACGCCGCGGTACATGCGGGCACGCACCTGCTCGTGACGAGCACGCTGCTCGGGCGTCATCTCGAGCAGGTCGGCCACCTGCCCGCACCACAGCATGGTGGCGTTGTGCATGTTGAACGTGAGGCCTGTGGCGCCGCAGTGCCGGCCGACCTCCTCGCTGACGCGGATGTAGTCGGCGTACTGGGCACCGAGGCCGCCGTACTCGACCGGCACGCTCACGCCGAGCAGACCATTCGCCCGGAAGTCGGCGAAGTTCTCGAACGGGAAGCTGGCCTGCAGGTCGTACTGCACGGCCCGCTCCTTCATGGCCGGCCCCATCGCCCGCACCAGTCCGACCATCTCGTCACGCGTCATCGCAGTCGCCATGGCGCGACATCTGACCAGAGGCTCCCCTGTTTGTCAACGGTGTTGACGTATTCGTTGACACCCAGCCCACCGCTGGTCAGACTGTGCGCATGAGCGACCTCGTCGATGTGCAGCGCGGCGGTTTCGCCTGGCGCGAGAACGGCACTGGCGAGGCCGTGGTGTTCCTCCACGGGTTGGGCGGCAGCCGCATCTCGTGGGACCCGCAGCTCGAGGTCGTCGGCCGCGCTCGCCGCGCCGCGGCGTGGGACCTGCCCGGCTACGGCGACGCCGCTCCCCTCGCCGAGCAACCACTCACGTTCCGCTCACTGGCCGATGCAGCGGCACGATGGATCACCGAACTCAGCGTCACCCGCGCCCATGTCGTGGGCATCTCGATGGGCGGCATGGTCGCCCAGTATCTCGCGGCGTGGCACCCCGCCACCGTGCGGTCGCTGACGCTGCTGTCCACCAGTCCGGCGTTCGGGCTCGACGGCACCCGACCCGCCGACTGGCAGGCGGCCCGCCTCGCGCCACTCGACCAGGGCCTCCAGCCCGCCGACTTCGCCGACCGCGTCCTGCGCAGCATCGCCGGCCCGCACATCTCCCCGTCGGCGCTCGAGGCACAGCGAGCAGCGATGGCTCGCGTGAGCAGCGAGGCGCTGCGCCGCAGCATCGAGTGCCTCGTCTCGCACGACAGCCGACCGCTGCTGGCCACCATCCACGCACCCACGCTCGTGCTCGTCGGTTCACTCGACGCCGAGACGCCTCCGGCCTACTCGCGTGCACTCGCCGATCACATCCCCGATGCCAGCCTGTTCGTCGTGCCCGACGCAGGACACCTGCTCAATGCCGAAGCACCCGACGCCGTCAACGATCTGATCCTCGCCCATCTCGACCGAGTGGAGTCCGTATGAGCCAGCCCGCCACCGAATGGCGTTTCATCCGCGCGTTCGCCGCGCACTTCGCGCGCTGCGGACTGCACGAGGGCGAGAAGGTGGCGCTGCTCAGCGAGTCGCAGAGCCGTCACGCCCTGGTGGAGACCGCACGCCTCGCTGCCCAGTCGCTCGGCGGCCGAGTGTTCGACATCGTCGTGCCCACCCCGCCATCGGCGCATCCCGTGCCCATCCGATCCACCGGCGCGTCGCAGGCCATCGCCCACCACGAGGCTGTCATCGCCGCCCTGGTGCACAGCGACCTGGTGATCGACTGCACGGTGGAGGGCCTGCTGCACTCCCCCGAACTCGGCCGCATCCTCGGTGGCAGCGCCCGCGTGCTGATGATCTCCAACGAGCACCCCGAGGTGCTGGAGCGCCTGGGTTGGGACGACGACCTGCCCCGCCGCGTGGCGCTCGGTCACGAATGGCTGAAGGCCGCCTCCGTGTTGCACGCATCCAGCGACGCGGGCACCGATCTCACCGTGCAGCTCGCCGGCGGGTTCAGTGCCGGCTCCACCGGTCTCACCGACGGCCCGGGCTCCATCGCCCACTGGCCGGGCGGTCTGGTGCTCACCTTCCCTGCGGCGCACTCCGTGCAGGGCACCGTGGTGCTCGCCCCCGGCGACATGAACCTCACGTTCAACCGGCTGGTCGAGTCACCGGTCACGCTGCACATCGTCGACGACCACATCGAGGAGATCGAGGGCGACGGCGTCGACGCCATCCTGTTCCGTTCGTATCTGTCGGCGTTCGGCGATCGCGAGAGCTACGCCACCAGCCATGTCGGTTGGGGCATGAACCAGTTCGCCCGCTGGGACTCGGCCCAACTGTTCGACAAGCGCGAGACCTGGGGCACCGAGGCGCGCGCCTACGCCGGCAACTTCCTGTACTCCACCGGTGCGAACGAGACGGCGGGCCGATTCACCGCCGGGCACTTCGATCTGCCGATGCGCAACTGCACCGTGCGGCTCGACGACCGTGTAGTGGTGGATCACGGCGTGCTCGCACCAGAATTGGCGCCATGACCAGCGACCCGCGCGCCGTGGAATCCGCACAGGTGGTGCTGCCCGCCACCGAACCGATCTCCACCACCATCGACTTCTTCACGTCGCTCGGGTTCAAGGTGCGCACCATCGTGCCGGCCGACCACCCGCGCATGGCCGTGCTCGCCGGCCACGGCCTCACGCTGCGGCTGGAATCGGGCAGCGCACTGCCCCCCGGGCGGCTGCGGCTGCTCACCACCGGCGACGCGCCGGGCGAGATGACCGGCCCGAACGGCACCGTCGTCGAGTTCGCGCCTGCACACCCGCCCCTGCACATCCCCGAACTGGAGGAGGCGTTCGTGGTGAGCCGTGCGCCGCGGCCTGGCGACGACGCGGGGTTCGGCGAGGGTCGCGCCGGCATGCGCTACCGCGACCTCATCCCCGACCGACTGGGCGGGCGGTTCATCGCCTCGCACATCCTCATCCCCGAGGGTGGTCCGGTGGCCGACTACGTGCACTACCACCACATCCGGTTCCAGATGATCTACTGCCATCGCGGCTGGGTGAAGGTGGCCTACGAGGACCAGGGCGAGCCGATGATGATGCACGAGGGCGACTGCTTCCTGCAGCCGTCCACCATCCGCCACCGGGTGCTGGAGGCCAGCGATCGCATGCAGGTCGTGGAGATCGGTTGCCCGGCCGAGCACGAGACCTGGGGCGACCCCGACACCGTGCTGCCCACCGCAGCCGTGCTGCCCGACCGCGGCTACGGCGACGATGGCCACCGTTTCGTGTTCCACCGCGCGGCCGACGCCACCTGGTCGCCCTGGCGCCTGGCCGGCTATGAGCATCGCGACACGGGCATCGGCGCGGCCACGGACGGCGTGGCCGCCGCCCGCGTCGTGCGCCCGGTCGGCTCCCCCGCTCCGGTCACCACGTCGCACGACGCCGAGTTCGTGTTCACGTTCGTGCTCGACGGCGCCATCACCCTGCAGCACGCCGACGACGAGCCGCTGCGACTGGGCGAGGGCGACTCGTTCGTGATGCCGGCGCACACGCCGTACACCCTCAGCGACCCGTCGGCCGATCTGCAACTGCTCGACGTCACCCTGCCGGCCATCGTCAGCTGATCGGCGGTTCGAACGCCGCGTCGTCGATCTCGAGGTCGCGGAGGTGCATGAACCGAAGTCGGGCGCGCAGACCTTCGAGCCAGGTGATGTCGCGTTCGGGTGGACCCTGAGCGTCGTGGTCG
>SXGU01355613.1_pt1 | contig 10550 bp, 4 predicted proteins | sample 3174531 | NCBI WGS metagenome assembly SXGU01 (sample SAMN11356863, study PRJNA531348) | freshwater metagenome | isolation source: freshwater sample F1-140 | place: China: Fuxian Lake, Yuxi | collected 2017-12-25 | reverse complement strand
TCTCTAAAGGGACAAAAAAAAATTCTTAAAGTATATCGACTTCCAACAGATTATTTGTTTTATAATATACGAAACGGAAGATTTGCAGCTGAATACAAAGAACTAGTAAAAAGAGAAGGGGGTCACCTTCAACCAGAGAAAAAAGAAGACAGTAATAAAATCAAACAAATGTTATTGAATTTAGATAAAACTGAAACAAAACGAACTTATGATGATATCAAAATAAGGGGTCAATGGAATTGTGGAGTTATTACAGAAGATGGTTATGTAATTGATGGAAATAGAAGACTGTCAATTATTTCAAAACTTTATGATGATACGGGTTTGGAAAACTGGAAATTCATTGATGTTGCTAGATTAGATGAACCAATTTCTGCTGAAGATCTATGGGCACTAGAAGCCGGAATTCAATTAGGAAAAGATGAAATTGTAAGATATGGACCAATTAATGAACTGCTAAAACTTCGAGAAGGAGTAAAAGCCGGTTTATCTCTAAAAGCAATTGTAAAAACTCTTTATGGTTATGAAGATGAAGAAGAAATACAAGAAAAACTAAACAGACTAGACCTTATTGAACAATATCTAAAATTTATGGGCATCGCAGAAAAGTACTCTCATGTAAAAAACAGGGTGGAGCATTTTATCAACTTGCAGAATATTATTCGTGAATGTAAGGACAGAGATTATGATCCAGAGTTGATTGTAAAAATAAAAAATGTGACATTTCAATTAATTAAAGAAGGAATTCCTCATCTAGAACTACGAAAAATCAGACAAATGGTTGAAAAGGATCTTACAGACGCAATTTCCGAAATCAAAATTGCTGCAAGTGAACTAAAACCAATAAAATCTACTGATAAACCAGATGAATTAATCACAAAAGAAACAGAAGCGATTATAGATGAATTTGATGAAAAAGAGCAAGAATATTCTACAACTTGGGCTCATTTTGTAAATGCCACTGATGTTCTTGATGTTAGCAATAATGAGGGAAAAGAGATTCTTCTCTTAAATAGGGCTGAAAAAAATCTCAAACCTCTTTTAGATTATCAGGGTAGTGATCTTTCAACACCTGAGGCTATTGCGCTAATTGAAAAGATCTTCAGATATGCAGAACAACTCAAAAAAAGGGCCAAATAAGTGAATAAAATTGCATAGTATCTGTATTGATCAACAAAAAAAATTAATTGTAAAATATGAACCAACCAATAATATCGATACTGATTATTTTATTGAAGATTTTCTTAAAGAATCTGGATTTGTTCAAAATCAAAATACATACAGTTATTCCAATATTGATCTTGTTGAATTTAACAAGAGAATAAAATGGACTGTAGAAAAATTTATCAGAGATTTTGGTTCTGATAATGTTGAAGTATGCAAACCAATTCAACAAGCATTACAACTAATTCACAAAGATGCTGATTTTTTTCAAGATGCATTATCTCTTGGAGAAAAAATAAAAAATAAAAAAGAACACAATCCAAATCTCCCTAACATCTTTCATAGACAACTAAAGGACTATCAAAAAGAATCAGTTGAACACATGATTACACTTGGAAATGCAGCAAATTTTTCTGTTCCGGGTAGCGGGAAAACCACAATTGCATATGCTGCAATTTCAAGATGGTTAGAAGATGGAATTGTAGAGAAAATTTTTGTCATAGGTCCTACTGCATCATTTCTTCCATGGGAAGAAGAGTATGTTGCATGTTTTAATAAAAAGATTCGATCTTGTAGAATTAGTGGTAATTTAGCAAGAGAGTTTCCTAATTTGGGTGATTCATACGATCTTTTTTTAACTCATTTTAATACTGCAATGTATCGTCAATGGGAACTACAAAAGTTTATGGAAAAATGGAAAACTGTTCTGATCATAGATGAATCTCATTATATCAAAAGTCCTGAATTAAGACGATGGGCATCAACTGCCATAAACATAGCTCCATATGCAAAACGCAGAATAATTTTATCTGGAACGCCAATGCCAAATAACGCTAAAGATTTATGGACACAAATTACATTTTTGTGGCCAAATAATTATCCATTAGGAAATCAAACAATTTACAATAATTATGCAAACAAACATGGAATTGGGAAATACAAGTCAATTCTAGATAGTCTTTTTTGCAGAATAAAGAAAAATGATCTAAAATTACCAAAACCTGAATGGATTCCTCATGAAGTTCAACTTAACACGAGACAACAAGAAATCTATGATGTGATTGCTGCTAAAACTCTGAAAGAAATTGATGAAACTAATATTCAAGAACAGGCAAAATTACAAAAATTTAGAATTGCTAGAATGATTAGATTGTTACAAACAGCATCAAATCCTAGTTTATTATATGAAATGTCATCTGAATTTGATGTCAATAGTGACACCTTTGCCGAAGAATTTGGGCTTCCTGCTGAGAAAATAAAATTACCAGGTATTGAAAATTCAATAAATGAAAAAATTACAAATTATTCTAAATTTGAAATTCCTTCAAAAATGGTAAAAGCATCTCAATTAGCACGAGATCTATTTGATAAAGGAAACAAGGTCATTATTTGGAACTCTTTTATTCATAACATGACGATGTTTAAATCACAATTATTGGCAGATCTTAAACCCATTGTAATCAATGGAAATACTCCAAAAGAAATCAATGATCCTGAAAATAGAGATGAATTAATTAACGAATTTAAAAATAGCACCGAACCTAAAATACTGATTGCATCTGCAGCTTCACTTGGAGAATCTGTATCATTACACAAAAATTCACAAGGACAGAAAGTTTGTAATCATGCAATTTATCTTGATAGAAATTTTAACGGTGCACAATACATGCAATCAATGGATAGGATACACAGAATTGGAATGGATGAATCTGTTAAAGTAGAATATCATATAATCACAGCCAAAAATACTATTGATGAGGTAATAAATCGCAGATTAAATGAAAAATGGACTGATATGCTTAATGCATTAAATGATGATATGTTGGAGTCTATAGATATTAATCCAGAACCTGAAAAAATCAACATTACTGAATTCAATAAAGATTATCAGGGCATGATTGAACAGCTAAGAAAACAATATTGAAAATAAAATGGTTTTAACATTACTTGATATTCCAAAACTTCTTAACATTATCAAATTATATGAAAATAAAGAATTTGCTTCTTCAAGAAATTATGTTCAAAGAACATTCAATGATGAACCTGTTAAAGAAGCTAGATTTCCAAATTATTTTGAAATTGAAAAACTCTGTAGTGAATTAAATCTTATAAAAATTGAATCAGAAGCAATTCTTCTTACTGAACTTGGCAAGAAAAGTCTAGATTATTATGATAAAGAGAATCACATCAATGAAAAATTCAAAGAAATTTTTATCAAAGAATGTTTATTTAAAACTGAAATGGGTGAAAAAATAAAAAATACTTTTTCAAAGTTTTACATAGGGGAAAATCAAAATATATGGTATCCCAAATGGGAGATTTACGATTTATTTGAAATTCCTGAAATTTTGCCAATTTTGTACGAATCAGGATTACTTGAGAAAAAAGATACTATTGTTGAGATAAATCCAAAATATTTTCAATCAATACACAAAACCCAAAAGAAAATGACTCAAAAACAACTAGAAGCCCAACTTCAAAACTGGAAGAACATAGGAGATGTTGCTGAAGAGATTGTTTTAAATTTTGAACAAAATAGGCTCAAAAAGGAAGGCCATTTTGTAGAATCAAAGAAAGTGAAAAAGATCAGCAGTGAATTTGCAAATGCAGGCTATGACATAGAATCGTTTTTTGAATATCAAAACAAGATAGAGCAGATCTATATTGAAGTCAAAGGGTCATCTGAAAAAGAATTTGATTTCTACTGGTCTACAAACGAACTAGAAAAAGCAAGAGAGCATGGAGAAAAATATTGGATTTATTTTATTCCAGAGATCGATGTAGAGACTAGATCATCGCCTAAAGAACCTATAAAAATTCAGAATCCAGCTGAGAAAATGTTCAATGATGAAACATTCAAGATAGAAATTGAAAAGTACCACATAACTAAAATAGATTGAACCTAGGGTAATTATAATATCGTCCAAACATAAAAGAGATAAAGTAATGAAAAAAACCATGAAATTAAATCAAATTTATCATAATGACTGTCTTACAATGTTAAAGCAATTAAATGATAACTCTGTTGATCTTATTGTTACATCACCTCCATATGCTGATAAACGAAAAAAAACATATGATGGAATTCCTGTGAAAAAATACGTCCAATGGTTTTTACCAATATCATATGAATTAAAACGTGTTCTAAAACCCACGGGCTCCTTCATTCTAAATATCAAAGAACCAGCAGTCAATGGAGAACGTGCAACTTATGTTTTAGAATTAATTTTAGAAATGAAAAAACAAGAATGGTTTTGGATTGAAGAATATGTTTGGCATAAAAAAAATTCGTTTCCTGGAAAATGGCCTAACCGATTTCGAGATTCATGGGAGAGATGTCTGCATTTTACAAAACAAAAGAATTTCAAAATGTATCAAGAAGCTGTAATGGTTCCAATGGGTAACTGGGCTGAATCTAGAATTCAAAACCCCTCAAAAAATGATCACATTAGGCATGAATCAAAAGCAAAAAGTGGTTTGAGCAGAAATGTCTCAAACTGGGCAACAAGAGATTTAGCGTACCCTACAAACGTATTGCACATGGCCACTGAATGTGGAAATGTAAATCACAGCGCGGCTTTTCCTATTTCTCTTCCTTCATGGTTTATCAAATTGTTTACAAAAGAGGATGATGTTGTTTTAGACCCTTTTATGGGAAGTGGAACCACTGCACTTGCTGCAATGTCTTTAGGTAGACACTTTATCGGAACTGAAAAAAATAAACAATATTACAAAACAGCACTTGAGAGAATTAAAGAAATTGGAAGAGATCAAAAACAATCCACAAAATCCCAAAAATTAAAAGATTCTAATCAAAAAACTCTATCTTCTTTATAATTACTCATCAATTATTTTTGCATCACAAATACTTTGATACGAACAAAACATACATGCTTGAATGCTAGGAGTTGCCTTGAAATTTTCTTTAAGAATTTCTTTGGTCATTTCTATTATCCCCTCTATTGCTTCATCAACTAATTCCCTAGTTACTGGATATTCTACCATCTTGTTTTTTTCTACATAAAACAATGATGCTTTTGCAGGAAGTTCGCCTTTCATTTTTTCTACTGCTTTGGCATAGATGTTAAGTTGTGGATCCACTTTTGCTTTGTTTTTGGATTTTACAGAAGAACCCGATTTAAAATCAACTACTTCGTATTTTCCATCTGGATTTTTCTCCAATCTATCAATTCTTCCAGTGAATGTGATCTCACCAATTTTTATCTCAAATGGAATCTCTGTGCCAACTAATGTGTTTTTTGTTTGCTCTTCCCAATTCACATACGTCTCAATCATTTGCTCTGCTCGTTCAACTGCATTATTCTCATCTGTTTGATTTTGGTATGATCGAAAAATCCACTTGTCTTTGAGTTTCTCCAAACCTTTTTCTTTAGTTAATTTCTCACCCTTTGCTTTGTCTTCAGCCATCTCCTCAGTAACTGCATGAATTACAGTTCCAAGATCTGTAGCAACACTTGCGGGTTGTGGAACTCGCATAATTTTTTGATACTTGAATTTTAGAGGACAATCCTCGTAAGCTTTGATACTACTAGGTGATAATGTGAAATCTTCTTTGTTGATTAGTGGTTGTTTAATTCCTGTAACTTCATATGATAAATCCAAGTCATTGACATCTATTTTTAAAACATTTTCAGGCTCAAAACCATCAAAACTACCATGTTTTTCATAATAAGTTAGTCTTGCCAGCTCTACTATCCTGTGAATTGCCGTAGTTAGATGAGATTGGTTAATTGCACTGGTTGCCTCTCTTTGAAGTTCTGACTTTTCTCTTTCAATTACATCCTCTGCCTCCATGTTAAATTCAGCCGATTCATCAAAGTCAACTAATTTGATTAGAGGATTTTTTTCATAATCTAACTCTCGTAAGAATTGTGATGCTGGTTTTTCATTAACATTTCCTGTGTATCGTTTTGGATATAACAAAAATAATTTGTTCATTGCTCTAGTCATCGATACATAGAGTAATCTTCTCTCTTCTTCAATGTGCAACTCTTCTGTATCTATAGTTCTGTCTACTCCTTTCATTAATTCTATTGGCACTGTAAATTGAAGTTCTTTCCATCCTCCAGGAAATCTTCCCTCAGCTAAATCAGTTACAAAAACAATTGGAAACTGTCTTCCTTTGCTTTTGTGCATTGTTGAAACATTAACTGTATTTTCTAAAATAATATCTTCGATTTCAATTTCAAATTCACCTACAATTTCAATATGTTTTAAAAATTCAGATAATGGACTGGTTGGATAGATATCTTGGAATTCTTGAGTAATTTCGTAAAATTTATTTAATAGCAAAATATTTTTTTTATCCTGTATTTTTTCTGAATTTACTGATTTTTTATACAAATCAGAAATATTAAACATTATTTTGTATACTAGTTCACTAATTGTTGCATGACTAGTGAGTTGTAACACTTTATCTATTTGTTCAATCAATTCTGCAATCTCTGCTTTTTGTTTGATTTCAAATTTGTCATATTCTCGTAGTGTGTCTAAAACAAAATCTTGCTCTCCGGCATAGACATGTCTTGCTTTTTTATGTGCCGCATTAGTTAGAACTGCGATATTTTGATCAGTTGTTCCATGACTTTTGAGTAGTCTGTAGACTTCGGCACCTGATGTAGTGGGCGAATTTGCTATTTTTAGGAATGAAAATAGGTCTAAAATGGCAGGACTGGTAAAGATGTTAGTCTCACCTACAAATGTGGCAGGAATTCCAAATGAACGAAGGGATTTGGTAAATTTCTGACCTTCTACTTTACGCCTGGATAAAATGGCAATGTCTTTGTATGAAATTGGTATAATTGACCCATCTCGTCTTTTAAGTGGTTTATCAATTAGTGAGCGAATTGTTTTTACTACAAATTCTACTTCTCCCTTGTCTGTTGGTGTCCTGATTACCTGTACTTGGTCTCCATACTCTTCATCAGAGTATAGTGATTTTTTCTCTCTTTGCTTAATTGACTCTAGCAACTGATTTGCAGTTTTTACTATATTTTTCGTACTACGATAGTTTCTACTTAATTCAATTTTTTTAAATCCTGGATATGTTTTCTCAAAGTCTTTAAAAATTCCAAAATATGCACCTTGGAATCTCATTATACATTGATCATCATCACCTACTACTGTAATATTTTTTTCTTGACCTAAAATTTTAACTAGTTGTAATTGAGAATAATTGTTATCCTGGAATTCATCTACTAAAATGTATTTGAATTTGTCTAGATAGTTTTGTAAAACCACTTTGTCTTTTCTTAATAGTTCTAATGCTTTTGTTATCATGTCATCAAAATCAATCAGATTTTTCTCTTCACGGTAATCCTCATATGCCTTGTACACTTTGTTAAACTCGCCTAATCTATGATGGAATTTTAATTGCTTTTGAATTTCAATATCCTCTTGATCTGCATTGCTTAATTTTTTTAAATTTGACTTCACATAGTCTTGTAATTCTTGAGGTGAAATGATCTCTTCTTTAAAAGAACTGATTGCTTCAAGTATTGCAGTAAAAATTCGAATCTGATTGTTTCCAAGATCTAAATAATCTGTGTTAAAATCAAATTTATCTGTATTTCTAATACACCAAACAAGTTGTGATGTTTTTTTGAAAATTTTAGTTGTTTTCCCCAAGCCTGATTCAATAAAATTATCCTCTAGAATCTCTTTTGCAAATGAATGAAACGTATTGACTTTGGCATCTAATACTCCCTGTTTTTCTAGTCTGTGTTTCATCTCACCTGCTGCTTTTTCAGTAAAAGTCATACACAAAATAGACCCTTGAGAAATGCCTGATTTGACTAGGTTGAGGACTTTTTCAATAATGACAAATGTTTTGCCACTTCCAGGACCTGCAATAATTATTGATGGGCCTTGAATTTGTTCTATTGCTACTCTTTGTTGCTCATTTAGTTCTTCAGTCATTTTATCCCAAAATGCTCAAAGATTTCTTTAAACTCTACTAGACGTTTTTTAGGACACGGCAAGAGTCTTTTGGTACTTTTTCTGTTATAGGCTCGTTTAACTGAAATTCCATAGTGTTCTTTTGCATGAGCAATCCAGGCATTTTTAGGAGAAACCCCGTATTTTTCTTTTACATATTCTCGAATTTCTTTATTGGTTGTCAATATTGTCTAGAATAAGAATGGGTTTATGAGGTTTTAATCTAGTCCTATTTTTTCATGAATATTCTTACAATCTAACTCATTCTTACAATCTTTGAAATTCCGTCTTGCTTTGAAATCTGGAAGATATTATCTACATATGTCTCCAACTCCTTTTCATGTGAAACCAAAATGATCTGCTCTGATTTTAATTCATCAAGTACCTCGCGAATCTTTCCTAATTGATTCTTTGAAAATCCATCTGTTGGCTCATCCAGTATCAACAAATTTGATTTCATAGAGTCTGTCTCTTTTCTCATCAATGAATTCAGAGTCAATCTGTATGCAAGTGCTACGCTTGTTTTCTCCCCCCCCGACAAAAATCCAATCTCTTGTTCATACCCATCTTGATTCACAATGGGTGTAAAATTCTCATCAATCCTGGATTCTTTGCTTTGATCTTCAACTAAGATGGAATACCATCTACGATAAGTCTCATTGAAATTCTGCAAAATAGACAACAACACTTGTTTTTCGATTTGAATAATTGTTGGAATAAAAAATGATTCCAGCCATTCTTTATACTGTGAAAATAGGTTGAATTTTTTCTCCCATTTTTTAGACTCTTCAATGTTTTTCTTATTATGTACAATCTTTTCTTGCTCGTTTACTAGTTTTTCCTGGGATGCTGCAAGAACACTCGATGTCTGAGTGATCTCTTTTCTTATGCCGTTTAATTCTAATTCTTTTTTAGAAATTATCTTATCCAAATCCTCAAATGATTCTAAATCTAGTATGATTTGTTTTAATTCTGTTTGATTTTGTGATTTTTCTAATTCAATTTGCTCTGCTTCAATTTGGTTTTTCTGAATTGACTTTTCAATTTTTTGTTTTGTCTCTACAATCTGCTTTATTTTATCTAGCACGCTTTCATATTGCATCAAATTGTCTTTTAGTTCTACAAAATACTCTACAGGACTCTTGCCTCCAAATTCTTTTAAATCATCCACATTGGTGCTAATCTCTTTGATTTTAGCCTCAATTTGGGCTAATCTTGATGATTTTTCCTCATACTCTTTCATTCCTGGAAGAATCTTTTGAATCTGCAAAATTTCCATTTCATATGATTCTATCTTTGAGGCAATCTCTTTTGATTTTGACTTTGATTCAAAAAATGAATCTGTAATTGATTTTAACTCCAAAGATATCTTTTCAATCTCTTTTCTTTTTGTATCCACCAAATCATGATGATGAGCAGCAGTAATTTCCTGCTTGCAAGTAGGACACGCATTGCCTAACTGTGAAAATTCGGCAACCTCTTTTTCCAAAGATTGAATTAGAGTCTGCTTTTGAATTTTCTGACTATTCACTTTTTCTAATTTCTCTTCAATCTCTTCGGAGAATCTCTCCAGTGACTTTTTCTCCAATTCCAAATCCCTGGAGATATTTTCTAATGTTTCCCTGTCAGAATTTATCTTGGCCCCCAGAATGTTTTTTATCTTTGAAATATCATTTGACAAATTCTCTTTTTCTGATTCTAGTTTGATTAGATCATTGTTGATTCCTTGGTATTTTTTTATCTCCAACATAATTTCTGGCAGAGTCTTTATTGTCTCTGGTTTTTGTATCTCTAATAGTTGACTTAGTTTTTCAGTATTGTGAATCAACTCTATTTCATACTCTGCAAACTCGCGTTCAATTTTTGATATCCTGGAATTCAACGATTCTATTCTCTCTGCAATGTTTTCTTTTTTTGATTCCAGTTTAGTTTTTTCATTGTTTTTTATCTGCAATTTTTTTAATTCCAAACTTTTGATATTCTCTATTCCTTCAAATTCTTTTTTCTTTACTTGTAATTTTGCAATATCTGAATTTATCAAAACAATTACTCTCTGAGATTCACTAATCTGTGATTCCAATTCCAAAATATTGCTAAATTTTTGCTGCAATACTGCCATGGATAAGCGAATCTCACTTGTTAGCATCCTGGCATTTTCTGCTGCAATGCTATAATCCTCTACCCCAAATGCCCGTCTTATCGTTGCAAGGCGATTTTTGGGGTCTAGTACCTCTTTCATGGCTTCCTGAGGCGTAAATATGGCATATCGGAATATCTTGCTTACTGCCGTAGCCTCTGTAGGCTCGTTGAATTTGAGAATCTGCAATACTCTCTGCTTTAGCTCAGAAGGCGATAATGGCTCAGTGGAATCACCAATTTTTATCCAGGAATTTTTAGGATCCTGATTTACTCCGGTACTTTTTCTTTTC
>SXGU01059222.1_pt1 | contig 10550 bp, 9 predicted proteins | sample 3174531 | NCBI WGS metagenome assembly SXGU01 (sample SAMN11356863, study PRJNA531348) | freshwater metagenome | isolation source: freshwater sample F1-140 | place: China: Fuxian Lake, Yuxi | collected 2017-12-25 | reverse complement strand
AGATAGCTAAATACGGAGGGCGAGCTAACATCGTTTGCCCAGGTAATGTCAACAGTCGCATGCTTGCGGCGTTGGCCCAAAGTGCCGCAGATCGCAAGGGGAGTTCGCTGGAATCGGTTCTAGAAGACTGGTCTTGGGCCTCGGCATATGGCCGCCTGATAGAGCCAGCGGAGGTTGGGGCTGCTTGCTCTTGGTTGATAACCCCGGGATCGTCGGGTTTGAGTGGGCAAACCTTGGTCATCGACGGACCTCCTCCACTTCCTTAACCCCGCACTTTTGTCTGATCGAGGCTGCTCGGTGCCCGTAAAGGGAAATTGGCCTGAGAACTCATAGTTACCTATATAGGTAACAGATTCACGACACCGATTGACAAAAGTTGTCTGTTGTCCTACAACAGACACATGCCCAATACCTTTGTAACGAAGAAAACCATTTTAGAGCCCATTGGGGTGATACCGCGGGAGGCTCTGGCCACAGCGAGTCTGCGCTCCGCGATTGAGTCAGGGGCTTTTGCGACTCAGTTACCCAGCGAAAACGAACTGTGCCAACAGCTTGGGGTCAGCCGGTCAACCGTGCGCGCTGCGGTGCAATCCTTGATTGAGCAGGGGCTTGTAACAAAGCAGCGGGGCTCTCGCACTCTTGTGAATATGCGGGTTTCGCAATTGAAATTGCCACTAAATGCAGGAATTGGATTTTGGGATCTGATATCGCAGGCTGGGCACCAGCCGAGTACTAAAAATGAGGTAGTGCTTGAGCGCGGGGCTTCAGCCGACATTGCCGAGAACTTGGAATGTGAACTCGGCACTCCAGTAAAAGTCATTAGCCGGCTTTTCTGCGCGGACGGTGAGCCAGCAATCTATCTAGAAGACATGTTCCTTTCCTCGTTGTTAAAGAAAGCTCCAAAATTAGACTCCTTGCCTACGTCTATCTATAACTTTGCGGAAGCCAATCTTGTTAGTCCGATTGGCTACACAATCGCTGAGCTTATTCCAATAGCTTCCAATGCATTTACGGTTGAAAAGTTGAGTTTGCCGGCAGGTACACCGCTTCTTCATCTAATAGAGCGACACTTCCAAGCCAACGACCACCCCGTTGTCGCTTCCTACGTGTGGGTTGTCGATGAATACGTTCGTTTCAGTGTTTATGGGCGTAAAAGGCGCGAGGGGGTGACGTGAGAGGCGACTTGGCTGGTACTCGCTCAGAGCGGATGGGCAATGAGACCACGAGGTTACTGCGTGATTTAGTTCGGTTCCCAAGCATTGGGCCTGGATCAGAGACTACTGATGCATTGCTTCACCTTGCAAACTTCTTGGACAGGCATGGGATCGTAGTTTCAATCGAGGAGCGGGAGTCGGGTGCCCCATTACTCTTAGCGACCATCGATAGTGGTGCGCCAGGACAGAGCGTATTACTGCAAGGCCACATGGATGTTGTCCCGGCCGATCATTGCTGGGACCGTGATCCATTTGGTGCCGACCTCATTGACGGCACTGTTCATGGCCGCGGTACTTGCGACATGAAAGCAGGTCTTGCAAGTTTTGCAACGACGCTGACGGCAATGGTCGGAGCCAGTGATTTTTCTAGAGGCCGGGTTACTTTACTCGTGGACACCGATGAGGAAACAGGAAGTGATGCCTGTCTAATTCCGTGGATAGCCAAAAACGGACTCGATGGATTTGATGTTGCCATCTGCGGCGAGCCAACAGGGTTGCGGCCATTTTTAGGCAATCGTGGTCTGTTATGGGCAGAACTAACTTTTGAAGGTAAGGCTGCTCATGCTGGGTATCCAAGTTCCGGAATAAATCCAGTACCGTCAGCGTGCAGGTTCATCGCTACCTTGAAAATGCCAGACCCGATTGCCGCCCCGTACGACTCCTCTGGGCCGACACTTACACCCACTTCATTTCACTCGGGCATTTCTATCAATTCAATCCCGGATCGTGCGGTGCTGGGGCTGGATCGCAGATTAGTGCCAGGGGAATCCCCTGAGGCGGTAATCGCTGACCTTGTCCGACAGTTAGCCGATTTTGCGGTGGATGATGGTGTAGAAGTTGGCATCAAAATTGTCAAAACGTGGCCGCCTTGTCTACTAGACGAGGGTTCACAACTGGCCACAGTCGCAAGAGATATATCAAGAGCGCTGGGCGTGGAAGATTCATTCAGCTTCGATGATGCCTGCAACGACGCGTCCTTCCTAACGTCAGCAGGGGTACCCACGTTGATTTGGGGTCCTGGCCCACCGGAACGCGCGCACTCGTCAAATGAATCAATCGAAGTTTCTGCCTTGGAACTAGCCAACAATGCTTATGTGGAAGCCTGCCTTCGGCTCACTGGCAGTAGCCCATGAAGTCAACGCGTATCTCTCATAATGCGGCTGAACTTGATGAAAAGCCCAATAAGACGCCTCCTTTGCTCTCGGTCACTGGCTTGAGTATCGGATCAGATAGTAGGAGAGGGCATGCTGAATTAGTGCGAGAAGTGACATTCAAAATTGGGCAGGGAGAAATAGTTGGAATGGTGGGAGAGTCCGGATCAGGAAAGACGCTTACAGCCATGTCGATTATTGGACTTCTCCCAAACAAAGTAAGTATCGATGCCGGTTCTGTCCAATTCCAACGCAAGGAATTGGTTGGCTCAAATGAATCGACTCTCAGACATATCCGGGGGGGAGAAATTGGTTATGTTGCGCAAGACGCTGCCACTGCCTTGAATCCCGTAATGCGTGTTGGAGCGCAAATTGTCGAAACAATCAAGGCGCACCGCAAAATTGACAGTAGCGAGGCCGAACGTCAGGCAGTTGATCTACTTTCGAAAATGGGTGTTGCAGACGCAGCGGATAGAATGCAGGTTTACCCACATGAATTGAGCGGCGGATTGCGCCAGCGCGTGTCCATAAGTATTGCCCTCGCATGCCAACCCAAATTGATCATTGCCGACGAACCTACGACAGCTCTGGACGTTACAGTCCAGAGACAAATAGTGAGCCTTCTTACGGAAAGGGCTCGCGAGCAGCAAGTTTCGGTCATTCTTATAACGCACGATCTTGGACTCATTGCGGCCGTCGCGGATCGAATACTCGTGATGTATTCAGGTCGTATTGTTGAAAAAATTGAACCCCATGCCCTGCGGCGATGCCAGCACCCCTACACACTTGGGTTGTTGCGTGCTACACCACAATTGCGCGGCCCAAAACTAGACTTCTTTGAAGCCATTCCTGGGCAACCGCCAGACCCATGGGATAGACCTGCGGGGTGCTCGTTCCATCCGCGCTGCTCTGAGGTGAAGAGTCGGTGCAGAAACGACGATCCTGGGCTTTCTCCGCCGCCGGTTCAGTGCTGGTTCCCAGTGTCAAGCGTGCCCGCCGATGAGGTTGGTTCGCAATGAATCTCAACCCTGAGCCCATGATTAGTGCGAATAACCTTGTGCGCACATTCAAGACGAGGCGGGGAGAGCTTCGCGCTGTAGATGACGTCTCCCTGACGATATATAAGGGGGAGGCGGTTGGCCTTGTTGGCGAATCAGGCTCAGGGAAGTCAACACTAGTCCGCCTTTTAATGAACCTGGTCAAGCCCTCATCTGGAGAGATTTTCTTTGACGGCTTGAGCTGTAAGACTGCACCTACCGAATTCAACAAGCAGCTTCGCCTACGCGCATCGATGGTATTTCAGGATTGCTTCTCTTCAATAAACCCGATGCGTAACATCGGCAGTTCGGTAGAAGAGCCCCTTAAAATCCAAAACTTCGGCAGTAAGGCCGATCGCACGCGTAACGTTGCTGAGCTTCTTGAGTCTGTCGGACTCGCACCAGCAATGGCTTCGAAACGCCCAGCTAACCTCTCTGGTGGGCAGCGTCAGCGCGTGGCCATCGCTAGAGCACTGGCATTAGATCCGGCCTTCCTAATTCTTGACGAGCCTGTCTCCTCCTTGGACGTCTCCATACAAGCTCAAGTTCTGAACCTACTACGCACCATTTACCAGAAGAAAAACCTCACATATCTTTTTGTCTCGCACGATCTCGGTGTGGTTCGACACATTGCAGACCGCGTTCTCGTCATGTATCTAGGACGAATTGTGGAATCAGGCCCAGTAGAGGAGGTATTTGAAAATCCGCAACACCCTTACACAATTTCATTGTTGAGTAACGTACTAAGTATCAACGGGGAAGAAAAGATCTCAATTCAGTTTACTGGAGATCCGCCAAGCCCAGTTGAGATCCCGAGCGGTTGTCGATTCAGTGACAGGTGCTTTAGATCGAGCCCGCAATGCAAAGAGGTAGATCCGAAACTTGTAATTACGCACCAAGGCAAGTGGGAGGAGCATTCGGCGGCCTGTCTTTTCCCAGGCCAGCTTGGTACATACACGCACGATCTCAGTAACGTCACAGAGATGTTTAAATCCAACCAATTAAGAATGGGGAACCGGTAATGAAAGTAAAATACCTAATAGCTTTATCTATTGTTTTGCCTCTTGCGGCGTGTTCGCAGGGAACTACAAGTAGTTCGACAAGTGCCCAGGCTACAGCGGCTGCTCCGGCTATCTCAAGTCCGTCAGCGGCCCCTGCGCCATCAGAGGCAGCACCAGCAGAGGCAACACCGCAAAGTGGTGGGCAGTTGACGGTCGGACTAGATAGTGAGCCTGAGTCGCTTGATCCAATGCTTGATTCGGGTTATGCCTCATCGCAAATAAAGAAGCAACTTTTCGATCCACTCTTTAACATCTTGGATGATGGAACGATTGAACCTGTTCTAGCTGAGTCATTTGTGCAGAGCGACCCAACGCATTTGACAATCACTCTTCGGGATGGTGTGACATTTCAAGACGGAACACCATTTGACGCGGATGCGGTCAAGATAAATCTAGATCGGATGAAGTCTGATGAATCATCGTGGAAATCGGATCTAGATGTGGTAACAGAAGTCAATGTGATTGATCCAAAGACCGTGGAGATCGTGCTAGCTAAGCCCTACGCGCCGCTATTCTCGGTGTTGGCGGACCAGCCGGGATTCATGATGTCGCCAACCGCCATTAAGAAGAATGGCGATTCGATAGGAAGCAATCCAGTAGGTACTGGGCCGTATGCGCTGAAGTCTTGGGCGAAGAATGATCGAATTGAGTTAGTTAAGAACGCTACGTATTGGCAGGCAGGTCTGCCGTATCTGGATGCCGTTACATTTCGCCCGATATCGGATCCAACAGTAAAGGTAACCGAATTGGCATCCGGTCAGATACAAGCCGTTGACTATGTGCCACCGCAGTTGGTGTCAGTGGTTGAAGGAAACGCTAATCTTCAATACGGAACGGGACCAGCAAACTATGGCGCCACCGTATATGTACCAATGAACCCGAAGGTCGCTCCATTTGACGACCCAGCAGTTAGACAAGCACTGCAGATGGCTATCGACCGTTCCTCGATCGTGAAGAACATCACGTTCGGCACGGGAACGGCGAGCAAGTCCATGATTGGTGAGAGTTCTTGGGCTTTTGACCCATCCCTCGCCGATATCCCTTTTGACCCAGAAGGTGCGAAGAAGCTTTTGGGAGGGAAGACCGTTTCATTTGAGTTACAGGTACCACCAACTTACGCCCAGGAAGCTCAAGTAATTAAGGAAAACCTGGCTCAGGCTGGACTGAATGCTGACATAGTGAAGATGGACTGGGGTCAGCTGCTCGATAACTACTTTGCCGGCTCGTTCCAGGCCCAAATACAAGATATTTTGGGGCTCACGCGCAGTGACCCGAGTGGTTTGTTTAATGGTTTCTTCTCGACTAAGGGAGGATTGAGCGGCACGGGTGCAGGGTCGGCTGAAATCGATGCGATGCTTGATGAGGCGCAAACGTTGACCGATCAGGCCGAGAGAAAGGCCATTTACGCGAAGGTTCTTCAGCAAGCAAGAGCCGATGCTTACTACACGCCCGTATACCAGCCAGTTAACAATCGAGCGTGGGCAAAGGGGTATGAGGGCTTGACCCCGCCTGCCACTGGCTTGATGAATTTACGAGAGGTCTGGTTAGTTCAGTAATTATGTTCAAATTTGTTTTGCGAAGGATTATCCAGTCAGTAGTGGTTTTCATAATCGCTTCATTTGTCATCTTTGCGACCCTTCAATTGCTTCCGGGTGATCCTGCCCGCAGACTGATGGGGAACATGGCGACAGATCAACAACTTGAGGCGCTTCGAGAGTCATTGGGGTTGAATAGATCAATCATTGTTCAGTACTTTGACTGGCTATGGAACCTGCTGCATGGTGACCTTGGATCTTCTTTCGGGGCAGGGCAGTCGGTCACATCACTTGTGGCTGCTGCCCTGCCCATTACTCTGCAGTTGGGAATTTACTCTCTTATACTTGCCTTGCTGGTTGCGATTCCTCTGGCATTTCAATCCGCGAAGCGGCCAGGCGGAATCATTGACTCCTTGCTGAGTGTTGTTAGCATCTCTTTTACATCGCTCCCGGCTTTTGTTTGGGGGCTTGGGTTTGTCCTCTTCTTCTCGTTGACACTTACCTTATTTCCGTCGTCAGGCTATATAGCTCCGTGGGAAAACCCAATCGAATCTTTTCGATCCTTTGCTTTGCCTGTATTGGCACTAGCCTTACCTACAGCAGGGATCATCGCACGTGTTGGCCGATCCGCGATTGTCGATACTTCGTCTTCGGCATTTGTTTCATACGCGAAGGCGAAAGGAATTTCGCAGGCAAGACTCCGATACGTGCATATTTTGAAGGCGGTGTCGGCGCCTCTAATCACCTTGGCTGGGGTGGAATTTATCTTTCTACTCGGGGACGCAGTAGCAGTGGAAACAGTTTTCTCGTTACCTGGCATGGGGAGACTAATGGTGGTCTCATTCTTCAATCGCGATTACCCAGTCATTCAAGGTTGCGCAGTGGTTTTCATCGCACTCGTGCTACTTGCCAACATTATCGCGGAAATTCTTGCAGCTTGGGCTGACCCTAGAGTCAAGGAAGTGGCCGTCTAATGATCATTCAGTCGCCGTCAGGCGTTAAAAGGGATAAATTGGAAATTCAAATCCCAAGTGGTCGAAGGTTTTATTTCCTTCGATTGCTCACCATTCCGGAAAGAATCGCATTCGTATTCTTGATCACATTATTTCTTGTTGTAATCCTTGTTCCTCTAACCCTGCCTTACTCTGCTGAGCAGCAAAATTTTGATGATGGGTTACTTCTACCTCCAGGTTCAGCGAACCACATTCTTGGGACCGACCAGCTGGCCCGCGACCTGTTGTCTCGGCTTCTCCTTGGAGCTCGAGTCTCTTTGAGCATCGCGCTTGGTTCCGTAGCGATAGGACTTGTTGTTGGTGCCATTATTGGAATAACAGCGGGTTACCGCGGCGGATGGATGAACACCACTCTTATGCGAGTTATGGACTCCTTACAAGCCTTCCCAACTATGGTGCTCGCCTTGGTTATCGCAGCTGGCCTCGGGCCGAGCTACCAGAGCACAGTGATTGCGATATCCGTGGTCATGGTGCCTGGATTTGCCCGGGTATCAAGAACTTTGACGCTTAGGGAGCGTGACAAGGATTACGTACTGGCCTCCCGAGTGGCTGGAGCGAAGGGGATTCGAATAACTACTACGCAAGTAATGCCAAATATCTGGGCGCCTCTAGCGGCCCAAGCAGCTGTGGCATTTGCTCACGCGATACCGGGAGAGGCTGCTCTCAGTTTCCTGGGTCTTGGTGTCCAACCGCCAACTCCAAGTTGGGGCAACATGATGGCAGATGGCTACGCCTATATCTCGCTCTCGCCATGGCCGATTATTGCTCCGGCAGTTGCTTTGGCGCTAACAGTCGCATCAGTGAGCATTTTTTCGGATGGTCTGCAGCGCATATCTGGAGAGGAGCATTGAGAATGGAAAGCCATATTGCGTTCGAACTCGATTATGTATCCAGCTATAGGAGACTCCTGCAATTCCGAAAGTTCGAGGAAATCGTCGGGGACGGCGTGCGATCGGGAGCAATTCACGGTGAGATGCATCTGGCCATCGGACACGAGGCAATTGCTGTCGGTATTGAGCCGCTAGTTCGTCGAGGAGACGCGATCATATCGACTCATCGACCACATCTGCATGCCCTGGTCGCAGGCGTAGATCCTTGCGTGCTCCTTGCCGAACTGTATGAGAGAGATGGCGGGTTGAGCGGTGGGAAAGGGGGCCACATGCACCTCTTTGACCCTGAGCATGACTTCATGTGCACGGGAATCGTTGGGGCGTCTGCTCCGTTAGCTCTGGGTTATGCGTACGAACGCATGCTGCGTGAGTCGGATGAGATTGCTATATGTGTGATTGGAGATGGTGCAGCAAACCATGGAACATTCGCTGAGTCTCTAAACATGGCTGCTCTGTACGACATACCAGTACTATTCATTGTTGAAGACAATGGCTATGCGATTTCAGTGGCACGTTCAAGTTCCTCTGCGGGGGAAATTCATCGTCGAGGTGAATCACATGGCATACCTGGATGGCGATGCGACGGTAGGCGCGTGCATGAAGTCCGATCAGTGGCCCAAGACGCTTTCGCTCATGTCCGAACTGGCCGTGGGCCTGCAATCCTTGTTGCCGAATGTGAGCGGTTTCGAGGCCACTATGAGGGAGATATTGACCATTACCGCTCATCAGCAGAAAAAGACTCATTTCCGGATCGTGACCCAATCTTACTGGCGGAAAAAGCTATGTCTGAAGCTGGAATGAGTAAGGAGGAATTGGAGAGTATCGAAAAGCAGGTTACCGCCGAAATTAGTGGCTGGCTAGAAGATGCGCTGCGAAACCCATTTCCTGATCCTTTGCAAGCCCTGAATGGAGTATTCACAGCATGAAAGAAAAAGACTTGAATATGTCACACGTAATTGCGCAGGTCCTGAGCGAAGCGATGGGTGCAGATTCCCGCATTGTGGTCTTAGGGGAGGACGTTGGAAAGATGGGCGGCGTATTTGGGTCGACGCGGTCCCTGCAACGTGATTTTGGTGCAAAGCGGGTTATTGATACCCCAATCAGTGAGCAGTCTTTCGTCGGAATGGCGGTCGGTATGGCCCAAGCCGGGCTCCGTCCGGTGGTGGAAGTCATGTTTGTTGACTTCATCGGTACTTGCCTGGATCAGGTTTATAACCACATGGCGAAGAATAATTACATGTCTGGTGGAAGAGTTCGTGTACCGATGGTGTTGAAAACGGCGGTCGGTTGCATCGGTGATGGCGCACAGCACTCACAAGTTTTATCAGGGTTGTTTGCTCACCTTCCAGGACTGAAGCTGGCATTTCCTTCCTGCCCCGCAGACGCTCGAGGGTTATTGATGATGGCGATTGAAACTGATGATCCGGTTATATTCTTTGAGCACAAGAGACTCCTGATGACAAAGACGAGTGAACTCAATTACGCAGGCGATTTATACTCTGCGTCAATCCCGTTCGGAAAAGCAGCTGTTGTTAGGTCGGGGACGGATGCCACCGTAGTTGCCTCAGGGTGGATGGTTCAAGAAGCGGTTGATGCTGCCGCTTTGCTGTCCAGCGAGGGTATTGAAATTGAAGTTATTGACCTTCGCACGATCTTGCCTTGGGACAAGGACTTAGTGTTAACTTCCGCCTTGAAAACCGGTGCGCTCCTTGTGGTAGATGAAGATTATTTATCATTCGGAGTAGCAGCAGAAATAGTTGCTACAGTCGCGGAAAATTCTGTAGGGGCAAGTATCCGTCTTGGGCGCCATGCAGTTCCCGATGTTCCCATTCCCGCAAGCGCGGTACTTGAGGGAGTCGTCATCCCAACTGCATCTTCTATCGCTGATAACCTCAGGAAACTACTTAACTGATTTCGGGAGATGGTGAATTTCTAGTGGGTAAGTCGGAATCAAAAGCCCTAGGGTTCGCGGTCGCGACGCCACATAGCTATGCGACAAAGATAGCGGTTGGGGTTTTGAAGAAAGGTGGATCGGCTTCCGATGCCGCTATTGCGGCAGCTGCAGTACTGTGTGTGATTTACCCCCAAGATTGTGCTCTCGGTGGCGATTTAGTTGCGCTGCTGCACAGAAGAGATGGGACTTTCACCTCCCTGCTCAGCGTTGGGTCAACTTCTATGAATGCTGAAGTCAAGGCGGTTCGGTCAGAGTGCGCACAGATGCCGCGAACAGGCCCGCTTACGGTAACTGTGCCTGGGCTAGTAGCTGGTTTAGGTGAACTGCACAATGCGGCTGGGCGCCTCCCTTGGGCTGAACTCCTGGCGCCTGCTGTTAAAACCGCAACGTCTGGAGTGCGGATGTCTGAGGCTACAGCGCGATTTTTAGCCGAAGGCTGGCCTCAATTTTCGCAGGATGAAGGCATGCGATCTGTTTTTGGCGATCACAAAGGGGCGCCACTGAAAACAGGTGACCTCTTTGTCCAGCGGGCGCTTGGGGAAACCTTGACAAAACTAGCTGAAATGGGCAGTAAAGAGTTCTATTCGGGGTCAGTGGCAGTCAACCTTGCATCCGGAATGGCGAACCTTGGCATACAAATTGATGAAACGGATTTGATTAGACACGAAGCAGAGTGGAAAAACGCATTGAGTGTT
>SXGU01363779.1_pt1 | contig 10551 bp, 7 predicted proteins | sample 3174531 | NCBI WGS metagenome assembly SXGU01 (sample SAMN11356863, study PRJNA531348) | freshwater metagenome | isolation source: freshwater sample F1-140 | place: China: Fuxian Lake, Yuxi | collected 2017-12-25 | reverse complement strand
TCGGCCCTGCTGTCACGGGCCCGGGTTTACGTGCTGAAACCCCTCAGCGAGGCTGAACTGAGACAGCTTTTCCGGCGGGCCTGCGACCAGGCACTGACGTCACTCCAGTTTGACGACCCGGCACTGGACGGCCTGATTGCCTGTGCCGACGGCGATGCCCGCCGGTTTTTGCTGCTGCTGGAACAGTGTGCCACCGCAGCCAGTGTCGCCGGGGTCAGCCGGGTGGATGCCCGTCTGGCCCAAAACGCCCTGGCCAGCAGCACCCGACGCTTTGACAAGGGTGGCGACCACTTCTACGACCAGATTTCCGCCCTGCACAAATCGGTACGCGGCTCCAGTCCGGATGCCGCCCTGTACTGGTTGTGCCGGATGCTGGACGGCGGCGCGGATCCGGCCTATCTTGCCCGGCGCATTGTACGCATGGCCTGGGAGGACATTGGTCTGGCGGATCCCAGGGCATTGCAGATTGCCAACGATGCCGCCACCACCTACGACCGTCTGGGCAGTCCCGAAGGCGAACTGGCCCTGGCCCAAGCGGTGATCTACCTGGCCGTCGCCGCCAAAAGCAACGCCGGCTACACCGCCTACCAGCAGGCCCGTGCCTTCGTGCAGCGCGATCAAAGCCGCGAGGTTCCGGTACATCTCAGGAATGCGCCGACCCGACTGATGCAGGAACCGGGACACGGACACCACTACCGCTACGCTCACGATGAACCCGATGCCTACGCGGCAGGCGAATGTTATCTCCCGGAAGGAATGGCCGAACCGGGCTGGTACCAGCCCGTTGCCAGAGGCCTCGAAATCCGCATCGGCGAGAAACTGGCCCGGCTCAAACAATGGGACAAGGCTGCGGGTAAACCACGGTGACCCTGACTGACGCTCACGGCGAACGGCGTTATTTCAGGCTTCAGGATGAGGTGATCCTGGCCTGCACCCCGCTTGATTGCGCCGGTGGCAGCAACCGGGATACCCGCCAGCGGGATGCCTGCGATCTCTCCACTGAACTGGAGTACCTCAGTCTGGACTCCAGGCGGTTGTTGCGGCGGGTGGAAAAACTGGAACCGGTACTGGGTGACTACCTGCTGAATCTGGAGCGGAAAATCCAGGCCATCTCGGCGTATTTGCTCGACCGGGAAACCGCAACCGTCGACTCAGCCACCCGCTGCACGGTGCTGTTGAGTGCCTGTGGCATCGGCTTCGACTCATGCCAGCCCCTGGCAACCGGCGATACGGTGGAGCTGCGCCTGATCCTGTTGCCGGAGCGCACCGGCCTGCGTCTGTACGGTCGGGTAATCCACTGCGTGCCCCCATCCGCCACAAAGCCCCTGCCTACGGTGGGGATCGACTTTATCGACATTACCGAACAGGATCAGGAGATTCTGATCGCCCACCTGCTCCGGGTTGAACGCAGGCAACGCCGACAGCCCCCATCCCCCGACTAACCATGCCCCTTGACGATGCCAGCGCGATCCGTGCCCGCCAGCAGGTACTGGGGTTTCTGTCCGACAATGCGGTACACTCCGGGCACGAACTGGCCGCAACCCTGGGTCTGAGCCATTCTGCCGTCCAGGCAACACTCCAGACCCTGGAAAAACTTGGCCTGGATGTTCACGCCGTGCCGGGGCAGGGCTATCACCTGCCACACCCGGTGGAAATGCTGGACGCCGATACCCTGCAACGACACCTGCACCCGCTCAGTCGAACCCATATTGGCCGACTCGACCTGCATCCCCACCTTGATTCCACCAACACCCGCCTCATGCAGCAGGCCCGGGCAGGCACCGCGTGCAGTGGCCAGGTCTGCCTGGCTGACTCCCAGGGAGCCGGACGCGGACGCATGGGGCGAGACTGGATTTCTCCGCCCGGTGCCAATGTTTATCTGTCGCTGTTATGGCAGTTCGAGAACCCGGCCAGTCTGACCGGTCTGAGCCTGGCTCTGGGGGTTGCGGTGGCGCGGGCACTCCAGGCCGAACACCTGACCGGCGTCAACCTCAAATGGCCCAACGATATTCTCTGGCAGGACAAAAAACTGGGCGGCATCCTGATCGAAGCCACCGGCACGGTCGGGGGAGGCTGCCAGGTTGTCATCGGACTCGGACTCAACCGCTACATCCCACCCCGGCTGAGCGGTGCCATCGACCAGGCTTTCACCGATCTTTATCGTATTCAGGGGCAAGCCATGCCTTCCCGCAACCGGCTGATCGCCCAGGTTCTGAACGAAATGATCCCCCTGCTGGTCTCCTACCCGCAGTGCGGACTGGCCACCTGGCTGGATGAATGGAAAACCCTGCACCACTGGACTGGACGCGAAGTCACCCTGATACAGGGCGAGCGTCAGGTTCAGGGCGTACTGGACAATATATCCGGGCAGGGCTTGTTGATTCTCCGCACCCCGGAGGGCACCCTCCATGAATTCGGCTCGGGTGATGTCAGGCTCAAACGCAGCGCATCAGCCCCTCTTTGACGATGTGAGTCTACCGCAATGAAACGACTTTTAATCCTGTCCAGCCTGCTGTGTTTTTCTGCCGGACTCACGGCGGACGACCTGACCCAAACGGCACAGGTGCTGGATCTGACCCGGCATCCGATTGGCTACATGGCCCTGTTCCTGTTTTTCCTGGCCTATGCCCTGGCCATGATTGAGGAAATCACCGCCCTGCGAAAATCCAAGCCCGTTGTGCTGGCCGCCAGTCTGATCTGGGTGTTGATTGCCGCCCAGTACGTCAGCGAACACCGGGCAGAGCTGTCCGAACAGGCCTTTCGCAGCAGTCTGCTGGGGTTTGCCGAACTGTTCCTGTTCCTGACGGTATCCATGACCTATCTCAACGCGATGGAGGATCGGGGCATATTCGATAATCTCAAAATCTGGCTGCTCCGCAAGCGAATGAGCTACCGGCAGATTTTCTGGCTGACCGGTGCCCTGTCTTTCGTACTGTCCTCCGTACTCAACAATCTGACCACCTCGCTGCTGATGGGCTCCGTCATCATGGCGGTGGGCCGGGACAACCGGCGGTTCATCCGGCTGGCCTGCATCAATGTGGTGGTGGCCACCAACGCAGGCGGCTCATTCAGCCCGTTTGGCGACATTACCACCCTGCTGGTCTGGCAAAAGGACGTGGTGCCGTTTGCGGCCTTTTATTCCCTGCTACTGCCCTCGATCATCAATTTTGCCGTACCGGCCCTGATCATGTATTTTTTCATACCCCGGGGCAAACCGGCGGCGACCGCCGACCAGATGGCCCTGAAACGGGGCGGCGTGGCCGTTATCATCCTGTTCATACTGACCATCATTACCGCCATCCTGTTTGAAAACCTGCTGAGCCTGCCACCGGCCGGCGGCATGCTGATGGGGCTGACCTATCTTAAATTCTTGAGTTTTTACCTGCAGAAAACCGGCGGTGATGCCGCCATTGAGACCAGTGAGGGAGAGGGGGAGCTCCTGGCAGAACCCTCTGAAAAAAGTCCGTCATTCGACGTATTCAAGCAGGTATCGGCTCTGGAGTGGGATACCATGCTGTTTTTCTACGGGGTGATGGTCAGCGTGGGCGGGTTGAGTTTCATCGGCTATCTGACACTGGCGTCGGGTTTTCTCTACACCGACCTTGATCCAACCATCGCCAACGTCCTGGTGGGAATCATTTCCGCCTTCATCGACAACGGCACCATCATGTACGCGGTACTGACCATGAATCCTGCCATCTCGCAGGGGCAATGGCTACTGGTAACCCTGACTGCCGGGGTCGGCGGCAGCCTGCTTGCCATTGGTTCTGCTGCCGGCGTCGGCCTGCTGGGACAAGCCAAAGGCGTCTACACCTTTGGCTCCCACCTCAAATGGATGCCGGTGATTGTACTGGGCTATGCCGCCAGCATTGCCACCCATTTCCTCATCAACAGCCGCTGGTTTACCTGAACCTGCGGCACGGCCAACGGGGCGTTAGCCGATTTCGCCCCTCGCCACTCGCCCTGCAAAAAATCTCAAACAACCATCCACCTGCTGTGGTATCTGGCTTGATTTGGCAATTTCCAAACGGCCTCCGTAAGAAAATGTAAGAATTTTGTCCCTCAATGTCTGCTACAAAGTGACATCCGCCATTGCATAACCCGATGGGTAACCCGGGAATTGCGGCGACCAACACTAAAAACCATCTCGTATCAAGTCGTAGCCTTCCGAAAATCCATGCATATTCAACCTGCCGCCAACACCTTTCCGATTCTTGGACTTTATACCGACCGCTCCCGCACGGGCCAGTCCGCTGGCCGACTGGCTTCACTGGACGTCGACATCCCACCGCTCACGCCAGACGCCAATGCCAGCCCGTCGGCCATTCTGCTGGCTACCTTTCAAACCCTGCTGTACCGTTATACCCATCAGGCTGAAATCGTAACGGGCATACCGGTTGAGGCGGCAGGAGCCACCACGAACTGGGGCGTGGTTTGCGCCAGTTTTTCCCACCCGGCTGAAGGCACGCTACGGTTTCTGGATGTGGCACTCCATGCTGACAAGGCACTGGGACAGTTGGCTGCCGGTGCCCAGCCGCTGGAAGCCCTGTATCGCAGCCATCCGCATGAAATCGCCGACCACCACGCACCGTTGTTCCAGGTCGGCTGGTGTTACCGGACACTCACCCGGCCCGAAGCGGCAGAGCAACGGGCGTCATTCTGGCATCAGGGCATTCCCGGTACGACCCCGCTGGATCTGGCACTCGACATCACCGACCTGGATGGCAGCCTGAAAGCCACTTTCCTCTACAATGCGGCCCTGTTCGACCAGCAAACCCTGGCACGCATGGCGCAGCACTTCCTGAACCTGCTGGCCGATGCCCTCCATCACGCCGAAAAGCCCCCCCTGGATTTGTCCCTGCTGGATTCAGCCGAAAGCGACCGACTGCTGTACCAATGGAATGACACCCGGGTCGGGTATCCGGGGGATGTCTGCCTGCATCAGTTGTTTGAAGCCCAGGTACAACGCACGCCGGACGCCATCGCCCTGATATACGGGGCAGAAACCCTGACTTACCGGCAACTGGACGCCCGTGCCAATCAGCTGGCGCACCACCTGCAAGGCCTGGGCGTCGTGCCCGACCAACGGGTTGGCATCTGTTGCGAGCGTTCAATCGAGATGGTGGTGGGGCTGTTCGGCTTCCTCAAGGCAGGCGGTGCCTATGTGCCGCTGGATCCCACCTATCCCCGTGACCGGCTGGCATTCATGGTCGATGACGCGGGTGTTCCGGTGCTACTGACCCAATCCCGTCTGATCGAACAGTTGCCCAGAACCGGGGCACGCCTCGTCAGCCTGGACGCTGACTGGCCGCAGATTGCCCAGGCACCGACCACGCCGCCCGTGGTCACGGTCACCGCCAGCCATCTGGCCTACATGATTTACACCTCCGGTTCCACCGGCAATCCCAAGGGGGCCATGAACGAACACCGGGGCATCTGCAACCGGCTGCTATGGATGCAGGATACCTTCCGGCTGGATGCCTCCGATACCGTCCTGCAGAAAACCCCGTTCAGGTTCGATGTCTCGGTGTGGGAGTTTTTCTGGCCCCTGCTGGCCGGAGCCCGTCTGGTCATTGCCCGGCCCGAGGGCCACAAGGATCCGGGCTATCTGCTGAACCTGATCGAATCAGAAAAGGTCACCACCCTGCACTTCGTGCCGCCCATGCTGCATGTTTTCCTTGAAGTCATGGACAACGGTCGCGCTGCATCACTGCGCCGGGTCATCTGCAGCGGCGAAGCCCTGCCGTATGAACTACAGGAACGATTCCTTGCCCGGTCCAGTGCTGAACTGCACAACCTGTACGGTCCCACCGAAGCGGCCGTGGATGTCAGCCACTGGCACTGCCGGGCTGACAGCGGACTCACCATCGTGCCCATCGGCAAGCCCATTGCCAACACCCGGCTCTACATTCTGGATTCAGCCTCCCGGCCTACGCCACAGGGGGTACCCGGAGAACTGCACATTGGCGGCATCCAGGTAGGACGGGGATACCACAACCGCCCGGAACTGACCCGGGAAAAGTTCATAACCGATCCGTTTGCCGTGGGACGGCTTTACCGTACCGGTGATCTGGCCCGTTTTCTGCCGGATGGCAACATTGAGTTCCTGGGCCGTATTGACCATCAGGTCAAGATACGCGGGTTCCGTATTGAACTGGGTGAAATCGAAGCGGCCCTGAGTCAGCATCCGGCGGTACAGCAGGCAGTGGTACTGGTTCATCAGGATCGACACGGTGACAAACAGCTTAACGCCTATCTGGTCACAGAGCCGGACTGGCAGCCCGACGCTGAGGCAGGCGGTCAGGTCGAGGAGCATGTGGCCCTGTGGCAAAGCCTGTACGAGGAAACCTACCGCCAGGCAGAGGCCAGCGATGACCCCACCTTTAATATCAGTGGCTGGAACAGCACCTACACCGGCCAACCCATTCCGCCCAGTGAAATGCGCGAATGGGTTGAGGGTACGGTCGCCCGCATTCTGGCCCTCAAACCGCGCCAGGTGCTGGAACTGGGCTGCGGCACTGGCCTGTTGCTGTCCCGGGTGGCACCGCACTGCGAGAGTTATGTGGGTGCTGACATTTCCGAGACCGGCCTGAACCACATCCGCGCCTTTCAGACGCAGGTACCCGGACTGGAACGAATCACCCTGCTGCACCGGGGAGCCCACGAAACCGATGACATGGCCACCGACAGCGTGGATGCCGTTGTCATCAATTCGGTGATCCAGCATTTCCCCGATGCCGATTATCTGGTCAGGGTGCTGCAGGGGGCAGCCCGACTGGTCAGGGCCGGTGGCCACATTTTCGTGGGCGATGTCCCCAACATGCTGCTGCGGGAAACCTTCAATGCATCGGTGCAATGGTTCAAGGCCGGGGATGACGATAGCGTCAATCAGGTGTGGCTCAGGATGCGGCAACAGATGGATGCCGAAAAGGACCTGCAGTTTGCGCCGGCCTTTTTCATCAGTCTGGCCCGGTTCGTACCGGGACTGACCCATGTCCAGATTGTGCCGAAACCCGGCTATTCGCAGAACCAGCTCACCCGGTTCCGCTTTGATGCCATTCTCCACATCGGCAACCCGGCCGAACCGGTTCCGGTTCCGGCAGACAGTCCGGACTGGCAGGCGGACGGCATGAGCCTGGACACGCTGCGTCAGCATCTCGATCAGCACAAACCAGCCGTCCATGCGGTTCGCAACATTCCCAATGCCCGCCTGGTCAGTGAAGCGACCACACTGGCGCGACTGCGGGAGGCCGATCCGGCCGAGTTGATCGGGGCATTGCGGAACGCACCAACCCCGCCACAAGCCACCGGCATTGAACCGGAAGACCTGCAGCAACTGGCCGCCGGGCAGGGTTACCAACTGGAGTTGTCCTGGGTCAATACCGACGAACAGGGGGCGTTTGATGCCTTGTTCGTGCGTGCGACCGACACCCGCCCGCCGTACTCCTTTGGCACTGCCATGCCACGCGGGCACTGGCGTGACTATGCCTTCAATCCCCACACCGCCAAGCGGGGTCGGGTGCTGATTCCGCACCTCAAATCGCTTCTGGGAGAACGGCTGCCGGATTACATGGTACCGTCGGCCTATACCCTGCTGGAGACCATGCCGCTGTCGCCCTCCGGCAAAATTGACCGCAAGGCACTGGAAAAACTGTCGCAGGAGGCGCATCCCCCCCGCGAAACCGCATTCGTTGCGGCCCATAATCCGCTGGAAAAAACCCTGGTTCGAATCTGGAGCGAGGTGCTGGACGAAGCCCGGGTCGGAATTGAGGACAATTTTTTCGTGCTGGGCGGCAACTCACTCAAGGCCATGGTCGTGGCCAACCGCCTGCAGAAATTATTCAACAAGGCACTGCCGCCGCTGGTGGTATTCAATGCGCCGACCGTTGCCGGTTTGGCGGTACACCTCATGGAACTGCATCCTGATCTGGACACCCGTCTGGCCGAGGGGCAGGATGACACCCTGACCGAACGGGAAGAGGGGGAAATTTGAGTACCGCAACCGTGCTGCCAGCCCTTGACTGTCTGCTGACTGAACTGGAACGCCTGGATGTTCGTTTGTGGCTTGAGGGCGACAAACTGCGGTTTGACGCCCCTCCCGGTGCCCTGACTGCGGCGTTGCGCGCCCGACTCCAGACCGAAAAACCCGCACTGATCCGCTTTCTGGCAGAGACCGGCGTTCACGCCCCGCAGGACGGTTTTCCGTTTACGGGAGAACAGGCACGAGCCGGTATTCATCCCCTGTCCTTTGCCCAGCGTCATTTTGGCCTGATCCAGGCACGTTATCCGGGCGAATGTTTTTATAACGTCCCGTTCGGGTTCAGGATCAGCGGCCCATTGGAGGTCGCTGCCCTGCAGCGCAGCCTGGATGCCATGGTCGAACGCCATGAATTTCTGCGAACCACCCTGCAACCGGTGGACGGAGAGGTCAGACAGGTGGTTGCAGCCACGGGACGGATTTTGATCCGGTCGGTCAGTCTGGGGGCGTGTCAGGATGCGGTCGGGCAACAGGCCGGTATTGAGCGGGAAATTCAGGCCGAGTGCCACACCCCGTTCGACCTGGCGCGGGACTGTACCCTCCGGGTGTGTCTGATCACCCTGACCGAGCAGGAGCATGTCCTGCTGCTGTGCCTGCACAATACCCTGTTCGATACGGGGTCGCTCAGGGCACTCCTGCACGAAATCGAACGGTTTTATGCCGCCTTCTCCACTGGCAATACCGACACCGCATTGCCGCCCCTGCCCATGCAGTATGCCGGTTGCGTGCGCTGGCAGCAGGCCCTGCTGGCCGGGGATATGACAACCCGTCTGGCCTACTGGCATGACTGGTTCAAACCGGGCGAACCGCCCCCACTGACCCAGCGCATTGCCGGACGTGAGCAGCCATCCGACACCTTCGTGGCGGGCACCCTCTGGTGCGAATTGTCGGCTGAACTGACCGGGCAACTGCATCGCCTCAGCCAGGCCCGGGGAGTCAGCCTGTTCATGACACTGGTGTCTGCCTACGCGCTGGTACTCGGTCGCCACAGCGGCTGCACCGACGTGGTGCTGGGTACCACGCTGGCCAATCGCAATCACTGGAAACTGGAATCCCTGCCCGGTTCACTGCTCAACATTCTGGCTTTGCGTTTTGATCTGGCCGAAGCACCTGACTGCATCAGCCTGCTCCAGCAAACCCGCCGCATTGTGCTGGCAGCATTCGCCCATCAGGATATACCGTTTGCCGTCATGGCCCCGCAGATCGCACCGGATTCCCCGCGAACCACGCCCCTGTTCCGCACGGTATTCAGTTTTCTGGGCGAACTGTCCCGCGATGAACTGAATCTGACCGGGTGTACCGTTCATTTCATGGAAGAAATCCACGGAGAGTCCATGTTTCCTGATCTGTATCCCACGGTCTGGGAACGACAAACCCCGGAGGGTCTGGCTCTGACCAGTTGCTGGCAATATAAACAGGGGTATCTGGCGGAAGACAGGGTGGCCGCCCTGATGGCCGACTTCAGGGCCGTGTTGACGGCACTGGCGCAAAATCCGGTGGAATGATTGAACTTTTCAATGAATCGGGCTAACCCGTTGGCAAGGTGCGTGAGTTCCAGGGCCGGTGCAAGCAGATGCAGAGACATGAACTCAATCGCCAGAACATTGCCAGCGGGAGTAGCCAGGCCGCAACGGGTACAGCTTCCCGGCTGACGGTATGCATGCTGGCTAACCCTACAGGTGGCTATTCATTCGTAGTGGATCCACATACGCAGAACGCGAACCGTTTTTTCTTTAATGAGGATTTGGTAGACGATACGGTGCTGAATATTGATGCGGCGGGAATAGGTGCCGTCCAGATCACCGACCAATTTCTCAAAAGGGGGTGGATTTTGAAATGGGTCGCGGGCAAGTACCGCAAGCAGTTCTTGCGCTTTCTGTTTCAGACCACGCGCAGCAAGCTTCCGTGCATCCTTCAATGCCTGCCTGGCATAAACGACTTCCCAGCTCACCAATCAAGCACTTTTGAACTGTTTTCAAGGGGCTCGGCCATGCCGGCCTTGATGGACTCGCGCATACCTGGCACGGCCAGAAGGTACAAGGTTTCCTGAATCGCGCTCCAATCTTCTGCGGAGAGCAGCACAGCACTGTTGCGCTTTCCCGAGATCATGACGGGTTCGTGCGACTCAACCGTTTGATCAATGAGCCGGTACAGGTTGGCACGCGCTTCGCTGGCGGTCAGTGTGTTCATGGTGTACTGCTTCCAAATGGCCCGAATGGTACTCAATAACGTACGTATGTCAAGTGATCTTGCCCTGATTTTACAGACACCCGTCCATAGGGGGTAGTCGCTAGCCATGAGCCGCCATTCCGCATCCCTCACCCGGAATTGGCATATAAAGCGACATAGCGGTCGCCGAGCAGTGTGAGGAAGGCTTTTTGGGCTGTGGTCAGTCCGTGTGCCCGGTACTGGAGGCAGATACTGTCTCGATAGTATTTTTTTGTGTATTTTCGTGTTTTTAGTGGCCCTGTTTTTTTGCCACGAAAGGCACGAAATTGCCCGAAAATTCATGA
>SXGU01333616.1_pt1 | contig 10552 bp, 13 predicted proteins | sample 3174531 | NCBI WGS metagenome assembly SXGU01 (sample SAMN11356863, study PRJNA531348) | freshwater metagenome | isolation source: freshwater sample F1-140 | place: China: Fuxian Lake, Yuxi | collected 2017-12-25 | reverse complement strand
TGAGCAGAGATTTAGATCTGGCTTCTGCGGAGGAGACTTAGATGGTACCACCCCGTAGGTTGCTGCTGTGCCGCGACGCCTCCTTCACCAATCGTTATCATGGCCTGAGATCCGAACATGAGGGTGTTCCAGCGGCTGGGCGCGACCAAGCGTCTGTATCCGTGATGATAACATCCATCGGAATGTCGTGTGGTTGCGGGTGGATCGTGGGAAGCCGTGTGATCTCGAAGCCGATGCCGATGACGAAAGGTTTCACGGCTTTAGAAGCTATGGTCCGGTCATAGAAGCCGCCGCCGTAACCGAGGCGGTATCCGGCCGGATCGAAGCCTACCAATGGAGCAATGAGAACGTCAGGTTCCACTGCCTCAATATCGGCAGGGATAGGGATGTTCCACACGCCACGGGTCATGCGCGTTCCTGGCGACCACGCCCGAAATTGAAGCGGTTGCCCCTTCTCGACCACCACAGGCAGTGCTAAGCGCATGCCTTGGCCACGCTCCTCCGTCAGAAGCGGCCTTGCATCAAATTCACCCCTGAACGGCCAGTAGAAGCCGACCAACTTGTCAGATTTGGATGAGAGAATGGACTTCAGCGCTTGGCTGATGCGCAGACTTCTCGCGACGCGCTCGTCAGCGGAAATCTGCAAGCGTTGCTCGATGAGGGCAGCTCTGGTTTCTTTCCGCCATCGCCGGATCCCGGGCCAGTCCAATTCTTCAAATTCAACGAGCGGCGTCTTGGAAGGTAGGTGAGGATTCGCCTCTGACCTGGAGAAAGCCGGGTCGAGCTCGTGCATGAAGCAGGGCGGTGAGCTGTACTCTCCAAAGGCAGTGTGATGGGGATCGTCCGGTCCCGGCTGTGGCACTTCAGGTGGTTTGGGTGGATGTCCAGCCATGATGCTCCCCAACCTGTACTATGCTGTCCCTGCTCGCTCCTCGGAGGCTTTCGCTAAGCGCTCCCTCAGTGCTTTCAGCTCAGTGAAACGCACCGTCACGTCACGCATCACAGCGACCACACCCGTCATCGCGCCCTGCTCGTCGTTGAGCGGAACGAGAGTGAACTCCACCGAGATCTGTTGCCCATCCTTGCGGATGGCAGGGACAGACAGAAGTGCTCCCTCTCCATAGCGGCTCTCGCCGGTCGCCATGGTCCTTCGGTAGCCATCCCAGTGACGCTTACGCAGCCGTTCGGGAGTGATGATGTCGAGGGACTTGCCGACAGCCTCGCTTGCCGCAAAGCCGAAGATGCGTTCGGCCCCCGGGTTCCAAATCCGGATGATGCCTTCACTATCGGAGGCGACCACCGCGTCGGCGGACGCGGCCAGGATTGCATCGGCGACGACACGAGCCTGTTCCATGCAGACGCTCCTCAGAAGTGTGACGCCGCCGTTTGCGAAGCGGCGCCCTCGTGTTCAGGCGGCTTGCCGCGGCTCCTCAATCAGTTCGTCGGCCGGCCCGAAGAACTCAAAGCGGATGCGCTCGGCCGGTACACCGCGACGCTGAAGTCCGTTCACCAGCGCGCTGAGGAACGGCTTAGGACCGCAGAGATAGTAGGTCGCCGCATCGTGAGGCGTTTGCGCCACCAGCCAGTCTGCGCTGATCAAGCCTGCGGCATCGTAGTGCTCACCCTCGCGGTCGTGCGCCTCGGGCTCCGCGTAGAAGGTGTGCAGACGGATGTTCTCATTGCCGGCAGTGAGCGCCTTGGTACGATCCCGCATCGCATGCAAACGGCCATTGAGCGCTCCATGGATGTACCAGGTTGGCCGTTCGGGCGTTGCCGTCGTAATCGTCTCCAGCATGCTCATCATCGGCGTGAGGCCAACGCCGCCGCTGACCAGCACAACCGGATCGTTTGACTGCCGATCAAGGAAGAAGTCACCGGCCGGCGGTGCTGCGCGCAGGACCGTCCCCTCACTGGCATGATCATGCAACCAGTTCGAGACGATCCCGGCCGGCTCATCCACTCTGCCCTCCCGTTTGACGGTGATGCGGTACGCGCGATCGTTCGGGGCGCAGGAGATCGAGTAATTGCGCTTGAGCACACCGTGGCCTGGGAGATCGAACAGGAAGCCGAGGTACTGTCCTGGCTCGTGCCTGAGGACCGATTGCCCATCTTCGGGAACGAGTACGAACGAGCGGATCGTCTCGCTCTCGGCCGTCACACTCTCGACCACGAAGTTGCGCCAGCCGTTCCAACCGCCAGGCCTGGCGGCGAGCTCGCGATAGATCGTCGCCTCACGGCCAATCAAAAGCTCGGCCAGAAACCAGTAGGCTTCGCCCCATGCCGCGCAAATTTCCGGTGTCGCCGCTTCGCCCAGCACATCGCCGATCGCTGCAAGCAGCGCATCGGCCACGTAAGGATAGTGCTCGGGTAGGATGTTGAGGGCGACGTGCTTCTGTGCGATCCGCTCGACCGCTCCCGAGAGCGCTCCTAAATTATCGATGTTGCGGGCATAGGCGAGCACCGCCTGAGCGAGAGCCTTTGGCTGTGAACCGGTCTCGCCATGATGCGACTGGTTGAAGAGATCCCGGATCTCCGCGTTCTTGAATAGGCGCTCGTACATGCGCTTGGTGATGTCCAGACCATGCGCTTCCAGCGCCGGCACCGTGGCCTTGATCAGGGCGATCGTCGAAGGAGTGAGCGGAGTGGGCATCAGCAGCTCTCAAAGGTGCATCAACGCCGCATCTTCTACCAGGCTGGCCATAAAGATGCAAAGAGAATATACCTTCTAGCCATGCAGGATTTTCGATGCGTCTGACCCGCTACACCGACTACGCGTTGCGCACGCTGCTCTATCTCGGCTTGCATGAGCCGCAGCAGAGCTCGATTGCCGAGATCGCTCGCGCCTATGGCATCTCTGAAAGCCACCTCACCAAGGTGGTTCATCAACTCGGCCGCTTAGGGCTGATCCGCACCAGCCGTGGCCGCGGTGGCGGCCTGCGCCTAGGCCCGCGCGCTGACGAGATCGTCATCGGTGCTGTCGTGCGTCAAACGGAGGACGATCTCGCCTTGGTGGAGTGCTTCGCGGGAGGAGCCTGCGCGATCACGGCGCCCTGCCGCCTGCGGCGAGCCTTGGGGGAGGCCCTAGCGGCGTTCCTGGCCGTTCTCGACGGCTATACGCTCGCGGATCTCTTGGGGGACGAAGCCGGCACGGAGATCGCAGCAATTTTGGGGCTGCCGAAGGAAGTGCCGGCCACCTCGTTGTGGAGAGCTGATCACGTTTAGGGGTTCCGATCTGCCTATCAGCGGGTGGGAAGGCACGATTATACCCGCTCAGGGGTACTTCGCAGCCGCAAGTATGAAACCGAGAAAGGCAATTTCGTACGACTATAGTTGAAGCGGGAGAGTGGGAAATTGAGGCCTCTCACCCGAGGCCGCGGTCAACCTATAGCCTAATACAAGCATCGTCGCGGACACAGGTCCGCTACCCGTTGATGAAGGACGAGACAGTGTCAGAGGGAAGAGCACCACGCACGATCGCCGCGACCAACGGCGTGGCGCAGGACGCAGCCTTCGGAGCCGTTATCGCGCCGATCCATCTGTCCACCACGTACAAATTTCCCGCTTTCGCAAAGCCAGGCCCATACGACTACTCGCGCCTCGGTAATCCGACCCGCGATCAACTCGCGGACACGGTCGCCAAGCTTGAAGGCGGTGCTCGTGCCGTCATGGTCGCAAGCGGCATGGCAGCCCTCGACCTAGCACTCTCGGGTCTTCGGCCCGGAGATCTCCTGGTCGCGCCGCATGATTGTTACGGAGGCACGCACCGTCTGCTCAGCCTTCGCAGCGCACGAGGCCATTATCGCGTGGCGTTCGTCGATCAGACGGATGGTGAAGCGCTTGCGGCAGCGCTGGCGCTTGAGCCGAAGGTCGTACTCGTCGAGACGCCGAGCAACCCACTCATGCGGGTGGTCGACATCCGCCACATTACCGACCTTGCCAAGGCGGCCAGCGCACTGACGGTGGTTGACAACACCTTCCTGTCACCTGCGCTGCAACAGCCGATTGCTCTTGGTGCCGACTTGGTTGTCCACTCCACGACCAAATTCCTGAACGGCCACTCCGATGTTATCGGTGGAGCCGTCATTGCTGCTGACGCCGCGCTCGGCGAAGAGCTGGCGGCGTGGGCTAATACGATCGGCGTTACCGGTTCACCGCTCGATGCCTATCTCACGCTCCGAGGCGTCCGTACGCTCTTCGTGCGGGTAGAGCGCCAGCAACAGACCGCCGCGACCATCGCAGCCTTCCTCGACACGCATCCGGCTGTCAGCCGTGTTCATTACCCAGGTTTGACCTCTCATCCCAGCCACACGCTCGCAAAGTCACAGCAGAGCGGTTTCGGTGCCATGCTCAGTTTCGAGCTTGCCGGTGGCCTTGCGGCGGTCCGGATCCTCGTGGAGACGCTGCAGGTCTTCACGTTGGCCGAGTCCCTCGGCGGCGTCGAGAGCCTGATTGCACACCCGCCAACGATGACACACGCTGCAATGGACCCCGAAGCACGTGCAACAGCCGGCATCACGGACGGGCTACTTAGACTATCCGTTGGCCTCGAGGACGAAGACGACCTTCTGACAGATCTTCGTCAAGGACTGGCTGCAGCGTCCAACGTTTGAACAATCAGCGCCAAGAGCGGTGGCGAGACGCTCCCACTGGTAGGCACCTGGATCCGACCGTCGGTCTGGCGTTGTCGATCAGGGGGGGCTCCAACGCTAACCTGTTGCCTTACCTCGCTCGCGAGGGCTGTTTGCTTTCGGGGCTATACCGATGGTCTGATGAGGATGTGATTCCCCGCGTCCTCCGCCTCGGAGTCAAATTTGGTTTTGAGGTACTTCGGCCATATGCCGCAGCCATCTCTACTTCATGTTGCAATCCATACATATGCTCTGCGCGATCGATCGGCCCTCCATCTATCAAGCCATGCTTAAGGCGCGGCTTGCCATCCAAGCATCCGATCGGCCCCAGCGGCAGCCCCTTCACCTCGGAGACGTCTTCTATGTCGAAGACCGGCTTACTCCGCCTTTGGCTTGCGGAGGTGATGGACCTGCCACGTCAGCATCATGCTCGAAGCCATTAGGGCTGCGTGCAGGAGCTGAAGAAGAAGCGAACCGTCTTGCATGACCCAATCCCGTGGACCTGGCCGTACCAGGACTACGAGTGGCCATGGCAATAAACGGGCCAACACCCAGCATGGCACGCTGCGCATTCGGTTAGTCTGTAGATTTGGACCTGGGCGGCCGCCTACGCCGGATCGCGGCGGGGAAGCGCGAGGGGCTTGGTCGAGAGCAGGCGCGTCAGGGTCGCGAGCAGGTCGGTCTGGGTGATGATGCCCAGGACGCGGCGTTCGCCATCCACGACCACAACCGCATGGGTTCGGCCGTCGGTCAGCGAGGAGGCTAGCGCGACCACCGACTTGTCCGGACCCGCCGTTTGGGCCTCGGACATCACCTGCGTGATACCCTCCTCGCTGTGCAGCGTCAGCTCGCGCAGGCCGAGCGTGCCCGCCAGCCGGCCGACTCCGTCCACCACGGGCAATGTCCGGATGTTGTGCGCGATCAGGAGTTCCCGCGCCCGCTCGGCGCTGCCATCCAGCGCGATGGTGACCACGTCACGCGACATGATGTCCGCACAGGTGAGGTCGCCCTGCGTACGCACCAGCGCGTGAAGCTCGACGTGACGAAGGAGGCGGTCGAGGTCGGCGCGGTCGATGTCCAGCGTCTCATGCAACTCGACCAGCGCGGCATCGACGTCTTCCTGCCGGAAGCCGACACGCAGCGGCGCGGGCAGGTCAGCCGTTCCGTGCGTGTTGACCGGAGAGGGAACAGGAACGTGGGGGTAGTTGCGGCGTGAGATCTTGTGAAAGGCAACTCCAAGGGTGACCAGGATGACGGAGTTCACGCAGACCGGAAATAGCGGGAACAGGAAGCCCGCGGAGGTGACCGCCGGACCACCGATCAACGCTGTCAATGCGGCTGCACCCCCGGGCGGATGAAGGGAGCGAGTGAGCGACATCGCGGCGATCGCAAGCGACACTCCTACGCCGATGGCCACGACCGGGTCCGGGATGAAGCGGGCGGCGAGCACGCCCATGAAGGCCGAGATTGTGTTGCCGCCGATGATGGACCAGGGTTGCGCCAGCGGGCTCGCGGGCACCGCAAACAGCAACACCGCTGAGGCGCCCATTGGGGCGACGATGAGCGGGATGTCAGGCCCCTGGCCGAAGACGAGGCCACAGATCAGGCCCGTCAGCGTGATACCGACCAGCGCCCCAAGGCACGCGACCATACGTTCCCGCAGGGTCGCACCCGCCAAGATGGGCCTGAACAGCCGGAATCCGGAAGATTTGCTGGCTTCACGTTCGGGGATGACAGCCTTGGACATCCTCATGCGTCCCTCGTTTGCTAACTCGGCCCGAGCCGCCCATTCGACAGGCATATGCTCGGAATATCGGCGCAGCACCCTGGTATACCAGCTCACGGTTTACGGCCCGCCCTCGAAATTGCAACGTACCGAGGCATTGTGCCCGTCATCGAGGCAGAGCGGGCTTGGGGTTACGCTGGTCGTAGTATGAGGGACATCGTCGCCAACGCGCTTCTCACGGCAGCCGCCGTGCTAGGCTGCGTCCGCTTCGTAGGGCTGCTCGGGGGTAAGCTGAGTTCGACCGCCCGAGATCAAGTCGCCACTACAGTGGGGGTCACGGCGTTCCTGACCGCGGCCGGCCGCATGCTCGAACGCGGTGGGTTGGCAGCCGCGGCGCTGCTGCTCCTGCTCACGTGGCTGATCTACGATACCATGAGGCGTCACGCCCCATCCGAGGGCAACTTCGCGGCCTGCGCGTGGCTCAGCCTAGCCCTCCTGCTCGCCTATGTGGGCCTCGACCGATACTAACAGCCGCCGCCATACGCCGCGGCCCCACCAATACCCAGGCGTACCTCAACCGGCATTGGGTGGCGAGTCCGGTTCAAGTTGAAGCGGTCACCCGAAGCTCAAGGAGTTGAGCAAGAGGCGACGTCGGGGCCGCCATGCCTTCAATTCGGAGGCAGTTCAGCCGGCGATCTCGGCTGGCTTACGCGGTTCGCCGACGATGATACGCTTCCGGCCGAGCTGCAGCCTGGGCGTGGGAGCTGGAACCGCCATGCTATTCCGTGTGGCCCGACGTGGGCCGACGCGCGGCGAACTGATCCGGGCGTGTTCCGCGCGGCAAGAGGCGGGGCCGGCCGTGACCGCGTGCGTCTAGTGGCAGCCGGCCATTGAGTTGTTGCGCTAGGAACGTCGCAGCTTGGCATCTCTGGAGCGCGCCAGGGCTACGAGCCTGCTTACAGGCTGCCCGAGCGCGCCAGGAGGCGGATGCTCTGGAGGCGGTTCGACATGGGATCCATAACTCCGGGACGGCGCTGCTCGGTGTCAAGGCTGGCCGCGGCACCCTCGCCGGGCGGCAACCATCGGGTTTGACAACGACTCGCGCGTCGTCGATCTTAAGCGTGTCATGCCTTTCGACGCGACCCTCAACCGTGGCCTGCTCCGAGCAGGTAACCTAATCGCGGGCAAGTAGCCCCGAGCCGACGGCGCACGCCCGTCCCGCTCGGGGTAGCCGGGACAGCTTCCGCGAAGCGCCCGTTGGTCGGCCATGAGGCTCGGCGACACCCAACCCAGACGCATTCGACGCAGACCGCGGCGCCCGGTCCGCGCGTTCGCGCGAACCACGACGTCCGGCACGCCGGCGACGCGGCCTCGGCGCGTCCAGGAGACCTGCATGATCGACGGCACCTGGACCGTCCCCCGCCTCGGAACCCGCCGCCACGGAAGCGGGCGGCCGGAAGGTCGTCCCGCTGGTCCGGCCGAGTCCGAGCTAGCCGCCCGCCCCCGCGGACGAGGATGACGACGACCCCGGCCCGCGCACCGCCTGAACAAGGACTTTGCCAGATGGACACAACGAGAAAGGCCGCCGGCGGCTCAAGCCTGCCGAAGATCAAGGTGACGGCGGAGGACCGCGAGCGCCTGGTCGGGCTGGCGGCCGCAGCGATGGACCGCATGCCGGATCTGGCGGGCTACCTGTCGGACGAGCTCGACCGAGCCCAGGTCGTGCGGGCTGGGAGGTCGGCCCTCGGGTTCGTGCGGATGGGCAGCGAGGTCGAGTTCCGCGACGACACGACGGGCAAGGTACAGGTCGTAAGCCTCGTCTACCCGGGGGAGGCGGACATCGGGCAGGGAAGGATCTCTGTGCTGACGCCGGTCGGCGCGGCCCTGCTCGGCCTGAGCAAGGGCCAGTCTATCGACTGGGCGACGCGGACCGGAGCCGCCAAGCGCCTGACCGTGCTCGGCATACGCGAACCGGCCTTCGCTTGAACCCGGCGGAGATATACCGCCGCCGCCGACCATCCTCCCGTGCCGAGACCGACATGCCCGCTCCTACCAGCCTCGAACAACGTCCGCTGCTCGTCATTCCGACGACCGGCCTGCGGTCGCTGCGGGAGGTCGTGGCCGCGACCAGCCCGGCGGACCCACGGGCTGCGGTCGCGGCTTGGCTGGCGGAGGAGCTCGACCGCGCCGCGGTGGCCGCACCGGAGAGGTTGCCGCCGCGCGTGGTGACCATGCACGCGCAGGTCTCGTACCGAGACGACGTCACGGATCACATCTAGCGCGTGACGCTCGCTTACCCCGGCGAGGAAGAGCAGTGGTTCGAGCCATCGTCCAGATTGGCCAGGACGTGGGCTTGGAGGTCATCGCCGAGGGCATTGAGACGTCCGCCCAAGAGGCGATGCTCCTTCGGATGGAGTGCGGACAAGGGCAAGGCTATCGGTATGGCAAGGCATTGCCGGCCACTGAGATCGGGTGCCTTCTTGAAAGTTCCACTGAGGATTAGCGGAGCCCCACGCACGACATCAAACAGCTAATGGCGCACTCAGTCAATAGCGGGTCAGCAGGAACCAATATGGCATCACTCTGATTTTGTTTTGCAACTCGCGTCAGTACTGCGTGCCGGTGAAGCGGCAGATTGTCTTGCACCGAGGACCGCCATTGCTTTGATGGGATTTTGCGTGTCCGATTGAACCGGTCATGTCCTGCGTCGGATTGCCCCCAGGCTGGCGAACGACGATGTTGCACGGATCACGCGGCGTCCTTTGGTACTTCGGACATGCGGGCGTATCGCGTCCCGCGAACAGATCCATCAGGGTTTCAGGCTTGGCTGTCGCAGGAAATGACGAAAGGCTTGCGACCAGCACGGCGACGGCCGTCCACGCGGCTTTTCCAAACAATGCGATGCTCCTTTGATCAGCATGTGATGCTAATTCGAGTGGCATCTGCCTAAATAACGATCGGCATATATTACGCACGTGCGCATGCGCACATCGTATTGATCTGATTTTAATCCCGGAAAGCGAGATTTATTTTTGGGATTAAGTTAGATGTTCAGGTATACAGTAGGCACTAGGCCGACGGATAGGCGCCATCCTCCTTCGCTGGCAGTTGTTGGATGCTGTGATCCGCGAGCGCCGCGCATACGTGATCCTGCTGAGGCTTTGTCCGCAAAATCACCAAGGCATGGTACGCTCGCCAAATGACCACAGACACAGCCGAGCCCAAACGAACGGCCGGGAAGCTCGGCGCCAAGAAGCTGACGCCCGAGGAGCAGAAGCGTCGCTTCATTGAGGCCGCACAGGCGGCCGAGGCGAGCGAGGACGAAGCGGAGTTCGACGCGAACCTCAAGCGGATCGCCAGGACCAAGGCCGGGCCTGCTTAGGCGCTTTCGAACGTACGGCAGAAACGCACCCGGCATCCGGCTATGAGGGTAGGTGCCGAAGGTAGCTCTCGCCTCGTACAAAAATCAAAACCGTAGTAGGACGACAAAAGGTCTTCGTTCAGCACCGAAACAAACACGGTTATCATGGGCCAATTCCCATCGACTACAATAAGCATCATCTGCTTATGCACATCGAAAGCTTCGGCTTGATCTCGAAACAGCAGCTCGATTGACCGCAGGTCGCTGGCCCTGATGCGCTTCTTCGCCCAAATCATGTGCAGTCCGCCTGTTTTGTAGGCGTCTGCACTCCTGTCTCGACCGAGGCAAGCCCCCTTTGCGCACCCCTTCCGTAGATATGGCGGGGGATTAGGCAGCTTTACTAATCGTAGCAGCCATTCGGACCGTGTGTGTCAACGATATTATCGTCTTCCGTAAAGCGCCACGCCAATAACGCGGCCACGATCGGCGGTCAGAATGACGGACGCGGTGTGACCTTGCCCCCTGGACTGCCCTCGTTCTGAAGCTAGGGTCCGTCGAAGAGGAGACGGACGATGAAGAAAAGCCGGTTCAGCGAAGAGCAGATCATCGGCATCCTAAAGGAGCTGCAGTAGGCGCAGGTAGGTGATCGCACGCCCGAACGGATCGACCAGGGTGGCGGGTCGCGCGGGTGCATCGGCAGCCTCACGCGCCCGAAAGGGTTCGGAACACGGCACGGTGGTGCCAGGCAGCGTCTGGGGGTCTGAAAGGTCCAGCATCGCCATGCTTGTGGCGCACAGCCGAACATGCGGCGAGCGAACTCCTGACCCATTGCAGACG
>SXGU01215968.1_pt1 | contig 10552 bp, 3 predicted proteins | sample 3174531 | NCBI WGS metagenome assembly SXGU01 (sample SAMN11356863, study PRJNA531348) | freshwater metagenome | isolation source: freshwater sample F1-140 | place: China: Fuxian Lake, Yuxi | collected 2017-12-25 | reverse complement strand
GCCTTCCGGCATCGCGTCACGCGCATTGACCGCCAGGTTCATGATGACCTGCTCCATCTGGCTCGAGTCCGCTTTGACCCGGCCCAGATCCGCACCCAGGATCGTCACCAAATCGATGTGCTCGCCGATCAGCCGACGGAGCATGGAATCCATGGCGGAGACGTTCTCGTTCAGGTTCAGCACCTTGGGTTCAAGCATCTGCCGCCGGCTGAACGCCAGCAATTGCTGGGTCAGGGAGGCGGCCCGCTCGCTGGCCCGCTGGATTTCCAGGGGATAGCGACGCAACACATCCGCGGCATCGAGGCGGCGCAGCAAGAGCGCGCTGCACCCGTTGATGACGGTCAGGAGGTTGTTGAAGTCGTGCGCCACCCCGCCGGCCAATCGCCCCACGGCGTCCATCTTTTGCGAGTGCTGGAGCTGCTCTTCCAGCTGAGTCCGCTCGAAAAACTGGCCGACCTTGAGCCCCAGGTCGTCCATCATCTGGAGCAACACCTCATCCGGCTGCCGGACCTCATGGCTGAAGAATTCCAGCACGCCCAGGACCCTGTCGCCCTGCCGGATCGGAAAACCGAAGGCCCCGTGCACTTCCTCCCGTTGAGCGATCGACAGGCGGGGAAAGTTACCGTCCCTGATGACGTCGAAAATCCAGGCCGGCTCCCCGCTGGCCCAGACGCGGCCCGGCAGCCCGACGCCCGATGGGAAGGTGCTCCTGCTGGTCAATGCCTTGAATTCATCCAGCCCGGTCGAGGACCCATGCCAGATGTCGACGCAACGCAGCACGTTGGCGCGTCGGTCCACCTTCCAGAGCGCTCCCAGGTCCCACTCCAGGCTCTGACAGACCGCCTGCAGGATAGGCTGCCCCGCCTCCTCGAGCGAATGGGACTCGGCCAAGGCGCGCGTCACCGCATACTGGGCTGCCAAGCGGCGCTCCCCTCGCTTGCGCTCGGTCACATCGCGGAGGATGCCGCTGAAGAAGCTCTTCTCGCCGATGGTCCACATGGCCAGGGAACACTCCAAAGGGAACTCGCGACCGTCCTTCCGCAGCCCATGCGCCTCCATCGTGGTGCCGATCAGGCGGGACTCGCCGGTGGCCCTCATTCGCTCGATCCCCCGACAATGGGCCTCCCGATAACGTTCCGGCATCAGGATGGTCAGCGGCCGCCCCCGCACTTCATCCTCGGCATAGCCGAAGATGCGTTCCGCCGCCGGATTCCAGGTCAGAATCAGGCCGTCGCCGTCCGCCACGACGATCGCGTCCGCCGCCGACTGCACCACCGAACGGAACCGCAGCTCGGCCTCGCGGAGCCGGTCAACGAGGACCGCCCCCTCGAGCACGGAGCCGGCCAGGGCCACCAACGCGCCGACCACTTCGGCGTCGATGTCCGTGAACTCGACCGCTCCCTGCTTCTCCGTCAGATAGAGGCGGCCGAACAGCCGGCCATGCGCGCGGATCGGGCTCCCCAAAAACGAATGCATGGGCGGGTGATGCGGAGGGAACCCGCTGAAGGCGTGATGCTGCATGAGATCGCGGAGCCGGAGAGGGCCCTCCACGTTTCCCAAGGAGCCCAAGAGGCCGCGTCCGACCGGGCGCGCGCCGATCGCCCGCTCGACGGCTTCGTCCATGCCCACCGTGATGAAGTCATCCAGACGCTCGCCGGCCTCGTCAAAGACGCCCAGGGCGCCGTACCGGGCCGCCGTCAGCTCCACCGCGGATTCCGCGACGATGCGCAGGAATTGATGCCGATCCGTCGTGATGGTCAAGCGCTGCGCCACCTCCACCAGCTTCAGCAGCGCGTCGGTCCGCTGCCGTACAAGCACGTCCGCTTTCCTCCGCTGAGTCACGTCGTGGAAGACCAGCACCACGCCGGTGATCGTCCCGTCGGCATCGCGGATCGGCGCGCCGGAGTCGTCGATGGCATACTCCGTCCCGTCCTTCGCCAGCAAAACGGTGTGGTTGGCGAGTCCGACGATGGTGCCCTCGCGCAGCACTTTGGCGACGGGGCTCTCCACCGTCTGCCTGGTGGTTTCGTTGACGATGACGAAGACGCTGTCCAGGCCCTTGCCCGCCGCGTCCGCCTGGCTCCAGCCGGTGAGGGTCTGCGCCACGGGGTTCATGAAGACCACGCGGCCTTGCGCATCGGTGACGATCACGGCATCGCCGATACTCGTGAGGATCGTGGCAAGCCGCTGTCCCCGCTCCTCCGCCGCCCTCCACTCGGTCCGAAGTCGGCCCGTCATCCAGATCAAGAAGCCGAGCATCGGCACCCAGACCACGGCCCCGGCCCCTCCCAGCTTCCAGAGAACGGACCGGATCGGAGCCAGGATATCGTCCCGATCCATGCGCACCAGGACACCCCACTGGAACCCGGGGAATTCTCCGTAGCCCTCGGTCCTCGCAAAACCGGTCACGACCGGCACGTGCCGACGGAGGTGCACCTCCTCGACATAGCCAGGCCCGGCTGTTTCGCTCAGCAGGGCCGAGGTCAGGCCCTCCTGCTTCAGGTTCACCCGTCCTTCCTCCCGCAGCACCGAATCGGCGATCATCGTCCCGTCGCGGCGCAAAAACTGCCATTCGAGTTTCCCGACTCCGCCGCGCTGCGCCTGGATGGTCGAGACCGTCCGGGAAAACACATTTTCCAGCTCGGCGAGCCCCACGCGCACGCTCAACACGCCGAGCCATTCCCCTCGAGGTCCGATAATGGGGGCCGAAAACCCCACGACCTGACTCCCGCTCCCCCCGTCGGTTCGCTGCACATCTTGCATGTGGACGGCCCTGCCGTCACGGACCGCCTGGAACCAGCGCTCCGCGCTCCGGTCGACTCCCACATCGGCCGGATTCGTTGCCGCCACCAACCGGCCATGCTTGTCGGCGACACCGATCCAACGATACACAAGATGTTGCTCTTTCATCCGGCTCAGGTGCAGCGACAGAGTCGCGGGGTCTTGCATGTGCAGAGCGACGGAGGCGGCCGCGACCTGGACGCCGCCATATCGCTCGAACAGCACCTGATCGAGTTTATCTGCAATGTCGGCCGCGGCCAGCGCCAAGCTTTCTCCTGTCGTGGCCACGAGGCGCGTCTCGACGTAGTGCAGCGCCAGAGCGCCGATCCCCAGCGCCAGAACCGTCATCATCGCAATGAGCAGGGGCACCCGCCGGTAGGAACGATGGGCATGGGATCGTCGCATATGCGTTGTTTCCATCCTATTTCCTCACTCGCGGCAGCCCGTCCCGTACGCACAGGATGGAGGCCGCCGACACACCGTCTGCGCGCGACTTCACGCACGGAAGAGCCCACTCCAACATCCTTGTTGTGAGAAACCCGCGCCGCGCCCGGCCGGGTACGACACTATGCAGACCCTCACGTGAGGGCACGGGGAATCACGGCATCATGGGAGAGGGAAACGACAATTCCGATCTCTTGCGGGGCGGTATCGTATAGACGGAGCGATCGGTTGTCAACGGCGGGAGCGACCGAAACAGAGAGGGCGCAACGAACGGAAAATAATGGGCCCGAACCGTCGCGAATGTATTGCAATCGGCGCGGCAACGAGAAACGCCCGATGGCATTCGGAACCCGAATCAGACGTGAAGCGCGAGGAGGGACTCCCGTCTCTCTCCTTGCCCAGGCCCCCTGTCACGCCTGACGCCTCACGACCGCGGCAGCGCATCCAGCACCTCGCGCACCTTGCGCACGAGCGCGTCCGGCGAGAAGGGCTTGGACAGAAGGGCCATCCGTGACTTCAAGACCCCGCGGCGTCTGATCGTGCTGTCGGCATAGCCGGACATGAACAGAACCTTCATTTCCGGGTAGGCGGCGGCCATCCGATCGGCCAACTCCGGCCCGCCCATCTCCGGCATGACCACGTCGGTCAGCAACAGATGAATCGCCCCTCGGTGCTTCTTGGCCAGGGCCAGCGCCTCGACCCCCTGTTGCGCTTCCAGCAGACGGAAGCCCGCCTCTTCCAGCGCTTCGCGGGCCAACATCCGGACATCCGGCTCATCCTCCACCAACAGGACCGTCTCCGACCCCTGGATTCGAGCCGCGGAAGGCGAGGCCGAGGCGGCGGCGGGCGGGCCTGTGACCTGCGGCAAGTAAATGGTAAACGTGGAGCCCCGGCCCGGCTCGCTCGAGACGGCGATAGACCCGCCGCTCTGCTGGACGATGCCATACACCGTGGCTAGCCCCAACCCCGTCCCTTTCCCCCGTTCCTTGGTGGTAAAGAAGGGCTCGAAGAGGCGGGCCTTCGTCGCCGCATCCATTCCACAGCCGGTATCGCTGATCTCCAGGGCCGCATAGGGCCCCGGCGTGGTCGCTCTCTCACCGACAAGAACGGCGGTCTCTCGTCCGCCCAGCCGGGTCGAGATCGTGATTTGTCCCCCGCCGGCCAAGGCGTCCTTGGCATTGGTGATCAAATTCATGATGATCTGCTCGATCTGCCCCGGGTCGGCCCTCACATGGACCGGCACTCGCGAGAGGGCCGTGACCAGACGGACATCCTCGCCGACCAGAGGGCGCAGCAACTCCTCCATACCGGCGACCATGGCATTGAGATCGAGCACTCTCGGTTCCAGGACTTGTTGCCTGCTGAACGCCAGCAGTTGTCGCGTCAACATCGCGCCCCGCTCCCCCGCGTCCTTGATGCGCTGCGCCTTCTCGCGTCCTGCGTCGTCTTTGCCCAGACGCCGCAGCAGCAGATGACTGGACCCGGTAATCACCGTCCGGAGAGTGTTGAAGTCGTGCGCAACCCCGCCGGCCAATCGCCCCAACGCTTCCATTTTTTGGGCCTGGCGCAAGTGGTCCTCCAGGCGCTTGCGTTCGGTGATGTCACGAATAATGCCGCTGTAGAACACGTCGGTTCCCGTTTGCCAGCGAGCCAGGGAAAGTTCCAGGGGAAACTCCGATCCGTTTTTTCGCAACCCGCAGAGTTCAACGGTCTTGCCAATCAGCTTGCCCTCACCGCCGAGAGAGGCTCGCTCCAATCCAGCGGCATGCGCCTTCCGATATCGCTCGGGCATCAAGAGCGTCAGCGGCTGACCCACCGCTTCCTCCTGACTGTATCCGAAGATGCGCTCGGCCGCCCGGTTCAGAAGCAGCATGACGCCCCGGCTGTCGCTCATGACGATGGCATCGTTGGCCGACTCCAAAATCGAACGCAGCCGCGCCTCCGAGTCTTTCAAATTTTGCTCCGCCCTGGCCCGGCCGGCATGCGCCTCCGCATGGCGCAAGGCCTGTTGGACGGTGGACACCAATCGTTTGGGTCTGGTTTTCAGCAGGTAATCGGTCGCACCGGCCTTCAAGGCCTGGACCCCCCGATCCTCGCCCAACGTGCCGGCGAAGAAGATGAACGGAACCTCGGGCCGCATCGCCCGCGCCAGCGTCAGGGCGGACAAACCATCGTAAGCGGGCAGCGTAAAGTCGGAGATGATCGCCGCAAATCCGCCCTGCGAAAGGGCGGCTTCGAAGTCGGCCTTGGTATCCACTCGCGTCAACCGGCAGGCAAAATTCTCCCGGTCAAAGAGCTCTCGGATCAGCTCCGCGTCCTGGAGATCGTCCTCCAGCAGCAGAATATTGACGGGCGCGTTCATGGCCGGACTCGTCCGTTCATCTGGTCACACTCTTTCGCCGGTCACCCGTTCCGCGGGACGGCGTCGGGCGGCGGTTCGTTGAGGACCGCCCAAAAGACGCCCAGGTCCTTGATGGCCTGGACGAACTGTCGGAAACCGACCGGTTTGACCACGTAGGCGTTGACCCCCAAGTTATAGCTGCGCGCCAGGTCCGTTTCCTCCCGCGACGAGGTCAGCATGACGACCGGAATGGTCTTGAGCTGGTCGTCCGTCTTGATCGTGCGCAGCACGTCCAACCCGTCCACCTTCGGCATCTTCAGGTCGAGCAGGACCACCGCCGGATGCCCCTGGGCCCGCATGGCGAACGCACCGCGGCGATAGAGATAGTCCAGCGCCTGGACTCCGTCGCGCACGTGCACCACTTCATGAGCCACGCGGTATTCCCCCAATGCCATCAGCGTCAGCTCCGCATCCTGCGCGCTGTCTTCCGCCAGCAAAATCCGTTTTGGGTCCATGCTCACGGCAGATCTCCTTCGAGGACGGGCAACGCCACGTAGAACGTTGCGCCGCGCCCCACCGCGCCTTCGGCCCAGACACGGCCGCCATGACGGGCGACAATGCGTTGGACGTTCGCCAGGCCGATGCCCGAGCCTTCGAATTCGTCGACGCCGTGCAGGCGCTGGAACACGCCGAACAGTTTGCCGACATACCGCATGTCGAATCCCACGCCGTTATCGCGGACGAAGACGACCGTTTCGCGGTCTCCGGCAGCGGGCGCCCGGCCGATCTCGATGGTCGCCCGCGTGCGCGGCTGGGTATACTTGATCGCGTTGGCCACCAGATTGAACCAGACCTGCCGCAACAGAGCCGGGTCGCCGTAGACCTTCGGCAGGGCGCCGACGGCCCAGTCGATGGTCCGCCCCTCCGTCTCCGGCTGTAAGTCGTCGATGACGCTCCGCACCAACGCCTCCAGGGGAACGACGCGCTTGTTCAATTCCGCTCGCCCCATCCGGGAAAACGCGAGCAAATCGTCGATCAGGCGGCCCATCCGCTGAGCCGACGTCGAGATCGCGCGCAGATATTCGCGGCCCTTGTCATCGAGCACGGGCGCCGCGTGCGCTTCCAACAGTTCCGCAAACCCGTCGATATGCCGAAGCGGGGCACGCAAGTCGTGCGAGACGGAGTAACTGAAGGCTTCCAGTTCCTTGTTCGCGGCTTCAAGCTGCCGGGACCGCTCCTTGACTTCCGCCTCCGCCTGCTTGCGGTCCGTGATGTCCAGGTGGGTGCCCGTCACGCGCACCGATGCGCCCTGCGCATCGCGGTCGACGACTCGGCCACGAACCAAGATCCACTTCCAGCCTCCGTCCTTGGTTTTCATCCGGTGTTCGGCTTCATAGAACGGAGTCCGGCCGTCCAGGTGGGCTTGCAATACGTCCATGACGTGGGGCAGATCGTCCGGATGGACCAGTCGTTCCCAGGTGCGAACATGCGGCTCGATCTCATCCGATGTGTAACCGAGCATCCCGGCCCAGCGTTGATCGAACACCACGGCGCCGGATCGGACCTGCCAGTCCCACGTACCCAGATCTCCTCCGTGCAAGGCCAATTCCAACCGTTGCTCGCTCTCTTGCAGCGCCTCTTCCGCCTTCTTGCGCTCGATGCCCAAGGTCAAGGCCTTGGAGACCGTTTCCATCCCGCTCAACATCGGCTCGGTCAACGGATGGCGGGCGAAGATCGCCATGACCCCGACGACTTGCTGGCCCAGCAAGAGCGGATAGCCGGCAAACGACTGCAGGCCGTTCTCCTTCATCCATGACTTGTTGGGAAGACGGTCATCGCCCAACACGTCGTTGGTCGCCATGGCCCCCCGGCCCTGGGCGATTTTCCCGATCTTGAGCGCGCCCAACGGGATCCGGCGATATTCGCCGTTGAGGTTTCGATAGAGGCCGGCGCTGGCCTCCAAATGCAAACATCGCTCCCGATCGGCGCAAAGGGCGATCTTGTGACAATCGCCGCACAGGTCCCCGGGGCCCAACAGCCATACACGCGCAAAGGCCGCGTCCAGATACCGCACCAGCGCCTCCGCGCACGACTGGAGCATGGCCGGTAACGAGGTGCTTTGAACCAGCGCGCCGTTCACCTCCGCCGCCAGCATCGACAGGCGCATTTGCTCCTTCAGCGCCTCTTCCGCCCGTTTGCGCTCGGTGATGTCCCGCGCAATGCCCATCAGCAGCTTTCTGCCGTTGATGACGGTCGGGGCCGTTGAAATTTCCACCGGCACCGTCGCGCCGGATTTCGTCTTCAAGAGAAATTCGTCCGGGCCGGTCGGCCGCCCGATCGCGTTGAGCGCAAGCAGTTTGACCGCCCTGGGAATCGCGGACGTCGGCAGCAGGTCGACTTTGAGAAAATTCTTGCCGATGAGCTCTTCTTTCCGATAGCCGACTATTTCCTCCGCCTTGCGGTTGCCGTCCACGAACTCCCCGGTGAGGGTGCTGAGGTAATAGGCATCGGGGGCCGATTCGAAGAGGATTTTCCACCGCTCTTCCGATTGCCGCAGCGCGTCGGCGGCCTTTTTGCGGTCGGTGATGTCCCGGGCCACCGCATGAAAGCCCACGACCCGGCCTTCATCGAGCAAGACCTGGACGTTCTGTCCAAGCCAGACTTCCTGACCGTCTTTTCTGACGAGGGGATACTCGTAATAGGTGCTCGGGGTTTTCCGGACGAACTGCCGCCCGTAAAACCGTTCGGCGGCCAGACGCATGTCGGGCCGAATGAACTCCACGAACCTGTGGCCCAGCAGTTCGTGCTCGGCATATTGCGTAATGCGGGTCGTGGTCGGATTGATGATGCGGAGATAGCCTTGCGCGTCGGTTTGATAGATGATGTCCGTGGCGGAATCCACCAACAGCCGGTACTGCTCCTGGCTCGCCCGGAGCGCCTCATCGGCCCGCTTGCGTTCGGTGATGTCCTCCACCAAGGCGACGAACTGGAGCGGCTTGCCGTCGGCGTCACGGGTCAGCGACACGTTGACGGTGACCCAGACCGCCTCCCCGTTTTTCCTGAGGTAACGCTTTTGCAGCGCAAAGCTGGGGATTGCTCCGGTCACGAGCCGGTTCACCAGTTCCATATTCTCAGCCAGGTCGTCCGGATGCGTGATGGATTGGAAGCTCATCGCGAGCAGCTCCGGCTTCGAATAGCCCGTGATCAGACAGAGGGCGTCATTGACCTCGCGGATGACCCCGGCGGCATCCGTGATGGAAATACCGACGGATGCCTGGGCAAAGGCGGCACGGAACCGCTCTTCGCTCTCGCGCCGGGCCGCTTCCGCCCGCTTGCGTTCCGTCACGTCGCTGAAGGAGCCGGCCATGCGGAGCGGTCGCCCTGTCTCGCTCCAGGTCGCCTGGCCGCGAGACACGTACCAGCGGTACTCGCCGTTCTTGGCCAACAGTCTGTATTCGACTTCGTAGGGGCCCTGTCCGAGCAGATGGGCGAACGCCGCGTCCAGCACACGAGCCCGGTCATCCGGGTGCAGCCGCGACTCCCAACTGCTCAAGACGTTGGGAAATTCTTCCTCCGTGAAACCCAGCAACGCTTTGAACCGCGGAGAATAATAGATCGGGCGGTCCGGCCGGAACCATTGTTCCGGCGGCACATCGGGGACTTCGACATCCCATAAACCTTCGCGGGAGCCTTCGGCCGCCAACTCGAAGCGCTCATGGCTGAGGCGCAGGGCGCGCTCCGCCTGCTTGCGTTCGACCACTTCCCAGGTCAGCTTGGTGGCCAGGTCCAAGTTGTCGTACCGAAACGCCAACGTTTCGAGAATCGTGCCGTGCATTTTCCACGCACCGAAGACCATCCCTCCCATGAACACCAGGCCCATCAACCCCATGAGCACCGCGTCCGCATCGCCCTGCATAAAAAACCGGAGAATCGCCGGCAACAGAGTGGGAATCAAAAACCCCACATAGACCGTCATCCGTCCGGACAGAATCGGGATGGCGCCGGCCGTGAACGCGCACAGGATCAGCATGAGAAACAGCTGATGGGGAGCCGAGGTTTCGGGGAAAAACAGCAGACCGGAGGAACCCCACCCAAGTCCGGCCATCGTCGAACCGACGAGGAACAACAGCCCCCAGCCGTCGAGATTCGTGTGGGCGGCGGAGACGCGCCGAAATCGCAGGAGTAAGAGGTAGCGGACCGCCGTCAGCGTCCCCATGTAGGCCGCCCACCAGAGCAGGCGGGCATGGTCCGCGACACCCCACTCGACGGCGACCACCAGCAGCGCCGTGGTGAACGTCGCGAAGGAGCCGTAGGACGCATGGTCGTAGAGATGCCGGACCTGTGCCGCCGCGATCGCTCGATCCCGCTCGCTGCGCCCCGGACCCACCGGTCCGGTCTCCGACGGCGATCTCTGGGGCAGGCCGCTGCCCGGCTGCACCGACTGGCTCATGCAGACCCTTTCACGGCCGTTGCTCGTTCGGGCGCGATCGCAACAGATCGGACTACCGCGCCATGCTTCGTCCGCGCCATGCTTCGTCCCCGCTTCAGACACAAAAGGCGCAACCACCGGCCTACCCTATGGAGGGAGACGAGCGCTTGCGCCCTTCATCGGCAAAACTGTGACGCTGTCCGTTTAGGCGATGCCCGCTTCAACACCTGCGGGCCTCCCTTCCCTTAAGAGAGTCACATCGACATGATGGCGTACTAGTACGGTATGCTAAAAGAGATTCCGGCTCCTGTAAACAGAAAACTTTGCCTGACATTTCAACGGTTTTAGTCTCGTTGATCGTTGGTGTTTTTTGACAAAACGAGTATAGTACAAGAGGAATGCCTATGGCATACGGAGCCTTCAAGCCGGTCATTGACGCGCAGCTCGCCGAGATTCGCGCGGCAGGCCTGTACAAAACGGAGCGGCAGTTGTTGGGCCCGCAAGGGGCGCAGATTCGGGTCGCCTCCGGCCGCGGGCACGCGCCGGACACCGTCCTC
>SXGU01033205.1_pt1 | contig 10553 bp, 12 predicted proteins | sample 3174531 | NCBI WGS metagenome assembly SXGU01 (sample SAMN11356863, study PRJNA531348) | freshwater metagenome | isolation source: freshwater sample F1-140 | place: China: Fuxian Lake, Yuxi | collected 2017-12-25 | reverse complement strand
TGTCCGGGAAGAGCTGGCGCAGCTCGTTGGCGAACTGGGCGGCCAGGGTCTTGTGGGGCTGCATCACGAGCATCGGTCGCTGGATCTGCTCGGCCACCCAGGCGACCGTCGCGGTCTTGCCGGTGCCCGTCGCGCCGAGGAGCACGACGTCCTGCTCGCCCGCCTGGATCCGCCGGGTGATCTCCTTGATCGCGGCCGGCTGGTCACCCGACGGGTCGTACTCCGCCTGCACGTGGAACGGGGCCACGCGCCGCTTGAGATCGGTGACTGGACGCATGTCCCGAGCCTACGGTGGACCACCGACAACGCCCTGCTGAGTCGAGGGGAGTGACAGCCGTGACAGAAGTGGACGCCGTGGAGCGGCTGCGGGCGATCGCCACGGCGCTCCCCGAGGTCACCGAGAAGCTCAGCCACGGCGAGGTCTCGTTCTTCTGCCGCAAGCAGTTCGTGATGCTCGACGACCACCACCACGGCGCCGACCACCTGGCGTTCTGGTGCGCCGCGCCGCCCGGCGCGCAGGAGGAGCTGGTCGGCAGCGACCCCGGCACCTACTTCCGGCCGCCGTACGTCGGCCACCGTGGCTGGGTCGGCGTCCGGATCGACCGGGACCCCGACTGGGCCGAGGTGGCCGAGGTGGTCCGGGAGGCGTACCGGACCGTCGCACCGCGCACGCTGGTGGCGCGGCTGGATGCGGACGACCCGCGGTGACGTGGCGGAACCGCGGGCGCCGGCACGCGCTCGCGGTGGCGCTGGCGCTGGTCGTGATCGGCGCGGCCATGGCGGTCGGCGTGCTGTGGAACCGACCTCCCGGCGATCTCGTCGGCGACTGGCTGGCAACCTCGGTCGAGGTCGACGGCTCCTCGGTGCTGGAGCCCACCGACAGCTCCCTGCCCACGCTGACCCTCGAGCGGGACGGCAGGCGGCTGGTCGCCCGCGTCACCGCGGGCTGCAACACGATCGGTGCACCGGCGACCTACCGCATCGGCGGTGGTCTGACGTTCGGCGACCGGTCGACCACCCTCATCGGCTGCCCCGAGCGCCTCGCCGAGCTCGAGTCGGCACTCGGCGAGGCTCTCGACCGGGTGGACCGCGTCGAGGTCGACGGGGACGACCTGACGTTGACCGGCGACGACGTCGAGATGTCGTTCACTAGATTGGCCGCGTGACCCGGCCCGAGCACACGATCGAACGCGTGCTGCGATGGGCCAGGCGCACGCTGCTCGTGGTGTTCGGCGTACCGATGGCCATCGGGATCGTGATGAGCCTGGTCGACTCCTACCGGCGCCGCGGCAAGAAGCCCAAGCCGTTCCCCGTCACCGCCCCGACGACGGTCACCGTCGGCGACGGCGAGATCACGACGTACACCTTCGGCCGGGACCTGTACGCCGACATGCTCAGCGCCATCGAGAGTGCCGAGCGGCGGATCCTGTTCGAGACCTACATCTGGAAGGGCGACGAGGTCGGCGAGCGGTTCAAGACCGCGCTGGCCGACGCCGCCGCCCGCGGCGTCGAGGTCTACTGCATCTACGACGGGTTCGCCAACCTGGTCGTGAGCCCGGCGTTCAAGCGGTTCCCGCCGTCGATGAAGGTGCTGCGCTACCCGATCTACGGTGCCGGCTGGCGGTTCTTCGACCTCGGTCGCTACGGCCGCGACCACCGCAAGATCCTGGTCGTCGACGACAAGGTCGGGTTCGTCGGCGGCTACAACGTCGGCTCGGCCTACGAGACGGAGTGGCGCGACACCCACGTGCGGGTCACCGGTCCGGGCGTGCTCGACCTGGTGCGGGCCTTCGCCGACATGTGGAACCTGCACCGCCGCAGGAAGCTGATGCCGAGCGAGCGGCCGCTGCTCCTCGAGGCACCGCTGAGCTGGGAGCCGAAGATCCGGTTCCAGCGCAACCTGCCCCGGCTGTGGATGTTCCCCATCCGCGGGATGTACCTCGAGGCCATCAACCGGGCCAGCAAGAACGTCTGGATCACGCAGGCGTACTTCATCCCCGACTCGGACTTCGCCGAGGCGCTCGCGAACGCCGCCCGGCGGGGCGTCGACGTCCGCCTGCTGGTCCCGCTCAAGTCCAACCACGTGGTCGCCGACTGGCTCTCGCGCGGCTACTACAGCCAGATGCTCGACGCCGGCGTCCGGATCTTCCGGTTCAAGGACGCGATGGTGCACGCCAAGACGGCCACCGTGGACGGTCTGTGGTCCACCGTCGGCACCGCCAACATCGACCGGCTCAGCCTCCAGGGCAACTACGAGATCAACGTCGAGGTCATCGACCGGGACCTGGCCGGCGTGCTCGAGGACATCTGGGCGACCGACGAGTCCAACTGCATCGAGCTCACCCACGGGGAGTGGGAGGCCCGCGACCTGCACCGGCGGTTCACCGAGCTGGTGCTGCGCCCGCTACGGCCGATGCTGTGACCTCCACCCTCGCGATCGGATTGCAAGCGCCGTGACCTTCGGCTAGCCAGCCGGGTAGTGAGTGGGGAGTGACATCCGGGGGCCGTGCCGAGGCCGGCGCAGGCCACCCATCGCCACCAGCATCGGCACCCGGCCGCGGTGCGGGCGCCACGGCTCGAGGAACGCCTCGAGCTCGGCGTCGTCGAACGGGGTCCCGGTCAGCGCCCAGCCGACGTCCTTGGCGACGTGGTAGTCGCCGAACGACACGGCGTCCGGGTCGCCGAACGCCCGCTGCCGGACCTCGGCACTGGTCCACACACCGACGCCGGGGAGCGACCGGAGCCGCCGGTCGGCCTCGTCGCACGGCACCGTCGCGGTCCGCTCCAGCGAGGCGGCGACCTTGGCCACGGTCACCACGGTCCGGGACCGGGCCGGGTCGATGTGCAGGCGCAGCCACTCCCAGGACGGGATGGTGCGCAGCCGGTCGGGCGGCGGCTGGACCCACAGCCTGCGCTCCCGGCCGGGCCCGGGGGCTCGCTCGCCGAACCGGTGGACCAGCGCCCGGAACCCGCCGAACGCCTCCTTGCCGGTCACCTTCTGCTCGATGATCGCCGGGACCAGCGCCTCCATGACGAGACCGGTCCGGCCCAGCCGGGCGTGCGGGTGGTGTCGCCGCAGCTCCTCCAGGACGGGGTGCTGAGGCTCGAACCCGCTCCAGTCGTCCTCGGCGCCGAGCATGGCCGGGACCGACTCGAGCAGCCAGGTCGCGCCCGGCCCCCACGCCTGGGCCAGCACGTCACCCTCGCGGGGCCGCGCCCGGACCGCCAGCGTCGCGGGTCCCTCGGGCGTCCGGACGCCGCGCCACACCGTCCCGTCGTCGTCGACCCGGAACGTCGGGTCTCCCCCGCCCCGGCGGTGCTGGCGGAGCGTGCCGAGGACCGAGCACGGCCAGCCCGGCCGCCACACCCGCTCCCGCATCGCCTCCACGGGGGCGACACTAACCTCGCCCCATGACACTCCAGATCGCCGACGCCGACCGGGTGCGGACCCTGACCCTCGACCGGCCCGACGCGCTCAACGCCTTCAACGAGGCGTTGTACGACGCCACCGCCGACGCCCTGCTCGCGGCGGCCGACGACCCGGACGTCGCGGTCGTCCTCGTCACCGGCAACGGCCGCGGGTTCAGTGCCGGCACCGACCTCCTGGAGATGCACAAGATCGCCACCGACCCGGCGTTCGAGCGTGGCCGGCACGGCTTTCCCGGCCTCATCGACGCGCTCGTCGCGTTCGACAAGCCGCTGGTCGTCGCGGTCAACGGCGTGGGCCTCGGCATCGGCTGCACGATCCTCGGCTTCGCCGACCTCGCCTTCATGTCGTCCACGGCCCGGCTCAAGTGCCCGTTCACCTCGCTCGGCGTCGCTCCCGAGGCCGCGTCGTCGTACCTGATGCCGCTCCTCGTCGGCCGGCAGAACGCCGCCTGGCTCCTGCAGTCCTCGGAGTGGGTCTCCGCGGCCGAGGCGCTCGAGATGGGCCTGGTCTGGCGGGTCTGCGAGCCCGACGACCTGCTCGCCGAGGCGCACCGGCATGCGGCCGTCCTGGCGGCGAGGCCCATCTCCAGCCTGGTCGCGGTGAAGCGGACCATGACCGAACCCCTGCGCGCCGAGATCGACGCCGCCCGCGAGCGCGAGAACGCCGCGTTCGCCGAGCTCATGGGTGGCCCGGCCAACCTCGAGGCGCTGACCGCGTTCGCCGAGGGACGCGAGCCGGACTTCTCCGGGCTGTAGCGGCGCCCCCAAGGCGCTCCGTCGGTCGAGGACGGGGTCGCTCCGTCGGTCGAGGAGGGCCCCCAGACCCGTCACGACGTCGCACGCTTCTGCTGGGAGGCGATGAGCCGGGCCGGATTCCGGGCTGGGCTGGGCTGGGCTGGCGGTGAGTGCGGGCCGGTTCAGCGCACCGGACCGGCACCTGGCTCACCGCTGCCCTGCCTGGCGGCCCTCCTGGACCTCCGGAGTGCGGCCCTCCTCGACCCACGGAGAGCGAAGCCACGCCTAGGCTCACCCGCATGGCGATCGTCTACCCCCACGCGACCCTCACCCCCGGAAAGCGCGACCTGATGGACGCCTGGCTCCCCAGCCGCCCGTGGTTCGACGGCCTGGCCGGCCGCAAGCCGGTCGGCTCGTTCCGCTTCGACGACCCGGCGGGCGAGGTCGGGATGGAGGGCTTCCTGCTCGGCGGGGAGGGCCTGTCGACGCTGTTCCTCCCGCTGACCTACCGCGCCGCCGAGCTGGCGGGTGCCGAGGAGCACCTGGTCGGCACGACCGAGCACTCCGAGCTCGGCACCCGCTGGGTCTACGACGGTGCCGGGGACCCGGTCCTCGTGCAGAGCCTCGTCACCGCGATGGTGACCGGCGCGGCCGGTGTCGACCACGAGTACGACCTCGGCAACGGACCCGAGAGCAGCCCGACCAACGCGCAGGTCCGGGGCAGTGGTACGCCGGGGACCGACGTCCCCACGATCGGCACCGTCACGTGCCGGGACGACGGACCGCTCACGATCATCGAGACCGGCGCGCTCCAAGTCCTCCTCGCCCGGATCGTAGGCACGGATGTAGCCGCGGACGCAGACCTCACGGTGACCTGGAAGGGCGGGACCGCAGTGATAGCCGGGCTTCTCTGACTAGCCCCGCGGCGCATCAAGCACCTCCGCCCCTGCGAGCAAGGGAGCGAAGCGACCGAGGCGAGCGATGGCGAGCGCAGCGAGCGCCCCGCGATCGGCTCGGCGGCCACGATGGACGGCGGAGCTCCGCGGAGCGGAGCGGAGCGTCCGTCGTGGGTGCCGGGCCGAAGCTCGCGGGGGTATCAATCAGTGTCGGAGTGGTCCATCTCCAGCGGCGCCAGCTCGCCGAGGGACTCGGCGACCACGACCAAGTCGTCGCCGACCTGGAGCCGGAAGTCCTGCGGCGGGTTCAGGTTGGCCTGGCCGTTGCGGCTGATCGAGAGCAGGGTCGCCCGGTGCTCGGCGCGCAGCTTCGACGACAGCTCGTCGACGCTGAGGCCCACGTAGTTGTCGGGCAGCGAGACCCGGTAGAGCTCTGAACCGTCACCGCCGGAGACGATGTCGGTGACCAGCTCGGCCAGGCCTGGGTAGAGCGAGGACCGCGCCATCAGCCGCGAGACCAGGCGCGAGCTGACCACGATCTCGTCGGCCTCGGCGCGCTGGAAGTGCTCGACGTGCGCGGGGTTGTTGGCCTCCACGACCGTGCGCACCTCCGGCGCGATCGCCTCGATCGCCATCACGCAGAGGATCGACCTCATGTCGGCCTCGTTGCTGCCGTCGGCCGGGCAGATGACCGCCGCCATCGCCTCCTCGATGCCGGCCCGCCTGAGGTCGTCGGCCCGGGTGATGTCGCCACTGACGAAGTAGACGCCGTCCCCCGCGGGGTTCTTGTCGGTGTCGTGGATGACCACCACCTTGGTGGTGAACTCGTCACCTTCCAGCTCGGTGACCAGCTCCCGCGCGGTCGAGTTCCAGCCGCAGACGACGATGTGGTCGCGGAATCCCGCTGCACCCATGCCCATGCCCTCCTTGAGCAGGTATTCGATCAGGAACCCCACCAGCGCACCGGTGATGGCCGCGACGATGGCGACGCCGAACAGGATGAGCAGCCAGCCCGTGATCTGGCCGATCGCCGTCTGGACGGCGGACGAGTCACCAGCGCTGAACGACGTGGTGAGCGACCAGTAGAACCAGTCGCCGAGCTCGCGGAAGAAGCCTCCGACCGAGTGCCACCCGCGCCCCTCGGTGTCGCGCTCGGCCAGCGTCAGGATGGTCGAGGTGAAGAGCAGGAAACCGAGCAGCGCGACGCCGACCCGCCCGAAGAAGGCGCCGTCCATCCCGGAGGTCATCCGCCGGAAGTGGAACGCCGCTCGGCGCAGGACGGGCAGCGCGAAGAACAGCCGGAAGCTCTTCGGGACCAGTGCCACGCGGGGGATCATCGCACCGCTGAGCCCGGCGGCACATGGCCCAGTTGGATCATGGACCCCGGTACGCCGCCTCGACGAGCTCGGGCCGGGCCTCGGCCAGCACGGCGTCCCGGTCCTCGGCGAGCACGAACCCGGACGCGACGGCCTCGTCGGTGGCCTGCTCGTAGGCCTCGAGGTAGGCAGCCCGGTCGCTGTAGAGCCAGCGGAGCACGTCGTCGTCGAGCGGCAGGGTGCTCCCGAACAGCTGGCAGATGACAGGCGCGTCCGGGTCGGTGTCGCCGCGCAGGACCGACACCGGGGCGTCGACCGCCGGCGTGCGGACGCCGCCGCGGGCGTTGCCGACGTCGTCGACCACGAACCCACCGTCCTGCACGGTCAGCCGCGCGGCCCGGGGTGCCGGCGGCCCGCCGCGCGCCCACGACTCCAGGTGCCGCAGCGCCGCGCGGACGACGTACGCCTGCTGACCGGTGTTGACCGGACGCGGACAGCCCAGGAGCTCCTCGAAGTCGCCGATCTGGAACTTGTCGGCGTGCGCCGTGCCCGCGACCTCCCAGAGCCGGATCCGCTCCGCATCGGGCTGGCGGGCGGGCAGGTACCGCAGCCGGCCGGTCAGGTCGGTCTCGGTCTGCACCATGACGACCGGGACGTCGACGTCGTCGCGGACGACAGTGGGCGGGTCGCTGCGGAACTCTCCGATGTCGACGGGAGCTCCGGCCTCGCCCAGTGGCATCGCGGCGCCGCCGCGGGAGTGGACCAGGAACCCGTCGAAGGCCCGGGTGAGCGGCTGCACCCCGTTGACGTAGCTCGTCAGGGCGTACGCCGACTGCGACTCCCCCACCGCCAGCCTGGTGGTGACCTCGAGGTCGGCCAGGGCGACCCGGCTGACGGCGTCGGCGACCGCCGTGAAGATCCCGTAGCAGTAGGCGTCGCCCGGGTGCGCGAGCGCGCGGTAGCGGGGGTCCGCCTTGAGCGGCTGGAGGCCCAGGTCGCCCACGGCGGCGTCCCCGCCCTCGACGCCGACGTACTGCGCGGACACGCCCACCCAGGTGTGGCCGCGGCGGACGATCTCGTCGGACAGGTAGGTCCAGTCCGGCGCCGCGTCGGACCCGCTGCTGACGTTGAGCCACTCCACGACCAGGGTGCCGCTGAACGACGCCGGGTCGACCGGCCCGCGCACGACGCAGCGGGTCGCGAACGGCGCCTCGCCGACGGCCTCCAGGTCCCAGCGCCCGTCGGTCGGGGTCGCCCCGGCGTAGGCGACCGCGGCGCCCCGGACGACGTACTCGGTCTCCGCGTACCCGTGCAGCGACAGGTCGGGTCCGGGCCGGGCCGCCATCAGGTTCGACGGGCCGTCCAGCGCCTCGAGCTCAGGCACTCGCCGCCGGCCTCGGCGAGTGGCCGGAGGACGGCTCGATGAACACGCCGTCGGCCTCGACAGTGACCCCGTCCGAGTCGGAGATCGTCGCGACGACGAAGACCTTGCGACCCTCCTCGCGGTCGATCCGGCCCTCGAGGTGCAGCGGCCCCAGCGGCGTGCCGCGGCGGTAGCGCATCGTCAGGGTGCCGGTGAACGTGGGCCGCTTCATCCCGCTCGCGGTCTCGCCCATCAGGTGGTCGAGCATCATCGCCGTGACCCCACCGTGCACCAGGCCGGGCGGCCCCTCGTAGGCCGCGCCCAGGACGATGTCGGCGTGCGCCCGGCCGTACCCCGTGTGCACCACCGTCATCGGCGGTGCGATCGCGTTGTGGGCGCCGATGACCGCGTTGCCCCAGTGCCAGGCGCGGCGCTCGGAGTTGTAGCGGCCGCCGGCGGACCCGGGCAGCTGGCTGGCCCGGAGCCGGGTCACCAGTCCCTCGAGCTCCTCCTGGACCGCCCGCACCTCGTCGTCGTCGACGGTGGTGCGGATGGTGGCGTCCACCAGGTCGCGCACGGCGTCGGTCAGGGGACGTCTCAGCGCCTCCCGCCGGTCGACCTCGGCGGTCGGCAGGTCCTCGTGGACGAAGCCGCTCACTGCGGGGTCACGCCTTGCTCGCCCTGGCGATCGACTCCTCGACGACCTGGTTGACCCGTGACCCGATCGGCCACCCGGCGTAGTGGCACACCAGGATCGTGATCTCGCGCAGCGCCTCGGCGTCCAGCTCCTCGGCGGCGAGCGCGGCCGGTACCTGGATGCTCAGCACGTCGGTCTGGTTGCTGCCGGCGAGCATGCCGATGAGCAGCAGGCGGCGGTCCCGGTTGGACAGGCCCGGCCGGTTCCAGATGTCGGCGAACAGGTGGTCCGCGGTGTAGCGGAAGAAGTCGCCCTGGCCGTCGGTCATCTCGAAGCCGTAGACCTCCTCCATCTTCTCCAGGCCCCTGCGCCGGAGCTCGGGGAGGTCGTCGAACTTGCCGCCCTGCGGGCTCGTCGGATCACTCGTCGGCTCACTCATGGGGCAGTCCCAGTCCCTTCGCCAGCCGCTCCCGCGCCTGCCGCGCGAGCGGTACGTCGACGCCCAGTGTGTCGGCCAGCTCGATCGCGAAGGAGAGGTCCTTCTCCCCCAGCGCCCGGACGTGGTCGAACACCCCGAACCAGAAGTCGTCCTCGGCCAGCGGCGCGGTGGTGTCGCGGTGCATGATCGCGCCCGGTCCGCCGGTGATCGCGTCGGTGTGCCGCACGACGTGCCCGAGCTCGACGAGGTCGAGCCCCGCGGCCTCGGCCAGCCGCTGCGCCTCGGTCGCCGCGGTGAAGGCGACGAAGTGCATCATGTTGCGGGCCAGCTTCATCTGGGTCCCGGCGCCGATCGCCCCGGCGTGCACGACCCGGGACCCCATCCGCTCCAGGACCGGGCGCGCCGCGGCGTACGCCGCCTCGGAGCCGCCCACCATGATCGCCAGCGTCCCGTCCGCCGCGCCCATCGCGCCACCGCTCACGGGCGCGTCGACGACCAGCACGTCGTGGCGACCCGCGGTGACCTCGAGCTGCCGAGGCGTCAGCGGGGCGACGGTCGAGTGGACGGCCACCACCAGGCCGGGCCTCGCGGTGCCGAGCGCCTCGCCGAGCACCTCGCGCACCTGGTCGTCGTCGCGCACCATCACGCACAGCACGTCGACCTGGCCGGCGAGGTCGGCGACGCTCGCCGCTGCGCCGGCGCCCGCCGCGACCAGGTCGGCCACGGGCTGGGGTGCGACGTCGTACACCACCAGGTCCCCGCCGGCGGCGAGCCGTTGCGCCATCGGCTTCCCGATGTTGCCCAGCCCGACGAACCCGACTCTGGTGTCGGCACTCATGCCCGGAACGTCTGTCCGCCGTCGACGGCGATGATCTGGCCGGTGACCCAGGCCGCCTCGTCGGAGAGCAGGAACAGGCAGGCGCCGACCATGTCCTCGGGCTGGCCCATCCGCTTCAGCGCCAGGCCCTTGACCAGGTCCTTGGCGGCGTCGCCGGCCTGGGTGCGGGTGGCCTGGGTGTCGGTCGGCCCGGGGGCGATGGCGTTGACCCGGATGTTCATGCCACCGAGCTCGTGGGCGAGCTGGTGGGTGAGGCCGTTCACCCCGACCTTCGCGAGACCGTAGAAGCCTGAGTAGAGGTAGGCCGCGGTCGAGCTCTGGTTGACGATGGACCCGCCGCCGCGCTGCTGCATCAGCGGGTAGCAGGCCCGGGTCATCACCAGCGCGCCGTCCATGTTGACCGACATGAACCTGCGGTAGTAGTCCCAGTCGACGCTGATCAGCAGGTCGAACTGCATGTCGCCGTAGATCGCGGCGTTGTTGACCAGCAGGTCGATGCCGCCGTACGCCGCCACGGTGGCCTCGACCATCGCGGCCGCCGACTCGGCCGAGGACACGTCGGTGCGCACGAACAGCCCGCCGATGTCGGCGGCCACCTTCTTCCCCGCCTCGGTGTTGAGGTCGGCCACCACGACCGACGCGCCTTCCGCGGCCAGGGCGCGCGCGTAGGCCTCGCCGATGCCCTGTGCCGCCCCGGTGACGACCGCGACCTTGTTCTCGAACCGTGTGCTCATGAGAGTGCCTTCCTTGAGGTGGTCTCGAGGCTCGGCGCAAGCTCGCCTCGCACCTCAACCACCGAGGACGATGGTTGAGGCGCGAGCGAAGCGAGCCTCTAAACCTCGCAAGCCGGTGCTGGGACTGAACTACGCGGGCTCGGCAACGGTCTTCGTCTCCAGGTAC
>SXGU01542856.1_pt1 | contig 10554 bp, 8 predicted proteins | sample 3174531 | NCBI WGS metagenome assembly SXGU01 (sample SAMN11356863, study PRJNA531348) | freshwater metagenome | isolation source: freshwater sample F1-140 | place: China: Fuxian Lake, Yuxi | collected 2017-12-25 | reverse complement strand
GGGCAGATGCAGCGGGTGGAGATCGCCCGCGCGCTGGTGCATCGCCCGCTATTGATCCTGGCCGATGAGCCTACCGGCAATCTTGACCCGGCCACCGCCGCGCGCGTGCTTGATGTCCTCACGGCGCAGGTGCGCGAACAGTGCGCCGCCTGCGTGCTGGTTACGCATTCCCAGGCCGCGGCGGCGCGGGCGGATCGTGTACTCACGCTGACTTCGACCGGCATGCATGCGCGCGCGGGACTGATCGCCTGAGCACGCTGCCCCATGTTCGCGCTGCTCTGTCAACTCTCCTGGCCTGAGCTGCGCCACCATCCCTGGCGCAGCGCGGCCGCCCTGTTGGCGGTCATGCTGGGCGTGGCACTGGCATTTTCGGTGCAGTTGATCAACCAGTCAGCACTCAGCGAATTCAGTGCGGCGGTGCGCTCCGTCAACGGTGATCCCGACTATGCCTTGCGCGCCCAGCGCGGCGGTTTTGACGAAGCGCTGTATGAGCGTGTTGCGGCACATCCGCAGATCGCGCTGGCCAACCCGGTGGTGGAGATTGATACGCAGGCGCTCGACGCCGCAGGCCGGCGCATGCCGCTGCGCCTGGTCGGGCTCGATGCATTGGTGGCCGCGCCGATGACGCCGGCGCTGATGCCACGCCTGTCGCAACAGGCCGAACGCCTTGCCGTATTTGACCCGCAAGCGGTGTTTCTCAATGGCACGGCGCGCCGGCAACTGGGTGAACCGGCTGATGGTGCCCGGATTGAAGTGCAAACGCCGCAGGGGATGGCACTCTTTCGGGTGCAGGGCAGCATCGCTGCCGGTGGTCCGGCGCTGGCGGTGATCGACATCGCCGGCGCGCAGGCGAGCTTCGGCTGGCTTGGACGCCTAAGCCGCATCGATGTGCGGCTGCAACCGGGCGCAGATCGCAAGGCGATGTTGGCCTCGCTGCAGTTGCCTGCCGGCATAGAGGCAACCTCGCCGGATGATGCCAGCGCACGCGTCTCGAACCTCTCGCGGGCCTATCGCGCCAACCTGACCGTGTTGGCCCTGGTGGCGATGTTTACCGGCGCGTTTCTGGTGTTCTCGATCCTCTCGCTCTCGGTGGCCAAGCGGCAGCCGCAGTTGGCCCTGCTCGGTGTGCTCGGCATGACGGCGCGCCAGCGCCTGACCCTGGTGTGGGCTGAGTCCGCCTTGTTGGGGCTGGCCGGCAGTGTAGCGGGCCTGGCCCTGGGCACCGCGCTGGCGGCACTCGCCTTGCGCCTGCTTGGCGGCGATCTTGGGGGCGGCTACTTTCCGGGCATTGCTCCCAGCTTGCAGTGGAGCACGGCGTCCGCTGCCTGGTATGGCGGGCTCGGTGTGGTAGCAGCCATGCTGGGTGGTTGGGTGCCGGCGCGTGCCGCGCAGCGCCTGGCACCGGCGCAGGCGCTGAAGGGTTTAGGCAATGCAGCGCCGGGCAATGCCGGTACCAGCAGCGTGCAGCGTGGTGCTGGGTGGGTCGGCCCGGTGATGGTGTTGCTGAGCGTGCCGCTGGCTCTGCTGCCGCCAGTGTTTGACCTGCCGCTGGCCGCCTACTTCTCGGTGGCGCTGCTGTTGCTGGGCGGCATTGCCTGCGTGCCCGCCAGTGTCAGCGGCTTGCTGCGGTTTGTCGCAGCGCCAACGGACCCTCTGGCCTTGCTGGCGGTAGAACGGGCGCGCTACCAGCGCGACACTGCCACCATTGCCGTGGCCGGGGTGGTGGCCAGCCTGAGCCTGGCGGTGGCGCTGACGGTAATGGTGGCCAGCTTTCGCATGTCGGTCACGCAATGGCTTGATACCGTGTTGCCGGCGGATCTGTACATGCGTGCGGTGTCCGGCACAGCGACGGATGTGGTGACCTTGCCACCGGCGCTGTTGGCCGATGCGGCAGCGTTGCCGGGCGTCAACAGGGTTGAGGCGCAACGTACGGTGCAAGTGCAGCTGGATGCACGGCGCCCGGCCGTGGCATTGATTGCGCGGCCATTGGCCGACCCGGCGCGATCCTTGCCTCTGGTGGGCGAACTGATGCCGCTGCTGGCTGGCGCGACTGCGGCGTATGTGAGCGAGGCAATGGTGGTTCTGTATGGCATGAAGGCGGGCTCGCAACTGCAATTGCCGCTGCCCGATGGCCGCGTTGTAAGTGTGTTCGTGCGCGGTGTGTGGCGCGACTATGCGCGCCAGTTCGGCGCGGTGACGCTGGCAGCGGCCGACTACCAGCGGCTTACTGGCGATACGCGTATCAACGATGCGGCCCTTTGGCTTCAACCCGGCACCAGCCTGGAAGAGGTGCAGCAGCACCTGCGGCAACGTGCCAGCGCGCACGGGTTTGATGGCGCGCAGCTCGAGTTTGCCGCGGTGGCCGATCTGCGCCGCTTGTCGTTGCGTATCTTCGATCGCAGCTTCGCAGTGACCTACTGGCTGCAGACGGTGGCGATTGCGATCGGCCTGTTTGGCATTGCCGCCAGTTTCTCCGCGCAGGTGCTGGCGCGGCGCAAGGAATTTGGCCTGCTCGCGCACCTGGGCTTGACGCGTGCCCAGGTGCTGACGGTGGTGGCGGTGGAGGGAGCGGTGTGGACGGCGGCTGGCGCGCTGCTGGGATTGCTGCTGGGTCTTGCCGTCAGCGTCGTGCTGGTGCATGTGGTCAACCCGCAAAGTTTTCACTGGACCATGGATCTCTTGCTGCCCTGGGGCCGCCTGGCCTTGCTGTGCGCTGCCGTGGTATTGGCCGGTACCGCCACGGCCTGGCTGGCGGCACGCAGCGCTGCTGGGCGCGAGATGGTGCTGGCGGTTAAGGAGGATTGGTGATGCGACCCCACTTCAAGCGGCGTGCCGTGCTGCTTGGTGGCGCAGGACTGGCGTTGCCGGCGTTCCATGCTGCATTCGCCGCATCCGCAGCATCTGCCGCCCCTGCTGCACCGGCTGCGCCGGCCGAGGGCGTGCGCCTCCGTCCACTGGTGTTTCCCGCTGATTTTGGCGCACACCCGGATACACGCACCGAATGGTGGTACATCACCGGTGTGCTCGATGATGCCGGAGCCCCTGCCGGTGGCGCCGCCTTCGGTTTTCAGGTGACGTTCTTTCGCTCGCGCACCGACGTGCCGGCCGAACATCCGAGCCGTTTTGCCGCCACGCAGCTGCAATTTGCCCATGTGGCGCTGACCGATGTGCGTGCCCGCACCATGCACCACGACCAGCGAATTGCCCGCGCCGGCTTCGGGCGCGCCAGTGCTGCCACCGGTGATACCCGCCTGGTGCTCGGCAACTGGCAGTTGCAACGCGAGGGCTCCGTCAAAGCACCACGTTATCGGGCACAGGTGGTGAGCGAGAGCGGCGGCTTTGCGCTCGATTTCTCCCTGGCGGCCACCCAGCCGGTGCTGTTGCAGGGCGAGGCCGGCTACTCGCGCAAGGGTCCGCAGCCCGGCCAGGCCAGCCACTACTACAGCGTGCCGCAGCTGGCGGTGAGCGGGCAATTGCGGCAGCAGGGCAAGCTGCGGCGTGTTCAGGGGCAGGCCTGGCTGGACCACGAATGGAGTAACGCGCTCCTCGATGCCCAAGCCGTAGGTTGGGACTGGATCGGCATGAACCTTGACGATGGCAGCGCCCTCACGGCGTTTCGCTTGCGGCGGGCCGATGGTACGGCAGTGTATGCAGGGGGCAGCTTCCGCCTGCGTGGCGGTTCAGTCATGACGTTTGCACCGGATGCAGTGCGCTTTCAGGCGGGGCGCACCTGGCGCAGCCCGGCATCGAACGCGGTGTACCCGGTTGCCTGGACGGTGGAGACACCGGCCGGCCGGTTTGAGGTGGTGTCGGTGCTCGACAATCAGGAGCTCGACAGCCGCAGCAGCACCGGCGCGATCTACTGGGAAGGCTTGAGCGAGCTTAAGAACGGCTCCGGCCAGCGTGTCGGGCGCGGCTATCTGGAGATGACCGGCTATGCCGCTGCGCTGCGGCTGTAGCACGCAAACTTGATAGACAGTTCGATCCGCAATGATGACAAAAGCAGGCCGCTGGCGAGGCGCTCATGTCTTTGGGGTGATCAAGCGTTGCCCAGTCCAAACCCATCCAGCGCGATCGCCGGTGGCTTGCCCTTGATCAGGTCTGCCACGATGCGCGCGCTGCCGAGTGCCAGGGTCCAGCCCAGGGCGCCGTGGCCGCAGTTGAGAAACAGGTTTGCATAGGGTGTGGCGCCAAGTATCGGTGTACCTTTTGGTGTCGCCGGGCGCAGGCCTGCCCAGGGTTGCATCAACTGGGAGCTTTGCGCGTAGTCGGTGGCGGCAGGGAATGCCAGCTTCGATTCCTTGACCAGTTGGCCGAGGCGCGCCGGGTCGATGTGTTGCGAATAACCGGCAATATCGGCCATGCCGGCCACCCGCAACTGCGGCGTGCCCTGATGGTCAAGCGGGGCGTAGACCACCTTGCGCTTGAAGTCGGTGATGCTGATGCGTGGCGCCCGGGGGCTGGCCGGTAGCGTGAGGCTGTAACCCTTGAGCGGGTAGATCGGCAAACGCAGGCCGAGCGGCCTCACCAGAAACGGGCTTTGCGCGCCGAGCGTGAGCACACAGGCCTCGGAGAGAATTTCTCCCTGGTCGGTTTGCAGCGCGACCAGGCGCCCACCCTCGGTGCGAATCGATTCGAGCGTGGTTCCGAAGTGAAACTTCACGCTCATGCTGCGCAGCTTCGCTTCCAGCGCCAGGCAGAAGCGGTAGCAGTCACCCACCTCTTCGCTGGGCGTGTGGATGCCGCCCACCAGACGTTTGTGCAATGCCGACTGTGCGTCCCCCAGCGCCGGCTCCAGCGCAATGCACTGGTCGCGGTCCAGGGCATCCTGCTCGCACCCCAACGAGCGCTGGTAGTCGAGCAGGCGGCGCGCGCTGTCAAAGCCGGCCTGGTCGGAAAACACCACCAGCTTGCCGTTCTTCGCGTAACCAAAGTCAGGCGCCTCGTGTGCCGCGAAGTTGTGCATCAGCGCGCGGCTGTAGAACGAGAGGCTGAGCAGCCGGCGCGTGGTCAGGTCGCTGGTTTCCCGATTGCAGGCGAGCACGAACTCCAGCAGCCAGCGCCATTGGTGCGGATCGATCGCGGGGTAAAAGCGCAGCGGCGAATCGCGCCGCAGCAGCCAGGGCGGTACCTTGGGTAGCACCCCGGGGCCGGCCAGTGGTGCGACGTAGGAGTAGGAAAGCTGCGCGCCGTTGGCAAAGCTGGTTTCGAGCGCCACGCCCGTGTTGCGCTCGATCAGTTCTACCTCGTGGCCGTCGCGCGCGAGATACCAGGCGGTGGTGAGGCCGGCTACGCCGGCGCCAAGAATCAAGATGCGCATGTTTCACAGTGTGAGGCTGGGTATCGAATGGGTCAAGCAGTGGTTGCGCCGTGGCCCTTGGGCTAAACTTGAACGCAGACGTCGCGGGCATAAGCAAACAAGCCCAAACTCTTTCAAGCGGCGCACACTCTTCAACACACCAAAGGAATCATCAGCATGGTCTATGAACTGCGCGTCTACCACTGCGTGCCCGGGCGCCTCGCCGCCCTCAATGCCCGTTTCGAGAACATCACCCTGAAGTTGTGGAAGAAGGCCGGCATCCGCCAGGTGGGTTTCTTCACCGACTACATTGGCGACAACTGCAACAACAAGCTCACCTACATTCTCGAATGGAAGAGCCTGGCCGAGCGTGAGGAAAAGTGGAACAAGTTCGCCACCGACCCGGTTTGGCTCAAAGCCCGCGCCGAAACCGAGAAAGACGGCCAGATCGTCGCCCGTGTGGAAGCCTCGATCCTCGCGCCGACCAAGTACTCCAAACTGAGATAAGCGCCAAGAATGGCTCCTGGAGCCATTCTTGGCTGCAAGCTGCCGCACGTGGCTTGCGCCTCAGGTGGGTTGCATTACCGTCATCCGCTTTCTGCAAGGAGGGTTTCGTCATGAAGCATACGGGTCGCTTTCTGATTGCCGCTTTGATGCTGCTATGCCTGCCACTGACGGCATTCGCGCAAACCTGGCCGGCCAAGCCGGTACGCCTGATCATTCCTTATCCACCGGGCGGGCAAACCGACATCGTGTCGCGCTGGCTGGCGGAGAAGCTCACGCCCGTACTCGGGCAAGCCGTGGTGGCGGAGAACCGCGCCGGTGCGCAGGGCAGCGTCGGCCTGCAGGCCGCCAAAAGCGCACCGCCGGATGGCTACACCTTCGTTTACACGAATGTGTCGAACATCTCGATTAACCCGCATATCCAGGCCAACCTGCCGTATGACGGCCTGCGTGACTTTGCGACGGTGACGCAACTGGGGCTGTCGGTGCTGGCGATGGTGGTGCCGTCTTCCCTCAACATCAAGACCCTGTCTGAGTTCATCGAATACACCAAGAAGAATCCGGGCAAGGTGAGTTTTGCGTCGTTCGGCAATGGGTCCAGCTCGCACGTGTACGGCGAAATGCTCAAGGGTGCCGCCGGCCTGGACATGGTGCACGTGGCTTACAAGGGCGCTGGCCCGGCGGTGCAGGACATCATCGCCGGCCACGCCCAGATGGGCATACACGACCTGGCTTCCGTAGCGGCCGGGCTGTCCTCAGGCCGCCTGGTCGCGCTGGCTGTCACCGGCCCGCAGCGTTGGCCGGCGCTGCCCAATTTGCGCACCTTTGCCGAGCAGGGCTACCCGCTCGACATCGCCGGCTGGAACGGCATTCAGGCACCCGCCGGCACGCCGCCGGCGATTGTGGCGCGCATGAGTGCCGAGATCAACAAGATCATTCAATCGACAGAAGGGCGCGAACAGATCCTCAAGTACGGACTGCTGGTCACTGGCACCACGCCGGAAGAATTTGCCAACATCATTGCGCGTGATACACCGCGCTGGGGCGAGGTGATCAAGCGGGCCGGCATCAAGGGCGATTGACGCGCCGTTGCCTGCCCGAACTGGCGATGGGCCGGAGAACGTATCCAGGAGCCATTCTTCAGTGATCGATGTAACGACGCAGGTGGGTTTCGAGGAGCTTCCAGCGCACCACCGGAATGTCTGCTACGTTGGCGACGGGAACGCGGCGCACCATGGTTGATTGAGTGAAGCGCACCTGGGCACTGTCCGCTTCGCGCGCGCGCAGGAAGGCGGTGCCGATGTGATCACCAACCCTCAGGGGCTCGGTGAATCCGGAAGACGTGCGCAGCACGCCCGCCCCTGATTCAAGAACCAGCACTTCGTCGTTCGGCACGCCGATGACCGTATCGGTGGCGAACCGGGCCGTACTCGATGCGCGCACCAGGCTGCCCAACTTGACGCACGAGATGCCCTCCGAGAACAGCCAGCAGGTGCGCAAGAAGTCGATTTCGCTGCGTGCTTCCAGCCATTCCGCAGCAGGCAGGAGCCGGCCGACGAAATCCAGATACAGGTCGTAAGGAATGCACATCGCCTGCACAAAGCACAGGGCGCGGCAGGTTTCCGGTGCGGCGGATTTGCGCAGCGCCGCGGCCTCGCCGAGGATCGAGCCGGTCGATAGCATGCTCACGCCGCGGCCGTCCTGGCGCAGCAGTTCCACCGACCCTGTCACCACCAGGTAAACAAACTCGGTGGTGTGGCCTTCCTTGTACAAGAATTCTTCCGGGTTGAATACCCTGATCGGGGAGTTGATCAGGTGCCGCACACGGAACAACGGCGCCGCCGGGAAGTAGTTCGCTACCATGTGGAATGCGCGCCGGCGCAAGGAATCCGATTCGCCTTCGATCAGCACGTCCATCGTGCCAAAAGGCGCGCCGGAGCCGATTGCGCGCTCGGCTTCCGTCAGGCGCCGCGCAATGTGGGCGAGCATCACCTTGCCTGACTGGTCGTGCTGAAAATCCTGCGCGACGCCATGGATCAACCCGCCGCCAATGTCGATTTTCTTGATGTCGGCCGGCTCTGCATACGCTGCCACGGTGCGCTCGAAGAATGCCTGGCTGATGCCCGGGGCGGTGCTGTCGCTGGTGACCATCTTGCGCATCACATCCTGCGCGGCCACGTCCGCCAGATGCGCATAGGTGCGATAGCCGCCCTCCCACAGCACGCGAAACTGCAGGATGGTGGTCTCCACCGGGTGGGGCGACAAGGTTGGCCGCACTTCCAGCCCTTCGATGTCGTTCCAGGTGTCGATCGTCAGGTCATGCACGTCAAACAGCTTGTGAAACTCGTCTTCAGGCACACGCATCACTGCAGCCAGTTTCTTGAAAGCGGAGGCGCGCACCATCGGCACGGCGTAGTACTTCAGGCGTTTGTCACCGCGGATCAGGGCCGTGAGACCCGACTGGTGGTCATCATGGCAGTGCGTGTGGAAAATGCCGTCGATTTCGTTGACGCTGATGCCCAGCGCCGTCAGGGCATGGTCGATGTTGGGTCCGGCGTCAACCAGATAAACGAGGCCTTGAAAAAGGACGATGCTGCCCATGGTGGGGCGATTCATGTCCCAGCCGTCGCCGTCGCCGGTGTGAATTACCGCGAAGTAGCTGCGCGTGGGGACGTGCTTGTCGAGCGAGTAGGGGCATTCGTAGATGTCGCTCGGGGCAAGGTTGAGATCGACTTCAATCGTCTCGCCGACGTAAGCGAATTCGAACACGTTGGTGCGCAAACGCCGCACGGTGGCGCCCCCGCCAATGTCGGCCACCGCGTTGCCGATGATCACCGGCTGCACCAGCTCATCCATTGGCAGGATGCGGCCGAACGCGAACGCCAGCTTCATGCGCATCACGTCGTCCGCAATGGCGGGCTCGACCCCGGCTTCGATCAGCTCCTCGCGCGAGGCCAGGCCATAGTTGCCGCGGTACAGATACTCCATCTGCGCCTGCACCTGATTCTCCGAGCCCAAGATGCGCGGCCGCTGGCCCGTGTTCCCCGGATGGCCTGGAATGATCTGCCCCTGCAGATACAGCATCTGCAGCACCGGAAACTCGGCGCGATTGCAAGCGCGGCCGTTCTGGATCGAGAGGTCAGACAGCAAGATCGAATTCGGGCCGATTTGGCAGGGCTGCCCGTTGATTTCGGTGGTGACGATCAGACGCAGCTTGAGCAGGTGCTTGACCGAATCGACCGGGCAGCCGCACAGGATGCGCAGGTCCGCCGCGGGAATCTCCAGCCAGTAAATCCCCGGGCTGACCGGAATCTTTCTGAAAGGCGAAAGCGCCATGCAACGCCACTACTCTACAGTGGGAATTCCCGCAGTATGCCAGCAGTAAGAAAGTGCGTCAGATATGGGTTGTCGGCAAGGTGTTGAGACCCGGCGAGTACCGCAGCCTAATCGGCGAGCACCGCCGCTTACTCGCCGCGCACCCGGTAGAAGTTGTTGATGCCGGCCTCTTCACGCAACTCGGGTACATCACGCCCTTGTGCTGCGGTGTTGTAAGGAATACCGATGGCGTCGGCAATGCGCACGAAACCGTGGAATGCTGCCGCCACGGCAGCCGCATCGACGAGGCCGGCATCTCCGAGCGCCGCATGCAGCGGTACCCGCGCCGCTGCAATGCGGGCCGCATCGCGCGACACGACCGCTTGCGCAAATTCGACCAACAGGGCTGCATGGGGAATGTCGACCGCGCCGTCGAAGCCCTGCGTGACACCGCTGATAGCTACTTCCTTGCCGCTTATATGCATGCTCTCACGGAGCATGTAGGAGTGTGCGGTGGTTCAGTAAGCACACTGATGGAGCGCGGAGACCCGCGCTGCCACGATTTCGATTTGCGGTCGTTCGATGGCGCGGATCGAGCTGCCGAACTGATAGACGAACTGGCCGGGCAGGTAGTGCAGGTTGGCCAGGGCCCAGTAATCACGCAGCGATTGCGGCACCATCGAGAGGCCGCGGTAAATGTAGCCGGCTTTCGGGCTTGGGTACATTGGGCCGTCGGCTTCGGTGGCGTCTTCCGGCTCCACCAGCGGCAGCCAGGCCGCCTGCTTCCTGGCTCCCCGGGGAAGGTGGCGCGTCGGCTCGCCGTCAGCCGGGGTGGGCAACGAGCGTACCGGTACCCCGAGTGCGCGCGAGAAGCTGTCCATGATCATCACCATGGCAATGATGCCAACCGTCTCAACGTACTCGCCCTCCGGCAATCCCTGCGCGAGGATGGTTTGCGACCATGGCTCGGACAGACGCCCCGGGTCACTGACCACGCGGTGGATCAGTTCCACCTGCGCGGTGCCGAGCGTACCTAGGCTGCTGTGAACGCCTTTGACGGCATTGGGCGAGAGCGCGGCTTTGATGGCGGCGCAATGCGGGCAATCGAGTGCGTGGCGAATTTCCGCTGCTACCGCCACGCGCTGCGCGCCAGTGAGCCAGGTCCCGGGGGCCGCAATCGCCGCCCAGGCGGTGTCATGTGCCAGCGCGAGATCATCACGAACCGGCAGCGTGCTGTTTTGGAATTTCATCTTCTCTCCTTTGGCTGAAAGCCGAATGGAATGCGGGATGCCGTGCTCGGGCCAGACTTCAAAAGTAGGATACACCCTGAGTGTTGACGTAGAGCGAATAGAGGGAAGTGCTGGCCGCCATGAACAGGCGGTTGCGGTGCACCCCGCCAAACGTCAGGTTGGCGCAGCGTTCGGGCAGGTCGATGC
>SXGU01134639.1_pt1 | contig 10556 bp, 12 predicted proteins | sample 3174531 | NCBI WGS metagenome assembly SXGU01 (sample SAMN11356863, study PRJNA531348) | freshwater metagenome | isolation source: freshwater sample F1-140 | place: China: Fuxian Lake, Yuxi | collected 2017-12-25 | reverse complement strand
GGCATCATGACCCTGTCCGGTGCCTGGGACAAACTGCGTACTGATCCGATCATGCGTTTCATGATCGTGGCACTGTCGTTCTACGGCATGTCCACCTTTGAAGGTCCCTTGATGTCGTTGAAGGATGTCAATGCCCTGTCGCACTACACTGACTGGACCGTAGGCCATGTGCACTCAGGTGCCTTGGGCTGGGTGGCCATGATCTCCTTCGGCTCGATTTATCACATGCTGCCGCGCTTATGGAACACCCAGATGTACAGCGTCAAGCTGATTAACATCCACTTCTGGCTGGCGACGATTGGTGTGCTGCTCTACATCGTGGCGATGTGGATCTCGGGCATCATGCAGGGTCTGATGTGGCGTGCCTTTGATGACTTTGGCAACCTGCAGTACTCGTTTGTCGAGTCGGTGGCTGCGATGCATCCGTTCTATGCCATGCGCGCCATCGGCGGCCTGTTCTTCCTGAGCGGCATGTGCGTGATGGCCTACAACTGTTACAAAACCATCCGTCAGGGCCAAGCTGAGGCGAATAACGCCGCCGTTGTGGTTCAGGCTGCTTGACGGGAGAGGGTGTTATGTTCAAAAAATTTACCCACGAAACGATTGAATCCAACGCTGGCTGGCTGATTGTTTTGACTATGTTCGCCATCAGCGTCGGTGGACTGGTTGAGATTGCGCCCCTGTTCTTGCACGATGACACCCTTGAAAAAGTGGATGGCGTACGGCCCTACAGCCCGCTGGAGCAGCGTGGTCGCGACATCTACATCCGTGAAGGGTGCTACACCTGTCATTCACAGATGATCCGCCCCTTCCGTGACGAACAATTGCGTTATGGCCATTATTCGCTGGCGGCAGAATCCAAATATGATCATCCCTTCCAGTGGGGATCCAAGCGGACGGGTCCGGATCTGGCGCGCGTAGGGGGCAAATATTCGAACGAGTGGCATACCCAGCACTTGTTGCAGCCGAAATCCGTCGTGTCCGAATCCGTGATGCCCAACTATCCATGGTTGATGGGTCCGCTGGATGCCTCCGATGTGGCCGATCGCATGCGTGCTTTGCGCACCACGGGCGTGCCTTATTCGCTGACTCAGACCGAATTTGATCAAAATGTGAAGCAGTTTGGTGAAGAGCACGCGCGTATGTTCCATATTCCCGATGCCCAGGTCAATTTGGTGGCCCAAGCCCAGGCCGGAAACTATGACGGCGACAACCGCAGTGTTTCCGAAATGGATGCCCTCGTAGCTTATCTACAAGTGTTGGGAACAATGGTGGACTTCAGCAAGGTCAAGCCGGAAGACTTGGTCAAGTTCCGCTAATCTCCCGGTTTAATCCCCGATGTTGGAATGGTTCGCAAATCCCGCCAACAGCAAGCCCCTCGGCCTGCTGATCTTCTTCGTCACCTTCTGTCTGATCGTGCTTTGGGTGTACGGGAGCCGCAAGCGGAGTGACCGGTTGGAAGAGCACAAGAACATTCCTTTTCTAGATGACGATAACAAGGAAACTCCGCATGGCTGAGAATACTGTCCAGACCACGGGCCATACATGGGATGAGACCCTGCAGGAATACAACAACCCCCTGCCTAATTGGTGGATTTACGGCCTCTATGTCACGATCCTGTTTGCGATTGTGTACTGGATCATTTATCCGTCCTGGCCTGTCGGCAAGAGTCATTTGCGTGGTATCAGCACCGTGACTTACCTGAACGCCGAGGGTCAGTCCGAGACCCATGGCTGGAATACCCGCGCCAAACTGCTCAAGGAGATGCAGGACGCCAATGCGCTGCAAAAACCCTATTTCGACAAGATTGCGGCGATGCCGGCTGCGCAAGTCGTTAAGGACCCGGAGTTGAACAGCTTTGTCCTGTCGGCCGGCAAAGCGCTATTCTCCGAGAACTGTGCCGCCTGCCACCAGGCCGGCGGTCAGGGAAAGATAGGTTTTTATCCCAATCTGGCCGATGATGATTGGAAGTATGGTGGCAGTGTTGGCGAAATCGAGGCCACCTTGGTAGGCGGGCGTCGTGGCTATATGCCGGCCTTTGGCGAGGTCCTTGAAAAATCACAGATTGAGGCTATCGCTCACTATGTGCTTGGACTGTCGGGCCACGCCGTGGATAAGGCCAAGGCGACCGAGGGGAACACGCTATTCCATAGCAACACGGGTGCCTGTTATTACTGCCACGGTGAAGATGCCAAGGGTCGCAAGGCGTTTGGGGCACCCAATCTGACGGACAAGATCTGGCAGTGGGCCAATGTGCCGGTTGCTACCGATTTGAACGGAAAGGTTACCGCCGTGCAGAAGGTGGTTATGGGTGGCCTCAACAAGGGTGTCATGCCCGCGTGGGGTGGTGAAAATGCACGCCTCAACCCCGGGCAGATCAAGCTGTTGAGTATTTATGTACATGAATTGGGCGGTGGCAAGTAGACCGGGCACCTGATTCGATCCGCGAGGCCCCGCTTTGTCGGGGCCTCGCTGCATGGATACCGTGAAGCGAATAACTATGAGCGAACAGCCGATTCAGTATTACGCCAAGCGGACCGCTGTCGTGCCACGCTTCGTGGATGGGCCCTTTCGTCGTTTTAAATCGGCGGTGCTCTGGGTGGCCTTTGCCATTTATTTTCTGCTGCCGTGGCTGCCATGGTCGCGTATGGATGGTATCGCCCAAGCGGTGGTCTTTGATATTCCCGGGCGGCGTTACATGCTGTTCGATCTGGTGGTGTACCCACAGGATATCTTCTGGTTAGCGCTCCTCCTCTTCATTGCCGCCGTTCTGCTTTTTTTCGTTACGGCCTTGGTGGGCCGGGCCTTTTGTGGCTACTTTTGCTTTCAAACCCTGTGGACCGATGCCTTTATCTGGATTGAATATTGGCTGCAGGGCGAGCGCCCCCACCGGTTGAAGTTGGCCCGTGCCCCCTGGTCCGACCGTGAGAAACTGCTCAAGGTTGGCGTGACCCAGCTGCTCTGGTGGCTGATCGCGTTCTGGACGGCGCTGACTTTTGTCCTCTATTTTGGCTATGCCCCGGTGTTGCTAAGGCAATTCTTTATGGGCGAGGCGGTGGCCGCGGCCTACATTACAGTGCTGGCGCTGACGCTGACGACCTATCTTTCAGCGGCAGCCCTACGCGAACATGTTTGTCTGTATATCTGCCCCTACGGGCGTTTTCAGAGCGCAATGTATGACCCAGAAACGCTTACCGTCCATTACGATCGGGCGCGTGGTGAGGGTACGACCGGTCGGGCGGTGGCGCGCCATGGTCTGCGCACGGTAGAAGAACGCACCGCCTCGGGGCATGGCGATTGCATCGACTGCAAGCTCTGTGTCCAGGTTTGTCCGACTGGCATAGATATTCGCGAGGGAATGCAGTTGGGTTGCATTGCGTGCGGCCTGTGTGTGGATGCTTGTAATGGCATTATGGCCCGTATGCATTTCGCGCCGGGATTGATCCGTTACGATTCCGAGGCTAACCTGCTCCACCGCGCGCCGAGCCCCCCTCGCCTCGACTGGCGACGTCTGAAAGTTATTGGGTATGGTGTTTCCCTGATCTTGATGATGGGCTATCTGGTTTACAGCATCAACCATCGTCAGTCTTTTGAACACAGCACCCAACAGGTGCGCCAGCCGTTGTTTGTCGTCCTCTCGGATGGGCAGATCCGCAACCGTTACCAGGTTCGCCTGACTAACCTGTCTGGGCGTGATCAACACTACCGCATCAGTGTCCGTGGTTTGCCAATAATCAGCCTCGATCTGGGCCACTTCAACGAGGTTCACGTGCGCAATGGCAAAAGCGTCATTGTTCAGGCCAGCATCACGCTGACACCGGAGCAGGCCGCTGGCGGGCCAGCGTTTGAGTTTGTGATCCATAGTGCGAACGGTGAAGAGGTGAGTGACCCGGCCCGTTTTTTCACTCAGCATTAAGGAGTCCCGTGTCGTGAGTTTGTTGTTGACCCTGTTTGGTGGCATGGCCCTCACCGTCCCGTTGTATGCGCTGGCGCGCCGTGTGCACTTGTCTAATTTTTGGGCCGCCGTGCTGGCGGCCGCCGTGCCAAGCTTGCTGTATTTTGGTTGGGTGGCCGTTACCCTGCCGAGTGTGGATCGCATTACCATCCACCTTGTGGCCTATCCTACGGTGGCGGTGCTGCTTTATCAGCTCTATCGTAGCGAAGGCAAGACACATTGGATCCCCGTTGCGCTGGTCATCTTCTTTGTGTTGCTGAGTGTGCTTATGGGGGGCTTTGTCTATATCGCCAGCGAAGGGATTCCGCCCGCTCTGGCGGCTCGTCTATTGCCCAATGCCCTAGAACGGCCGGTCCATACCGGTTTTTCGGGTGTAGTGGCGCACCAGGACGAGGCGGCGAAATCGATCGCGCATCGACGCAACATGGAAAGCCAGTTGCAACAGCGGGGCTGGCGGGTGGATCTTTCTGGATTGGAGCTATTGCAGCAGGGGCAACCCAGCCGTTTGACCCTGCAAGTGATGGGCGTGGCGGATACGGGTGTTGATGGGATTGGCGCCACGCTGGAGTTGTCGCGCCCGGGCCAGACCGCCCTGAACACGGCTACCCTGACCCCGGTGGGATCCGGAGCTTACCGTGGGGAGGTTGCGGCCCTAGAGTCTGGTATCTGGATCGTTACGCTCAATTTGTCGCTGCCGGGTACCCGTACCATCCGCCTTGAACAGGCCCTTGAGGTTAGCCGTTAGCTTTTGGGATGTGTCGCGTGGCGATGGGTACGCCAGGCCTCGATAAGGCCGGGTGAGATAGACAGGGCGATGATGCCAAGCAGCGCCAAGGTGAGATTTTGTTTCACCCAAGGCAATCCACCCAAGAAGAAGCCGGCCGGGACCAGCAGGCCTACCCAGAGCAGTGCGCCCAGTATTGAGTAGCCCAGAAAGCGTGTATAGGTCATCCGGCCAACGCCGCAGACGAAGGGAACGAAGGTGCGCACGATGGGTACAAAGCGGGCAATGATGATGGCCTTGGGGCCATGCCGTTCCATGAATGCGTGGGTACGCTCAAGATTCTCGCGTTTAAGCCAGCGGCTGTCTTCGCGTTGGAAGACGCGCGGGCCGATGAAGCGGCCGACCCAGTAATTGACATTGTCACCGCACAGCGCGGCTACGATCAGGGTAGCCATGACGGTCGGGGTGTCCATTCCGCCCGCCGCGGCCACGGCACCGGCCACGAAGAGCAGCGAATCACCGGGCAGGAAGGGTGTGACCACAAAGCCGGTCTCCATGAACACGATGGCGAACAGCAAGGCATAGACCCAAACGCCATGCTCGGCGACGAAGGCCGCCAAATGGGTGTCCAGATGCAGGAAAAGGTCGAGGAAGATGAAGGTATCCACCAGCTGTCCTAACGGCTAGACAGTAGCGTCGGCTTCTTGCTTTGTGGGCTTGATGAAGTCTTCACGCGATACGCCCAGCCACAGGACGATGGGGCTGGCGACCAGCACGGACGAATAGATGCCGAACAGAATGCCGATGGTCAGCGCAACGGCAAAGTAGTGCAGGGCCTCGCCCCCAAAGAGCAGCATGGACAGCACCATGGTCTGGGTCATGGCGTGGGTGATCACGGTTCGCGACATGGTTGTGGTGATGGCGTTGTCGATGATCTCCGGGATGGGCCGGTTGCGCATCTTGCGCAGGTTTTCGCGAATACGGTCGAAGACCACGACCGATTCGTTGACCGAGTAGCCCAGGATGGCCAGGATGCCGGCCAGTACGGTGAGTGAGAACTCCCACTGGAAGATGGCGAAGCAGCCCAGGATAATGATCACATCGTGTAGGTTGGCAATGATGGCGGCCAGAGCGAATTTCCACTGAAAGCGGATGGCAAGGTAACCCATGATGCCGGCACAGACGACCAGGAGGGCCAGCGCCCCGCTTTCATACAACTCCTTGCCTACCTGAGGGCCAATGAAGTCGACACGCTGCAGTGCGATGTTGGCGTGGTCCACGCGCAGGGTCGTTATGATCTGTTCGCTGATTTGGGCACCGGTCATGCCGGACTTTAGTGGCAGACGGATCAGGACATCGCGGCTGGAACCGAAATTCTGTACGGTCACCTCGGTCAGGCCGCTGCGTTCGAGGGCGTGGCGAATCTGATCAATGGGAGCGGCCTGGGGATAGGAAATTTCCAACACCGTGCCGCCGGTGAAATCGACTCCGAAATTAAGCCCCTTCGCGGCCAGCGCCCAGACTGCAATAACGAAGGTCAGCAACGAGATGGTGGTGGTCACGCGCCCATAGCGCATGAAGGGGATATCTTTTTTGAGTTTGAAGAATTCAATCATGGCCTGTGTTCTCGCTGTGTTCTGGCGGTATCCGGGAGGAGTCCTTAGATGGGCTGTTAAATGGCCAATTTGCCCAGTCGCGCCTGGCGACCGTAGGTGAAGTTGACCAGGGCACGCGACACCGTCACGGCACTGAAGATGGAAGTCAGGATGCCCAGGCAGAGCACCACCGCAAAACCGCGTACCGGTCCAGATCCAAGCCAGAACAGGGCGATACCTGCGATGAAGGTCGTGATGTTGGAATCGAGAATGGTGCCGAAGGCGCGGTCGTAACCCGCCGTGATGGAGGCTTGCGGGGTATTACCGTTGCGGAGTTCTTCGCGGATGCGTTCGTTGATCAGCACATTGGCGTCAATGGCCATGCCCAGGGTCAATGCGATGGCCGCCATGCCTGGCAGGGTCAAGGTGGCTTGCAGCATGGACAGAATGGCGATCAGGAACAGACCGTTGGCGGCCAGAGACAGAGAGGAGAAGAGACCGAAGATGCGGTAATAGACGACCATGAAGAAAACCACGGCGACGAAGCCCCAGATGTTGGAGTGGAACCCCTTCTCAATATTCTCAGCCCCCATGCTGGGGCCTACGGTGCGTTCCTCGATAATCTCCATTGGTGCGGCGAGAGCGCCCGAACGCAGCAGTAGGGAAACATCGCGGGATTCTTCGGCCGAATCCATGCCAGTGATCTGCACACGGCCGCCGCCGATCTCTTCTTGGATCACCGGGGCGGTGACAACCTCGGTGCGGCCTTTTTCGATGAGCAAGATGGCCATGCGCTTGCCGACATTTTCGCGCGTGACATTCTTAAAAATACGGGCGCCGCGACTGTCGAGCGTGATGTGGACGGCCGAGCGGTTGTTCTGGTCAAAGCCAGGTTGTGCGTTGGTGATGTATTCGCCGGTCAGAACCACTTCTTTCTTGACCAGGACCGGACGCCCGTTGCGTTCCGGATAGACCTCATCGCCAAAGGGTACCTGGCCGCTGGCCGCGGCAGCGAGTGCGGCCGGATCGTCCATGCGTTCGTCATCGACCATGCGGATTTCGAGGCTGGCGGTGCGCCCCAGAATTTCTTTCGCCTTGGCGGTGTCCTGTACGCCGGGCAGTTGCACGACGATGCGGTCGGCGCCTTGTTGCTGGATCACCGGTTCGGCTACGCCCAGTTCGTTAACGCGGTTGCGTAGCGTGGTCAGGTTTTGTTGCAGGGCATCTTCGCCGACCTTGCGTCGGGCGACCTCTTTCAGACGTGCGGTCAGGATTTGGTCAGCCCCATCGTTGCTGTCATCAAGTTGCAGGTCGGGGTATTGGCTTTCGATCAGGCTGCGGGCCTCGTTACGCGTCTCGGCGCTGGAAAAGCGGAGGCGCACGGTCTCGCTTTCGCGAGCGATGGCACTGTAGCGGACCTTCTTCTCCCGCAGCAGGCTACGCAGGTCGCCGGAGGTGCGCTCAGCCGCCTTGGCCAATGCACCGGGCATGTCCACTTGCAGCAGGAAATGCACCCCGCCGCGCAGGTCAAGGCCGAGATACATCGGTAGGGCTCCGATGGAGGTCAGGAAGGACGGTGAGGCCGAGATCAGGTTGAGGGCAACGGTGTAGGTTGGCCCCATGGCCTGTTGCAGGACATCTTTGGTGCGGATTTGCTCATCCGTGTTGGCCAGTCGTACCCGGACGCCGTGGGCATCTAGGGTGATGCCTTTATGGGTAATGTTCGCCGCTTGAAGGGTTGCCTCCACCCGCTGCATCAGGGCCGGTGTCGGTTTTTCACTGGAACGGTTGGGGGCGACCTGAACCGCCGGGGCCTCGCCAAAGAAGTTGGGCAAGGTGTAGGTCAGGCCAATCAGAAGGATCAGACCGACCAGCATATTTTTCCACAGCGGAAAGCGGTTCATGGGTTCAGGGGTCGAAGTTTAGGGGTTAGATCAGGCTGAACCGGGGCGCAGCCCTTATCTTTACAGGTCTTTCAGGGTCCCCTTGGGCAGGACGGACTGGATAGCGCCCCGCTGGAAGATACAGGTCACACCATCGGCAATCTCCAAGGTGGCGTAGGCATCGCTGATCTTGGTGATACGGCCGATCTGACCGCTGGCCGTGATGACTTCGTCGCCTTTTTGCAGGCCATCCTGCATCTTTTTGGACTCTTTCGTACGCTTCATCTGCGGCCGGATGATGAGGAACCAGAACAGCACAAAAATCACGATCAAGGGCACAAAGGACATGAACGGGTCTTGCTGGGGGGGGGTATCGGCGGCGTGGGCAAAAGAAATGAGCATGTTTGAACTCCAGTAAAAGATCGCGCGGATTCTATCACGCGGCCATGAAAGGCAAGGTGGCAATATGGTCTTGTAATTGCCCGGCGGCGATGGCCTCGCGCAGGCCGCGCATCAAGTCCTGATAGAAGTGCAGGTTATGGATGGACTTAAGGCGTGCCCCGAGGGGTTCGCCGATGCGGTGCAGGTGATGCAGATAGGCGCGGGAGAAATGGCTGCAGGTGTAGCAATCACAGGTTTCGGACAAGGGCGCGGGGTTGTGGCGGTGCGTGGCATTTTTGATATGCAGCACACCTACTTGAGGGTAGAGCACGCCGTGGCGTGCAGAGCGGGTCGGCAGCTCTCAGTCGAACATATCTATGCCCTGTTGCACGGCCTGGACAATATCGACCGGGGTGCCCACGCCCATCAGATAGCGCGGTTTGTCGGAGGGTAACAGCGGCGCGGTGTGGGCAAGAATGCGTGCCATGTCTGCTTTGGGTTCGCCTACCGAGAGGCCGCCGATGGCATAGCCATCAAAGCTGATATTGGTTAGTTCGGAGAGTGAGCGCTCACGCAGATCTTCGTACATGCCCCCCTGGACGATGCCGAATAGGGCGTTTTGATTGTCGGTATGGGCCGTTTTTGAGCGTTCCGCCCAGCGCAGGGAGAGTTCCATCGATACTTGCGCGGTTGCGTGATCCGCTGGATAGGGTGTGCATTCGTCGAAGATCATGACGATGTCGGAGTTGAGTACGCGCTGGATTTGCATGCTGACCTCGGGGGTCAGCAGGAGTTTTTCGCCGTTGATCGGCGAAGCAAATTTGACGCCTTCTTCGGATAGCTTGCGCATTGCGGCCAGACTGAAGACCTGAAAGACACCCGAGTCGGTGAGGATGTGACCGTCCCAGCCGATGAAGTCGTGTAGGCCGTTGAAATCGCGTATCACGTCCAGGCCAGGGCGCAACCAAAGGTGGACGGTGTTGCCGAGGATGATTTGTGCCTTGAGCGCTTTCAGCTCGTCTGGCGCGATGCCTTTGACTGCACCGTAGGTTCCCACAGGCATGAATACTGGAGTTTCGATGACGCCGTGTGGGGTGGTCAGGCGGCCACGGCGTGCGGCACCATCGGTGGCAAGGAGGTTAAAGTTCATGAGCGGGAGCGGGGTTTTCGGTGGATTGAGGATGTGGGTGCTTTACCGGGGCGCGCGCTGAACGGTGCTTTACCGGGGATTCGCCGTTCGCCCATACCAGTGGGCTGCCAGTCCGGAATTAGGTGCTTCTTGCCGTTCCCGATCAGGTCAGCGCGGCCCATCGTCTTTAGCGCCTCGCGCAGCATGGGCCAGTTTTCGGGGTCGTGGTAACGCAGGAAGGCCTTGTGCAGCTTGCGCACACGACCCTGTTTGATCACCGGAACGGCTTGTGCCCGCCCCCCGAGAACCTTTTTAAGTGGGTTGATCTCGGTGTGATACATGGTTGTCGCCAGCGCTAGCGGTGTGGGTAAGAAGGTCTGCACTTGGTCGAGACGGAAACTATTCTTTTTTAGCCACAGTGCTAGGTTCAACATATCCAGATCGGTGGTGCCTGGATGTGCGGCGATAAAGTAAGGGATCAGGTATTGCTCCTTGTTCGCCTCTTTCGAGAACTGATCGAACAACTGTTTGAAGCGATCGTATGCGGTCATGCGCGGCTTCATCATGTGATTAAGCGGGCCTTCCTCGGTGTGCTCCGGGGCGATCTTGAGGTAGCAGCCGACATGGTGTTGCGCCAGTTCTTTCACATATTAGGGTGAGCGCACGGCGATGTCGTAGCGCACGCCGGAGCAGATCAGCACCTTTTTGATGCCCGATAAAGTGCGTGCTTCGCGGTAGAGTTCAATGAGCGAACTATGGTCGGTATTCATGTTTGGGCAGATGTCCGGGAATACGCAGGACAGCCGCCGACAGGCGGATTCGATCTTGGGGTCTTTGCAGGCCATGCGGTAGACCCAAGGCGACACCGCCCGGGCCGAGCCGCTCTAT
>SXGU01157745.1_pt1 | contig 10558 bp, 13 predicted proteins | sample 3174531 | NCBI WGS metagenome assembly SXGU01 (sample SAMN11356863, study PRJNA531348) | freshwater metagenome | isolation source: freshwater sample F1-140 | place: China: Fuxian Lake, Yuxi | collected 2017-12-25 | reverse complement strand
GGCCCAGGTGCCACCAGAGCCTCTCTAACTTGAAGCGCTAGCGTTTTTGATGACTTGATTTCGGATGTTGAAAAACCGTAAAGTTTTGCAATTTCTCCCAACGCGGGTGATCCAAAAATAATTTCGCTGTCGGTGCCTACATAGCGACCACCAAAGAAATCTTTCTGGAGTTTCCGCACAAGGCCACGACCCTTGCTTTTCAACACAAAAATCTTTATTGGCAGTTTATTGTCAATAATGGTTTGCAGTTCTTGAATGCTTCCTTGTAAACCGCCATCTTCACAAATGCAGATCGTAGTTTTTCTAGAGTTACCGACACATGCCCCGATTGAACCTGTGACGGCAAAACCGGGTAGCTCTAAACCCGTGGAACTGATGAGTCGTTGTCCGGCTTTGAACCGGAACGTCTGCATCGCGTAGCTCATCGGTAATCCGCCATCGGCGACGATCACGTCGTTTTCTTTTAGTTCACTAGCGAGTACGTCTAAAAACAAATATGGATTGATCAAATTACTATGCTGATAGCCCTCAGCAAGTGGTTGAAAAGTTTCAGACCACTCATGACATCTTTTGATCCATTTTGAGAAATCAGCTGTTTTGTTAGGGATACTCTTAATTAGCTCATCAATAAATATTTCTGCACTTTCATGTATCGCGACATCATGCTTTACCGTTTCTTTTTCAAGCTCATGCGAATCAACATCAACAAGTACTTTTTTCGCGCCACGAGCAAACGCACTCACGTTACGACCGATCAAAGGAATAGAAAGTCGCGACCCCAGACTAATGAGAAGATCTGAGTTTTGAATAATAAAATTTGCGCGACGCTGACCATACATTCCAGGTCTTCCAAAAAATAACGGGTGCGTTTCAGGAATCAAATCGGCACCACGACGGCTAGTTAGTACTGGAATTCCAAGCCTATCGATGAGCTCCACGAATTTGCTTTCTGCGCGAGATAGGCGTATTCCACTTCCTGCTAGTAGAACTGGACGCTCAGACGACGACAGTAGCTTTAACACCTCAGCTACCTTAGTTGTAATGGATGGTTTGTTCGATGCGGTATCCTCGGGATAAAATGGAGTTAACTCGGTTTCATCGATAGCCATTCCCAAGATATCTATCGGCACATCAACCCAAACAGGTCCTGGACGTCCTGATTTGGCAAGGTAGGCGGCCTTTTCGAGATGATAGCGAACTTCAGTCGGATTCGTAATTTTCACAGCGTACTTCGTGACTGGTTTAACTATATCGGTAATATTCAGACATTTGTTACCCAATTGCCGTACTCGGCCGTCAGACTCCTGATCGGTTCTAGCTTGGCCTGAAATCACATAAATTGGTGTGGAATCAATCCATGCACTCGCCACACTGGCAACGGTGTTGGCACCTGAAGCACCAGAGGAAATCACAAGAAATCCTAGTTCTGAAGTCAGCTTGCTATACGCTTCTGCTGCCATTGCAGCTCCATGCTCGAGCGGATTTGCGATGTAATCCAATGAATCATCACGACCAATAGAATCTATGAGATGTAAGTTTGCGTCCCCAGGAACTAGAAAAACTTCTTTTGCGCCCTGAGATTTCATAAAGCGCACAATATAATCTGAAACCTTGATCATCTTGTCGGCTCTTTTTGTAATCAGTATTTCAGTAGGTGATGAAACTTCCAGACCTTTGGAGGACTTAAGGGTACCTACGGTAATCGTATCGCCGACCTCAGTGATCACGCGTCCTGCATAGTCTGATATTTTTCCTTCAAGGAGTGAGAGAATATCGTGATCTTCAAGCTTGAGAAGCTCACCGAGCTGCTTAGAGTCGGTCACTCGTTTGAATGTGAGCGTACATTGGCCAAACCATTTTTTACGATTGTAGTGAATCTCAGGTCCATTGAAAGTAATGTAATTATAATTTTGAGTATTAACGGAATGACTTCCGGAATCTTCGTACCCCTGACCTTTGCGGCCGTATCGGTCACGCAGACGCACAAGATCGCGCTTGTTCACAGGCGTTTCAATTTCCATTACAAAAGCGCCTTCTTCTGAAACCGCTTTGGTCTGATGGAAAACACCTTTTGCAATCAACAAACCTTCTCCAGCTGAACGACCGTTTGTAGCGTCGATAGTTGAACATTGAACTTTGCCTTCGAGTACAACGAGCGATGTTTTTTTGTTGGGATGGCAGTGCATCGAAGTTTCTGCGCCATGCTTTAAGTAAAGAACCCAGACCGCCACCGAATCGTTTTGAAAAATGAGATATTCGTAGCCCCAGGGCTTTTTGACTACTATTTGTGAGTAATCACAGAAGTCATCCTGGATGGATTTTGCTTCGACCTTCAGCTCGGCGAGTTTTTGCGCGTCTGCCGAGGAGGGAAGTACTTGCTTTATCATCTGGGTACCGAATATATTCCGTTATTTTGTAATTGCATTGGCTATTTTAGCCTCAAAGGACGCAGTAATCGTGCCAAATAAAACACCAATCGTAAGTCTTGCGACACAGCGCTTCAAAGCCGCTCAAGCGATCAAAACGACTGATCTGCCGCCACACAGCCGTCTTTGGGGTGAAGTCGCCAAAATGCACTATGATGGCATCTTGTCTTGTGAGACTGAGGCGTAAGCCATCACCTTTGCAAAAAAAAACGTTAATTACTACCATCACCGCATCAAAAAGCATCGTCCATCGTTCATTTTCTAGTACTTTGAAAACGTTATTTATAATCCTCATCCTTCCAAACGCGATGAATTACCTACTCTTTTTGAAACACCGATATCAAGCCTCGGCTCTGTAAAAATGCTCAATCCGATGTACAAGAGCACGCGCCTGATTAGCTCCTCACTTCATATCCACACTTCCTTCCTTAGTTTTGTGTTTAGAATACCAGAGTTTGAAGCGGGTGGCGGGGATCGCGATGCGCGAAGTGCAGCGCGCGACAGCGGGAGCGAGCACAAGCACGGCGGCGGCAGGCCGCAGCGGCGGGGTGTTGTTTGTGCACCGCTTTTTCGCGACGCTGAACGCCCACGTGCATTTGCATTTGTGCATGCTGGACGGGGTGGTGGCGCAGGGGCGGCAGGGGCTGGTGAGGCGCGACTCGATGAACGCGTGCAGCGGGCCATGGATTATTTTGCCGTGCGGCCGACTGAACCGTTCAGCCTCGCGCCCCTCGCGCGGCATTGCGGTTTGTCCGCATCGCGCTTCAGCCACCTGTTTCGCGAGCAGACGGGTGAAACTCCGCAGGTGTATGCGGAAGAGCTGCGTTTGCGCCTGCCTCGTGGTACAATGGATAAGCGCTCCAGCCTGCAGTACAGGATGCGCCCGATGCCAGAAGTAGGAGAGCAGCTTGGTGAACGGTACGAACCCAGAATCCCATTCCGTGAGGCGTTTCATGGCCGGCAAGGCTACTGTTTTCGTTGAGGGCTCAAACCAGAAAGCTGGTTCGTTTGCAGCATCGATCGCCGCAGATACGCTGATCGCGCGAGTAGCCGAAAACGGCTCGGCCGCTGTGATCCTTGCCAGCGGCAACTCACAGCTGATGTTCTTCGCATCGCTTCGCAGGCGGACAAGCATCCCTTGGGACCGGATCGCCATCTTTCACATGGACGAGTACATGGGCCTTGCGGCCTCCCACCCGAAGTGCTTTCGTCGCTACTTCCGCAAACAGCTTGTCGACGGACTGAAGGTAAGGGCGTTCCACGAAATGGCCGGTGACGCGGCCGACATCTCCGTCGAGATGCGCCGCTACACGGACCTGCTCCGGGCAGACCCACCGGACATCTGTGTCCTAGGTATCGGTGAGAACTGTCACCTAGCGTTCAATGATCCGCCAGCCGACTTCACCATCGCGGATGCGATCCATGTAGTAGAGGTTTCGCTCGCGTCACGTCGACAGCAGGTGGGCGAAGGTCACTTCCCGAGTGTTGAAGCTGTCCCCACGCACGCCCTAACGCTGACGATTCCGACCCTGCTTGCACCGGCCGTCGTGCTTGCAGTCGTTCCCGAAGCGCGCAAGGCCGCAGCCGTGGCGGCGACCCTCGAAGGACCGATCTCGCCTAATGTGCCGGCCACCATCCTTCGTAATACGGACGGCGTGACTATTGTGCTCGATACCGACTCCGCGGCCCTGATCCGTTGAATGTTCCGGTCGATACGGCCGATGGCTTTTCCCTCACCGACTATTTGATGGTGGTCACCCCTAGGTAGGGGTGATCGGCATTGCCAAGATGGTTACCCAAAAAAATTTCTAATCCATCTATTGTTTTACCCTAAGGAACGTGGTGGCCGCGGTTATCGCGGGAATTGCGCCCGGGCCGTCCTTGGTCGGGCGACTGTTTCCGGGTTCGTCGGCCGCGCTGTTTCCCCAGGCTGGTACGGCTACACTTGGTGGTGTTAGTCAGCTTGGCTCGGTGCTCGCCATATTTTTGGTCGGCTTGGAGCGTGACCATTAAGTGGTCCGCAAACCACGCATACATGCTTCCGCAGAGGTTTTGTCGAATAGAGCAGTTCCTTTTCTGCAAGGACTTGGCCTTCGCCACGCGCTAGAGTGCGATTTTGCGCCGGAGGGTGAGGAGCTTTAGCCATTTGCTTTTTCATTGGCGTGTCGATGTGAGGCACCGCATTACCGATTTTGGCTGGAATTCTGCGCGGACGCAGTAAGTGGGATACCCAAATAGAGGCGCTTTTGCTTACGTCTGCCGCGATCAAAGACGTCGTGGCGTGGTGCCTGTTGGAGTTCGTTCTCGCGGCTATTAACGCACGCGAATTTACGAGCGTAGTTGTTACGACCACTCCGGCGATTGCCCTTGTTGACAGTATGACTGGGGTTGTGCGCCCGTTGTTGGCGCGCGTTCATGCTCGGTTTGGCTACGCTGAAGCCCGGTCGCAAACCGCGGTGGCGGTCACACTTTTTTTGTTACTCGGCAGTGCGCTCATTTCCGAGCACAGTGGAATTCATGCGTTGTGGGGCGCCTTGCTGTTCGGCGCCGCGGTTCCGCGCGCAGGACAAACTAATCACGCGCAAAAATCCGTCTAAATGATGACGTGACCTTACTGTTTCTGCCATTATTCTTTGCCTTCAGTGGCAAAAAAAGTAGATGTTTCGCCTCTACTGCCCGCGGTTCTGGAGCTGGTGCGTCGCCGTGAGCGGGGTCGTAATTGTCGCGAAGCTTGCAGGGGCCGCAATTCCCGCACTTCTCGCCGGGCCGACGCTTCGAGAGAGTACCGAGGTTTGTGTGCTAATGTACACGCGTGGTCTTGTGGGATTGGTGGTCCTGAACATCGGTCTTGAGCTGGGGGAGTTCACCCCAACATTGATTGCGATGGTGTGAATGGTGGCGGTGGTGACTACCCTCATTATTTATCCCTCGAGGTGGATTATGTACCCTCCGCGGCGCCTGTTGGCGGAGCGCGCCGGCGCCGCATTCCTCACCTGGTGGTCGGCATGTTGGTTGGTGAGTGAACTCCCGAAAGCGCGGTGGACGATTGGGCGTATCGATTGTATCTAAGCAGCTGCGACAGATCCTGAGGAGGTTGCAATTAATGAAGAGGCGGGCGAATTCGGAAGCGTTGGGTCAGAGGCTGGATGGGCATTCGCCTTTGGATTTGGCGAGGACCTCTGCGCCGGCCGAGGCAGATGCGGCTTCGTTGTATCCGAACATCATGGGGCTGGCGGGAACGGAGGAGTTCCCCAATTCATTTCTGAATCCGCGGTTCACGGATGTGGCCGCGTATCGGTTGGAAGGTTTGAAGGTATTGCAGGCTGGGTTGTCATACTGGTCTTCCGCAGTCGCCCTGCGGGCGGAGGTGATGAACCGGCAGGATTTAGGTGAGTTCACGCGGGACAAGGTGGTGTTTTCCACTTCGGCGCAGTTTCGCGTGCCGGCGTATGTGCACATTCCAAAAAATCGGAAGGGGAAGTTGTCGGCGATTGTTGACTTGCATTCCCACGGCGGGATGTTCATATTTTGCAAAGAGAAGGTCATCGATTTTGGGGTGAATCATCCTTCGCTCGTTGAGTATCACAAGGCCAACTACGAGGGCCGGCTGACGGTGACGCAACTGGTGTGGCGCGGGTATGTAGTCATCACGATTGACGCATGCCCGTTTGGGGAGCGGCGGGTGATGCTGGACGAGGACGCGAAGTATGGTTGGGAGCGGTCTAAGTATTCGTTTGAGAACCTTCGTTATCTGAATGGGAAGTGCCGGGCGAAGGAGGCGACGATTGTAAAGTCGTTGGCGTATGCGGAGTAACTTGGCCGGGGATTGTGGATTGGGATGATATGCGGACGGTTGACTATCTGGTGTCGTGGCCCGAGGTGGACGCAAATCGGATTGGGTGTGTGGATGTGTCGTTGGGTGGGTATCGGTCGTTGCTGTTAGCTGGGCTAGATGCCTGGATTTCGGCGGCGTGTGTGGTTGGATTTATGTCCACGGTGCGTCCGATGATCTGGAAGCACATGGACGCGCATTCGTTTAGTCATTTCATTCCGGGGGTGCATGCGCGTCTGGATTTACCAGACGTAGTAGCCCTGCGGATACCGAAGCCTCTGTTTGTTTTGCTGTGCCGGCGGGATGGGCTATTTCCGATTTCGGGTATGGAAGAGAGCGTGGCGAAGTTGGCCGCCATTCACAAAAGCTGGGGCGGTTTCGGAGTTTCATTCAAAATTCTATGATGAGAAACACATCTTCAACATCGCCATGCAAGAAGATGCGTCTGCGTGGCTGGACTCGAAGTTGAAGGCCTAGAGGATATTGCGGCAGTAGGCAAAGGCGTGAAGGGCGCTTAATGGTTTTATGACCGCTTCGTCTTTATGAACGAAGAGCGCCGCGTGTTCGCGGTGAGCAAGGGTGGCGCTGGTTACCATGTCGCGCTGTAGTGACGCCCATAAGTTTGACGCAGAGAAAAACTAGATGTACTTGGAATAGTGAGCAAAAGGAATAACTCCCATGACCATAAATGTTCAGTGTACCGCAGAGCTAAAGTCTAAGGCGGTGTTGGAGATCATCGGTAGGTAGAAGACTACCGCCGATGATTGCTGCTAAGATAACCGCACTGTCGGCGCAAAGTCGGACTGGAAATTTTGTGTCCGGCGCCGCAACTGTCCTCCAGCACTTCGTTCCGACTGACCTAGAAAGGGCTTGCATCGCTAAGTTAGAAAGATTGGCCGATAAGTTTTGCCTGTAGATGAGGATTGCAAAAAGCATTCACACTCTTGAGCTCTCGGCAGCACTAGACTGTCGTTTTGGCACGCAAATAATGCACTATTACCGGTTGAAATTGGTGAGTAAGTAGTTGGACTTGAAGTGTGTTACTTTTTTGCATTCGCTATCACCCAGACGATAATATGAGTAGTGGAGGAACGGGTTTGGGCGCAGAATGGAGTCAGTGTTTTAAGTTCTGCTTGAGGGTTTTGCCCTTCAAGGTGGATTGGGGGACCTAGTGGATATACAGAGCGACGTATAGCAGAACGGTGTATTGTGGATTGAGCGTTGAGTTGAGGCGGTTGGTTTTGGGCACGGCGCTGGTCCGCCTGTAACAATGCTTAACTGTCCCCCAAATGTTTTTTGGGCATGGTCTAGGTCAGCCGGTGCTCGATGTCCCACTCTGGGGCCAGCCTATCGAATTCATGATTTTGATGGTGCTTGCCCTCCCGCGCGGCAAACTGTCTATCCGGGAAGCCCTTGCCGTTAGTGGTCAGCAACTTGCAAAGTTTGACTAGGCTGGCCTTGCGTAGCGCATTCCAGCAACTGTGGGCACTGGCGACCAGAACGAACTGTTTGGTGCCAAGTGGTAGTCAAATATTTGGAAGTTTGGGTGCCTGTCCGACGTACGCGATCAGTGTCTACATTGCGCTGGCAAGACAACATAGCTATAGAGCCCGCAGCAAATACGGTTGGTGTGGGCGATACACGCATAAGTGCTGGTCCGAGTCTGAAACTGGAGCTTGAACAGACCCACGGTTGGCAATCCTGCACGACGAAAATACCACATCCGGCGCAGCGTGTAAGGGTCTGCGATTTGTATTGGTGGCATGCGGAGAATATTCAAAAATCCTGCTTCCGATTTGGGAAGTTGTGCAATTGGAGTTAGTCACCCAAGTCAAGCCCGTGTGATAAATGTAGTCTTTGACCACAGTCAAAGGCCTGGTTGAGGTTACCTCAGGTTGACATTTTGCAAGCGCGATGAAATCGTGTGCTATTGACTGAATATAGCGATGGTTTTCTACCCGGCGCGCCACTTTCCCGAACTTAAGTTTGAGTATCCCTAAGCGGAAACAGGTCATTTGGTTATCGGTGCCCCTAGACCAGATTACATAGAACTGGCTCCGCTTTTACCCGAACAACCGTACCGCGTTTTCGCCCAAGATTTTGCGCTTGAGTTCGGTGGAAACGTTGGCACCGCTAAAAGCTCCTAGGCGGTAGGAGATCGAGTCGGAGCGGCCAAACCCGAAATCCGAGCCCCACAACAACCGGTCGGGGTGGGCTCGCGCGCAGAGAATTTCCATGGCGCGCATGTGCGGGCCGCAGAGGCACAACCACAAGTTGGGTAGGCGCGCCGCCTCGAGAGCGCTGCGCCAGTTCCAGAGCAGCCCCGAATGACCAAGGATGAATTTAGTCCCCGGGCACTGGCGCGCTAGGCCGCCGATCTGCTCCGGCAGTGCGTAACAGGGTGTCCCATCATGGAATAAGACCGGAACGTCGCGTTCAGCGGCCAGGTTGCACACATCGATCATCGTGGGGTCGGCTGTGCTGAAGCCCTGCAACCAAGTGTGGAACTTTAGGCCGCGCATGCCTAGCTCGTCGATACAGCGACGCGCTTCCGCCACGGCGGCCTGCCCCTGCTGTATCCACGCGGTACCGAAAGGAATTAACCGCCGCGGCTCCCGGGATGCCACGCGCGCGATGGTGTCATTGTCGTCGCAACACATATCGAGCCGCATGAGTCCCGCTGTCGGTAGCAGCACGGCGCGATCCACCTGATGGCGGTCGAGCACAGCCAGCCAGGCCGACGGATCGGACGGGTTGCTCTGTTCCCATATGCGGCCCCAATGCGTATGGCAGTCGACGATCATAGGGGCCCTCGCTTTGCGAGCAGCCGCATCATGTTCCCGCCAGCTACGGCGTTCCAGTGTGTGGGCGGCATGACCGTGCGCATTTGCTCCCACTCGAAGGTGAGTCGAGTTAGCGGTGCCGCGGATCCGACCACGCCGCGATGCGGGCCTATCACCGCGAGGTAACTGGCGAAGAGGAAAGGCCGCGCGTTCGATGATTCCAGCGTAATATTCGGCGCCCGCGAGCACGCCAGCACGACGTCGTTCCAGAAATCTGTAGCGCCGCAGTGGCCCATGATCAAGTCGAGCTCCGGATACCGCACGGCGAGATCCACAATCTGCCACGGCGTGGCGTTTCCTGGTGTGCCGGTGTGGATGTAGACGGGAATACGCTCCGTAGCAGAGGCCTCAAGGAGCGGCCAAACGAGCTCGTCATTAGCTTGATAGCCCTGCACAAAAGGATTTAGTACCAGCATGCGCGCGCCGTCATTCACGCGACACCGCAGCTCCTCGCAGGCTTTTCGTCCGTACCAGGGATTTGCCGTGCAGGTCGCGATTAGGCGGTCCGAATGTGCCCCCGCCGCGCGCGCGATGAAGGCATTGCCTTCGGCATTATCCACGCACTGCAAGCGATCAACCGGCGCGACCAGAGCTTTCGCCACCCCGGCCTCATCCATAAAAGCCAGCAGTGCCGACGTGGTCAGATCGTACTCCCGGTCAATACCCAGTGTGCAATATGCGTCGACGTAGATGCTCATTACTGTTTTTTGTCCACACCTTGATTTTTTGGAGTATACTCCAAAATTTAGCCTTTGGCCCGCCAAAAACTCTATTAGTGTGAGATATAGAGGCTGTTGCCGACGAGCGCCTCAATCACGTAACGTAGGTCGCATCCTCGGCGCGCTCCAAGAGTTTCTAGTGGTCCCTTGATTGATAAAATCACTGAAACAAGTTTGTAGCTATGTGTTATAGGATGCGGTTAAGTCAGCCTTGTTCGCATGCTAAGAATCTCGCACCTTAGTAACATGTATTTATGTATATGTATGTGTGCACGCATGCAATAAACCCAATTCATCCATATCAAGAGATTACAACGGGTGCGGTACAACGAATGCTACTGCGATAAGATGGGTAGCTAGCGGGACAAGTAGTCACCAAGAAACCCGGCGCCTGCGGCGATGATCGATATTTCGTAGCATAACCTACGCCGCAGACCGTCGGTGAACTGGCGCGGGTTGTTCAAGATGTTTTGGGATAGCTTCCTCTTGATGCGTCTACGGCATCCGAGCTGGTTCTGATGTTCGCGAACCGATGTTTCCACAATCTACGAATATCTCGGCGGTTTCAAGTCCCAAGTGCAAAAAGTGCAGCGTGATGCTGCTTAACGTCGAACGCATCAGGTGTAAACAACTGAGCAGGGCACTGGAAGCCGAGCGATTTGCGCGGCCAAGTGTTTAGCTTCCAAGCGATGGCGTCCAGTTCTTTTTGAGTGAAGCCGCTCAAGTCGCTGCGCTTGG
>SXGU01051083.1_pt1 | contig 10558 bp, 11 predicted proteins | sample 3174531 | NCBI WGS metagenome assembly SXGU01 (sample SAMN11356863, study PRJNA531348) | freshwater metagenome | isolation source: freshwater sample F1-140 | place: China: Fuxian Lake, Yuxi | collected 2017-12-25 | reverse complement strand
TGCTCGCGGGCGCCAGCTTCCTCGAGAAGGACGGGCATTGGGTGAACAGCGCCGGGCGCGTGCAACGCATCGCGAAACCCGCGGGCTGGCGCATCCCCGGCGGCCGTGAAGACGATCTCCAGCTTCTTGCAGGCCTCGGTGCTGCGGATGGGCGCGTCCGCGCTGCGGAAGTGTTCGCGCGTCTCGCAGTGGAAGTGCCCGCGCTCCGCGGTCTCGACTTCGCGAGCAGTGGCAGCCTCGGCGTGCAGGGCGGGGGAGTGGCTGTATGAGCGCGCTGCTCGCACTCTTCCTCGCGGCCGCAGGTTTCATCTTCTGGCAGGGCTTCGGCGCGGAGGCGGCCTTCGGCTGGATGCTCCTCTCGGCGGCCATTCCCTGGCTCTTCGTGCTCAACATGATTCCGCCCATGATCTGGATGGAACGGAAAGGCTGCGCCTACATCCAGGATCGCGTGGGTCCCGAACGCGCCTTCATTCCCGGGCTCGGGCTGCGTATGGCGGGCCTCATCCACAATCTCGCGGATGTGGTGAAGCTCGTCACCAAGGAAGAGCTGCTGCCGAAGCACGTGAACCGCACCTTCTATGTGGCGGCTCCAATGCTCAGCATGGCCGTGGCGCTGCTCGTGGGCGCGGTGGTTCCGTTCTGCCACGAACTCCGCTTCAGTGATGGGTTCGTGTTCCGCGCGCAGGCGCTCGACTTGAATGTCGGCCTGCTCTGGTTCCTCTCCATGAGCAGCATCGGGGTCTACTCGGTGGCGCTCGCGGGCTGGTCCAGCAACAACAAGTACGGGCAACTCGGCGGGCTGCGCGCGAGCGCGTCCATGATCAGCTACGAGACCGTGCTCGGGCTTTCCGTCGCGACGGCGTTCCTCGTCCATGGCAGCACCAGTCTGAATGACATGGTTTCCGGTCAGTACGGCACCTTCCTCGAAGTGCTGCCGCGCTGGGGCATCTGCACCATGCCCGTGGGCTTCGTGCTCTACATGATCGCGGCCCTCGCCGAGACGAACCGCTCGCCCTTCGATCTCGCGGAAGCGGAATCGGAGCTCGTCGCCGGGTTCCACACGGAATACGGCGCCTTCAAGTTCGCGTTGTTCTTCATGGCCGAGTACGTGTCCATCGTGGTGCAGTCGCTGATCATCGTCACGATCTTCCTCGGCGGCTGGCAACCGCTGCCGTGGAACTTGCTGCATCACGACTGGCTCGTCGAGCCCGCGAACGCGGCGCTGGTGCTGCGCTGGCTGCTTGGTGCGACAGCCCTCGGCGCGGGGGCCTTCGGCCTCTGGTGCCTGAAGTGGCACAGGACGAATCGTCTGCGCTGGAAGGACTCGCGCAAGAACGAAGGCATCGTGCTCGCAATGATGCTCGGCTTCGGGCCCGCTCTCGCAGCACTGCTCGCAGTGCTGCTCTGGGGTGGCCCCACGTCGGCGGATGGTGGTGTCTTCACCGCAGCGGTGGTGGAGTTTTCCGCGCTTGCCGGCAAGACACTCTTCCTCTGCTGGGTGTTCGTCTGGATCCGCTGGACCGTGCCGCGCTTCCGCTACGACCAGCTCATGCACCTCGCGTGGAAGCTGCTGATTCCTCTCGGCCTCGTGAATCTCATCGGCACGGCTGTGCTGGTGAAGACGGGAGTGATCTGAGATGGCGAACACTCCTCTGAAGCAGCGTGGCATTGCCCGTGAGGGCGGCTACCTCCTCGAAATCGTGAAGGGGATGGGAGTCACCTTCTCGCACCTCTGGAAGAACATCCGCCAGCCGGAGAACCGGCGCACGGTGGCCTATCCCGAGATCCGGAACCCCTTCCCGCCGCGTTTCCGTTCCGTGCACCGCCTCACCCGGCACGCAGATGGAGCGCCGCGTTGCACGGCTTGCATGTGTTGCGCGACGGGCTGCCCCGCGGGCTGCATTCACATCGTGGCTGCCGAATACCCGGACCGGCCCATCGAGAAGTACCCCGCGCGCTTTGACATCGACATGCTGAAGTGCGTCGAATGCGGGCTGTGCGTCGAATCCTGCCCCTGCGATGCGATTCGCATGGATACCGGCATGGTGCCGATGCCTGCGTTCACGCGCGAGGATTTCATCTACACCAAGGAGCGCCTGCTCTCGCACGAGCCGCAGGTGGCGCCGAACGGCTATCGCCCGCGTCGGGGGGATCTCTGATGCACGACGCGCTGTTCTGGTTCTGCGCGTCCATTGCCGTGGGCGGCGCGTTGCTGGCGATGCTCCGCCGCGAGCCCCTGAAGTGCGCGCTCTCGCTGATCGCGAGCTTTGTGGCCCTCGCGGGGCTTTACTTCCTGCTGAAATCGCCGTTCCCGGCGGTGTTGCAGATCCTTCTCTACGCAGGCGCCATCATGGTGCTGATCGTGTTCGTCATCATGTTCCTGAATGATGAGAGCGGCGCGCCGGGGAAGGGCGACATCTCCCGCGGCGGCCTCGTGCTGGCAGTGCTGATCCTCGTGCCGCTCGGCTGGATCCTCATCCGCGCCATCTGGAATGCAGACCTGCCCATGATGCCTGCAGCGCCGGAGGACTTCGGCACCGTGCCCGCCATGGGAGAGAAACTCTTCACCACCTGGCTCTATCCCTTCGAGGTGCTTTCGCTCCTCCTGCTCGCCGCCATGGCTGGCGCTGTCCTGCTCGCGAAGAAGAGGCTCGACTGACATGGATCCACGTCCATATCTCACCGTTGCCGTGATCCTCTTCCTCCTCGGGGCAGCAGGCTTCCTCGTGCGACGGAATCTCCTCGTGCTCTTCCTCGCCGTGGAACTGATGCTCAACGGTGCGGGCTTGGCTCTCATCACCTTTGCGCGCATGCACCTCAGCATGGATGGCGAAGCGCTGTTCTTCATCATGCTGGCGCTCGCTGCGGCGGAATCCGCCGTGGGGCTCGCCATGGTCATCGCCATTTATCGCAACAGGCACCACCTCGACGCGGACAAGCTGGACGACTTGAAGGGCTGATGCCATGGATGCCCTGACCCTCATACCTGTCGCACTTCTCGCTGGCGCCGCGTTGAACGGCATTTTCTCGCTGGCGTCACTGCGCGGGCGGCGCATCCCGGAAGTGCTGGTGGCATTGGTCGCCATCGCCGCGCCGGTGGTGGCTCTGGCCGCGTCACTGCATGTGTTCGGCGACGTGCGTCAACCGGGCGTCGGTCGCGTGGAAGTCGAGCTCTTCGACTGGATCGCGGCGGGCAATCTCAACATCGACATGACGCTGGTGGCGGACAACCTCACCTGCGTGATGTTGCTCGTCATTACCGGGATCGGATCGCTGATCCACATCTACGCCACGGCGTACATGCACGGCGACGAGGCCTATCCGCGCTTCTTTGCCTGCCTCAACCTCTTCACCTTCTTCATGGCCATGCTGGTGCTCGGCTCATCTCTGCCGGTGCTCTTCCTCGGCTGGGAAGGCGTGGGGCTCTGCTCGTACCTCTTGATCGGCTTCTGGTGGAAGGACGCGAAGAACGCCAGCGCCGGCATGAAAGCCTTCGTGGTGAATCGCATCGGCGATGCGGGCTTCCTGCTCGGGATGTTCCTGCTCTGGCAGACCGCGGGCACGCTTGAGTTCGATGGCCTGCGCCAATTTGCTGAAGGCGCGGGTGGTGCCGGAGCTTTCGGAGCAGATAGCGGCGTCTTCGGTGCGAGTGTTGCGACACTCGCGTGCCTGCTTCTCTTTGTCGGCGCCACCGGCAAGTCCGCGCAGATCCCGCTCTTCGTTTGGCTGCCAGACGCCATGGCCGGCCCCACTCCCGTCTCCGCGCTCAGTCACGCGGCCACCATGGTGACGGCGGGCGTCTATCTCGTGGCGCGGCTGGCGTTCCTCTTCAGCTTCTCCGCCACCGCCCTCGCGACCGTCATGGTCATCGGTGGCGCTACCTGTTTCTTCGCCGGCCTGATGGCCGTGCGTCAGAACGACATCAAGAAGGTGCTCGCCTACAGCACCATCTCGCAAATCGGCTACATGATGATCGGCGTCGGCACGGGCTGGCCGAATGTCGGACTCTTCCACGTGGTGACGCACGCCTTCTTCAAGGCGGCACTGTTCCTCGGTGCAGGCTCGGTGATTCACGCCTGCCATCACGAGCAGGACATGCGCCACATGGGCGGGCTCGTGAAGAAGATGCCACTCACCGCCATCGCCATGACGCTCGCAGCAGCGGCCATGGCGGGTGTGCCGCCACTCGCCGGCTTTTTCTCGAAGGATGAAGTGCTCTGGCGCGCGTTCGAGAGTGGCACGGCTGCCGGGCGCTTTGCGTGGGTGTGCGGCATGCTCGGCGCCGCATGCACCGGCTTCTACATGTTCCGGCTCATCTTCATGACCTTCGGTGGCAAGTATCGCGGCCATGGCGAAGCGCATGAAGTGCCCGCGCGCATGTGGGTGACGCAGGGTCTGCTCGCGCTCGGCGCGGTGGGTGTCGGCTTCCTCGCGGTGCCGCACATCCTCGGCGGGCACGACCTCTTTGGCGTATTCGTGAACAAGACTCTGCCGCTGTGGGCAGCGCCCGCGGCGCACCACGCGGACGCCTCTACTGAGTGGCTGCTCATGGGCACATCGACGGCCCTCGGGCTCGCAGGCATCTTCGCGGCGTGGCTCTGCTATCTCCGCAATCCGCGCATCCCCGAAGCCTGCGCACGAACGTTCCCGCGCACGGCGAAGCTCCTCGAAGGCAAGTTCTTCGTGGACGAGGCCTATGAAGCCGGCATCGTGCGGCCGGTGGAGAAGGCTGCGAGCGGCTTCTTCCACCGCATCCTCGATCGCGGGATCATCGAAGGCATCGTGAATGGCAGCGCGGCGGCGGCCACCTTCGTCGCGCGCACGTTGCGTCACAGTCAGACAGGCCTCGTGCGCGCCGGCATCGGACTCATGCTCGCCGCGGTTGCGGTGCTGCTGTTCATCCTCCTCGGCTGAAAGGAACACCATGCACCAATTCATGCTGATTCCTCTCGCCGGAGCCCTCGCCACAGTGCTGTTCGGGCGCAGCGCGCGTGCGGGCTTCTGGATCGCGCTCGCGACGAGCCTCGGCTTGCTCTATGGCGCGGGCATGTGGGCCCTCATGTGGGGCTTCAACACCAGCGGTGCGCCGCAGCTCGAAACCCACGCGTGGCTGCCTGTCCTCGGCGCGCGCTTTGCCTACCAGCTCGACGGCATCAGCCTCGTACTGATCACGCTCACGGCCTTCCTCGCGCCGCTGACGGCCCTCGGCGCGAAGAGTGCCATCACGGAACGCCACGGCCAATTCTGGTTCTGGTTCCACATCCTGCATGCCGCGATGCTCGGCGCGCTGCTTGCGCGCGACCTCTTCTTCTTCTTCGTGTGCTGGGAACTGATGCTCATTCCCATGTACCTGATGATCGGCGTGTGGGGCGGCAAGAACCGGCGTTACGCGGCCACCAAGTTCTTCCTCTACACGGCGCTTGCTTCATTGCCGATGCTGGCTGCCATCATCTGGCTGGGGCTGAAGACGCGCGACCTTGCGGGGAGTGGTGGCGCCATCAGCTTCCTGCTCGAAGACGTGGCGAGGCTCGCGCTTTCGCCGACAGAGCAAGCCTGGTGCTTCGCGGCCTTCGCTCTCGCATTCGTGGTGAAGGTGCCGCTCTGGCCGCTGCACACATGGCTGCCAGACGCACACACCGAAGCGCCGACGCCGGGCTCGGTGATCCTCGCAGGAGTGCTGCTGAAGATGGGCGGCTACGGCCTCATCCGCTACGCCATTCCGCTCTTCCCGTTGGCGGCGCACGACGCGGCGCCACTCATGATGACCCTCGGCACCATCGCCATCATCGCGGGTTCACTCTGCGCCATGGTGCAGACGGACATCAAGCGCCTTGTCGCCTATTCGTCCGTGGCGCACATGGGGGCCGTGGTCCTCGGGCTCTTCAGCCTCAACATTGAGGGCGCCTCCGGAGCGGTGTTTCAGATGCTCGCGCACGGCATCAGCACCGGCGCGCTCTTCCTGCTCGTGGGATTCCTCTACGAACGCCGCCACACGCGCGAATTCGCCGCCTTCGGCGGCATTGCGAAGCCGATGCCGCTGTTCGCGATATTCTTCGTGATCACGGCCATGAGCAGCATCGCGCTGCCGGGAACCAACGGTTTTGCCGGTGAGCTCCTCATTCTTGCGGGCGCATTCAAAGCCTCACCCGTGCTCGCATCCTTCGCGGTGCTCGGTGCCATTCTCGGCGCTTGGTACATGCTCGGCGCAGTGAAGAAGACCTTCTTCGGTCCGTTGACTCTCGCAGAGAACAAGACGCTGGTGGATCTCGGCGCGCGCGAGGTGCTCATCATGGTGCCGCTGGTCATCGCCATCTTCTGGATGGGCCTCAGCGCTGACGGCATCATCGACCTGTTCGAGAAGCCCATCACGACGGCCATCGCGGCCGCCAGCGGAGTGGGGAAGTGAACATGCTCCACAACCCCGCCATCTGGACGCTGCTTCTTCTCGCCGCAGGCTGCGTGACAGTGCTGCTCTTCGGGCATGGGACCGCATTGCGTCCCGGGCGCGGCGGAGCCATTGCGAACATCACGCTGCTGCTGGTGCTCAGTGTGTGGTGGGTTCATGCGTTTCACGGCCACGGCGAAGGCTTCGACGGCATGTTCTTGCTCGATCGCATGGGCATGCTCGCCGCGGCGGGCTCTGCCTTCGCGGGCTTTGTCACAACGGTGATGCTCACGGGTTGGCTGCGGCGCCAGGGCCGCGAGTGCGCCGAGGTGCACGCGCTCATGCTCCTCGCAGTCGCGGGCATGCAGGTGATGGTGCAAACGCGCCATCTTGCGGTGCTCTTCCTCGGTCTCGAAACCATGTCCGTGGCGCTCTATGCCATGTGCGCTGCGCTGCGCGAGCGCCGCGCGGCGGTCGAATCGGGCTTCAAGTACTTCCTCACCGGCGCCTTCGCCTCCGCGTTGTTGCTCCTCGCCATTGCGATCATCTTCGGGCTCACGGGCTCGTTCCATCTCGATGGAGCGGAAACGAAGCTCGCCCATGCTGGCGAGCTGGGCGTGATTGCACTGGTCCTGTTCCTTGCCGCCTTCGGCTTCAAACTCTCGCTGGTGCCGTTCCATCAATGGGCACCGGATGTCTACGAAGGAGCGCCGACTCCGGTGACAGGTTTCATGGCCACTGCCGTGAAGCTCACCGGCTTCATGACCCTGCTCCGGCTCGTGCCCGCACTCGGTGCGCTTTCGCAGCACCTCCTGCTGATTCTCGCGGTGCTCGCCATTGCCACCATGCTGGTCGGCAATCTTGGAGCTCTCGTGCAGACGCGCGTGAAGCGCATGCTGGCCTATTCGAGCATCGCTCACGCCGGATATCTCCTCGCGGCACTCTGTGTTGTTCTGGCCGCACCGGCCGGTTCTGCTGCGGCTGAGGGCGCTTCGGTTGCACTCAGCTTCTATCTGGTCGTCTATGTGCTGATGAATCTCCTCGCCTTCGGTGTGCTCGCGCTCAATGAGCGCGCCGGCGATGAACCGCTCCTGCTCAATGATCTCGCGGGCTTGCGCAATCGGCGCCCTTGGATGGCCGCAGCCATGCTCGCCGCCATGCTGTCCCTCGCGGGCATTCCGCTCACGGGAGGCTTCATCGCGAAGTGGCAGGTCTTCACGGCGCTGCTCGGCGAGTGCGGCGGCGCACACGGCACCCTCATGACAGTGCTCGCGTCCAGCGTGGCTCTCTGCAGCGTGATCGGCCTCGCGTATTACCTGCGCGTGGTGATGACCATGTATGTCGAGAAGGGTGAGGACGCGAAGCCTCTACCTGTGGTGCCCTTTGCGCCCATGCTGTTGGTCATGCTGCTCGCGGGCCTCGTGCTCTGGGTGGGCATCGTTCCGGACGGCCTTGCCCTCGGTTCCGAGGCCATCAGCGGCTTCCTGCGCACGCTCTTCTGAGGCATTGCGCGCGTTGGCCGCGTGCTTCGCCGCGCTTCAAGCGCGGGCTGTTCGCCGCGCAACCCTGCGGCTCAGTGTTGCGCTTGTCCCCACGAGAGCACGCTCGCGAGGAAGCCGCAGGCGCCGACGAGCCCAAGCATGATGAGCGCATTGAGGAAACCTGACATGCGCACCGCGTGGTCGTAGCTGCCGCGGTAATCGTGATTCCATTCCGTACCAGCGGAGGACTGCATGCGCTCGCGGAGCCGCGATGCGCGCGGCGCCATCACAAGCCCGAGAAAGAGCTCGATCAACAATGCGAAGCCGGTGCAGGCGAAGAAGCCGATGGCGGGCGTGCGCAAGCGTTCAATCCAGAGGATGCCGCCTGAACCGAGCATCATCAGGGCGGCGCAGACGAAGGCGAGCCAGTGCTGTCGCGGTGCGAGTTGATTCAACATTTCGCGGGCCTGCGACGGTTGCAATTGGCGATTCACCAGCGGCGCCACCACGAACGAACCGAAGACCGCTGAGCCCATCCACACGGCGAGCCCGAGTGTGGTGACGAAAAGGGCGAGCACGCTCAAACCCTCTTCAAGAGTCTGCGGTGTGAGTGAACCTGATTGCAGCGCTTCCATGACGTGCGCGGATCGTAGCAGCAGAAAGCGAGCGACCGGCGCTGCGATGGCAGCACCGGCCGCGGTCGGGACAGGATCGGCGCGCTATGGCGCCGAGAGTTCCCGGAGTTCTCAGGAGCCAGCGTCGACGTTGATGCCAGCGCCGAAGAGATCCTGTTGCTTGTTCGTGGCAGCAGGTGCCGCAGTCGTGACCGCAGCAATGTTCGTCACAGGCGCCTTGGCGGGTGCTGCAACGCTCTTCTTCGCAGAGGCCTTCGGGGCAGAAGCCTTCTTGGCTGGAGCCTTGGTTGCCGCGGGCTTCACGCTCTTCTTGAGCATGGGCTTCGTCGCAACCTTCTTTGCCTTTGCAGGCTTCGTCGCCTTCTTTGCAGGCTTCTTCACCGCGGAGGCCTTTGCCGGCGTCTTCGCCGCAGACTTCTTCGCACCCTTCGCCTTGGCCTTCACAGCTTTCGCCGGTTTCTTCGCAGTCTTCTTCTTGGCAACCATGCGCCACCTCCCTTTTGTTCAAACTCGACGGCGCGGCCACGCAACATGCGCAGACCCCGTCACGTCAAGCAACATCGTATGGACACGGCCCCGTTGCCGCAAACGCCCCCGCTGATGATCATCAAACCGGTGCGAAAGCCCCCTGGCGAGGGGTAACCCACCTGACTGGAGGGGGAAGGGGACAACATTGAAATGGAGGCCTCATACGCGTCGGACGGTGGGGCACGGCCGACTCACTGCTTGGCTTCAACGAGCCGCGCTGCACGGCGCTCATGACCGCGACAATCCAGGGCCGTCCTGCGTCCCCATGGCCGTGTCGTGACAGAGTGGCTGACATTTCGCACCGTCGGACCCGGACAGTCCATCACCATCCTGTACATGGCCATGACAGCGGCAGCAGTGTGAAGGCCGAAGGCGCGATGGAGCAAGAGCTTGATCCAGTTGTTCATGCCCTCGGATTGAGCTCTGTTGAGGCCTCCCCAGCGGATGAAGCCCAGCACCCCATTCATGTGACTCCGGATCGTCCGCGCAAACCGCTGCATCGGCGCCAGCCGCGACCGCAGCGCCGCTCGCGTCAATCGCGTGTGCTTCAGATCGCTGTGCTCAAGAGCAATCAAGAGTGCTTCATGTTTCAGATGACCAGAAGTCAGACAGCCTGGCGGCGTTTTTCAGACAGTTCACAGATCAGGAGCGACAGAAGATCGAGGTCGCCTCCATGGACACGCACGAGCCGTACGTGAAGGCCACACGTGAGGCGGTCCCGGACGCTGACCAGAAGATCGCCTTCGACAAGTCGAAGCACCTGGGCGATGCGGTCGACAAAGTCCGCCGTCAGGAGCATGCGGCACTGAAGGAATGCGCATTGGGACTGTGGAAGTTTGTTCGCAGAGGAGCAGCAAGGAAGGCGTGGGAGAGTTGGCTCTCATGGGCCATTTGCAGCAGACTTGAGCCGGTCACAAGAGTGGTGGGGACGATCCGCCGTCACCTGTGGGGAATCGTCAATGCGATCTACTTCAACATTGGCGGCCTCGACCTCTACCAGCCCGTTGAAGAATGGAGGTTGTGCAGCTCAAGCGACCTGACAGCACGAAGCGCTACCGCCACTCGCGTGGGTGTGACATCTGCGTGCATTTCGAGCGACCGAGCGCCGGGTGGGCTTCCAGAGACGAATGTGCGCCACTACAGCGCACCAAATGGCCGCGCACGCGGCGGCAAACCGCCGCGGGGTAGCGAATCCGCAGAGCTTTCGCATCACCAAGCCCACGTCGAAGGAGCCCACCTGCACGAGGTGGCTTCTCTCGTTGGTCTCTCGTCCGCGTAGATGCGTGCGCCGATCCTTCGTCCGCGTGATCTTCGCTTCGGAATCAGTCACTGAAGTCCAGTCCGTATTCGATGTCGTACGGCCTTCGCGGTTCTTGTCGAATGACGCTTGCGTCGCACGATCCGGAGCCTGCTCGCCAGCGACCTTCGCGAGACCTTGGACGTAATCCGCGTAACTCTCCTCGGTGTCCTTCCGCACGATCGAGCGCATCGCCGCATTCGCATCCATCGTCGAAGCGTCCAGTGCCAGC
>SXGU01522668.1_pt1 | contig 10559 bp, 12 predicted proteins | sample 3174531 | NCBI WGS metagenome assembly SXGU01 (sample SAMN11356863, study PRJNA531348) | freshwater metagenome | isolation source: freshwater sample F1-140 | place: China: Fuxian Lake, Yuxi | collected 2017-12-25 | reverse complement strand
CGGGCCAGAATGCCGCCGTGCACCTTTGGATGCAGGGTCTTCACCCGACCGTCGAGCATTTCCGGAAACCCGGTGTAATCCGCCACCTCGGTCACCGGCACACCGTTATCGGCCAGCAATTTGGCAGTGCCGCCAGTCGACAGAATATTGACACCCAGAGTAGACAACGCCTTGGCGAAGTCGAGAACGCCGGTCTTGTCGGAAACCGAAATGAGAGCTTGTTTGATCATGATGAACGTGCGGGAAGTGATGAATAACGTAAAAGCGGTACTGTCGGCGCGAAGTGCCGGACTGCCTTTACGTTATGAATCACAGCAATCCATGCTGCTGCAGTTTCTTGCGTAATGTATTGCGGTTAATGCCGAGCATTTCAGCTGCCAGCGACTGGTTGCCGTCGGCGCGCGCCATCACAACTTCGAGTATCGGCTTTTCCACGGTAAAGACCACCATTTCATAGACGTTTGACGGTCGTTGTTCGCCCAAATCTTTGAAGTATTTTTCAAGGCTTTTTTTGACGACGTCCTGGATATTGTCTTTGCTCATGGGAATAAGTGCTTGTAATTTTTATATGCAATCAGGCAGCCAGTTTTTGCTTGGCAAGGCCGTATTGTAACCGCTCGCCGAAGGCTGCTTGCGATTCGAAAAAACCGTCAACGGCGGCCAATTGCTCCTCACAACTTTCCAGCCGATTCATACGTTGGCGAAATTCTTCACCTCCAGCCAAGTCACGCACATACCAACCGATGTGTTTACGGGCAGTACGCAGGCCCATGTACTCGCCGTAAAACGCGTAATGCGCTTGCAGATGTTCGCTCATCAGTGCGCGCACCTCCATCACCAGCGGCGCCGGCAAGTGCTGACCGGTACGCAGGAAATGCTCGATCTCGCGGAAGATCCATGGTCGTCCTTGCGCCGCGCGGCCAATCATTACCGCGTCGGCCTTGGTCACATCCAATACGTGCATCGCTTTCTCCGGCGTCGTGATATCACCGTTGGCCACCACCGGAATCGACACTGCCGCCTTCACCGCCGCAATCGTTTCGTACTCCGCTTCACCGCCGTAGCCGTCGGCGCGGGTGCGGCCATGCAGCGTCAGCATCGCAATGCCGCCCTCCTGTGCCATCTTCGCAATCGTCAATGCATTCTTGTTCAAACGATCCCAGCCGGTGCGAAATTTCAGCGTAACCGGCACATCGACCGCCATCACTACCGCATTCAGGATTTCACCAACCAGCTTTTCATTCTGCAACAAGGCCGACCCGCACCAGCTGCTGCAGACTTTCTTGACTGGACAGCCCATATTGACATCGATGATCTGCGCGCCGCGATCCACATTGAATTTCGCGCAAGCCGCAAGGGCCACCGGGTCCGCGCCGGCAATCTGCACTGCCCTCGGTTCCATTTCGCCCTCGTGGTTGATGCGACGCGCGGTCTTTTCACTGGCCCACAAGCGCGGATCCGACGCCGCCATTTCAGATACCGCGTAACCGGCGCCTAGCTGCTTGCACAATTGGCGGAAAGGCCGATCCGTCACCCCCGCCATCGGGGCGACAAAAACGTTATTGCGAAGGAAATAAGGGCCGATCTTCACGGAATAGAAGGGTTGCGCGAGCACAAAGCGCTATTTTATCCCGTCCGGCGCTGCCACCACATTAGCGCAACGACTGACTACATGTAATAAACAACAGCCCGTTCAGCGCGCATGGCCGGGCATTGCTAGCCTTGGTCGATCTCGTCCAGCGCCGGGGCCTGCTCCGCGTCAAGGTGTGCGACATCACCCCATTGCAGAAGCTGCAGCTTTTCCCCATTCCAGACGAAGCGATTGATACTCGCATTGAAGATGTCAAAGTCGCGCGCCTGCGCAAAGCCAACACCTTGCGCGGCGCGGTACGCGCATTCGAGCACACCGCCATGCGAAACCAGCGCGAGTCTTCGATACTTTCCTTCAGACACGATGCGCGTAATGGTGCTGACCGCACGTTGCGAGAACTCGCGCAACGTTTCCGCTACGTGCACGCCCTCCGGAAAGCGCGCATCCATATCGCGCGACTGCCAGGCGGCATAGGCTTCCGGATAGCGTTGCGAGATCTCCGCATACAACATGCCCTCGAACGCACCGTAACACCGTTCGCGCAAGCCGGGCTCGATACGCACCGTCATACCGCGCGGCGCGGCGATTGCCTGCGCGGTTTGCCTTGCGCGTTGCAAGTCGCTGGCAATAATGGCATCCAGCGGCTCGCTCATCAATGCGCAACCCAGTGCCGTCGCCTGCATTTCCCCTTCCGCATTGAGTGGAATATCGAGATGGCCTTGCAGGCGCTTCTTGGCGTTCCACGCGGTTTCACCGTGGCGTATCAATAAAATTTCTGTCACAAAAATCCGTAAAGCCTTACTTGGCTCCGGCCAGTTGCGGGTTAAGGGTGTAGATGCCGACCATTTTCGCTTCACCGAGGATATGGCCGCGCATTGCATCGCGTACCTGCTGACCGGTGAATTTGCCGTCCACCGGCAAGCGCTCGACATCCAGCGCAAACACTGTAAACACATAGTGATGTACGACCGAATCGTTCCACGGCGTGCAAGGGCCGTCATAGCCGAAATAGTCGCCTGCCATATCCTTGTCGCCGGCAAACCATCCAGTGTAGTCATTGATCCCATGCCGGCCATGCCGTCCGCTGCCAATTTCCGGACCGGGCTTGCCGCGCGGCGTTACGTCATTGCTGTATTGCCCCGCTGCAATCGACGACATATTTGCCGGCAAGTCGATCAAGATCCAATGAAAGAAATCGACTCGCGGCAGATCGGCCGGCACTGTTTTACCGTCCTGATTGACATCATCGCCACGCGACGGCACGTCGACATCATGGCAGATCAGCGCAAGCGACTTGGCGCCCGCAGGCAGATCGTTCCACGCCAGATGGGGATTCCGGTTGGCCGACAGCGTGACATGGGTTACCGGATCAATTACGCAAAAGGCAAATTCGCCGGGAATCGTGCCGCCATCCTTGAAAGAATCGCTCCAGAGTTTCATCGTGATCTCCTGTAATTATTGGTTGGGGGATAGCTTGGGATGCAACTGGAACTCATTGATCAAATGAGTTTTTCGTATTGTCCTTCATGATGCCGTTGGCGGTTTGATCTGCAGCCAGAATGTCACCGGCCCATCATTGGTCAGCGATACCCGCATATGGGCGCCGAATTGTCCGGTCTCCACGCGGGGATGCCTGGCGCGTGCCCGGTCTACGAAATAATCGAACAGCCGCCGTCCTTCATCGGGCGTTGCCGCTGGCGTAAACGATGGCCGCGTGCCCGATTGCGTGTCGGCCGCAAGCGTGAATTGGGGCACCAGCAGCAGACCACCCCGCGTATCCACAACACTGCGATTCATCTTGCCGGCATCGTCGCCAAACACCCGGTAAGACAGCAGTTTGGCAAGCAAGGCATCCGCTTCCCTTTCGCTGTCGCTGCGCTCGGCGCAGATCAGCACCATTAAGCCTGCGTCAATCGCGCCAACCGTTGCGCCATCCACCGTGACTCTTGCGTCCAAAACCCGCTGCAGCAAGGCAATCATGCGGACTTACGCCAATGTCACGCGTACAAACTTGCGCTTGCCAACCTGCAGCACAAAAGTGCCGGCCTCTACTTTTAATCCCTTGTCGCTGATCGTCGCGCCATCAATGCGCACGCCACCCTGCTCCACCATGCGCAAGGCTTCCGACGTCGACGGGCAAAGATTGGCCTGTTTCAGTAATTGGCCAATACCCAGCGGCGCGCCGGACAGGCTGATTTCCGGAATATCGTCCGGAATACCGCCCTTGGCGCGGTTGTTGAAATCAGCCAGCGCGTCTTCCGCCGCCCGCTGTGAATGAAAGCGCGCAACGATTTCCTGTGCGAGCAACACCTTAATATCGCGCGGGTTGCGACCGCCGTCTACATCCTTCTTGAACTGCGCGATTTCAGCAATCGACCGGAACGACAGCAAGTCGTAGTAACGCCACATCATTGTGTCGGAAATACTCAGCAGCTTCGCGAACATGGTATTAGCTGGCTCCGTGATGCCAACATAGTTGCCTTTGGACTTGGACATTTTCTCCACGCCATCAAGACCTTCCAGCAAGGGCATGGTCAGGATGCACTGTTGCTCCTGGCCATATTGCTTCTGCAATTCCCGCCCAACCAACAGGTTGAATTTCTGATCGGTGCCACCAAGCTCCAAATCCGACTTTAATGCCACAGAATCATAGCCTTGCATTAATGGATACAACAGTTCATGCACTGAAATGGGCGTGCCTGCTTTGAAACGTTTTGTAAAATCCTCCCGCTCCAGGATGCGCGCCACGGTATATTTTGCAGCGAGCTGGATCATGCCGCGCGCGCCGAGCGGATCCGACCATTCGGAGTTGTAGCGAATTTCGGTGCGCGCCGGGTCCAGCACCAGACTTGCTTGCGCGAAGTAAGTCTTGGCATTTTCCTCAATCTGTTCGCGAGTCAGCGGCGGGCGCGTGACATTGCGGCCGGACGGGTCGCCGATCATCGACGTAAAATCGCCGATCAGGAAAATGACCGTATGGCCCAGATTTTGCAGTTGTCGCATTTTATTCAATACGACCGTATGCCCGAGATGCAAATCCGGCGCGGTTGGGTCAAGACCGAGTTTGATGCGTAGTGGTGTGCCTGTTTTCTCGGAGCGCGCCAGTTTTTGCGCGAATTCCGTTTCGATCAACAGTTCATCGACACCGCGCTTGGTAACTGCCAAGGCTTCCTGTACGGAATCCGATATCGGCAGTAACTGCGAAGACATATTGTTGTTTTGCAAGTTCTGAGAGGCGTCCATGTGCTGAGAAAAATTAAGAGTCAACCGTGAAAAATCAATACCATGGGTTTGGTATAATTGCTGCTTATTTTCAACATTGCAATGCAACAAAAAAGCAGCAAGAAGAAAATCGAGGCTTGTGAAGCGGTACCGCAACTATCCGTATCCGGGTTCAAGACAAACAGTGCAGCCATGCGAATGTTTCGGCGAGCGCGACAAACCCGGAACGAGCCGCACTGCGGCTTAGCCCACAAGCGCTTCAGTAAAACAGCAAATTCTAACTTATTGCATGCTCTCTACAGACAAATTCCTGAGCCTGGGCTCGAGCAGCAAGCATTTTTTCGGTTCTTCACGCAAGACGCGCATCATTTCCGCGTTTGCGCTGTTTCTGGCCGCCTGCGCCTTTGGCGCCGCGGGCGTCGCACCAATGGCGCCGGATGCTGCTGACCTGCCGGTCAAGTCGATTACCGAAGAACTTGCCATCCCCAGCCTGTCCGAGCAGATCGCAAAGCTGCAATCGGACGATCAGTTTTACGTTCATGAAGAAAAAGTCCGCTCCGGCGACACCTTGGCCACCTTGTTGTCGCGACTCGGTGTACAAGACGATGCCGCGGTCGCGTTCATCAAATCCGACCGCGTTGCCCATAGCGTGCTGAACCTCAAAGCCGGCCGCCGCGTCCATGCCCAGACCACCAAGGATGGCCAGTTGCAGCGCCTGACTGCCACGTTGTCCGAGGGTAGCGGCCAGCCGGTCCGGAACATCGTGATCGCACGCGAAGGCGATCGCTTCAGTGCCACCGAATTATCCGCCACAATGGAACGGCGTATCGAAATGCATACCGCCGAAATCAGGTCGTCATTGTTTGCAGCCACCGATACGGCCCAGATTCCTGACAATGTCGCAACCCAGATCGTCGATATGTTTGCCACCAATATCGATTTTGCATCGGATTTGCGGCGCGGCGATCGCTTCAATGTGGTCTATGAAACCTTTTGGCAAAATGGCGAATACCTGCGTTCCGGTCGTGTGCTGGCGGGCGAATTCATCAATGCCGGCCACAAGTATCAGTCGGTATGGTTCGACGAACCGGGCAGCAAACAAGGTGGCGGCTATTACACCTTCGATGGCAAGGCGCTCAAGAAAGCGTTCCTGAAATCTCCGCTCGAATTCTCTCGCGTGTCATCCGGTTTTTCGATGCGCGTGCATCCGATTTCGGGGCAGTGGAAGCGTCACCAGGGGGTCGATTTCGCAGCAGCGACCGGTACGCCGATTCGTGCATCCGGCGATGGCACAGTGGATTTTGTCGGCACGCAGGGTGGCTACGGCAACGTGGTCGTGCTCAAGCACTGGAACAATTATTCAACCGCGTATGCGCACATGAGCCGTTTTGCGGGCGGGCTGAAAAAAGGCGCAAAGGTCAGCCAAGGCGAAGTGATTGGCTATGTCGGCAGCACCGGTTGGTCCACTGGCCCGCATCTGCACTATGAATTCCGCGTGAACAACCAACCGCGCGATCCGATGACGGTCGAAGTGCCCAATGCACAACCATTGGCCGGCGTTGAATTGCAGCGCTTCCATAGCATCGCCAAAGAGATGAGCCATCGGTTCGCATTACTGAATCCGCAGGGCGACGGCATCAAGCTGGCTTCGAAATAATTCGGATATCCAGTCAAAACAAACCCTTCAAGCGCCTGTAAAATCGTGGCACTTGAAGGGTTTTCTTATGCCTGACTCACAATCCCATCTTTTCATCGGCTTGATGTCCGGCACCAGCCTGGATGGAGTCGATGGTGTCCTGGCCGCATTTCCCGCTGACGGAACGAATCATCCAATCCATATCCTGGCGACTGCTTACCTGCCATTTCCAGTAATGCTGCGTGATGCCCTAATGGCATTGCAAACTCCTGGTGAAAATGAATTGCATTGCGAATTATCGGCAGCCAACACCTTGGCTACTCTGTATGCGGAGTGTGTGGCTCAATTGCTCGCCAAATCCGGTGTGCAGTCACGCCATGTCAGAGCCATCGGCGCACATGGCCAGACCATCCGCCATCGCCCGGAACTAGGCTACACGCGCCAAACCAATAATCCGGCCTTGCTCGCGGAGCTTGCTGCCATCGATGTCATCGCCGATTTTCGCAGCCGCGATATCGCCGCCGGCGGCCAAGGTGCGCCCTTGGTGCCGGCATTCCATCAAGCGGCATTCGGTAGCGAGGAGGAGTTGCGCGTTGTCGCTAATATCGGCGGCATCAGCAACATCAGCATATTGAATGGTGGAGACAAGGTCATCGGTTTTGACACCGGGCCAGGCAATGTCCTGATGGATGCCTGGATCGCGCAAAATCAAGGCAAGTCGTATGATGCCGAGGGCGCATGGGCTGCCAGTGGACAAGTGGTGCCGGCTTTATTGAGCACGCTACTGGCCGAGCCGTTTCTTGCCTTGCCGCCCCCTAAAAGTACCGGTCGCGATTTGCTCCACCCAGCTTGGCTGGAAAATAAACTCGCGCCTTTTAGGAATGCCACTGCTGCCGATGTTCAAGCCACGCTGACTGCATTTACTGCAGCCACGCTTGCCGATGCGATCGCCACATACGCTCCTGCCGCGAAGGCAGTCTATGTATGCGGCGGCGGCGCATACAACACTCATTTGATGCAGCAACTGCGGCAAGCACTCGCTGCTCGTCAGGCGAATGCACAGGTGCACTCCACCGATGCGCTAGGCATTTCGCCCAATCATGTCGAGGCTCTGGCTTTCGCCTGGCTGGCTTATCGCCACATCAAACGCAAAGCTGGAAATCTGCCCTCAGTCACGGGCGCGCGCGGATTGCGCATCCTAGGGGCACTGTATCCGGCATAAAGGATTAATCGACAAAGCCGCTTTCAGCGCTATCGATAGGCAAAAAAAAGCGCAGGGCTTGCCTGCGCTTTTTTCGAAAAAGTAGATCGGATCAAGCTGAAAATGAAGATCCGCAGCCACAAGTGGTATTTGCGTTCGGGTTCTTGATCACGAATTGCGCTCCTTCCAGATCATCCTTATAGTCAATTTCGGCCCCTACCAGATACTGATAGCTCATCGAGTCGATCAAGAGATGCACGCCATTTTTGGTCATCGTCGTATCGTCTTCATTGACGAGTTCATCGAAGGTAAAGCCGTACTGGAAACCCGAACAACCACCGCCCTGTACAAACACACGAAGTTTCAGGTCAGGATTGCCCTCTTCTTCGATCAGTTGCGCAACCTTCGCCGCAGCACTATCGGTAAAGACAATCGGTTCAGGCATTTCGGTAACGGCATTCATTTCAAGCTCCTGCAAAGATCAATGGATGCATTATAGACGCTCAGCGATTTTCATGTATTTGACAGGGCCAGCTTCAATACCGGCTCGCCAACCTGGTCATGCGTAAGCTTGCCGGCAACCAGCGCGCCACCGTGCATTTCCAGCGCTTTGTAATATACATCACCAGTTATGCGGGCTCTCGGCTGTAATTCAAGCAGTTCCGACGAATACACCGGTCCAAGAATTTCTCCATTGACTACCAAATGCGCGACGCGCACCTCACCCTCGACTTTTGCATGTTCCGATATAACAAGCATGCTGGATTCATCACCAGTAGCGATAACGTTACCTTTTACTTGCCCATCGATACGCAGGCCGCCCTGGAAATGCACATTACCCTCGATCTTCGTGGATATGCCGATCAGACTGTCGATTGTGCCTTTGTTTTTTCGGCCTAACATGATGGCCCTCCTTTACAAATTCGCGGATAGTTGCGCCCGAATCTGGCCCTTTTCGAGCACGCGTGCCTGAACCAGTTTGGCCGACACGCCTTCGGGCAGGGTGAGCACCCCTTCGATACGCTGATAATGCTTGAAGCCGAGCTTGAATTTTGCCTGCTCGGAGGGATTCATTTCAGGAAAAGTCATCATAGCATTTTTACCGTTCTGTAGAGTGGTAACTGCCAGTTGCAAATTGCCAACAAATTGTTGATCTCCCTTACCGCCTTGCATGACTAGCAAACGATACCGTATTTGGTTCGGTGCAACTTGATCGATCTTCAAACGGCGAATGCTCACGCCTTGCGGTCCGATGGCATTCGGCAGCAAACTTTCAAAAAAAGTAAGATCTTCCTTCAACCGAATGTTGTCGGCTTCCAGGTTTCTTAGCTGTACCGCGAGTTGCTTCTGCGCGGCACGCTCCATATTGAGTTGGCTTTCCGCAGCATTAACAGTGGTCGATAGCCGGTCACGTTCGGCAGTCAGCTTTTCGACCTGCTCTTTGGTGTTCGCGAGCTGCTCTCTGATATTGTCTGAATGCACACGCTGCATCACGCGTCCGGTATCGTACGACCACATCAAAAGAGCCCCGACCATTCCACTTCCAATGAAAAATAGGATTCTCATCGGCCACGGCAATTGCGTCCTGATCGTCATATTGGGTGACGACACCGACATGCGGCGACGCCAGAGCCTGAACTTCATTGAATTAAACGGAGATGGGCTGTGTGCCATGAGATGCGGATGAATGCTTAAGGCAATACTGGAATGTGCATCAATCCTGTGGTTTCATCAAGGCCAAACACAATGTTCATGCATTGCACTCCTTGTCCCGCAGCACCTTTTACCAAGTTATCCTCAACCACCAGAATAACCAGCAAATCGCCGCCGCCCGGGCGATGAACCGCAATCCGCAACGTATTTGATGCACGCACCGAACGGGTTTCCGGGTGGCTGCCGGCCGGCATGACATCGACAAATTTTTCACTCTTAAAATGGCTTTCATACAACGATTGAAAATCAGTATCGCGTGCTTCCGGCAAAATCGTTGCGTACAGAGTGGAATGAATGCCGCGAATCATCGGTACCAGATGCGGCACGAAAGTCAGGCCAATTTTACGGCCGGCAATGGCTTGCAGACCCTGCACCGTTTCCGGCAAATGACGATGCCCCTTCACGCCGTATGCCTTGAAATTATCGGCCGCTTCAGCTAACAATGTATGCACTTCCGCCTTGCGGCCAGCTCCAGATACCCCGGACTTGCAATCGGCGATCAGTGTCGTCTCGTTAACCAGCGGCTTACCTTGTGCGAGCAAGGGTGCGTAACCTAGTTGCATCGACGTGGGATAGCAGCCCGGCAAACCAATCACGCGCGCAGTCCTGATGGCTTCCCGATTGACTTCAGGAAGTCCGTACACTGCTTCGGACAGAATATCGGGACAGGAATGCGGCATGCCATACCATTTTTCAAATTCCGCAGTGTCTTTCAAGCGGAAATCCGCAGCAAGGTCGATGATTTTCACACCTGCGGCCAACAACTCGCGTGCCTGCGCCATTGCCACGCCGTGCGGCGTGGCAAAGAACACCACATCGCATTCGGTCAGCTTGGCTTTTTCTGGCGTGGAAAACGAGAGCGATACATGGCCGCGCAAGGACGGAAACATATCGGCGACCGGTATGCCGTCTTCCTTGCGTGAGGTAATAGCTGTTAGCTGTACACCCGGATGTGCCGCCAACAAGCGCAGCAATTCCACTCCCGTATAACCTGTACCACCTACGATACCAACTTTAATCATTTCTGTTCCTTGCTGAAGACGTTGAATCAACCTCATAAATTTTAACAGGCACCATCAGTACAATGGCCGCAGCGCCACAGGCCATTCGGCTGCAAAAGCAAAAAGCCGCCAGGCGCAAACCGGGCGGCTTTTCGATGCTCTGAAAACGCAGATTAGCGCTTGGAGAACTGTTTT
>SXGU01255746.1_pt1 | contig 10563 bp, 9 predicted proteins | sample 3174531 | NCBI WGS metagenome assembly SXGU01 (sample SAMN11356863, study PRJNA531348) | freshwater metagenome | isolation source: freshwater sample F1-140 | place: China: Fuxian Lake, Yuxi | collected 2017-12-25 | reverse complement strand
GGATCGCATTTGCTTTTGCAGGTGATGCACGGTTTGTGCCAAATTGCCCCCTACGCGTTCGTGATGGATGAACCGGTTCGAACGATCCGTGCTACCGGCGGACGCAGACCTCAGGAAGAGGTTGAGAACGCTTTGTCTGGCATCCCAAAAGGGGTGATAGGCTGGGGGTATGTAGATGCCACCCCTGAAAATACCGCCATTTTGTGCCAGCCTGGCAGGATCAATTATTTTATATACCGAGACCCGCGCGACACGCTGGTGAGCCAGGTCCATTACGCTACAGATATGCACCAGGGTCATGGTATGCACGCCTACTACCAAAGCCTTTCAGGGTTCGATGAACGGCTAAAAGTAGCGATCAGCGGGATTGACCGCGACGGGTTATACATGGTGGATGTACTTCGCAGGTATGAAGGCGTTTTTGCGTGGTTGGGCCAACCCCACACCCTGTGCTTGCGGTTTGAAGATCTGATCAATGACCAACGGAACAGCCTGTTGGCTATATTGGCGCAATTTGAAAACGCCGGGTACATACTGCCTACCCCGCAGAATAAAGCGCTGGAGATCCTGACTGAATCCATCCAACCTTCCCGGTCACACACATTCCGCAAAGGCAAAACCGGTGGCTGGAGAGATGCATTTAGCCAGGAAAACAAGGAATTGTTCAAAAAAGTTTCCGGAGACCTGTTGCAGAGATTGGGCTACGAGAAGGATGACAACTGGTAACCATCTATGACCCCCGATAATTGGATGCGCGATACTGTTTTGCGGCGCATAGAGCGGCACATCAACAACTTTAGGGTGGCTTGGATGTCTCTGCGCGTTATCGCCAGCGCGCCACAGCCCGTGCAACAACAACCTGTGTTGTTCTTTAGGGCATCCAGCGGCATCGATGATCTGTCTTGGAATAGCGCATTTCAGGTATTGACCGCTTGGGGTTTGCGCTTGCGCGGCATACCGGTGCGCTTTTTGGTGTGCAACCGAGGCATGAGCCTGTGTGTATTGGGCACAGACCGCGATACCCCAAACAAAAAACCTCCCTGCAACAGTTGTGTGTACCAATCCAAAAGTATTTATTTTGGTCAGCCCAAAGAGTGGTTGACCTACCAATACGATGCTTCATTGGATGCGAAGTTATCCGGAATATCCATTCATCAGATGATGGACATAGAACATGAGGGCGTTCCGCTTGGTAAATTGGTACTGCCCGGCCTGCGATGGATCCTTCGGCGCCACAACTTGGTGGATGACGAAAAAACCCGTTCTATCTATCGCAAGTACATCCTTTCCGCCAATAGCATAGCCCACGAAACCCGCTCCGCCTTGCAGCGTGTCAAACCAGCCTGCGTTGTTGTATTTAATGGACAATTTTTTCCCGAGGCAACGGTTAAGTTCGTTGCCCGCCAAACGGGGTTCAAAGTGTACTCGCACGAGGTTGGCTTGCAGCCAATGACAGCCTTCTTTACCGAAGGTGAATCAACTGCCTATCCGATCGATATCCCCGCAGATCTTGGCTTGGACAATGCGCAAAACGCCAAACTGGACGCCTACCTGGAGCAACGCTTTAAAGGCAACTTTACGATGGGCGGGGTACGGTTTTGGCAAGATATCAAAGACCTGGATGCATCCCTGCGCAACAAACTTGAACAGCATGAAAAAGTAGTACCCGTATTTACCAATGTGATCTTTGATACCAGCCAACCACATGCCAATACCTTGTACAGCGATATGTTCGAATGGCTGGATGATGTATTGGAAGCCGCAAGGCAAAACCCGAATACCCTGTTTATTATCCGCGCCCACCCCGATGAAGCCCGTCTGCGGAAAAGCAGCCTTGAAACCGTGGAGCAATGGGTACGGCAAACCGGCGCAACCAATCTGCCTAATGTGGTATTTATCCCCCCGGACCAATTTATCAGTTCTTATGAGCTGATCGGTAAGAGTGATTTTGTGTTGATCTACAACTCCACCATCGGGCTGGAAGCCACTCTGCTGGGTGCCCCGGTATTATGCGCAGGCAAAGCCAGGTTCACTCAGATCCCTACCGTGTTTTTCCCCGACTCAAAGGCTGAATATTTGGCTAAGTTGCAGCAATTCCTGCACAAAGGGGCAGATCGTGTTCCGGACCAGTATTACCAAAACGCTCGCAAATTTTTATATTACCAATTGTTCAAATCCTCCCTGCCTTTTTCAGAGTATCTGGACACCGGAATACGCGTGACCCATGCAAAAATGCGAGCCTTTAACCCAAATATGCTGATAAAATCAGTTACCATAGAAACAATCTTCAAAGGACTATTTGAAAAAGGCGATTTCCTGCTAAAAGATTGAGCCTTTTCGCCTTTACCCGCTGTTGGTAACGGCACGCGTACAATGAAAAAACAAATTACCAGCCTGATCCCTACAGAACTAAGAAATTCGCTACGGCTCAACCTGTATCGTAGCGAGGTATTTTTTCAGCGCGTCAAATTTGCGAACATCAAGGAACCCCGTCAGGGATGGCCGATCCTGGTGGCCAACTCATTCCCTAAAAGTGGTTCGCACTTGCTTGACCAGGTTCTGATGGGTTTTTCAAAAATATCCCCTTTTTCACCTCATGTTTCCTTGCCATTCGTCTCCTTCGATGGTGAGACTGGTCTCAAAAAGGAAGCCAGTGAGGCGATGCGGTTTCTATCGCAGTTACGCCCGTTGGATGTGACCAGCACCCACTTGCTGGCCTGGCCGCAGGTGATGGAAGAGCTGCGGTCACCCCGCTACCTGCCTTATTTTATATACCGGGATCCTCGCGATGTAGTTGTTTCGCATGTGTTTTACATCACCGAGATGGAACCGACCCACGCCCACTACAACTATTACAACCAAACCCTCAAGAATTTCGACGAACGGCTGATGGTCAGCATCCTTGGCCGGCCGGATGCAGACCACGAGTTTTTGGATATCGGAAAACGTTTCGATTATTACCGCGGTTGGATGTATGAGACCAACGTCCTTTGCCTAAAGTACGAAGACTTTATCCATGACCGGATGAACACCCTGGCAAGGGTAGCCGACCACTTTTTAGCCCGCGTTGAAACGATAACTTTGACCTCGTCACAGATCGCGGAGACGCTCGAAGTGAGCATCAACCCGAAACGCTCTCCAACTTTCCGCTCTGGACGCACCGGCGAATGGAAAAAATACTTCAAGGACAGCCACAAGCGTGCCTTTAAAGATGTAGCGGGTGATTTACTGATCAAACTGGGATACGAAAAAAATAACGACTGGTAACTTGCCCATGCAATGCTCCATCGTTATCCGCACTTTTAACGAAGCCAGATATCTACGGTTTTTGCTGGATGGCATCCAGAAACAACATATTGCGGCGGACATAGAAACGATCGTTGTAGATTCCGGTTCCACCGATGGCACAGTGGATATTGCCACCCAGTACGGCGCCAAGGTCATCAACATCCTCCCATCTGAGTTCTCCTTTGGCCGCTCGCTTAATCGCGGTATCCAAGCCGCCAGCCACGAATACATCCTCATCGCCAGCGCGCATGTTTTTCCGGTTTACCCCAATTGGATCGAACGATTGGTTGCCCCGCTCGGCAACCCAAGGACAGCCCTTAGCTATGGCAAACAACGCGGCACAGATTCGAGGTTCATTAGCGCTGGCATCCCCAATAGCACCAAATTCTCAGAACGGGAAATATTCCTGCGCTGGTTTCCGGAGACAGCAAACCATACTCAGGAACAACCTTTTTGCAACAATGCCAATGCGGCCATCAGGCGATCGTTGTGGCTAAAGCAGCCATATGATGAAACCTTGACCGGGCTTGAGGACCTTGCCTGGGCAAAATGGGCGCTTGAGCAGGGGTACACGCTTGCGTACGTGCCAGAGGCTGAAGTGATCCACATTCACAACGAAACACCATTCGGTGTGAGGAACCGGTATAAACGCGAGGCGATGGCGTTTAAAAACATATATCCTGAGGCACACTTCAACATCTACGACTTTTTGCGCATGTTCCTCAGCAATACCGCCAATGATATTGGCCACGCTACCCGCCAAGGCATTTTATTGGCCAATATCGGATCTATTCTTTGGTTCCGCTTTAACCAATTTTGGGGTACCTATTTGGGTTACCGTGAAGCCGTTGTGTGGAATTGGCAATTACGGCAAACCTATTACTACCCCCGTGGCACAACCCCTGAATCTGCTACAGTTCATGATGTTGAACCGATCCGGTACGACCCGCAAGGTTAAAACGGGATGACCGGCAAAAGTGCCTGAACTTGTTTATAATAAATTTTAAGATTTCGCGAGTACGCGAGGAAAATTGACCATGACTACCATTACCGCCCTTGTTCCAATGCGGCATCACAGCCAACGTGTTCCCGGTAAAAATTACCGCCCATTGGACGGAAAGCCCTTGTTCGAATACATCATCGATACCTTGGGGGCAATACCAGAGGTCAGCCAGATCCTGGTCGATACCGATTCTGAACCGATCCTTGACCAGATGCGCAAAAAATACCCCAAGGTGCTTGTCATCGAAAGGCCTGCCCATTTGCGAGCAGACACAATACCCATGAATGAGATCCTGGCTTACGATACCTCCTTGGCCGATACTGATTTCTTTTTGCAAACCCATAGCACCAACCCGTTGTTAAAAGCGACCACCTTGCAACAAGCCATCCAGCGCTTTTTGGGGAGTTATCCTGAGTACGATTCGATGTTCTCAGTGACCCGATTGCAAACCCGATTATGGGATAACCTAACCCGCGCGATCAACCATAATCCAGCCATTTTGCTGCAAACCCAGGACCTGCCCCCCGTGTTTGAGGAGAATTCCTGTTTTTATATGTTTACCCGTGCCAAATTATTGGAAAAACGCAACCGGCTCGGAGACCGACCGATGATGGTAGAGATCCCCCGATTGGAAGCGGTAGACATCGATGAAGAGAGCGATTTTACGATCGCGGAAATTTTGATGCAAAACCGAAGGAAGAATTTGGCATGAAGAAGGTTTTATTCACCGCGCCGTATATGATCCCGTTTGTAGATAGGTTCCGTCCTGTCCTTGGCCGCTATGGCATTGAATTGATCGAACCACCGGTAGAAGAACGGATGGAAGAGGCTGACTTACTACGCTATGCCGGGCAATTCGACGGCACGATCTGCGGGGATGACCGCTACACCGTGCGCGTGCTTGAGGCCTGCTCGCCGCGGCTGAAGGTGATCTCAAAATGGGGTACGGGGATCGATTCGATCGACGCGGATGCATGCCAAAAGTTGGGCATCACCATTGGCCGAACCCTCAATGCTTTCACCACCCCTGTATCCGATTCTGTTTTAGCCTATATGTTGGCATTTAGCCGCAAACAACCCTGGATGGACCGTGCGATGAAGAGCGGCGAGTGGAAAAAGATCGGCGGAAAAACCCTGAGTGAACAAACCCTTGGTGTGATCGGGGTGGGCAATATAGGCAAAGCGGTTACACGGCGCGCGCGGGCATTTGGAATGCGTGTATTGGGCACGGATATCGTGGATATTGATCACGTATTCATCTCTGAAACAGGCATTGAGATGGTACCGTTGGAGGACTTGATCAGCCGGTCGGATTTTATTTCGGTCAATTGCGACCTCAATCCCACTTCGCATCACTTGATCGATCAAACCCGCTTGTCGCATGCCAAACCAAACGCCGTTATCATAAATACCGCCCGCGGACCGATCATTGATGAACCTGCGCTGATCCGAGCGCTGCAAAGCGGCACAATCGCCGGCGCAGCATTGGATGTGTTTGAAGTGGAACCGCTGCCAATGGATAGCCCGCTAATGGGCATGGATAATGTTATGCTGGCGCCACATAACACCAACAGCAGCCCCACCGCGTGGGAACGGGTACATTGGAACACCATCCGCAACTTGTTGGATGGGCTGGGTATTGGTTATAAATTGGAGGACCTGCACGATGGCAATTGACAGCAAGATCGTTCTTATCACTGGCGCAGGTGGTGGAATTGGCCGCGCGACAGTGGAATTGTTCGCCAAAAATGGCTGGCACATCATTGGGGTAGACCGCAACCCGTACGGGGATGATTTTCCAAAAAACGGTTCTTTCATCCAGGCAGATGTTTCGCATCCAGAATCACTCGAAAAATTATTCAAAGATGTATCCGCAAAAACGGATCATTTGGACGCTTTGGTAAATAACGCGGCAGTACAGGTTGCCAAACCACTGGTAGAAACCAGCATCGCCGAATGGGATGAAGTTTTGGCATCCAATTTGCGCTCGGCGTTCATTTTCGCCAAACTTGCCTACCCGTTGTTCAAAAAAAACCAGGAAGGCGCGATCGTAAACGTGTCCTCGGTTCACGCCATTCAAACCAGCGCCAACATTGCCGCATATGCTGCCAGCAAAGGGGGCCTGCTTGCACTTACCCGCGCTATGGCCATCGAATTTGCCCCCGACAACATCCGCGTCAACGCCATCCTTCCCGGCGCGGTAGATACCCCAATGTTGCGGGCGGGCTTTAACCGCGGGCATTTGGGCCAAGGAGATATCCAATCCCGATTGGACAACCTGGCCAAAAAAACCGTCAATGGGCGTATTGGCCAACCATCAGAGATCGCCTCGGCGATCTATTTCCTGGCCGATAATGCCCAGTCCTCTTTTATGACAGGGCAGGCAATGGTTGTGGATGGTGGGGCGACCGCCCGACTTAGCACCGAATGACCATGACCCACCTCCTTAAGAAATCTTCCCTTTGGCCTTTGGTTCGCAACACCTATATTGGGCTGCGCGACCTGCCCCAATTGCCAGCCGCCTACCTGCACCCCTGGCGCCGAAGTTCGATCGCCAGGATTGCCGCCCTTAAAGACCAATACCGTGGACGCCGTGCGTTCATCATCGGCAATGGCCCAAGTTTGCGAAATACCGACCTAAGCAAACTAAAAAACGAGGTCACCTTCGGGATGAACCGCATCTATTTGATGTTCCCGGAACTCGGTTTTAAAACCACCTTCCTCTCGGTGGTCAATGATCTGGTCATTGAGCAAACCGCGGCCGACCTGGCAGCATTGGATATCCCCAAATTCCTAACATGGAGATCGCGTCGATTCTTTGAGCAACCCGGGATCAGCATGGACGCGAACAAAATGCCAACCTTTTTGTATACCACCTACGATGCCCCCAGTTTTTCTGAGGATGTGCGTGGGCGAGTATGGGAAGGCGCGACCGTTACCTACGTTACCATTCAGCTTGCCTTCCACATGGGCTTTGAGGAATTGATATTGATCGGGGTAGACCATACCTATACCGCAACTGGCAAGCCCAACACCACGGTCACATCCGAAGGGGATGACCCAAACCATTTTTCCGCCAGTTATTTTGGCAAGGGTTTCCGTTGGCAACTTCCAGACCTGGAGACATCGGAAATGGCCTACCGCATGGCAAGGGCCAGAATTGAATTGGCAGGCCGGCGCATTGTGGATGCGACGGTAGGCGGAAAACTGCAGATCTTTAAAAAGGCAGACTACACCAGTCTCTTCGACCAGTGAAAAGCGCCCTCTCGCGACCATTTCGTCCAATCCCAATCCGCATTGCGCTCATTGCCGCCTTTATTTTTGTGGCTGTGTGCGCGATATTTTTACGATTTAGCAATCTCGACACCCCATTGTTGGATTTTCATCCGACCCGACAACTTTTCGGGGCTATAAAAGCCCGCGGCATCTATTACCAAACCGCCACCGAAATACCGGATTGGAAAAAAGAGATCGCTTCGAAACAGATAGCGACCGAAGCGGTGATCGAACCACCTTTGATGGAGATCACCACAGCCGCACTTTACAAGCGCTTCGGTGAGAATACCGCCATTCCACGCGCCATTAGCGCTTCGGCATGGTTGATCGGCGCCATATTTTTAATCCTGTTAGCCAAGGATCTTTCCAGCTCCTGGTTAGGGTCACTTGCCGCGGCTGTTACTTACTTGTTCTTGCCGTATGGAATTAAAGCCAGCACGGCGTTTCAGCCTGACCCGCTAATGATTGCCTTGATCCTTCTTTTTTGGTGGTGTTTTGGGCGTTGGACCCGCAAGGACACCTGGTATTGGGCTCTCTGTGCTGGCATCGCGGGTGGTTTGGCAATTTTTATTAAGTTCACAGCCGTATTCTTCATCGCAAGCGGAGCTTTCGGTTTGCTCTTTACATATCGCCAAAAACCTGTTTGGCCATTTCCTTTGCGTTTATGGGTTGTAGTCTTATTGGGCGCCTTGCCGGCGGGTATTTACCTTCTTTATGGCACATTTGTTGATCCGTTTTTGGTACAGCAATTTGGGGGGCGTTTTTTCCTTGAGAAATGGATCGACCCCTACTTTTACCTGAAGTGGATCATAACTGTGGACAATGTGATTCCGTTTGGGCTTGCTGTAGCCGCCACCCTGGGGTTATTGGTTTATGTTTCCAATGCCAAACGAACCCTGTATGCATGGCTTCTGGGGGGGTATTTTGCCTTCGGAATGGTTTTTTCACATCATATATCCAGCCACGATTATTACAGCCTACCGCTTGTACCGATCCTTGCACTCCTCGTGGGTGAGCTGGCTGCATTGGTTGTAATTGGCGATCCCAATTCCCGGCCAACACCCGAACACATTCCTGCCGGATGGTTATACCTATCATTCTTGTTTTTGGCGCTATACACGATCACGAACTTGGTGGAGTTACGAAGTGAACGCGCTAAATTGGTACGTGAAGTAAAAGTTTGGGAGGAGATCGGTGATACGATAGGGCACCAACCCGGGGTGATATCACTGACAACAGATTATGGTTACGCTCTTGAATATTACGGAGTGCAAAATACCAGCCTTTGGCCAGTTTATTCGGAAGTAGAACGCTTTAAGCAAGAATTCGACAAGCAACTTGACAACCGGGCCTATTTTTTGATCACCGATTTTGGGGAGCTTAAAAACCAACCTCAGTTATTGCCTTCGCTCCAAGCCCGTTACCCAATGATCGCCCAGACCCCGGATTTTATATTATTTAATATTGTTGATCCCTTGCCCAAACCATGAAATTATCAATCGTTACTCCATCCTACAATCAGGGGAAATTCCTCGGCGACACCATTCGGTCGGTCATTGATTCTACCCGCCCGCCAGATGAATACTTTGTGATCGATGGCGGATCAAACGATGGAAGCGTTGATACCATTCGGGAGTATGAAGGTTTTATCACCACCTGGGTAAGTGAGCCAGACCAGGGGCAGGCTGACGCCATCAACAAAGGCTTTCGGTTGTGCAATGGCGATATTATTGGCTGGCTGAATTCCGATGATATGGTGCTTCCGGGCACTTTTGACAGGATCTTGAAGGTTTTTGAGCACAACCCCAATGCCGCGATCGTGTATGGAGATGTCTTCTCGATTGATGAGATTGGTGAAACGATAAACCTGCAAAGGTTTAAGCAACTGAGACTGCCAGACCTGATGGCCTTCAATATCATCAGCCAACCCGGGGTATTTTTTCGGCGCGGCGCATTGCAGGCGGCAGGCTTGTTGGATGAATCGTATCACTATCTATTGGACCACCATCTTTGGTTGCGGCTGGCCCAACAAGGGGAAATGGTTTACATTCCTGAACCTTTCGCTGCCGCGCGATACCACCCCGCTGCCAAAAACGTTGCCCATACCCGGCATTTCGGCCAAGAAGCCTTCCGCATGATGGCATGGATGCGGGATGACCCACGGCTGGGCAGCTTGTTTGCCAAGCACAAAAGGAAGATCGAGAGTGGCGCTTACCGGCTGGATGGATACTACCAAATGGAAGGTGGCCAATTTTGGCAGGGATTGGCATGCTATGGCAGGGCTATAATTATCCGGCCTGTTGTGTTGGCGCTGGAATGGAAACACCTTTTGTATGCGGTGTTGGGCATTGCCGGACTGCAACGGGCAAAAGAGTTATATAAGCAGGCACGGAAGAAAAAATATGGTCAACCTACCCAACAATAAATTGAACCGCTTTTTCAATAGCACCGCTTTTTTTTGGGTGGTGGTTTTTGGCCTTGCAACTGCTGGGCTGGCCATCCGCTTGTATGACCTGACAGACCTGCCTTTGGATTTTGCCCCCACCCGCCAACTATTCTCTGCCATTAAAGCGCGGGGAATGTACGCGGCGATGCTGCCAGTTGAACAACAAAATGGCTACACAGAACTCGCCATTTCCCAATGGAAGGGCGCCCAGGCGATTGAACCGACCATTATTGAAGGATTGATCGCTTTGACCTATTTTTTCACCGGTGAAATATTGTGGGTTGGCAGGCTTTATTCGGCCATTTTCTGGGTGTTGGGCGGCATACCCATCGTTTTGCTGTCAAAAAAGATCTCAAACAAGGCAGGCAGCTTGTTGTCTTTGGGCGTCTACCTGTTTTTGCCATATGGCATCATCGCCAGCAGGGCTATTCAGCCAGACCCGCTGATGGTTTGCCTGGTTGCTTTCGCTGTTTGGGCTAACTTTGAGTGGGTAGAGAGCAAGGGTTGGAAGTGGGCGATCTTGGCTGGGTTGTTTAACGGTGCTGCAATG
>SXGU01090696.1_pt1 | contig 10564 bp, 7 predicted proteins | sample 3174531 | NCBI WGS metagenome assembly SXGU01 (sample SAMN11356863, study PRJNA531348) | freshwater metagenome | isolation source: freshwater sample F1-140 | place: China: Fuxian Lake, Yuxi | collected 2017-12-25 | reverse complement strand
TGCCACGTGGCCCATGGCCAAGAAAGCCGCAGAATCGGTCCCTTGCTTAATCGGCATCCATAAATCAGAAAACTTACAGAATTCGGCATAATCCGGTGCCATGGCGACAATTTTTGCCCCTTTATAACGCACCTCGGAGGCAAAATGGGCATCGGGGGTGCGGGTCATGGGCAGGGTAGCGCCGGTGATAATGATGTAGGTTGAGTTATACCAATCGGCCGCCTCCGGCACGTCAGTCTGCTCACCCCAAGTTTGCGGACTGGCCGCCGGCAAGTCGCAATACCAATCATAAAAAGATCCGCAGGCTGCACCGATGAGGGAAAGGAACCGGGAGCCTGCGGCGTAAGAAATCATGGACATGGCAGGGATGGGAGAAAAACCGAAAATACGGTCTGGACCCCATTTTTTAATGGTGTAAACATTGGCGGCGGCGATGATTTCGTTCACCTCGTCCCAAGAGGTGCGAACAAAACCACCTAGCCCACGCACCGCCGTATAGGCTTTACGTTTAGCTTGATCGGCTTGTATGGCCGCCCAGGCTTCGACCGGGTCTTTACCCGTCATACGCTCTAAACGATACATGTCCAACAAACGGCCACGTATCAAAGGATGCTTGATACGGTGTGGGCTGTATAAGTACCAGGAGAATGACGCGCCACGCTGACAGCCACGTGGTTCGTGGTCAGGTAAATCGTCCCGGGTGCGCGGGTAATCGGTTTGTTGCATCTCAAAGGACACCAAGCCGTTTTTAACAAAAATCTTCCATGAGCAACCGCCAGTGCAGTTCACCCCGTGCGTGGAACGCACCACTTTGTCGTGTTGCCAACGGTGACGGTAGGCTTGTTCCCACTGCCTGTCCTCATTGGTGACTATGCCGTGTTCATTAGAAAAAGTGGCTTTAACCTTGTTAAAAAATTTTAGCCTATCCAAAAAGTGACTCATGTTTCTCTCCCAACAGCCGCCATGCGGCAATCATCATTCATTCATAAGCAAGCAAAAAGCTTGCCGACCCACTGCCTTGCATTACGGATTACGTATTTCCGAAGCGGCGCGCAAATAAAACCACCAGTTCAACAACAAACACAGCGCGTAAAACACGGCAAACCCATACATAGCCATTTCTGGCGTGCCGGCTTTAATTTGCCCCTTAATCACTTCCGGTGCGATAAATGAACCGTAAGCGGCCACCGCGGAAGTCCAACCTAAAACCGGGCCGGCTTGCACACGATCAAAGATCACCCCCACCGTTCTAAAAGTCGAACCATTGCCTATGCCGGTCGCCGCAAACAACACAACAAACGTCAGCAAGAAGGCATTAAAGTAAATTTCCGGGGTAGGTGAGTGATAAGCCTGCATCATGATGTGGCCGGCATAGATGGAGGCCAACACCATCACCGCAGAAATGACTTGGGTCACGATGGAGCCACCCACCTTGTCTGAAATCCAACCGCCTACTGGGCGAATGAGCGCCCCAACAAAAGGGCCTATCCAAGCATAGGTCAGGGCAGACGGTGCGTTGGGATTTTTAATATGGGTCCAAATGCCAGTGGCGGCATCCAACACGTGTTGCTCACCAAAAATAACCGTGATGGATAAGGGCAAGGCCATGGAGAAGCCGATGAAAGAGCCAAACGTCACCAAATACAAAGCCGTCATGGACCAAGTGTGTTTGTTGTTAAAAATCGCAAACTGCTTGGCAATATTGTCTTTCATGCTGCCAAAAGCCGCTAACTTCATCACCAACAAAGTGCTGCCTATGATCAAAGGCATGGCCAACCACATATTGAGCATGCCTAAACCGGTGGGCGCCGGCAAGTACATATACAAACCCGCCATGGCCGGCAAGAACGCCAAGGTATACAGCCAAATAATCTTAATAAAAGACAGAATGGTGCCACGCGCATCCGCTGAGATGGGCAAGAGATTATTCATGCCGAAATAGCAAAATAGTGCCAAGGGCACTAACAACAATAGCCAAACGAAGCCGGCATTTTGGATAAACGTGGGGGTGCCCGCCGGGATTTTTCCAAAAATCCAACCGCTGTCTTTCACCAACAAGGTGGCATCGCCGCCTAAGGCGCCGAACACGCCGACGGTCATGATCAATGGAATGAGAATTTGCATGGTGGTCACACCAAAATTACCCAAACCGGCATTCAGACCTAAGGCCGTGCCTTGCAAACGCTTAGGGAAAAATGTGCTGATATTACTCATGGAGCTGGCAAAATTACCGCCACCGACCCCAGACCAAAGCGCCATCAGTTGAAACGACCACAAAGGCCACTCGGGGTGCTGCAAGACGATGCCGGTGCCTATGGCCGGACTTAACAACATGGCGGTGGTCAGGAAAATAGTGTTGCGACCACCGGCCAGTCTAATAAAGAAAGAAGCCGGGATGCGCATGGTGGCGCCAGCCAAGCCAGAAATGGCGGTTAAGGTAAACAATTCGTCTTTACTAAACGGAAAACCCAAATTGCTCATTTGCACGGCAATGATGCCCCACATCAACCACACGGCAAAGCCGCAAAGTAAGGCTGGCACAGAAATCCACAGATTACGGTAAGCTATTTTTTTAGCGGTGGATTCCCAAAATGCATTGTCTTCAACGTTCCATGTTTCAATATTTGTCGCCATGCTGCTCTCCTAAATTGATACCATTTGTTTTCTTGCTTGTCGCTCATGGTGCCTGCCGATTTTGACTGGTCGCACCTCTGTCCAATACATCCAAATGAGCGAGACCCAAACGACGCCAAACATCAACATAAAGGCCGACGAACGCACGCCGGTCAGATCAACTAAGGCACCGAACATAATAGGCATCAAGAAACCGCCCATGCCGCCAGCCAAGCCCACCACGCCAGACACCACGCCTATGTTGTGCGGGTAATCGTCGGATATGTACTTAAACACCGAGGCTTTGCCTATGGCAAAAGCAATGCCCATGGTGAACATGATAATGGTGAAGAATGTAGCGTTGAGGCCGACATGAAAGGTTTGTGGCCCGTTGATGGTAATAATGGAGATGTCGGTTTGCGGATAAGAAAGAAAAAACAAACACACCAATGACACCCACAATACCCACCAGGTTATGGTGTGTGCGCCAAATTTATCGGAGAAATAGCCGCCCACCGCGCGCAGTATGCCGCCAGGGATGCTAAAGGCAGCGGCCATCAACGCCGCCGATTTAAGATCGAAACCGTATTCGGTGATGTAGTACTTAGTCATCCACAAGGCCAAGGCCACGTAACCGCCAAACACGATGGAATAATACTGGCTGTACTTCCACACTTTGGGGTCTTTTAATACCGCCAATTGCTCGCGCATGGTGACCGTGCTGCTGGTTTTGTGCGCCGGGTCCGAATAGGTAAACAACCAAAATAAAATTGCCGTCAGCAACATCAAAACTGCATAGGCTTGTGGCACCATACTCCAACCGTAAGCCAAGACGATGGCAGGCGCCACCAGTTTAGTCACGGCCGCCCCGGTGTTGCCTGCGCCAAAAATACCCATGGCCAAGCCTTGTTTACTCTTAGGAAACCAGCGCGCGCAATAGGCAATGCCCACGGTAAAGGAGCCGCCGGCGATGCCTACAAACAAACCGGTGATGAGAAATTGCCAGTATTCCGTGCATTTAGAAATGAGGTATATAGGCAGCACGGTAGACAGCATCAAGCTGAAAAACACCAGCCGCCCACCGAAGCGGTCTGTCCACATGCCTAGCGGCAATCGAACCAAGGAACCGGTCAGTACCGGCATGGCAATCAAAATACCAAACTGCGTTTCATTCAGACCCAGCATGGCTTTGATGGGTATGCCTATCACGGCAAACATCATCCAAATCATAAAACACACGGTAAAGGACAGCGTGCTCATGGTAACGACAGACCAGGCTTTATATTGTTGTGTTGCCATCATCATCCCCTTAATCAGTTAAGTAGCTTGCTACTCAAATTACAGGAATGATTTTACGAGAGGGCTTATTTAGCCGATTGACTTACATCAAAGCCACGCCAATCAAAAGGCGTAGTTATATAAGGCAAAAGAACTAGGTTATATCCAGTTCTTTTGTAGTAGCTAGCCGGACGGTGGCGTTAATTTGCAGGGTGAATTAAGCCTCGCTCCACGGCAAACACCGCCGCCTGAACACGGCTGGATAAATTGAGCTTACGCAGTATGCCTTGCACGTGTATCTTAACCGTGGACTCCACCAAACCAAGACGGCGGGCAATCTCTTTATTGCTGGCCCCTTGCGCCAATAGCACGATGACCTCACGTTCACGCGGTGAAAGCTTGTCTAAACCCGCATCGGCCTGGCCGCTGGCTTTTACTGGCTGGCGTACGGTATCGGCCAGCTTATTTGCCATGAGCGGCGCCAGCACCGATTCTGCTTGGGCCACGCGCCGGATGGCATCCAATAAAAAATCAAGCTCTGTGTTTTTCAACACATAGCCTCGTGCACCCGCCCGCAAGGCGGCCAACAAATCTTGCACATCTTCTGATGCGGTCAACATCATGATGTGCGCTGACGGCACTTCTTCGCATAACAACGCAAGCGCCTGCAATCCGCTGGCGTCGGTCATAGGCAAGTCTAGCAAAATGACATCCGGGTGCAGTTTCTTGGCACGCTTTAGCCCCTCTAAGGCATTGCCCGCTTCGCCCAGCACGGCAAACCCCGCTTGGCGCTCGAGCAATAGTTTGAGGCCACCGCGGAACAAGCTGTGGTCATCGATAATTAAGAGGCGTATCTCGTGCATAAACTCCGCTTTCACTTAAGCCATGTTGGCCACACTCATTTTTGCGCAACCAGCTTTTGCACCACCAAACTGCCTACCATATCGCCTTCCACATTCACCGTGGTACGCAAGGTGTCTAGCAAGCGGTCTATGGGCAATAAAATGGCGATGGCTTCGGCAGGCAGGCCTACCGACTGCAACACCATGACCATGGTCACCATGCCGGCACTCGGGATGCCAGGCGCGCCTATGGCGGCTATCATGGCGGTAATAAACACTATAAGTTGCTGCCCCAAGCTTAATTCTATACCGACCAAATTAGCAATAAATAAAGCGGCAGCGGCTTCGTACAAGGCCGTGCCATCCATGTTAACAGTCGCCCCCAACGGCACCACAAAACCGGCGATGGCCGGATTAACCTGCAGTTGCCCAGTGGTACAGCGCAAGGTCACGGGCAAGGTGGCCGAACTGGAACTGGTGGCAAAAGCCGTGACCAAGGCCTCACGCGAGCTGCGCCAAAACCACAAGGGCGTTTTGCCGGTAATCAAATAAAGAATGAGGGGCAAGACCACCACTCCGTGCAGCAAAGTGGTGCCGACCACCACCGCAATAAACTTAGCCAAGCTGGCAATCATGGCCACATCCTGCATGGCGACCAATTTTATCAGCAAAGCCATGATGCCCAAGGGGGCGATGCGCATGACCCAGCCCACTATTTGCATGCTAAGGGCCAAGCCTTCTTGCATCAGTAGCAGTAAATTTTTATAGCGCTCACCGCCCAGCACCAGCGCTATGCCCACAATCAAGGCAAAACTGACCACGGCCAGCACATCGCCTTGCGCCAAAGCCGCGAAGGGATTGAGGAATAAACCGTGTAAAAACTGCGCCACAAATTCTGGTAAAGGCAATTGCTTGGCTTGGAAGTTTTGCATGGCCTGCTCAAACATGGCCAAATGCATGCCCGCCCCGGGCTGAAAGTAATTGACCGCCAACAAGGCCAACGTGATGGCGATGCTCATGCTGCTGAAGAAAAAAATCAAAGTGCTCACCCACACTCTGTGCATTTGCTGATGCTGCCGTAAGTTGGCGATACCAACGGCAATGGAGCAAAACACCAGTGGGATCAAAATCATTTTGAGTAAATCAATGAATAAACTGCCGACCAAACCAGCGGCATAGACGCCGCCATGCACCCATGGGTGTTGTGCGCCTAAGCCATGAAAATACGCGCCCAATGCCACCCCCAACACCGCGCCCCATAAAATTTGCAGATTGAGGCTAGGCAGTTTCATGGGGATCTATGCCTTGCTGACTTTCGCTTTGGCCGCTTTAGGCTTAGCCCGCGGGGCTTTCAGCGCGGCCGTTTTTGCCTCGGGCTGAGCTTTTTTTGCCACAGACTTGGCTTTTTTAGGCGCAGCGGCCTGGTCCACCGCCTGATTCAGCTTAGCCGCCACAACAGCGGTTTCTGACACGGCGCTGGCTTTTTCCTTGGCAGGCACCGTGTCGACTTTTTCAAACACGGCGGCAAAAAAACCATCAGTGTGGTGTAAATGCGGTAACAGTTTTAAATAAGGTCCAGTGTCCAATGCAATCTGTTGCTGGCTTAAAATCTCGGCAGCGTTGAGTAGTGTAAAGTCTGGATGGCTGGCTAAAAAAGCTTCCGCTATCTGCTCGTTTTCATCACGCAACAAGCTGCACGTCGAATAAATCAAGCGCCCACCCATTTTGGTCAACTTGGCAGCACGGGCTAAAATAGCCGCTTGCTTGACGCTCAACTCGGCCAAATCTTGCGCGGTTTGACGCCACTTTAAGTCCGGATTGCGGCGTAAAGTGCCCAAGCCGGTACACGGCGCATCGACCAGCACACGATCAAATTTACCGTTTAAGCGTTTTAATTTAGGGTCATTTTCACCGTTGATGCGCTGCGCATTGAGGTTGCTTAAACCCGAACGTTTTAAACGTTGCCCCAAGCTGTGCAAACGTTTTTCCGACACATCAAAGGCATACAAGCGGCCGGTATTGCGCATTAAGGCGCCCATGGCCAAAGTTTTACCACCGGCCCCGGCACAAAAATCCGCCACCATCATGCCGCGTTTAGCCGCCACCAGATGCGCTAAAATTTGACTGCCTTCGTCTTGCACTTCTATTTGGCCTTCGGTAAACAGCACATGACGGCTAATGTTTAAGCGCAAAGGCATGCGCAAGCCTATGGGTGAATACGGCGTCTTGGTGATGCTGGCTTCCCCCGTGACGTTTTCCGCGATGAATTTTGCCAACACCTCATCGCGTGTGGCTTTAATGGTGTTGACGCGTAAATCCAAGGTCGCCCCTTCGTGCATGCTACGGGCTATGGTCATGGCATCCGTCTCACCGTACTGCGCGACCAACTTATCCCACAGCCAATCGCGCACATCGGCTTGCACCGCCAATGGCATATTTTCCGTGGATTTAGCCTTAATGGTACGCGCCCATTCGATTTGCTGTTCGCTGAGCATGGGCTCCATTTTTTGTATGCTCATGCCTTGTATGCGCAGCATCCAAGCCAAGACCAATTTACGCGCGTCGTCGTTATCGCTGTCGTCAGTAGCCGTCACAGCACTTAGAAAACGTAAGCGGCGCAATACGCCATAGACACTCTCGGCCACAAAAGCCCGTTCCTTGGTGCCTAAATCACGGTTGTTGCGAAAAAATTCGCTCAACTTGGCATCCGCAGGACTGTTGAATTCCAGCAGATTGGATAACATTACCGCCGCTTGCCGGATTAAATTTGGGGTCATTTGCTTCTCTTTATGTTATTAATGCGGCCAGTTTTTATGCCTAACCCGTCCACGCAACGCGGCTTAGTGGCGCGGCAAACTTACGCCAGATGGACCAGCCCTAGACTACGACCGTAGGCGCTTCGCCGGCTTGTTGCGCCCGCACTTGGCCTATGTGGAACACGCTTTCACCAGCCTCAGTCAACAACTCCATGGCCGCCGCCGCGTATTCTTCAGCCACAATCACCGCCATGCCTATGCCGCAGTTAAAGGTTTTATACATTTCCAAATCCGCCACATTGCCTTGCGCTTGCAACCAAGTAAACAAGGGCGGCATGGGCCAACTGCCTTTTTGAATTTCGGCCGTTAAACCCGCCGGCAAGACGCGCGGGATGTTTTCCGTGATGCCGCCACCGGTAATGTGCGCCATGCCTTTAACCGGCAAGGTGGATATCAATTGCAACAAGGGCTTCACATAAATGCGCGTGGGCGCCATCACCACGTCTTTAAATGGCCGGCCATGAAAGTCTGACTCAAAATCGATGCCGGATTTTGCTATCAGTTTGCGTATCAAGGAATAGCCATTGGAATGCGCGCCGCTGGAAGCCAAGCCCAACACCACGTCGCCGGCGGCTATGGTGCTGCCGTTGATGATATTGTTTTTATCCACGCAACCCACAGCAAAACCAGCCAAATCGTATTCACCGGCCGGGTACATGCCAGGCATCTCGGCCGTTTCACCGCCGACCAAGGCGCAACCGGATTGCTCACAACCGGCGGCTATGCCCTTAATCACTTGCGCGGCCGTGCCCACTTCCAACTTGCCGCAGGCAAAATAGTCTAAGAAATATAAGGGCTCAGCGCCTTGCACCAAAATATCGTTAACACTCATGGCCACCAAATCGATGCCCACGGTATCGTGTTTATTTAATTCAAAGGCCAGTTTAAGTTTGGTGCCCACGCCATCGGTACCCGACACCAAAACCGGATTTTTGTATTTCTTAGGCATTTCAAATAGCGAGCCAAACCCACCGATACCCGCCAACACTTCAGGGCGCATGGTGCGCTTGGCAAACGGTTTAATTTCTTCAATTAAGGCATCGCCGGCTTCAATATCCACACCCGCATCGCGGTAGCTGATTGATGTTGTATTAATGGAGTTGGTAGTCAAAACGGCTCTCACTTCGTGATCAATAGGGGTTTTTTTAATGCAATTCGGGAGTTAATCTGTAATTTAAGTATAATTTTAACCTATATGAGGACTGAACCCAAAAAAAACTGCAGTAAAAAAACATTTCTGCCTGCCAGCCCGCTTGCCCAAAGCCAGCCTTTAATGGTAATCCAAGCGCTATATTTAAGCCATGAAGCAACTCCTACTTGACATCAAACCGGCCGCACCGCCCAGCTTGCAAAACTTCATGGCTGGCCGCAATGCCGAGGCCTTGGCCAGCTTAACGGCCGCGCTTAATCAAAACAGCTCGTCCCATTTTATTTACCTATGGGGGGAAGCCGGCAGCGGCAAAAGCCATTTACTGAGCGCCTGTGCCGCGCACAATGTGGCCGTGGTGGATGACGTGCATTTATTGGATGCGGAGGCACAAATCGCCTTATTTAATCGCTACAACCAATTAAAAGAAAATCACGGTGCGCTCATCACGGCAGGCTTGCACGCCCCCACACAAATGGGTCTGCGCGATGATTTAGCCACCCGCTTAGCCTGGGGCTTGGTCTATCAACTGCATGCTCTGAACGACGCAGAAAAATCCTTAGCCCTGCAAAATCATGCCTTAGAACGCGGCATGCGTTTGCCCAGCGAAGTGGTGGATTATTGCTTGCGTTATTTACGCCGAGATTTATCCACCCTGATGGCCACCTTGGATGCCCTTGATGAGTGGTCACTCACTACCAAGAAACCCATTACCGTGCCTTTATTGCGGCAATTGCTGCAATTAAATTTAGCCCTATAAACACACTTTTAAATTAGCCCAGCCCATGATACGCATTACCGAAATTAAATTAGCCCTGAATCACCATGCCGATGACATTCGGGCCGCCATCATTAAAAAATTAGCCATCAATGCCGCTGACTTATTGGACTACGCCATTTTTAAACGCGGCGTCGATGCCCGTAAAGCCAACGCGATTTTATTGGCCTACACCTTGGACGTGACGGTACAAGGAGAAGCAAAAATCTTGGCTAAATTAGCCAAAGACCCACACGTTAAACTGGCGCCAGACACGGCTTACCATGTTGTCGCACAAGCGCCGAAAAACTTAAAAAGCCGGCCTATCGTGATCGGCTTGGGGCCATCCGGTTTGTTTGCTGCGTTAATTTTAGCCCAATCCGGCTTTAAACCTTTGGTATTAGAACGGGGTAAAGCGGTGCGTGAACGCACCAAAGACACCTTTAACTTTTGGCGCAAGAGTGAATTGAATACCGAATCCAACGTGAAGTTTGGCGAAGGCGGCGCCGACACCTTTTCTGACGGCAAGCTGTACAGCCAGATTAAAGACCCCAAGCATTATGGCCGCAAAGTATTGCAGGAATTCGTCCAAGCCGGCGCGCCCGAAGAAATTTTATACCTTAGCCACCCGCACATAGGCACCTTCCGCCTGGTCAGCATGGTGGAAAAAATGCGTGCCAGCATCATCGCACTGGGCGGCGAGGTGCGCTTTCAAAGCCGGGTCGACGACATAGAGTTCGCCAGCAATGCCCAAGGGCAACAGCAAGTACAAGCGGTGGTGTTGCAAAATGGCGAGCGCATTGCCACCAACCATTTGGTTTTAGCGGTCGGCCACAGCGCCCGCGACACCTTCGAAATGCTCTATAAACGCGGCGTCTACATCGAAGCCAAGCCGTTTAGCATAGGCTTTAGAATAGAACACCCACAATCCTTAATCGACAGCGCCCGGCATGGCCCGAATGCGCAGCACCCTATTTTAGGGGCGGCCGATTACAAATTGGTGCACCATGCCAGCAACGGCCGCAGCGTCTACAGTTTTTGCATGTGCCCAGGCGGCACGGTGGTGGCCTCGGCATCCGAAGCCGGCTGCGTGGTCACCAACGGCATGAGC
>SXGU01120028.1_pt1 | contig 10570 bp, 8 predicted proteins | sample 3174531 | NCBI WGS metagenome assembly SXGU01 (sample SAMN11356863, study PRJNA531348) | freshwater metagenome | isolation source: freshwater sample F1-140 | place: China: Fuxian Lake, Yuxi | collected 2017-12-25 | reverse complement strand
CGTTCCTCACACCTGGCGCGGATCGTGGCGGAGCTGTCAGCGGTCGGCACGGTTCGCTCCAACTGGCACTGTGGGAGTGCGGTGGCGGCGGGGGGGAACGCGTCCGTGCAGGGAACCCGGCGCGAGCCGAGCCGCTCATCCAGAGCAGCGGCGAAAGTTAGCCTTCATCAAGAAAGTTCAAAGAGGAGTTGCGTGGTTCTCCGGTGACCGCAGGGCACGCCATGCAAACCGGACTTGCCGCACAACTTGCGCGAGGCGACTGTGTTGATGATCCTCTCGAGGAGGCCCGCTGACTGAACTGTGGCTGAACTGTGGAGAACTCAGCGGCGTGCGGCGGCGATGAAGGCTTCGCGTTGCAAGGTGATGCTGAATCCAGCCTTGCGGTAGATGTGCAGTGCGGGAGCATTGGCCATGTCGCAAGAAAGCGAAAGGAAGCGCTCCCCGAGTTTCGCGGCCGCGCGGATGCACTCGCGCACTAGGAGGTGTCCCATCCCGAGCCCGCGTCCTTCCGGGACCAGCCCGAGGTAGATGAGCTGGGCGGAGCGGTCTTCCACCGGCGAGACCAGCGCGGCACCGATCGGGCAGCCGTGGCGCAGAAGCACCGCCCAGCGGCTGGGTTCAAACCGCCCCAGCGCCTGATACCCGGCGAGAGTGTCCTCGGTGGTCCTGAGCCCCGCTAGGTTGGGGCAGTCGAGTGTGCCGAGGTGGGTGCGCGGGATCACCGCCGTCAGCGCCGCCATTCCGGCACGCTCAATACTCTGCAGTTCAACCCCGAGGGGCCACTGCACCGGCGCGGGTGATTCCCCAGCGCGGATAGCCCGCTCCATGCCAGCCAAGGTGGCCAGATGCTGCATACCCGGGAGTCGGTGCGGCTCCCCAGACCGTGCCCGCGGGCTCTCCAGCGTGCACTGGACCAGAGCGCAGCCGTTGCTGAACGCTTCCTCCAGCGCCCGACGGATAGTGGCCTCAATCAGTTCGGGCGCCGCCCCGGCGCGCGCCCGGTGGCAGAGCATCCCGAGCCGCCCCGGAGTGCGAATCACTGCGGCCGCCACCGCTGGGAAGCCTTCGGCGTTGAACCCGGCGGCGATGCACGGGAACTCCGGATCTGTGAGTTGGGCCCGAGCCAGCAACAACGCGCCGCGTCGATCATCATCGCCAGCCAGTAGCGCGCAAGCGTCCTGTCCCAACGCGGTTGCTCCGCTGGTTACCCGAACATCCGCCTGCACCGGTTGAGTCGCCACGAGTCGCAAGGGTACCCCTTCGATCGTGCTAGACTTCGCCTCCCATGAATCTCTCGCTGTTGGCCACCATTTCCCTCTCCCTCCTGATGGGCTTCCAAGGGGACGCCGGTGACACTGAGACGGGGGTCGGTCTGGTGCAGGGCGCTCCCGGTGCCACTAGAGATCTGGAGTTCCATGCTGGCCCGATCCGTTTCTACAGCAGCCCGACCAGCGGCGAGGCCTACTGGTACATGACCTACGAAGTGGTCAACCGCGGCAAGTCGAACGAGATCTGGGCGCCGCGATTTGAGTTGCTCGAGGATGGGGGACGAGTGCTGCGTTCCGGTCGTGATGTGCCCCCGGAAATCCGCGAGGAACTGCTGCAGTTGGTTCAGCCGCGCTCAGCCGACGGCAATGCCAAGATCGAGGATCAGTTCTCAGTGCTTGGCCCGATCATGCCGGGAGACAGTGGGGCCAAGAACGGCGTGGTCATCTGGATCGCGGGGCACCCGGACCCGGCCCAGCACCTGCGCACCTCCAGCCTCACCCTGTTCATCCGCGGGATCAGCCGCGAAACCACCGTGGTCAACGACCCGCTCACCGGCAAACCGGTGACGCTCTACCGGCAGTTGCACCGCGAGTATTCGGTACCCGGCGACCACACTCTGCGGGGCACGAATGCGGCCAGACTGGTCTCTCAGGAGTGGATCGACCGGTAGCGGATTCCCCGGGGGCACCGAGTCCTCAATGACTGGCCGGACGGGGCACTTGCTGCTACTATGTTCGGCTCGCGAAAGCGAAGGAGACCGCCGTGGCACACAAGAAGGGTCAAGGCTCGACATCAAACGGACGAGACTCGAATCCGCAGTTCCGCGGAATCAAGCTCTATGGTGGTCAGACCGCTCAGGCGGGCTCCATACTGGTCACCCAGTGCGGTTCGCGCTGGAAGCCCGGTTACCTCGTGCAGATGGGCAAGGACTGCAGCCTGATGGCTCTTGAGCCCGGCACTGTTCGCTTTCGTGGTCGGTTCGTGGACATCGTCCCGAGCAATCCGGCCACGCCGCGCATGGCGATCGACGCCAACTGACCGAGAGGGTTTGAGTCGCGCTGACTGGCGGTCGACCCGGAGACACCCGTGTTCCTCGACCAGGCCACCATCCACATTCGCAGCGGCAAGGGGGGCAACGGTTCGGTTCACTTCCGACGCGAGAAGGGTGTGCCCAAGGGTGGTCCAGATGGCGGCGATGGCGGTCGGGGCGGCGATGTAGTTCTGGTTGGCGACGCGCATGTCGATTCGCTGGTGCAGTTTGCCTACAAGCCGCACTGGTTTGCGCAGGATGGCGAACCGGGCGGGGAGAAGGGGGCATCGGGGAAGGCGGGGGTGGACTGTCTGGTGCCGCTGCCACTGGGAACGCAGTTGCGTGATGCAACCACCGGCGAGGTGGTGTGCGACATGGTGGCTGAGGGTCAGCGCTGGGTCGCCGCTCCGGGCGGAGAGGGTGGTCTGGGCAACGAACGCTTCAAGACCTCAACCCATCAGGCGCCGCGCGAAAGCACGCCGGGCGGCGATGCGGTGGAACGGTCGCTCACTGCTGAACTGCGGCTGATCGCTGATGTCGGACTGGTCGGCTTGCCCAACGCCGGCAAGAGCACAATGCTCAAAGCGGCCACGCGGGCCAATGCCAAGATCGCCGCCTATCCATTCACCACCCTGAATCCGCAGTTGGGGATTGCGGAGTTGAAGGACGATCGTCGACTGGTGCTGGCCGACCTGCCGGGATTGATCGAAGGCGCCGCCGAAGGGGCCGGGCTGGGACACGAGTTCCTCCGGCACATCGAGCGCACGCGGGTGCTGGTTCATCTGATTGATTGCTCTGGGCTCGATGGCAGTGATCCGGTTGAGAGTTACGCCACCATTCGCCGAGAACTCGGTGCCTTCTCTGACACTCTGGCGCGGAAGGCGGAGATCGTGGTACTATCCAAGACTGATCTCCTGCCAGCCGATGATCGGGCCGCCGCGGTGAAACAGCTGGTGGGACGTCTGCGTAAGGAACGAGCGGTGCGAGTCATGGCCATGAGCGCAGCAACTAGTGAGGGTGTCGCTGAAGTGATTGAAGCGGCCTGGAAGCTGGTCGCCTCGCGAGCGCGGGAGTCGGAGTGAGTGCCGCCGCATCAACGCCTCCGCGGAAGCTGATGCGGAGCATCGGCCGCAAGACGCTATTGACGCTGGGTTCGCTGCTGGGGATCTATCTGCTGCTCTGGCTGGCGACTTGTGGTGGCCGGGGCAACGTGGCGGTTGACTACCTGCAGTTGATGCAGGAACTGCAGCCGGTCGGCCCAGAGGAGGAGCGTTCGTGGCCGCTCATTCGTGAGGCGAACAAACGAGTGAATGAGGAGCGGCTGGCACTGCTGCGCACCGCGGCTGGTCGTAGGCGCATTGGCTTCAAGATTCACCCTGAAATGGAAGAGGCAGATCTGGCAATCTGTGCGCCGCCAGCTTCGGCCGAATCGGGGCTTCTAGGCCAAGCCGTCCTGCAGGTGCGACTGCCTTTCCTGATTGGGTTCGGGTCAGCCTGCCAGGACCTCGCCGCCGACATGACCGCAGCGGCGGCACGCGGCGATGGCCAACGCGCTGCCGCCGATGCCGAGGCGATCATCGGCCTATCGAGGCAGTTGGCCACGCCGGGCTCGACGCTCATTCAGCAACTGGTTGGATGGTCGAATCTCAACCTCGCCGCTACCCAGGTCGCCCAAGTGTTGACGGCCCATCCCGAGGCGTTCACCGATGGCGACCTATCGCGTTTGGCGGAGGCGCTGCGAAGCCTGGAGAGCTCAGCGTTCCACTTCGATTTAGCCGTTGAGAGATTCATGATTGCCGACATCGTCCAGCGGCTTTACACCGACGACGGAGACGGTGACGGCTCGTTGACGCTGGAAGGCTCGATTGCCCTTAGAACTGGGTCGGTTGGCGAGATCGGATTGAGTGGCAGCTTGCCCCGTTGGGCCGCAATTGCCGCGGCGCCACTTCATTCAATTGTGGTGGCCTCGCGCCGCGAACTGGTGGAGCGATGGAACGATTACATGGACAGGTTGCAGTCGGAGGCCGACCGGGAGCCGTGGGTACGCGATGCCGACACGGCCTTCCTGATGGACATCGAGGTGAACCGCGCCTCGGAGCTGGAGCGCTTTCGATACGAACTGTTCTTTTCGTTAACTCCCGCCTTAAGCCACGCAATGTCGGTTGCTACCCGCACCGAGGCGATGACTGGGGCGGCACGGCTGGTGGTCGCCGCGGAGCAGTTTCGCCGCGCCATGGGCAGGTGGCCGCAGTCCAGTGCCGAACTGACGGACCTGCTCGGCGGGGACTTGCCCGTGGACCCATGGACTGGTGAACCGCTACGAGTGGGACAGGTTGATGAATCACTGCGGGTCTGGTCGCTGGGCGAGGATCGAACCGATGAAGGGGGTCGGCCGATGCTGGACCCATATGGCCCAGCTGGGCCCGCAGTGGGGCCGGGATATGCGGGATTAATTCACGAGGGGGCGGCCGCCGAGGGACCGGCTCCCGAGCCGGAACTGCAGCAGGGCTGGTTGCTGATCCCCAACTGGCTGGGGACCTCACCACTCCGGGGCGACTGGGTTCTCTGGCCGCACAGCCCGCCGGTGACTAGTCCCAGCCCCGCGAACCCGGCGGCTGATCCGGCTCCGGCGCCGTGAGGCCGCCGCGCAACAGCGCCAGAGTGCGCTCCATGTCCGGCCAGAGCGGCGCCTCGAACGCCATCGGTTTCTCGCTGATCGGGTGACGGAACTCCAGTCGCCGGGCATGTAGCGCCTGACGCGCCTGCACCAGTTCATCTCCGGCTTCCGGATCCAGATCGCGCCCCCGCAGATGCCGACCACCGTAGAGATCATCACCAGCGATCGGCCAGCCCAAGTGCGAAAGATGCACGCGAATCTGGTGAGTACGCCCGGTGAGTAGGCGGATCTCCAGCAGCGTGAAACCGGGGAAGCGCTCCAGCACTGTGTAGGCAGTCTGGCTCGGCTTGCCAGTGTCGTCGTGGCGCACGGCATAGCGCTCGCGGATGGTGAGGTGCTTTCCAAGTGGCAGGTCAATCACGTCCGCGGCTGGCTCGACCCTGCCATGCACCAGCGCCAGATAAGTTTTCCTGGTCTGCCGCAGTTCGAACTGCCGCCCCAGGCGCCAATGCGCGGTGTCAGTCTTGGCGGCCACCATCACTCCGGTGGTGAAGCGGTCCAGTCGGTGCACCACCCCGGGGCGGGCGAACTCAGCGCCGACGGTTGAGAGCGCGCCGCTGGACCGGTGCATGAAGTGCCAGGCCAGCGCGTTGATCATCGTGCCGGTCTTGTTGCCCCGCGCCGGATGCACAATGATGTCGGCCTGCTTGTTGAGCACGATCAGGTCGTCGTCTTCATACAGAATGTGCAGCGGCAGGTCTTCGGCCGGAATGCGGTCTGATGGAGGGGGAGGCAACACGGCCACGATGTGGTCGCCCAGCCGCACATGGGTGCTCGGCTTGGGGACGCGGCCGTTGACAGTGATCGATTCCTCGCGAATAAGCCGTTGCAGACTGGTGCGCGAGAGGAATGGGACGCGATCAACCAGATAGCGGTCGAGGCGCTTGTCGATGTCGCGAGCCAGCACGAACTCCACGGTGACCGGCGCCTCATCATCGGCGTCCCGGCGCGACTCATATAGATCGAACAGCGCCGCGGTGTCGAGCGCCCCAGCGGAATCGGAGAGTGCCGGACCTTCGTCGGGCGAGGGCTCAGCGGGCAGGCCGCTGCCGCTCACGGCGTCGGCGGGGCAGGCGCCGGTGCCGTTGGCTCGGTGCTAGGTGCCGCCGGAGTGGGGGCCGAATCACCGCCGATCAGAGTGCGCAGCGCATCGTCGCTGCTCGGCGCGCCGGGCAGCGGGGCTGTCGGGGTCGTGGTGCTGTCGCCCAAGAGCGGCGGGATAACGATCGGCGCCTCGGGAATTGGATACGGGTTGGTGAGGCGGTCGAGCGTCTTCAAGCGGGATGCGGCCCGGGTAGCCAGCACTGGGTACTCGGGCTGAGCGGTCTTTTCGGCCTGAGAAAGAAACTCGCCAGCCACCTTGAAATCTCCCCGGCACTCAGCAACTGCGGCGCGGCCGAGCAGCGCGGGCACCAGCAGCGGCTTGCCGGTGAAGCCGGGCATGGCCGCCGCGTCCATCTGGGCCTGAGCGTACGAAGCGTCGGCATCAGCCAGATACTGCTCGCGGAGATCTCGGGTGAGAGCGGCGTCGGCCGCGGTCGCCTCGCGATCAAATCGGGTGCCGCTCTGGATGCTGGCCAACAGTCCATCGCCAGCCGAGAGCGAGGCCAATATTCCCAAGGCATCATCGGTGGGGTTGCGCGCCGCCAGATCTCGCAGCGCAGCCGGCGTGGTCGCGGCGGCCAACTCATCCCACGCCGCATCCCGGGTCGTCTCAGCGCGACGCTTCCACCATTCCCAGCCGAGGAAGGCGCAGGCGATAAGCAGCACTGCTAGCAGCCAATTCGAGCCGCTGGTGCGCATCCAAAGCAGGAAGTCGTCGTTGAGCCGACTCTCGGTGAGGTCCTGCTGCTGAACTTGGCTTAGGCGCTTGCGGTCCATGTTGAATCGTCTAGTGTAGCGTCGGCCGTGGCCATCCGCTTGCTGGTCATCGACTTGGACGGCACGCTGCTTGACTCGGATCACCGCGTCTCGTCGCGCAATCGGCAGGCGGTCGAGGAGGCCGGTAGGGCGGGAGTTGAGGTTGTTGTAGCCACTGGGCGAGCCTGGCCGGAGGCGCATGAACAGATCGGTGAGTTGCCCGGCCTGACCCATGCCATCACCGTCGGCGGGGCGGCCCTGCATAACGCCGCCACCGGCGCGGTAGAGGACGCCGTGCACATGGATGAAGAGGTGGTGGCTGGCTGCGTGGCCGAGTTGCTTGCCGCCGGTCAGTTGGCGCAGGTGCTGCTGGACAGTTCGGTCGCCAGCGACGAGTACCTCATCATCGGCGAAGGCCCGCTCGATCCGGCCAGCCGTTGGTGGTTTGGGCTGCACCCGGTGCGGCGGCGTGCTTTGACTTGCTTCTCTCAGTGGCGCCAGCGCGGGCTGGTCCGGCACGCCCTGCGAGTTGGGGCGGTGGCCGACGAGGGGGCGATCGGCCCGATTGCGGGGCGAATCGCCGCGCGAGTCGGCCAGGGGGCCGAACTGCGTCACTGGCCCGCAGTCACGGCGACCGAGGCGATCGGTTCATCGACCCACATGCTGGAAATCTTCGCCCCCGGCGTGGACAAGTGGACCATGGTGCAGCGCCTGGCGCGCCAGCGGGGCATCGACTGCAGTGAGATTGCAGCGATCGGCGACGGCCTCAACGATCTGGAGTTGATCCGCAAGGCCGGGGTCAGTTTCGCCATGGCCAACGCCGATCCACGCATCGCCGCGATCGCCACCCATCGGGTCGGGCATCACAACCAGAGTGGCGTGGCTGAGGCGATTGGGCGGCTGCTCCAATGCACAGGTGCCTGGAGCACCTCGTAGGATTGGCGCATGGCAGAGGCACCGTCGGCACGGCAGGCGTGGACACCGCCGCTGACGCGCGCTGATGGCGATGCGCTGATTGACTCTGGCGAGGCGATCCTCAAGGGGCTCTTGGAATCAGACTTCGAGTCCACGCTGGTGGCGGGAAGCCTCGACGGGCCATTCGCCCCGCTCTTTCGGGCCGGTCGGGAAGATCAGGCGCGCGAGTGCCTGACGCGCCACGGCATCAGGCTGTGTGAGGCACCCGAGGGCCGGGCCATCGAGATCGCCGCCGACGAGGCCGCCGGTGGGGCGCGGGCGGTGGCGCTGGTGTCGGCGGAGTCACTAGACGCCCTCTCTGGGGCGTTGGTCGCCGCAGCGTGCCGAGTCGGCGTCCGTGGTTCATTCATCGCTGTTGTGGAAGATGATCCGGCGGTGAGCATGACCGCGCCGCGCGGCCTCGGTGCCCGCGCCGGCATGGCGGTGGTCGAGCCGTGGGACATGGCCAGTTTGCGAGACGGTGTGGACCTCGCATGGCGGCTCTGCATGGACCGACAGCGCTGCATGTTGGTGGTGTCGTCGCTGCTGCTGCGCACCCGGTCCACCGTCACTATGCGCGCCAATCGACTGGTGAGCAGTCTGGATCAGGCCAGTTGGCTGCTGCGCCGCCGAGCCACCCGCCCGGTCGAAGCCGCTGACGCCTTGCGCACTGCCCGGCGCTCCGAGTGGAACCGGCTGTTCAGCCTGCCGTCCCCCGGGGAGCGCGAACCGGTCGGGTTTGTGGCCTTGGGCGCCTGCGCGATCCCGGTGCTCCACAGTCTGGCTGAGCTCTCGCTCTCGGGCCGGATTCCGCTGCTGCGCCTAGGAATCACCGAGCCCGGCGACGAGGCAATGCTCGAACGAATCATCGAGCGCTGCATCGACCTAGTGGTGGTGGAGTCGCGGCCCGGCGCATTCGCCGAGCAGCCGCTGCGCATCGCCGATCGGCGCCGCGCGGCGGGTCTGCCAGCGGCGCGAATCTGGACTGGCGAGTTGCCATCAGGAGAGATCGACGGCCGCGCAGTAATCGAACGCCTCCTTCCCGGGGATGGATTTCGCACCTCCACGCTGGTGCGGCGGGTGATTCATCTGCTGCACCAAGTGCGGCCCGGGCTGCGGGTCGTCGACCAGTTGGCGGTAACTCCCGGCGACTCGGTGCTGCTCTCGCTTCCTCCTCGTGGGGCATCGCTTGGTGAGCCTGCGGCCCGGCAGGCGATCCAACTGGCGCTCGAGTGGGCCGCCAGCGAGATCGATTCGCGCGCCGACGCTGAAGCCAGGTATGGCCTGCGCTGGTCTAACAGTGGCGACAGCCCGCACCGGCGATCGGTGTGGGTGGAGTGCCGATCGCGGCGAGAGTTCGCCCGGCTGAGTGCCCTGGAAGTTCGCGCGGTGTTTCAGGGAGCGCGACGCAGTGTCATGGTGGTGTTCGATCTCGGCGGCGATGGTGACCCGGACCCAGAACGTCTGGCGCGCGGGGTGCTGGGGGCCGAGGCTGACGCCGAGCTGCGTGTCCAGCGGTTGGACTTGAACGATTCCGGGGCACTGCGGGCCGCAATCGTGGCCGCGGCCGACTCTCCTGCGGCGACACTGCTGATTGCCAAGGATGGTCCGCCGGCGCGCATTTCCCCAGAGCTGCTTGAACGAGAACGCGCCGGTCTTGATCAGACTGGATTCCGCCGCTTGCAGCGGGCCGTCTGGCCGGCCGACACCGCCTGCGATGTGCGCGAAGCCAGCCGCGAAGCGCGAATCGTTCAACGCGATCGCGCTGGATGGGAACTGCCGCGCGAGGCGCGCGTGGAGAGGATGCAGGCGCCGCCGGGGGTGGGGTTCCGCCTGCGGGTTGAACCGCTTCTGGAGCAGGTTGAAGTGCGTCGCGTGCGCCCGCCGGGACTGATGGAGGGATTGCGTGAGGTGCCGCGCCTGCCGATGCCGATGTTCCGTCACGCTGAATGCGGCATGTGGCGAGCCCACATTGCCGCTCCGGCCGGCACGCCGCCAGGATTTGCGGCGCAGGTCCTCTGCGAGGCAGGACGCGCTGCCGGGTTCCGGGTCGATGCGATCTCCCAGCCGGAGTGGACCGCGGCCGGACGAAGGGCGTGGAGCCAGGTCACCTTTTCGCGGGCGCCAGTCGGTCCCGAGGCCGGGCAGTTTTCGCCGCAGATTCCACAAGGTGAGGCCGACCTGCTGATTGGCCTTGACCAGCCGGAGACTGCCCGTGCGCTGATCGTCGATCTGGAGTTGCGGATCGCCGCGCCAACGCGCACAGCGGCCGTGGTCGATGCCCCGCGCCCGGAAAGGTCAACCGATGAACAGGCCACTGCGATGCTCGAGGCATTGCCAGGAGTGTTGCGGGCCTGCTGCCTGCCCAATGCAGTGCACATCGCCGACTTCCATTCGCAGGTGCGGCGATTCCTCCTATCGGAAGGGTTGCTCGAGTTGGTGTTGCTCGGGGTGGCCTGGCAGCGCGGTTTCGTTCCGCTGCCGATTGCCGCACTGGAAGCGGCCCTCGGGCGCATTCAATCCAACGGGGTGGCCCGCTGTCAGGAGGCGTTGAATCTGGGGCGACTGCTGGCCGAGGGAGGGATTGCGGAAGGCCCGCCCGACGCGCCCGCGGGAAGTCCCCAGCGCCAGGCCCGGCGGATCAGCCTCGGTGGCGCGCTGCGCGGCCGACGCTCTCACCAGCGGGCCACCGCGCTGCGCAGTCTCATTGAGCACACCTCACGCGCCACGGCCGGTCTGGAAAACGCCGCCGATGGAGCCGAAGCAGCCAGCGATCTGGT
>SXGU01076834.1_pt1 | contig 10572 bp, 4 predicted proteins | sample 3174531 | NCBI WGS metagenome assembly SXGU01 (sample SAMN11356863, study PRJNA531348) | freshwater metagenome | isolation source: freshwater sample F1-140 | place: China: Fuxian Lake, Yuxi | collected 2017-12-25 | reverse complement strand
CTGACGACGGCTGCGTGACCAAGCAACTTGCCGGTCTCTTGGCCGCTGGTGGAGTCCCACTCGTTCACGGACGGTTGTTGTCCTCCGCTCGCTGAGAGCAGACGTTTTCCATCGGGGCGAAACACCACGCTGAAGACTCCGCCGGTGTGTCCGGTGAGCGTGAGTTTGTCTTTTCCGGTGGTGGCATCCCAGAGCTTCACTGTTTGATCTTGGCTGCCCGACGCCAATGTTTTTCCATCTGGGCTAAACGCGACGCTCGTGACCGAGTTGCCGTGCCCAGCCAACGTGAGCTTTGTTTGACCGTTCGCGACGTCCCACACTTTCAGCACGCGATCGCTACCCGCCGATGCCAGCCATTTTCCATCTGGGCTAAACGCGACCCCCATCACCGCAAGTTTGTGCCCGTTGAAGGTGCGGATCAGCCGACCAGTCAAAGCGTCCCACAACCTGACGGACATGTCGCCGCTGGCCGACGCGAGCCGCTTACTGTCCGGGCTAAATGCGATGCTCGTGACGACGGCTGTGTGACCTTTCAACATGAGCGACTCGAGTCCGCTCTCGGCATCCCACACCTTCACCGTTAGATCGTGGCTCGCGGAGGCGAGCCATTTTCCATTCGGGCTAAAGGCCGCGCTCAGGACTTCAGCCGTGTGACCTTTTGCGGTGAGCAACTCCTTTCCGCTCGCGGCGTCCCACACCTTCACTGTCTGGTCCGCGCTCGCTGTTGCTAGTCGCTTTCCGTCCGGGCTAAACGCCACACTATTAACGTATGAGGTGTGTCCCTTGAGCGTGATCGCTGGCGGTTGAGTTGCCGATGGTGGCTTTGGCGATGGTTGGGTTGTTGTCGGTTGCGTTGTTGCGACATTCGCGGTCGGCTTCGTGGGGAACGCCGTCCCCGCTCCTGTGGCCAGCAGGTATCGAGTCTTGTTGCTGTCGGCCTTGTCCGACAGCGGATCGCGAAACACCTCCGGCATCTTGTTCAAGACCGCCGCGTTCTTCGGATGATCCCACGGGACGGTCCCGTCGTACTCCTGATAAAGTGCGCCATAACCGAGGTACGGCAGCATCACCACTCGCCAACTGTGCCACGGCTTTCCGTCAGGACCGTAAACAATTGCGGGAGGCAAGCCCTTTGTCGTGTCCTGGTAGTTGTGAAACGCCAGCGCCATGTGTCTGAGATTCTTCAAGTGTTGGCTGCGTGCTCCTGCGTGGCGAACCGTTTCCTGAACCGTGGCGTATGTCGGCTGAATGAGCGTGTGGCCCGGCGGATACAGGCTTGTCAGCGGCGACGGTTCTTTGCCGTCGATCGTGAAGAGAGCGCGAAACTGCTTGAGATCCAAGCCTTTTTGAAGATGCACATAACGAACTGAGCCGTTGGCAAACATGACGGCTCCTTCGGCGAACGCATTCTCCTTCGTCTGAAAAGTGTCATCAAAGATCAGGTCATCGGGCTTGGTCCACGGGACGGCGCGGCCTTCGGCGACGATGCCTGCGAGTGCCGTCTCGCTGGTCGCGTCGGTGATTTGTGTCATCGAGCCATGCGGACTCTTCTCGGCGAGTCGCCCCAGCGCATACTTCCGCTCTTCCATTTCCGGAGTGACGAACTCGATGGTGACGCTACTCTCGGCCGCCGCTTTGAATTGGATATTCTCACCGCGAGCAGCCGTAATGGCCGCTCGCAACGCCGGCTCCGGAATCAAGCGAGTTATCAAACGAGTCGTTCCATCGCTGCTCATGGCGACGAAATCGCCATCGAATTGCCCACCGAGCTTCGGCAGCGGTTGCTTGGCGTCGTAGGCCAATTCCTCTGGCTTCGTCCACGGAACGGTCTCGCCTGCCTCGGCGATTAGAAAAGTATTGCTGGTTCCGTCGGGAGTTTTGACGAACGGTCGGCAAAAGACGGGGAAGTACGAGCGGTCACCCGCCGGGACTTTCTCGGCCGTAGGCGAGTTCAACGGGAACATCGCGTCTTCACCAGCAAAGCCTCGATAGTAAGTGTGTCCCTCTTTTGTCTCGCCCCGGACAGCCTTGAACACGGCGGGCATCTTTGGGATGAGCTTGCGGTTGTGCTCGCTGTCCCACGGCTGATCGAGCCGGAATTGCTTCCAAAGTTCCTCTTCACCCAAAGCGGGAAGGATCGCGACTCGCCAACTCAAGATGAGCTTGCCGTCTTGATCGCTGTATCCGGCGGGGTAAGCCTTTTTCACGAAATCATTGGGGAGGTTTTTGGCCAGCGCGAGCGCGATCGACTTCAACTTGTCCCGGCTCTGCTGAATCGCCTCCTGCCGCTGCTTCGCTGCGTCGGCTGGCTGTGCCAGAACCGCCGAATCGAAAAAGAAGTCGGCAATTGCGCAACACCACAAACAAATCGTGACGGACTTCAGAAGCTTTTGCATCGAACGATCCTCAATGGGGAAGGAAACGCTTCAGGAGACTCGGCGATCTCGACTCGGCCAGTGTTTCTCATGTTTGTGCGAAGTATTCGCACAAGGCGGTGTAGTTCGAGACATTTCGATTAACGGCCGCACTGCCGGTGCGGGTTTCGATGATGAACTGCGTCATGCTGCTGCGACTCGCACGATTTCCTTTGTAGTAGATCCTGAGCACATCGGTCCGCGGGCAAGTGAACCAGCTCTGACCTCGGAACTGCCAACTTCTACGGGGTCTGTGACAACGCCGGAAATGGACCAATCCGGCGTCGTGGTCCACGATGACCGCCGTGTGTCCGAACTGGCAGACGAGTGCATCGGCGGAGAACTTCGGAGCCTTGGGTTCGGTGCAAACGTCCGGTGTTCCACTCACCGCGTGACACATCGCAAGCCCTCCGATGAATAGGGCACCGACACCCATCGCTCCCCCGCACAAAACCAAGATCGGAATGAACAACATATCGAGCCAATCGTGACTGACTTGAAACTCTCTCACGAGCATGACGAGCGGCATGAGCACCGAGCCACTCAGGAAAACAAACAGCAAGCCGATGGCGAATGCCGTGATCCGACTCTTGAGGGAGAGTGAGTTTGGCGGATCGACAAAGTGCGGCGGCCACGCCATAGATGACTTGGGCAACTCCTGTCGTGAGTCACTCTTCGCCACGTCCATTTCTTGAGCCGCTTGGTCGAGTGATCGCTTTGGCGTTCGAGGTCGGCGCAGGAGCAGAGCCAACAACTGGAGTGCATCCTCGATGAGCGGGCGGCGATGCTCGGGCTCGACGCTGACCATGTCACGGTAGAGCAGCAGCTTGTTGCCACAGCACTCGACGATCAATTCTCTCTGCTGCTCGAAGAACTCCAGCACACCTTTGTGGAACAGCTTGCGGATTGCTTCCTCGTCATCTCCACGCAGGAAATAGTGGCGGGAGAAATCGGGATGACTCTCGAAGTTGATGTCGGTCGATCCGGTGAACACCTCGAAGAGGTCGCGGTTGATCCAACTCTCTACGCCCGGACGAATCGCAAACTCCGGCAGCCTGGCCCCCGCTCGCCGCAACCACACCACGGTTTCTTGCTTGGTGTATTTGGTTTTCCCCACGGCGATTTCCTGTTGGTAATCGAAGACCGCGAGGTTGGTCCCCTCTTCCTTCCGACATTGCAGATCGGTCAGCAACGGAGCCCGCCCCAGAGTCGTCAGGTGAAACTGATCCAGCCCCAAACCCAACCTGCGTGAGGTTCGCCGCACGAGGTCGTATCGCTGCTCATTGAGACGGTTGGCCTCCATGCCGGTGCAAACCAGCGCAGGAATTGCGGCCGCAAGACCGAACGTGATGACACCAACCACCAGACTGAGGAGAATGTCTCTCGAATCCAGATACACGAATCCGAAAGCGAAACAACCCAACACGGCGGACACGACCGCAATGAGGATCGGAACAGCCATCTGCGACCTCGACCGCTGCGGCGGAGCGTCAGGGTAGGAGGCCAGCTCCCGCGCTAACTCGGCGAGGTCACGCGCGTCTTGTTCCGAGTCAGACTCCCCCGGCGTTCTCGTGGCGTCCTCGTCCTGCCCGTCGTCCTCAGACTTGGAAACGTCCGCTGCCACTTTGAGCGACCGCCGACAGCCTTTGCACTTGAAGGTCTTCCCGACCGCGTCATTTCGCACGCGATGAGACTTCGAGCATTTGTCGCAGGTCACGATGATCGGCATGAACGGCTTCCTCAGAGGCTTCCGGCAACTTGGCCTGGCGGCTCAGTCGAGTTCCCGATCTGCCTGAACGGTTTCGTCCGTCACCTTGGCAATTCGGAACGCCGCCTTGAGGGCGCGATCCATCCAAGCGTTCTCTTTGCCCTCTTCGACGCGCCCGGCGGCGATGTAGGCGGCATAGATCGTGGCCGCAGCCGTCACGATGGTCTGCTCACTGGGTTGAAGCGTGAGGTAGGGAGTTTTCTTCAAGATGCGTCTTTCTTTCGAGTACGGTCGGCGATCGACCACCGGAAATGATTGCCGGCATTGCAGTCATGCCCGAACGCAGCGCAAGCCCGACAGGGAATTCTTAGAAAACAGTTTCAAAACCAGCACGACGCGCGAGCGAGTGGTCGTTCCCTTGGCGTTTGGGCCACTCGCTGGCGCTTCGTGCTGGGTTCTATATCCACTTGTAGGAAATGGAATTCATTTTGTCCTTGAAGGGTCGGGAACTACTTGCGACTCGCCAAGAGGACGACCAGGTACGGTGCGGCCGCTCCCACGAGAACGCCACCGATGAGGTACGGAACCTGCGATCCGGCAGAACCACTCAGCGAGTGCATGATCGCACCTGCGGGCATTCCGCAAATCGCACTCCATAGGCACCAGTGAACCAGGGCCGGATTATCCGTGCTCAAGGTTCGCGTGCCTCGCGCGAGCAGAGGGGACAGCGCGTCGCACAACGACTCGTAGTTGGTCGCGGTGGATGACAGATCGGCTTTGCCAGCCGGAGTGATGATTCTCAAATAATCGACTTTGCCTGTGCAGCTTCGGAAGCGATGGCGGAAAACGGCCTTCAAGGCTTTCAATCGACAACTGAACCAAGCCTGTGATTTCACGGCCAGAAAACCGTGAGGGACATGGCTGTTCTGAAAGTGAATCATTCCCTCGACGCGGTCCACGATGACGCGCACCGGTGTTCTCAGCCAATCAGAACCAACACAGACCAGCGATTCGGTGGAGTACGTCGGTTCGGGCATGCCCTGCGGAGTCTCCGCCCCAAGAATCCAAAGCCGAAACAACTTGTGGCTCAACCTGACTGCGCCCAGTCCGATGAACCAGACGATGGGATAGATCGCCCAAACGCCGCCGCCGCTCTGACCATGTCGGGGATCTTGAACGATCATGACCGGCACACCAACGACGAGAGACCCAGCGACAATGAGCAAAACAATGCCGCCGAGCAACGTGGTGATTTGCTGCGAGTGCGATGGGGCCTTCGGTTCCGTAGACGGAGTTTTGAAGGGGGGAGAATTCGCCCTAACTTATTCAGCAAGTGGTAGGTACGCGAAACCTACCCGATTTGCGAATGATTGCAAGACCGTGCGAGGGGTTGCGTGGAATGGTGGTATAGCCACGGAAAAGTGGTAGTCAGTGGTAGCCTCAAAACCGGGCGAATTCTGATCCCCGTTTGGCGGGTTGCAACCCTTCGGTTCCGTAGGCGCACGCGGATGGGCTTTCAATTTTGCGAGAACTGCTGAAGCAACAGCACTTTAGATGCTGTTGTCCTCCTTTGCAAATCGCTGCAAATCAGAGCAAAACCATGCAAAATATCACGGTAATTGCAGTCGAGGGCCGGTAATTACCGGCAGCGAAACTAGCACATTGGACCGGGTTGAAAGCTGCCTCCAACGGCGTCCGCAGGCGTGTCACCAGCCGCTCATAAATGGAGCCCCATCGGATCGAAAAACGAGGACGCTTTTGAGACGATCCGGGGGCACATAGCGCTGTTCAACGAATGTGTCAGACTCCACCTTAATAACGAGTTGCGACAATAGCATGACCGCCAAAATCTTCCACCCACTGCTGGCGTTGATCGCATCAGCGACCGACAAAGAGCTAGCCCGATATGTCGAGTTTCTGAAGGAGGAGAACAAGATCCTGCGGGCGCGAGTTCCCGGGCAGATTCACACCAGGCCGGACGAGCGGTCCCGACTGATCAAGCTGGGGAAGGCGCTGGGCCAAGCAATCGAAGAACTGATTACATTGGTGGCACCATCGACGTTTTATCGCTGGTGCCGAGAAGAAGACTCCGGCAAGAAGAAGGCGAATCCCAAAGGTGGTCAGCGCAAGCCGCGAGAGGTCCGAGAACTGGTCATCGAGATCGCGACGACCACTGGCTTCGGATACAGCCGCATCATCGGTGAGTTGCGAAAATTGGGGATCAAAAGCATTAGCCGGCAGACGGTGCGGAACATTTTGAAGGAAGAAGGCATCACGCCGGGGCCGGACCGAACGTCCGACTGCTGGGACAACTTCGTCAAACGCCACGCTGAGACACTTTGGGCGGTTGACTTCTTTTCGGTGAAAACGGTGACGATCAATGGTTTACGTGACATGTATTTGATGGCGTTCCTGTGCCTCTCGACGCGTGAAGTGATCGTGTCGTCGTCTACCGAGCATCCGAACTCAGCGTGGGTCGTCGAGCAAACCAAGGACTTCCTCGATCAAACGTCCAACTGTGAGCAAAAGCCTGCGATCGTGATGCACGACCGCGACACGAAGTTCACCAAAGAATTCACGGCGGCGCTGAAAACCAAAGACGTGAGAACGAATGTTTTACCCGTCGCTTCGCCAAATTTGAACGGGCGCTGCGAGCGCTTCATACAAACGATCAAGTACGAGTGCCTTTTCCGGTTCATCCTGTTCGGCCAACGGCACCTGGATCATGTCGTGACGGAGTTCGTGGACTACTACAACACGAAACGAGCGCACATGGAGCGTGGTCACCTGCCGCCGATCCGCAAGCGGGCACCGAAGGCGGTTCGCAGATTGTCGCGAGATAAAATTGAAGTGCGGTCGTATGTCGGCGGACTCGTGCAGTCGTTCGAGAGGAAGGCGGCGTAGCAACGACAAGATCGAACGACTCGACGGACTACTGCGCTACCACCGCCGAGTTGCTTGAGCCACAGCCGCCAGCTCTTGAGTTGGATCCGGGTGGTGACATCGGCAAGAATCAGGTGTCATTGAATGTCACGAACGACTCGGCGGATTGCTGCGCTACTACCACCGTCGGGTCGCCTGAACAAGTAGGCGACGGCTCAAGGCTTGGATCGCCGCCCGATCACGGCATCGCTCATCGTGTGCGCAACCGTTGAAAAAACAACGTACATCGTCGCCGAACCAGCGTGATTCCGTGCCTCCTTCGGCCAGAGCCGGCCGAGTTCTCGATCGTTTGTTCCATCAAAACTCGATTGGCCAAAGAACTTCCCATGCGGCTGATTATTTTGACCACACGGCATGTCATCAAAGTCGCCCGCCGCCACAAGTTCAAAGACTGGTCGTTCCGAGTCGTTCATCCAAGATTGCGGTCGCAGCCAGCGCTACAACTCAGGAGTCAGCGACCGCACCGCGCGACAATGTGATGCGCGAGCGGGAAGACTCGAATCGAGCGTGTGCCTCAAAACTTCGTGTCGTTCTTGAGGCTGTTGGTGGTCACGCTTTTCAGGAATTGGCAGTTGGGCAATGACTTTGCAAAGTCGGCGACCGCTTCCGCCGAGAAGGCGTGGCCTTGCAGGTCGAGCCACTTGAGGTCTTTGAGGCTCATCAGCGATCGCAGTCCCTTGTCGGACAGTTTGGGTTTGTCTTTGTCGGCCGCTCGGCCTTGCTGAAGGACCAGGAACTTGAGGTTCTTCAACGTCGCGATCTGCGCCGCTTGATCGTCCGTGACCCCAGCATCGGGGAGGTTCAGGGATTCCAGTTCTTTGAACTGTATAGTGATTGCGGTCACCAGTTCCTGCGTGGCGGTGGCGTTGAGGATCGTTAAGTCGCGCAGGTTGCTGAGAGCTGCCAGCTTGGTCACGATTTCCGCAGTCTCCGGGGAACCTTCGAGGACGATGCCCATCAAGTGCGGGCACTTCTTCAGCTCGGCGATGCTCGACGCCGAGGCCGACCAGGTTCCCGTGACGTACAACGTGATCAAGCCTCGGTGTTGCGAGAGTTGCTTGAGCATGGCGTCGTTCACGGCTGGGGTGACCACGACAATGTGGCTGATGGACGCGATCTCTTTCCACATGGACTCGGGGATGCCTGCATCGCCTGTGATCGGCGGCAATCCAATCACGCCCCAGCGAAAGATGGTTTCTGGCAGACCAAACCCTCGATCGAGTTGGCCCACGCGAAGGGACTCGCGATTGGCCAGCTTCGCCTTGACGTTCATCCGCTGGAGGTTCTTTGCCGCCGGACGCCATGTGAGAAAGTTGAACTCGTCTGACGGCTTGATGTCCGCGGGTTTGGTTCGCGTCAACGTCATGACGGAAAGCACTCCGTCGCCGGGCTTCAGCTCTTTCGGTCGGCCGGCTTCGATGGACGACATGGCGAGTTTCAAGGTGTCACCGGCGAGCGAATAGACGCCCAGCATCGAGGGGGATGAGTCGCCCTGATCGAAGGACGAGAGGTCAATCGCTTTGAGGGATTGTGTGGGATCAATGGTGATGACCATTGATTCACTTCGGCCTTTCGAGGCGAACGTCAATACGTCGCCCTGGAAGACCATGCGCTGCTCTTTGATCGAAGCGGCGACTTCCGGCGGCAAGGGTTGATTCGCACTCGTTGCGTAGTCGGTGATCAGCCAGGTGCCTTCGAACGCCTTGAGTTCCGCCTCGGCTTTCTTGGGATCGACGTTGGCTTTGAGGATGGTTCCGTCGGGCGGCAACGTCGGACGATCTGCCAGAGTCCAAACTTTGACCGTCGCATCGGCTCCCGCAGAAGCCACCCACTTGCCATCCGGGCTGAAGGCGACACCGCGCACCTCGCCTTGATGTCCTTCCAACGAGAGCAGCTTTTGACCGGTCACGGCGTCCCAGACGCTCACAAATCCATTGCTGCCGGCCGTCACCAGACGTTGTCCATCAGGGCTGAGCGCGACGCCTTTCATTTGATTGGAGCGGTGCGTTTGTGGCTCCATTGGCGACTTTGCCATGCGACGGTCGCGCAGCGTGAGCAAGTCATCGCCGGTCAACGTGTCCCAGACTTTCACGCTGCCACCATCGCTGGCGGAAGCAAGTCGCTTGCCATCCGCGCTGAAGGCAAGGCTCTTGATGTAGAGATTATGACCGTGAAGTCCAAACGACTCTTCCAGACTGGTCGCCTTCCGCACTTTGCCGGTGGTGTCACCCGTGAGGACACCAACGGCTAACCACTGGCCGTCGGGGCTGAACGCGATCGCTCCGAAGGATTGCAGCTTCTCCTTCAGCGAGTCGATCACTTTGCCGCTCGTGCTGTCCCAGATGGTGACCGTTTGGTCTTGGGTGGCCGAAGCGATGCGTTGGCCATCCGAACTGAAGGCAATGCCGTTGACGCGTCCGGTCTTGCCGTCGAGCGACAGCAGTTCTGCGCCCGTCGCGGCGTTCCAGACTTTCACAACCTTCTCCACGCCAGCGGCGAGACGCTTGCCATCGGGGCTGATCGCCACGCTCGAAATTGCATATTGGCCATGTGAGCGGAGCGTGAATCTCGGCTTGCGATCGGCGACATCCCAGACGACGACGCCATCCGAACTTGCCGACGCCAGCCACTTGCCATCGGGACTGAGCGCCAGCGCAGCAATCGCTTCCGCATGGCCTTTGAGTGTGACGGTCAGCGGGTCATCTTGCGTTGCTTGAGTGACTCGCGCGGTCTCGGCACTGAAGGTCACGGGGCGTTCCGCCTCTTTCGGAGGCATCGGCCGACTCGCGGCAGATTTATTGTTGTCGTTGGGAGACAGCGTGATGTCCCATAGCTTCACGGTGCGATCGTCGCTGGCGGTCGCGAGTCGCTTGCCGTCCGGGCTGAAGGCCACACCATTGACCCGATGGGAATGCCCCTTCACGGTAAGCAGCTCTTGGCCGGACTCGGCGTCCCAGAGTCTCGCGGTCGAGTCCCAGCTTACAGAAGCCAGACGCTTGCCGTCGGTGCTGATCGCCACTCCCGTGACATAGCTCGTATGGCCGATCAGCGTGAGCAGCTCGTTTCCCGAATTCGTGTCCCAGACTTTGAGTGTCTGATCGTGACTGCATGAAACGACGCGCTTGCCATCCGGGGTAAATGCAACGCCCGTGACCGCGTCACGATGGCCTTTCAACGTGAGCGTTTCGCGACCGTTGGTGGCGTCTCGCAACTTCACTGTCATGTCATGGCTGCAAGAGGCCAGCCGTTTTCCGTCGGGACTAAAAACGATGGCGTTCACATTGGCGAAGTGACCTTGCATGTCGAACGCTGCTTGGCCGGTCTCGGTCTCCCACACCTTGGCCGCCAGAATCGCCGCCGATGCGAGACGTTTCCCGTCCGGACTAAACGCCACGCTGGTGAGGTAGTTGGTTCCCGCAGTCAGAGAGTGTGTCTCGCGCCCCGTTGTGGTGTTCCACAGCTTGGCCAAATGATCCCGACCTCCCGTCGCCACTTGCTTCCCGTCGG
>SXGU01166600.1_pt1 | contig 10574 bp, 7 predicted proteins | sample 3174531 | NCBI WGS metagenome assembly SXGU01 (sample SAMN11356863, study PRJNA531348) | freshwater metagenome | isolation source: freshwater sample F1-140 | place: China: Fuxian Lake, Yuxi | collected 2017-12-25 | reverse complement strand
TCGAGCATGGGGAAAAGATGGCGTTGCAAATTGTGGAAGATCGTCGTCAGGTCGAGCATGTCCAAAAATCAGCGCGACTCGTGCCACTTCACATGATCAATTGAAATCTCTCAACAAATCCGAGTTTTGAAAGAGCCTCCCGAGATTCTCAATTGCCCCAAGGCGGCGGCAAACAGCTTGTCGAGCGGGATCGCCAACGGATGGACTCCGGAGCTGGGCGCTTGAGCCACGCTTTCCTTCCATCCGAGCCTGTAGAACATCACCACCGCACCAATCAGGCCGGCGAACAGGTAGAGCGGAAGCAGGACTGCAAAGAGAGGGAAGAGTCCTGGAATCCGGTCCGGGAGGATAACATCGGAGAAGCTTTGGCCGTGCTCCACGGAGTGGACGAATTTGTAGAGAGCCGAGCAGGAGAGGAATAGTCCGATGACAATGATGGGTGGCAGAGCAATCGTGAATACAGCAGCGGCCAGCGTCCGCCGAGTGAGTAAAGTCAGGGCCGGGCCAGTGCAAAAGGCGAAGACTGGGGGGATGGTCAAGAGGAGGATGTTCTCCCCGAAATCCACGTGGGAGAACATCGTAACGTTGCCAACGCTTTGCGGCAACACGTGGATCAGGGCGGACAGGACGAATAGCAGGTAGCTCAGCGCAAGCAATGTGGCGAGGGGAAGGAGTTTCTCGCCGAGCAGCACCCATCTCGACACGGGTTGAGCGAGCAGCGCTCCGATGGTGCGATGCTCGAATTCAATACCGAAGGCCGTTGCACCAAGAGTCGCGCAGCCGATGACATAAAACACACCTATGGACACAACGAGTGCTCCGAGACTTGGATCGGGGAACGAGGCCAGAAGCGACGGGATGAAAATGGCAAGGATCGCGCCTCGGTACTGGCTGCGAAACTCCTTTGCGTAGCGAGTTCCCCGATTCCCGAACGCACGGAATCCGATTCCGTGCATCAGGAGGAGCGTAATGATGAGCACGATCCCACGAGCGGCTGCCAGGGCGTAATTCGCTCTCGGGTCCAGTGATACGATCATTCCCGGAAGCAGGCAAATCACGAGGATCAGCGGCAGCCACAGGAGCCACGCTTGCTCACGCCGAAACTGGATGTCGATCGTCATGGAGTCTTCCCTGGTTGAACGGATGCGAGGAAGATTTCCTCCAGCGTCAATGACTCCCTGGCGATACTCACGGGCTGGAAGGTTTGGAGCTTTTTCAATACCTGGTCGGCCTCTCCATTCACGATCAGCTCCAGAGTGCGACCGTTCCGACGCGCCGATCGTGCCTCGGAGAATTCGGTCACTGCTGGGGCTTCGCCGGTGAAATCGACGCGCAGCCGATTGAACTTGTTCCGGGCTTCGTCGGCGTCGGTGGTGAGGATGGCGCGGCCTTTATCCACGACTGTGAACCGGTCAATCAATCCCTCGAATTCAGAGATCAAATGGGTCGAAACCAGAACTGTTCGTTCACCGGGAGCGGCGTCTTGATATGCGCCGATCACCGTCTGGATGAATTCGCGACGGACGAGCGGGTCGAGGCCCGAGGTGGGTTCATCGAGCACCAGTAGCTCAGGCTCCGCGCAGATCGCTCCAATTAAAGCGACCTGTGTTCGCTGCCCCTTGCTCAAGCCGGATGTGGGCGCTTTCGGATCGAGTTGGAAGCGGTCGAGCAGGCTCGCCTCTGCGTCGCGATTCCAGTGATCACGAAAGCTGGCCTGGTAATCCAACGCGTCGCGGACATTCATCCAAGGATAGAAGGCGACGAAGTCCGGCACGTAAGCCAGACGTGATTTGATCTCGGCCTCTCGGCGTCGCGGATCGAGGCCAAATACCTGGACGCGGCCCGAGTGAGGGCGCAACAGATTGAGGAGGCACTTGATTGCCGTCGTCTTGCCCGCGCCGTTGCGGCCGAAAATGCCGTGGCACCTGCCACGCTCTACGATGAGGTTCAGTCCGTGCAACGCCTCGGTTCGGCCATACCGGTGAACGAGATCGCGAATTTCTATGATGGGAGAACTCATGGGGAGGTGGGGGTTAAGGTTTCTTTCGGAACTGAAGAACCGCAACTCGTTCGATGGGCGTGCAGGTGCTCCTGCCTTCGGTGTCCGTGACGGTGGTAGGGAGCGGTGTCCTCACCGCGCCGTGGCGTTGCAGGGGATGTGGCAAACCTTTCGACGTTCGCGGCCGGCTGAGGACAGCCAGCCCTACCTGGCAGTTTACTAGTGGCATTTGTTGTCGCATTGGAGGAAGTCAGTTCGGTGCCGTGTGCGCGGCACGGCGCTCCTGAAACTCAGACAGCCGTTCATCGAGCAACGCACGTAGCTCATCGTCGGAGATCTGGAGGTGATGTGCCTGGACGATGACCGCATCGAGTTCATGCGCGAGCCGTTCAGAGCGGACGGCGCGGCGCAGTGGAGAGACGCCATTGGCCTTGAGAAAACACCCGCTGCCCTGGCGCGTCTCGATGATTCCTTCGGTCTCCAGTTCGGAATACGCCTTGGCGGCAGTGTTGCGGTTGATGCGCAGCTCCTCGGCCAGTGCCCGGACGGATGGCAATGGGTCGCCCTTCTTCATGGAGCCACTGGCGGCGGCGGCCTTCACCTGTTGCACGATCTGGAGGTAAACCGGGATGCCCGACTTGAAATTGACTTGAACGAACATAGCGAACGCCAACACTACTGTCATAGAACACTAGGACAGTCAAGCAGGATCTTCGATCCTGCTCTCAACTCGCCAACTGGGAACAATCGTAATGACAGGAGACTTGCCGTCGCAGTAGTTTGTCTCGTGCTCAACCGCGATCAAACGCTCACCCATTACCGGATCACTGCCAAGCTCGGCGAAGGCGGCATGGGCGAAGTGTATCGTGCCACCGACACCAAGCTTGGCCGCGAGGTCGCGATCAAAGTTCTGCCGGCCAGTTTCAGCCGCGATCCTCAAAGCCTTGCGCGTTTCGAGCGTGAAGCCAAAGCGCTGGCTTTCATGAACCCCAGATCGGCGTCCTCGCTTGATTGACATCTCTTGCATCACTACGTTGTTCCCCGTGAAAACGATTTCCATCGAGTGCCCCGATCAATTGCATGAACAACTGGAAGCATTAGTTCGCGCGGGCTGGATCAAAGGGCCGGAGGATGCGATGCTGGAGGCGTTGCGCCGTTTTCTCGAATCGCATCGGCCCGACCTCCAACGGGAGCAAGTTTTGAGTGATGTCGCGTGGGGATTGCATGGCCGCGACTGACTCATCTTCACTCGGCTTCCCTGCGCATGGTACTGTTGGATTGATTGTACGCGCTCTTCGCCGAGGCACTCGGACGGCCTCGCAGGTTCGGGAAATTCTGCAGCCGCCATCCAGTTCAAGGATAGGATGAACCATTCCTCGGAACAGTCGGATTGATTCGGTCGGGTGAACGATCTACGGTGCCGTCGCATGCAAATTGAATTACCGGACTCCATGGTTGGGAAAATGGCCACGGATGAGGTGCTGCTTGATCTGGCAGTCGGCATGTACGTTGCCCGGCATCTGACCCTTGGACAGGCGGCGAAGTTGGCGAGGTTATCGCAAGGGGAATTCCAAAGAGTATTGGGCAGCCGAGAGGTTCCGACACATTATGATATGGATGACCTCGCTCATGATTTGCAGGGGGCGGCTGAACTGGCGCGCCGATGATCGTTGTTAGTGATACATCCTGTATCTCGAATTTGCTGACCATTGGTCATGCCCATTTGCTGAACGAACTTTTTGGTGAAGTCATCATTCCGCCCGCGGTCGAGGACGAATTGCAGCGGTTTCATTCGGACTTGCCCGATTTCCTGAGGCGCGTGGCACCCCGCGACTCCGCCCTGCTTTCGCGACTGGCGGTGGAAGTGGACATCGGAGAAGCCGAGGCCATTTGTGTTGCCCGGGAATTGCATGCGGATCGTTTGCTCATCGATGAGAAGCTTGGCCGTGTTGCGAGAAGGATTGGCCATCATCGGCGTCGTGGGCATCCTGGTGCTGGCCAAGCAAAAAGGATTGATCCCTTCGATCAGGCCATCTTTGTTCCGCTTGGAAAGCGAAGCGGGCTTCCGTCTCAGCCGGGCAGTAAAGCTGGCCGCACTCGAGGCGGTGCAAGAAACCATCAATTGAGTATTTCCTGTGCGTACCAGAATTTGTCAGCTCGGCTCCGAAAGCCTTGGAGCCTGGCCTAAAAGCAAACCATGATCGGCTCCTCACTCACTCACTATCGCGTGACCGCCAAGCTCGGCGAAGGCGGCATGGGCGAAGTGTATCGTGCCACCGACACCAAGCTTGGCCGCGAGGTCGCGATCAAGGTGTTGCCGGCCAGCTTCAGCCGCGACCCGCAAAGCCTCGTGCGCTTCGAGCGTGAGGCCAAAGCGCTGGCGTCGCTGAACCATCCGCACATCGCCGCCATTCACGGGTTCGATGCGGATCAAGGCACGCACTTCCTCGTTCTGGAACTCGTCGAAGGACAAACGCTCTCCGAGCGATTGCGGCGCGGACGGCTGCCGGTGGACGAGGCGTTGCGCGTCGCACGGCAGATTGCGGAGGCGGTGGAGGCGGCGCACGCCAAGGGAATCATCCATCGCGATCTCAAGCCGGGGAACATCAAGCTCACGCCCGAGGGCCGGGTGAAGGTGCTGGATTTTGGGTTGGCCAAGGCCATCAACCCCTCACCCGGCCTCCGGCCACCCTCTCCCCATCCGATGGGGGGAGGGCAGGGAGAGGGGCACCCGACAGATGGGGATGCGTCCACTCAGGTGCAGCCTCCTGTTCCCGCCGAAACCACAACACCAGGCGCGGTGATGGGCACCCCGGCCTACATGAGTCCCGAGCAGGCGCGCGGGCAGGAAGTGGACAAGCGCACGGACGTGTGGGCCTTTGGCTGTTGTTTGTTCGAGTGTCTCGCCGGGAGCAAACCCTTCCGCGGCGAGACGGTGACGGACTTGATGGCCGAAGTCCTGAAGAGCGAGCCCAAATGGGCCGCGCTCCCGGCGGAAACGCCGCGTGAAGTGGCGACGCTGCTGCGGCGGTGCTTGGAGAAGGAACCGCGACGGCGGCTCCGTGATTTGGGCGACATCGCCCTTCTGCTCGAAGACTCGACTCCATCACGTCCGCGTCAACCTTCCCCGGCTGCTCAGACAGAAAGCAAACCGCCAACGCCTTCACCTGCGACGCCTTCGTTCTGGCACCGCTTCGGACCGGCCTTCGCCGCTCTGTCGGTGTTGGCCCTGCTCGGATTGGCGATCACAGGCTTTGCTCTCTGGAGAACGCCAAAGACCGCAGCGACGCGCGCCAGCCAGATCCGCTCACTGGCCGTGTTGCCGTTCAAGGTGAACTCGCCCGACCCGAAGCTGGCGGGTTTGGAGAAGTGGATTCCCCTAGAGATCGTCTCCAAGCTCGGGCAGGTGACGAATCTCCAAGTCGTGAATTTGCCGACGAAGATCGAGCTGCTGGTGTCGCAGAACAAGGATGTGGACGAGATCGCGCGCGAATTGAAGGTGGACGGCCTGGTGCGGAGCGAGTTGGCCGGCCAGGGTGAAGCGATGACGGTGTATGTCACGGTCGTGGACTCCACCGGCCGCGCGGTCGGCAAACCGCAGAATCTCCCGGCGTCGGTTTCGAAGATTTACTTGATTCCCAACCAGGTGGCGGAGGCCGTGGTCAATGGATTGAATGTGCAGCTCAGCGCCAGTCAGCGGGCCGAGATTCAGGTGGCGGACACCCAGAATGGCGACGCCTTCCTGGCTTTCCAAAAGGGGCGCGATCTGCTGAGCCGCCGCCTGCACGCCGAGGCGGCGGTCGAGTTCCGGCGGGCGTATCAGCTCGATACGAACTACACCCGGGCGTGGACCGGCCTGGCGAATTCGGAATGGATTCCCGTCGCTTGGGGAGGCACCACCAACGAGATGGGCGCGACCTTCAAGCGTCTATCAGGCGAAGCGGAACAGTTCCGGGGGCAACGGCCCGATGACCCGACGGTGGCTTCACTCCGCATGTGGATGGCCCTGCTCCACGAGCGGGACTGGAACAAGGTGAGAACGACTTTCTGGGAAAGTCAGCGCAACCCGAAGCCAGAATCCTGGGTGTGGAATGCCATGTCGTGGTATTACACCTACATTGAAGGTCATCCAGAACTGGCATTGAACGCCCGACAGCAAGCCATCGCGCTGGATCCGGAGAATCTCATCTTTCAGATCGATCGTGCGCATCAACTCGCAGTCTTGGGCCGTTTTGACGACGCGGTGCGCGCCTTCCGCAGCCTTCCGCCCGAGAAGATTCAGCTCGAAGATTATTCCAGCACCTTGCTGAATGCAGGAGATCTGGCTGGCGCCAAGGAAGTGGCTACCCGCGTCCTCGCGGGGCGTCCAAATGCAAGAACGCAATGCAACCTGGCCGCCATCCACGCCAAGTCGGGTGCTGCGGACGAAGCCCGGAAGATCCTGCGGGAATTGGAGGCGCAAGCGGAGAAGGGCATGCACATCCCCTATGCGCAGATCGCATGGAGCTACGGCATGCTCGGTGATTTCGAGTCCGCCCGCCGCTGGCTGCGTCAGGGGTTGTTGGAAGGCCACGGCGACTGGACCATGCTCGGTCTGCGCACCGCTCACATACTGGAGATGTTCGGCAAGCTCGCGTGGTATTGGGAGATCGTGGATGGAATGAAGTTCCCGCCGCTCCAGATGGACAATCCCTACTTCGCGCTGGAGCAGGCCATGCGCTACGGCCGGGGCAGCGTCGGCGCGCTCACCACCAGCACCAGCACCAACGAGCCGCCCAAGACCCTGGCCGTGCTGCCGTTCGTGAACCTGAGCGACGACAAGGAGAACACCGCGTTCTTCGCCGACGGCATGCACGAGGACATTCTCACCCACCTCGCGAACATCCCGGGATTGCGCGTCACCTCGCGCACCTCGGTCATGGATTATCGCGGCACGAAAAAGAAGATCCCGGAGATCGCGCGGGAGCTGGGCGTCACCTACATCCTCGAAGGCAGCGTGCGGCGGGCGGGCAGCACCGTGCGGATCACCGGCCAGCTCATCCGCGCCGCCAACGACGAGCACCTCTGGGCGAAAAGCTACGACCGCGAGCTCACGCCCAAGGAGGTGTTTTCCATCCAGGCCGCCCTGGCCACCGAGATTGCCGGCGCGCTGAAGGCGGCGATCTCGCCGGAAACGAAAAAACTCCTCGAACGACTCCCCACCGAGAATCTCGCCGCCTATGACCTTTATCTGAAAGCGCGGGCAATTATCCGCGGAAAGATCTGGGGGCAAAACCAGCGGGAACCGCTGTTGCTGGCCGCCGTCCAGCTCGATCCGAAGTTCGCCGCGGCGTGGGCGGAACTTGCCGTCAATCACGGCTTCATGTTCCGCGATCAGGAACGCACGCCGGCGCGCTTGGCCCAGGCGGATGCCGCCCTCGCCCGTGCCGTCCGGCTGGCGCCCGATGCCCCTGAAACCATCATGGCCCACGGCTGGCTCGCCTATCTGGGCCATCGCGACTGGGTGCGCGCCACGGCAGAGTTTGAAAGACTCATCCGGCTCCAGCCCAATAATGCTTGGGCCATTCACGGCCTGGCCACGATCCAGAAACGGCAGGGCCGTTGGCTCGAGTCCGTGGCGAACCACCGCAAGGCGCTGCAACTCGAGCCAGGCAGCAAGGGCCTTGCATTTGAACTCTCGCTGGTGCTCGGTGCCGGTCGGCGCTGGGATGAGACGCTCGCCGAGCTGCAGCGGTTATTGGCCATGCCGTCAGAAAAGTCAGAATCGGAACTGGCCCGGCGAGCCTCTTCTGTCAAAGTGCTCTTCAGCGCCACGGGCTCGACCAAGGCGGCCGACGACTGGCTGGCCGGGTTGACTCCCGTGCAACTTGAATCGCCGGCGTTGAATTCCGTGCGCAGGTGGCGGGCGCTTGTCCGGGGTGACTACCCGGAGTGGCAGCGCCTCGACCAGCTCGCGGCGACGTCAACCGACGACAACGGCGTGCGGCAGCCCGAAGATACGGCGGATGCGATCGCGGCAGCCTTCATCATGGCAGCCCACGGCGATCTGGCTGGCGCGCGCCTCCGGTTGGGAAATCTTCCGGCGGATGTCAGATCCAAACTTGAACGCGAACCCACCAACGACAACCTGTGGAGTGAACAGGCGCTCATGGAAGCCCTGCTCGGCCAGGCGGCCGAAGCCCTGCGCGATTCCAGAAAAGCTATGGAATTGATGCCCGAGTCACTCGACGCGCACGACGGGCCAGACTATAGCTGTGCCTTGGCCGCGGTCTATGCCTGGACGGGCGACAAGGACCGCGCCCTCGCCGAGCTGACACGCCTGCTCCGCGTTCCCTTCGGCTACGAAGGCAGCGTCCACGACCTGCGGGTCGATGCCATGTTCGCCCCGCTGCGCGGCGATCCGCGCTTTGAAGCGCTGCTCAAGGATCCGAAGAACAGCGAGCCTCTCTTCTGAGGACGGACAACGTTTGAAATGATCGGCAACTCACTCACTCACTACCGGATCACCGCCAAGCTGGGCGAAGGCGGCATGGGCGAGGTGTATCGCGCCACCGACATCAAGCTCGGCCGTGAGGTCGCCATCAAGGTGCTGCCGGCGAGTTTCAGCCGCGATCCGCAAAGTCTCGGGCGTTTCGAGCGCGAGGCCAAGGCGCTGGCCTCGTTGAACCATCCGCACATCGCCGCCATTCACGGGTTCGACGCCGATCAAGGCACGCACTTCCTGGTTTTGGAACTGGTGGAAGGGCAGACACTCTCCGAGCGGTTGCGGCGGGGACGGCTGCCGTTGGACGAGGCGTTGCGGGTGGCCCGGCAGATTGCGGAGGCGGTGGAGGCGGCGCACGCCAAGGGGATCATCCATCGCGATCTCAAGCCGGGGAACATCAAGCTCACGCCCGAGGGCCGGGTGAAGGTGCTGGATTTTGGGTTGGCGAAGATGGGGTTTGCTGGGAGCGCCGGCATCCCTGCCGGCGGATCTCCGCAGGATGCGCTCGCCGGCAAGGATGCCGGCGCTCCCGGGCCGGATGCTTCGACGCTCCGTGCCGACTCCACCGAACCGGGCAAGGTCATGGGCACCCCGGCCTACATGAGCCCGGAGCAGGCACGGGGTCAGGAGGTGGACAAGCGCACGGACGTGTGGGCGTTCGGGTGTTGCCTGTTCGAGTGCCTGGCCGGGAGCAAACCGTTCCGCGGCGACACGGTGACGGACCTGATGGCGTCAGTATTGCGGAGCGAGCCGGAGTGGGCGGCACTTCCGGCGGAAGTTCCCCGCGAGGTGACGACGCTGCTGCGGCGGTGTTTGGAGAAAGACCCGCGCCGTCGCCTGAGCAGCCTCGGGGATATTGCGCTGACGCTCGAAGACTCAACTCCATCGCGTCCGCTGCAACCTTCCCCGGCTGCCCAGACCGAAAGCAAACCGCCAACGCCTCCAGCTGCGAAGCCTTCGTTCTGGAACCGTTTGGGACCGGCCTTGGCAACGCTGCTGGTCCTGGCCTTGATCGGGCTGGCGATAACCGGCGTTGCTCTCTGGAAATCCCCGAAGACTGCTGCATCGCGCGCCAGCCAGATCCGCTCGCTGGCGGTGTTGCCTTTCGCCTTCGAGACGCAGGATCCAAAGCTGTCCGGCTTGGGGAAATGGATTCCGGCGGAGATTCGCTCGAAGCTGGGGCCGTTGCCGAATTTGCAGGTGGTGAACTCGCCGGCGCGCATCGAGCAGTTGGTGCAACAGAAGAAGTCGGAGGTGGAGATCGCGCGCGAGCTGGGCGTGGACGGCCTGGTGATGGGCGAATTGCACGGCCAGGGGGAGACGATGTCCGCCTATGTCTGGGTCGTGGACGGCGCGACCGGGCGGGCGTTGGGCAAGCAACGGGAAATTGCCGCTTCGGCCTCCAAGGTCTCCGAGCTTCCCAACCAGGTGGCGCTGGCGATCGTGGATGAGTTGAAGCTGCAGGTCAGCACCAGCGACAGAACTGAGATTCAGACGGCGGACACCCAGAATGGCGACGCCTTCCTGGCTTACCAAAAGGGGCGCGACCTGCTGAGCCGCCGCCTGAATGCCGAGGCGACGGTCGAGTTCCGGCGGGCGTATCAGCTCGATACGAACTACACCCGGGCGTGGACCGGCCTAGCGCAAACGGAATGGGCTCCCCTCAATCATGGAGGAACGACTAATGAGGTCGCGACCACTTACAAGCGGTTATCGCGTGAAGTGGAACGGTTTCTCGCTCAACGGCCCGAGGATCCGGCTGTAGCTTCACTCCGCATGTGGATTGCCATGATCTTCGAGCGGGACTGGAACAAGGTCAGAACAATTTTCTGGGAAAGCCAGCGCAACTCGAAGCCAGACCCCGAGGCGTTGCACCCCATGTTGTGGTATTACGTCTTCATCGAGGGTCATCCAGAGCATGCATCGCAGGTGGCGGAGCAGGCCATCGCACTGGCTCCGGAAAATCTCTTACTTCAGATCATTCAGGGGCATCAACTTTTCCACTTTGGGCGCTATGACGATGCGGCGCGCGCCTTCCGCAAGCTTCCCCCCGAGAAGATTCAGCTCGAAGATTACTCCCGAGTCTTGCTC
>SXGU01484352.1_pt1 | contig 10576 bp, 11 predicted proteins | sample 3174531 | NCBI WGS metagenome assembly SXGU01 (sample SAMN11356863, study PRJNA531348) | freshwater metagenome | isolation source: freshwater sample F1-140 | place: China: Fuxian Lake, Yuxi | collected 2017-12-25 | reverse complement strand
TCTATTCTTTTTGTATTCGATGATTACAGGGGCTCCGTCTGAATCGACAGCAAGCGTATCCATCCTCCCACCTGATGTTGTCGGGTATTCCGTAGCTAAAAACTGAAGCCCCAACGTTTCAAGAAGATTCTTCTCAATCAAGCGCTGTAAGTCACGCTCTTTCGATAGGGGAAGAACATTCAGCTTTTTTAGCTGATCACCGTTAGTTGTTTTGAATACTGGCATTTCTAGTCACCTTCAATCACGAATAAAACGACTTACCTTAAAGCCGTTCCACCCTGTTGGTTTTTATAGTCCTTGTACATCATTTGGAAGATTAAGTTCTTCATCGAAGGGTTGTCATCCATCTTTTTGTAGAAGTCGAAACGTTCGTTGATGTAATCAATCATCATCCCTTCGAACTGTTGTTTGAAGAAACTTTGCTTGTTGTCCTCGGTGTTATCACCCTTCATGTACTTCTGGACTTCGGGGTCATCAATCAAGCGTTTGCTCAAGCGAGAAAGATCGAGACGATCCTCCTCGGTGAGATTGACACCATACGTGGTGTTCACTTGGTTGATGATTTCAGATAAGAAGTCGTACTCAGGCTCCGTAACCCCTGCAGTTACAAATTCGGGTGGGGTGAGAATCGAATTTTCAGTAACCAAGCCCTCAATGTGCTCATGTATTTTTTGAATACGTAAAGAATCAAGGTCGATGGTGTCGGAAATATCGAAACGATCGACCTGACGCTTTGGAAGCTTCTTATTCAAATACTTCAGAAATACAAAGGACTTTTCAAGCTCAATGTCTGTGAAGTTGATGATTTGAGAGAGGTATCCGTACATACGGATGTATGACTGAATCTTCGATCTGAAATCCTCCCGAATCTCTTCATCCTCAATTCGTTTGAAGTTATCAACCACTCGATCGAGGATTGGATGTAAGTTACCTTCGTCACGTCTTGGGTCGTAGAAAACTTCACAGAATCTGTTTACGTCCTCATTGGTGTAGAGGTGGAAGTTATAGATTTCTCTCTGGATATCGTAGAGACGGTTAGGGTCGGTTTCACCCTCTAAGATTGTTGATTGGTAGAACCGTTGGAAAGACTCCCTAATGTCTTCTGGTTCGTTCACGAAATCCAAAACAAAGGTTTGGGTCTTACCCGATGTAGTTCGATTGAGTCTGGAAAGCGTCTGAACACATTGAACCCCACCCAGTTTTTTGTCTACATACATAGACTGAACTAACGGCTCATCAAAGCCTGTCTGAAATTTGTTAGCTACAACCAGAAGACGGTACTTTGGATTCTTAAGACCGAGAGGGACGTCACCATCATGACCAATCTCTGAGTTACAACTTGATTCGGTAAATTTCTCGTGATCGATGGAGACCTCACCAGAAAAGCCAACCAAGCAACGATAGGAAAGCCCTCGCTCTTCAAGCTGTCGGTTAATTTCTTTGAAGTACCAAACACAATGCTTTCTAGATTGTGTGACGATCATTCCACGTGATCGACCTTGTATCTCTTTGGAGCCCTTGTCGATCCAATGATCCAACATGATTTGAACTTTGCTACGGATGGTCATCTCATGAGAGTCGACGTAACGTACAAGCTCTAGCTTCCCTTTACCTGTAGGAACTTCAATGTCACCGTCTTTGGTCTGTTTTACTTTGAAGTAGCGTTTGTATGTTGTGTAGTTCTGAAGGACGTCTAGAGTGAAACCTTCATGGATGGACTGGTACATTGAATAGATATGGAATGGAACAAACTTCCCCTCCTGTGTCTTCGTACCGAATAATTCGAGAGTCTTTTCTTTGGGTGTACCTGTGAAGCCAAAGAATGAGATGTGGGATTGTTTTCCACGACTCTGAATCTCTTGACGAAGCATCTCTTCATAGTCGAATTCGTCGTCATCTTCGTCAGATTTGGACAAAGACTTCTTGAGTTCTTTCGACATTTCACCCGATTGGCTGGAATGAACTTCGTCGATGATCACACCGAAGGTTCTATTCCCAAGTGAAGCGATGGTTTCGGAAATGAACGGGAATTTTTGGATGGTGGTGATGACAATATCTTTACCTTGTTCCAAGAATTTCTTGAGCTCTTGTGAGCCGTGTTCAACCCCGTTAACTACTCCATCAATCTTTTCAAGCGAGCGAATCGTATTCCGTAGCTGATCATCAAGCACTGTTCTATCAGTCACAACAATGATGGTGTCAAACAAGCGTTTAGTGTCACCCTTTGACCGATATAACGAAGTCAGTGTGTGAGATAGCCAGCCTATGGAATAAGACTTTCCAGAACCTGTCGTATGTTGAACAAGGTAGTTCTTCCCAACACCATCTTCCTTGAGTTGTCGTCTGAACTTACGGATCAGATCAAGCTGGTGGTATCGAGGAAAGACAAGAACCTCCTTCACTACTGAATCAATCTTTTGGGTCTTGTCATTGAAGAAGAATTCCTTCTCTTTTGACAGATGAACAAAATTCTCGAGAACATCCAACAACGAAGAAGGGGGAAGTATTTCTTCCCACAGATATTTGGTTCGATACCCGCTTTCGACAGACGGGTTCTCTAGGTCACGGTTGTAGGGAAGGAAAAAGGTTTTCTGAGCTGATAACCGAGTAGTCATGGACACTCGGTTGTTATCGACACAGAAATGAACCATACAGCGCTTGAAGTTAAGCAACGGCTCTTTCGGATCTCGATCGAATCGGTACTGATTCTCAGAGTGCTTGATGTTCTGTCCAGTTAGTTGGTTCTTTAGCTCCATCGTCACGATGGGAAGTCCATTCAGAAAAAGAACCATGTCAATGGAGTTCTCATTCTGTTCTGAATAGTGAAGCTGTCTAACTACCGTGAATTGATTCGATTGGTAGAGTTTTTGGTGGTCTGGGTTGAGGTCGCTCTTTGGCTCGAAATAACAAAGATTCAGATAAACACCACGATCAACAACCTGATTTCTCAGGACATCGATAATCCCTCGCTTTGAAATTTCCGAAGATATCCGAGCGAGGATTTTGTTCTCGGTATCGACATCGTAGATTTCTTGAAGACGACCCCATTGCTCAGGCTGTGTGGATCGAATGAAATCGATTACCTGATCACGGATCAAACAAAGGTTACGGTCGTACCCATTGAAATGAGTTGTCGTATATCCAACTGTTTTCAGGTGATCTTCAATGTACTCTTCAAATCTTTTTTCTGTAGGCTTCATTTTAGATAACCAATCGAAATTTCATTTACCTGGGATAGTCTTAACTCGTAAATTAAGCTATCACGCTCTTTGCTCAATTCTTCAATTTTCAATGATAGTTCTGACTTTAGTTTCAATATTTCAGAAATCTTATTTTGAGACTCGGGGTCTGGCATGACTACTGGTAAATTTTTGAAATCAACAAACCTCAAATCCCATTGTCCTGGTCGAACCCCGTAAGAGAGACGGTTATATTGATTGATGTACCGCTGACTTCTCAGAAGGAAATGAATATACCTATTGTTAAAAGAAAACTTAGGCTTAAGAACGATGTAACTTGGTGAGACGATTCCCGTGTAATCTGAAACTCCAAGAGATCCCGACCAGCACTTCATTTTGTTTAGAACCAGATCATTTGGCTCAACAAGTTTATAGTTGGATAAATCCTCAGATAACACGTTTTTGTTATCCCTTTCGTCTCGTCTAATAACCCCATACTCTCTAAAAACCGAAAGTGGAGTTTCATCAGCTCGATTTTTTACTGAGACTTCACGATATAGCGTTCCAATTTTTTCTACAGCCCAGTGTTCAGGTATTTCACCCAGCCATTCATATCCAGAGAATTTACGTGGACCCGACATGTATCCACTTAAATCATCATATTCGGTCATTGTTTTGAACATTTCCGAAATATGGGAATCTATTTCATTTATTCTTTTCTTCAGCTCAGTTGTGGATTTAAGAGCTTTGTCCTTGGCAAAAAATTTGTTTGTATTAATTTCATAGCCGACAACGATTTTGCTGGGATCAACAATAGCGGAAGGATAATTTTTCCTGAAATGTTCTTCGAAATATTTGAGTGAATCACTCACTAAAGGAATTCGTTCAACCTCTCTTAAGTCTGGATCAACAATTATTGAGCCGTTTTTCTTTTTTTGAGCGATTCCATTTTCCACTTTTGGAAAATCTACTGTGAGTCTGTAATATCCAAAATCTTTAGCATCGTAGATTTTCTTACAAGCATGTGAAGAATCTATATCTTTGTATAAATCAAGAAACTTCTCGATAGTTGTATCGTTTAGAAATTGCCCTTTGTCACCTAGGTTTCTCTCTAATTCAGTACCCTGTTCCGACATGTCTAGGAACATTATTTTGTTTTTTAACTTTGGCTTCTTTTTGTTCGACAAAATCCAAACGTACGTAGTGATATCAGTATTAAAAAACATACGATCTGGAAGGATCGTTATGGACTCAATAAGATCGTTTTCTATCAGCCATTTTCGAATATTAGATTCACCACTATTAGCGTCTCCAGTAAACATTGGTGAACCATTAAAAACAATTCCAATTCGTGAACCTTCTGGATTCATCTTACTAATTAGATGTTGTAAAAATAGAAACGATCCATCCTTCACTGTAGGGGTTCCGACGAAGAATCTTCCATTTGGGTCTTTTGATTCTTCATAAACAAATGATTCCTCTGATTTCCAGCTAACACCGAATGGTGGGTTGGTGATCATGTAATCAAACTTTCGACCTTGGTGTCGGTCGTCTGAGATAGAAGACGTCGGTCCCTGAATATTTTCAGGATTTTCATTCATCATGAGTAGGTCAGACTTACAAATTGAGTAAGTCACATCATTGAGTTCTTGACCATACAAATCAATCTTTAGGTTGGGGTTGATGTTCGATAACACCCACTCCTTACCAATCGTCAACATACCCCCTGTCCCACAACAAGGGTCAAATACAGAACGAATCTTTCCTTCACCCTGGAGATTTTCACGATCTCCTCCGAACACGAAGGAAACCAATAATTTCACAACGTCTCGTGGGGTGAAATGGTCTCCGCTTTCCTCGTTCGACATTTCCGAGAATTTACGAAGGAGCTCTTCATAGACCGAACCCATTTGGTGGTTGTCGATCTTGTTTGGGTGAAGGTCGAATTCGGTGAACTTATCGATCAACAAGTACAGTCGTTTGTTCTTGTGTAGCTTCTCCACGAGTGGGTTGATAGAGAAGTTTTCGATGATGTCTAGAACGTTCTTTGAGTAGCCCTGAACGTAGTTGTTGAAATTTATCAACACGTTATTTGGGTCGCTCTTAATTCGTGACAGATCGAACTTAGATGAATTGAAAAATGGATAGCCGACTTGTCTCAAGATCACAGGTGTTGGGTCGGACAGTTGGTCTTTGTATTTTGTGAAGAGTTCAAAGACCTCATCCTTTTTCGGCTCTAGAACACAGTCCAGCCGTCTCATCACGACAAACGGAAGAATTACCCGTCCGTATTCGGAAGGTTTGAATAAGCCTCGAAGAACATCATCGGCTGATGACCATATGAGTGAGGATAGGTTGGTTGTGTTGTTCATGAAGATTCCTATTTCTTGAATGAGGTCAGGGGAAGAGCCCCTTAGATGTGTTTGTTACAGAAGCTCGTGCTTTCTTGAGGTATCGGCTAACGGTCGCTTCCATGAGTTTTTTACTAGCCGTATCTAACGGCTTTCCGCTCTTCAAGTAGTCAACGTACAGGTGCTTGTTGAGCGGGAGGAATTGACCTAGCTCCCAGAGCTTCATTTTTGGATGTTCGATCCGCTTGTCCCACACATTTAGAGCTGTCGTAAGAGCTTCGATGTTCGGCTGACCCGTGAATTGGTACTTGGCTTTACTCGTTTTAGCGTAGCGCTTTCCTCTTTGACCTTTGTGGTTCTGGTCTAGAAGGCTTCTAAAGCGCTGGAGGATGAATTTTTTGGGAAGGTTGAGGGGTACGCTGACTAACAGACGATCACCGTCTGTAGGGGCTTCCTCGATCTTGGAGAGAAGTCTTACCGTTTCCTCGGCTGGTGGGTTTGAAAACAACCTAGCCCCACGACCGTCTTCCGTCCACCAAGCCTTGAAGTCGTCAGCCCTTACATCACCAAAGTCCTCGTAGAGCTTCGATAGGGAGCCTTTACCGCTGGACTCACAGGTCTTCAGGTAGTCCTCGTTCCGCTTCAGGTACGACCACCAGACGTAGTAGATCGTCTTTTTCCAAGCCGATTCATCCTTAACGTTCTTTCCACGACCAAAAGTTGGGTGTTGGTAGGGGAAGTGTCGTGGTCGTGAATTCTTGGTGGGATTCATGTTTTCAATGTAACACAAAGACTTAACACTTGAAATAGACGTTTTTCGAGCGTTGGTTTTGTTGGTTTTGTCGAATCTTTCTCATAAAGCTCACCAATAGCTTAACACTTTAAATTACTCATTTATTCTTGGTGGAGATGTTTATTCGATAAAGGAGTCTAATAGAAACATGAACAAAACGAGCAATTAGCTTAACAGTTCATTCTTTATTAAACACACGAAAGGAATTAAATATGACCAAGCTATCAAGCTTTCTTGAGGATGAATTTATTAAAGGAAAAGTAGAGGAGACAAGAGGGAATTTCAATCGGGCTAGAACGGAGTACGAGTTGGCTATGAGACGAGAAATACTTCAACGGGTTAATCACTGTCCTTGTTGTTTTGATGGCTTTTTTGCTGACGTAAAAGCTCGAATTCGAGAAGAAGCTCTTCAAAACAACTTCGAACCCAATGTGATGGAGGTTCTAACCAGGATGTCCCTCACTCCTGTAGTCACTGATGAGGAGGACGAGGATGAAACAAGGGACGTGACTGGGGAGTCCATCCATTAAGAAGCTGAGCCAACAGCCCTATCTCAGAAATTTTAGAAAAAGGAAATATTATGAAAACCAGCAAGATGAACCCATCGGATCGTTTTGTCCAAAACATCATTTCAGCAGCTCAAGAATTCAATGATGCTATGTATGACAAAGATTTACGTGAAATCGAAATGTTCGAGGAGCTATTGGAAAGCGAAACGAAACTAGCTCGAGAATCTTTTGAAAAAGCAAAAAAGGAATATGAGGAAGTATTCAAGAATTTCTTAATCAAACATGTTACGGGTGATGATTTTGAAGATTTTCACAAGAGAGCGTGGGAGGGTGCTGTTGAAAATCTTTATCCCGAAGTAGCCATATCGCTAATTGATGAGCTAGAAGTTTATGGAAACATAGTTACCGAGCACTATTGGTGGATTCAGGAAGGTCGTTACCTTGACGAAAACGGGGAATTGCTCAGTGAATACCGCTAAACGAATCCGTAGGATTGAGTTGCTCATTCACCGTTTTGACAACGGAGGGTCTGTTACACGATCCTCCATTGAGCGGGTGCTTGGTGCTACTGGATTAAGTGGGCTTGATACCGAATGGATCAATGAGAAAAGCAGCCGTAACTACAAACCCAAAGAGATTGTGGAGTACTCAAAGCGGATAAGACGTGGTCTGATTCACTACGCTTTAGGTGATAAGCAATCACTCAATGGTCACGGATACAAGGCTACAAAGTCATTTCACAAAGCCGAATCGATTCTTGAAAATGCTGTTGAGTATTTAAGAGAGGTTGTCAACACTGACCCTAGTCTTAGATTGTGGGTTGATCGGGATGTTGGGTTTGGGATAGAAGTCGAACTGTGTCCTGTAGGTATCCCACGTCCTATTTGGTCAAAAACTAATAACAAGCATCGATCTACTTTTCCGAAAGTAACCAAAAGAGAAATAGCTAGAGGAATGCTGCAGACAGAGTTGGAAAAACTTGTGGGTAGAGAACCGTTAGAGCTTGTAAATCTTGGATTTAGAAAAAAAAGATCATTCGATATTTCGTCCTTTTCTGGATTTAAGTTCTAAGTCCTAAAACAGACGTTTTTTCAAACCACCTTCGGGTGGTTTTTGCTTTTTTATAAATAGTTTTACGAACGCTATACGAGAGCGTTCTGAGTGAATGTAAAGCCTTGATAGCTTACTCGCTATTCCAATACCGACTTTTCGAGAGGTCGGTAATCCTTAGTACGTCTAAAAGAAAGTAAATAATGATTACGAATACGAACCAACTGAAAGACACTCTCCATAACCAAAGGTACGGACACGAGATTGTTAGAAAGTCTCTATCGACTGATAGAAATCTGAAGTTAAAAGAACTGGACTGGATTACATCTAACCCTGACTGGACTGTATTCACGATAACCGTAACCTTTAAGAACCTAGTCCCGCTAGAGACTGGTCAAGGAATGAAGCTGGCTACCAAGTACGAATACAACAATAAGGTTCTAGCCAAGATCAGGAAAAGACTCTGTCGGCTAACGAACTACTGGGACAAGGTTTTACCGATCACGGACTTCTACGTCTACGAGTACGACCAAACTAGCTTTTTCAAGAAAGTCTCTAACCGTCAGTCTCCCCATCACATTCACGGGATTCTTCCAATCCCTAATCGAGTTCTACATAAGTTCTACAACGTTGAGACGGGTGAGCTTGATCAACGACTGGTGAAGGATTTGATGTCTTTGACCAAAGTTTCCACGTTCCTGATCGAGCCTTTAAGACTGGATCACAAGGAGGCTTGGTTTAACTACATCCTTAAGGACAAGAGGATAAACGAGTTAAATTGACCGATAGAAGCTGAAAATTACGAGCGTTAAAAAACGCTCTTTTCTTAATTACTACCTAAAACAGTGTTTTGAGCGTTCATCAATCGGTCTAGGTCTTTATCTTAGAAGTTGATGATTTGACCGTCTTTTTTAAGAACATAGACACGACCTTGGCTTGTGGTGTCACATGTATCAAAACCTTCTCCTGCATAGTAAAGGCTAGCAATAGTTCTTACTTCACTGTTCGGTAGTTTGATCTCAGTTTTAAAAAGTTCAAACTTCTTGGAGTCATATTTTTCAACGGTGACAGTGCAGTCTATTTCTTCCGTTGCTTCGTAGACCAACCAGTGAGCATTTTCAGAGGATGAAAGATCGACTAAGTTTGGATTTGTAGTGTCAAGAAGGACTTCTATATCTTCGTCCGCATCTTGATCGTCGACTTCCAGCCAAATACATTCTTCATCAAGAAGAAATCCGTATTCGTAGAAAGAGCTATCGGTAAGATCTGACACTGCTTTGATCTCGATAGCATTATCAACCTCTTCAATTTCTGCTAAAAACTCAGACAACTCAAGGTCTGATAGCTCCGCAAAGCCTATTCCAAAGCCAACAGCTTTGACTCTAATTTTTTGACCATTTTTTTCTTGATTCATCTCTTTACCTAAATATAAACGTTAAACCTATTTAGGAGGACTATGAAAAAGGATCTGAACCGAAACCAAATCTTGGGGGTACGTACGAGTACCGAATTCGTGACGAAATTTGATGGACTTTGTGATCGACTCGGCTTCAACCGAAGCGAGGTTGTTCGTTACTGCTTAAAGCGCTTTTTAAACGAACACTACAACAACCCTGAAGCCTTCACTCGTGTAAGAAAGGAAATGTTCTGATGGAACACTTAGAGCTAATGTCGTTTATGGAGTGGAGAGAACGACACCCTGTAAAGAAAAAGGAGAAGAAAGATGAGTCAAGAAGCCTTACGACAAACGGAGAAATCGGGGCTAAAAATGATGAAGGACAAACTTATGGAGACCATACGCAAGTCCCCATCCAAAATGTTCACGTATTCCCCAGTCCCGAACTCTAAGGACATCGTTATCGTTGTTCGTCAGATGTAAAGCTAGCTTAGGGTCAAGTCATCCCTGACTTTTGACACTGACGTTAGCGATCCCAATCTCTGGAGGTGAGAGTAGACGAGCGTCTCGAATCCTCCTTTTTTTGTAAATAGAGAAGACACTTTCAGGTCCAAGAGAGAACCTTCTTGGACTCTTCCACCCCTCTGAAATGAGAAGTTGAGCTATGTCCTTGAAGGTCATTTTTTCATCATCTCTAAGCCTTAGTATTTCATTTGAAAGCGCTGTCTGATATTCTGTGTACGAGCCGAGCCTTAGACCCTTGTGTCTAAGCCTTACAACGTAGCTAATTACAGGAGGAGTGGACGAATGAACGGGTTCAGAATTACCCCCCAGCCAGCCCACTCCGTTACGGTGGAGTAGCGCCTTAAATTACGGCTGGGAGGGCGTGTGCGGGTGGAGCGATTCGGTTTCCCAGTCCTGCCAGTCTTCCCCGAACAGTTCAACGGGGTGTTGGGCGCGAACGGCACCGTTGCCGCAGAGCATGGCGTCGGCCGCGCAGTATTTGTCACAGCCCCAGCAGATGCGCTCGGGGTGTTTGGGGTGGGTCGGGATCTTCTTGGCCATGCGGTGGGCGCAGCACGCGCCGTGGCAGGGTTCAGGACGCCGTACGGTGCTCGTGCGCGCGCATCCGGGTGGTGGCGCCCCACAGTTCTTCCAGGTTGTAGTGCTGGCGGGTGACCGGGTGCATGACATGTACGACGACATCGCCGGCATCGACCAGGATCCATTCGGCCGCGTCTTCGCCTTCCATGCCGATGATGTCGCCCCCGGCCTCCTTGATCTTTTCCCGCACATGA
>SXGU01342107.1_pt1 | contig 10576 bp, 11 predicted proteins | sample 3174531 | NCBI WGS metagenome assembly SXGU01 (sample SAMN11356863, study PRJNA531348) | freshwater metagenome | isolation source: freshwater sample F1-140 | place: China: Fuxian Lake, Yuxi | collected 2017-12-25 | reverse complement strand
CTAATTGAGCTTCATCACCCGCTAAAATTAAGCGGATTCCCCATTTTTTACACTTTTCTATTAACTTTCTCAAATCCGTTCCGTTCGCTAGGGTTATTTCATCAGCAATGATTATACCGGGGATTTCGTGTTTCAAAAAACTTTTATATCCTTCTTCTCCTTCCTCGATGTGAGCACTGGCATACAGTCCATACCGTGTGAATAATCCGGAATTTACTTTTTCTTCTCCTAAGGCTTTAGTTGGCACTACTATAACAGGTGATAGATAATGTACTGCATTTTCAGCTAATGTTGTTTTTCCAGTGCCACCAGGACCTTTTAGCAGACAGTTACCGTCCGGTAGATTAGTGAATTCATGCCCACTTACCTCTCTTGGTGGTAATGCATAGTAATCTAATAGTGGAAACATATTGATATATTTTTTCCCACCAACTATGGAATTTGACCACATAGTATTTTCGGCTTTGCTATAATTGACTGGTTTACTGTCATGCCACAGAGTAGGATCTGGGTTTTCTATGGGTGTTTTTAGTATTAGTGAATCGACTTTGATACCTATTGCGTTATACTTCAGTGCGGCTAAATAGATATTTACTGTAGCATGTGCGTAAATATAACTGGTTATGTTGGCACCGTTTTTAGTTCTATCGTTACATGATCGTTGTTCATGAATATGATTCTCGTGGAGTTGATCGAAATCCTTGCGTTGGAACATATTTTCTGGATCTGACCAACTTGATTTTTTGACATTTCTGTATTGTGTCAGCATACCGACTACACGGGTGTACGCACGTCCTGGTTTTATTATAGAGATGGCACCATTTATTTTTACTGGAATTTTATCATGTGAATCAGGTAGATCTTCTATTTCGATTGAGCTGTCTGCCCATATACCGAAATAGACGGTGAAAATACATTTGAGATCAGTGAATAATTTTAGATGGGGAGTTGTCCACTGACCGTCTATGTTTCCGATGTATTTCAGTTGATCTGTAGATTTTACCATCCACCAACCTTGTCGTCCAGGTACATCCCATTGTGGATTATACCCAAAATGTGTTGGTTTGTGAGGAAATCCTTCATAATACGGAGATCTTTTGTATTGAGTGAAACATCGTCTCATATCGATCTGGTAGCAGTCCGGAGTGTACGTGTAACTATTTTTGGATTGTAATTCACCAAAAGTCTCGGTATATATGATTTCCGTTATACTTTGAAATTCACCAGGGTGGCTACACGGAGGTCTTGTACATTGCATAACTAGATGGAAAAAAGGATCAAATGTGTTCATGAGCAGCTTTGTGTGGCGATGTATGTAATCGCTCGCAGTGCAGTCATTGAATCTATTCTCGTAGCCCTCCTCGATATAGGTTTCTTCCAAATAGTTGAATCCGTAAATGTATGGTAAATCTTTAGATATTTCAGGTTTTGTTGTATACAGACGTATCAGTCGTTTTTTCATCTTATATGTACTTAATAACCGCATTAATTCCGTGTGGGAACCGACCAATACTGGATCGACATCCATATAATTTAAATCCACATGGTTCCACATCAAGTTACTGAAACTACATTTGATATCAGGTTTTGTTGTTTTATTTCCAAACTTGTACACTTTTCCATGTGCCAGCATCTCCAGCACAACATAGACATTGCATTCATTGCAAGCTTTATCCATTTCCTTATGGGGGACACCGTTAGGATAATGTGTAGAGAAATACTTATCTATCGTACGGGCTTTCCGTTCTAAACGCTCCGCTTTCCTTTTATTGTTATGGTTATTAGTGGTTTCATAAGTTTTCATATTTTCTTGCGCCTTTAATAGGTAGGCTCTACAGATACCTTCAGGGACACAACGGCCATTGTCTGACAGTTGATAGACTTGTTGTTCAAGATCGGTTTCTATTAATTCTGCGGGCACTAGCGTCCAGATTACGGAGTCACTGTGATATAAATCGTGCACGTCATCACTGCTGACATTATGTATAAGCTGATTTAGATTGTTATGTCCAGTGAATGTTACATCATATGATCCTAGGGTTGTTTGTACTACGTACGTGCCTACTAGATTATCTAACTGAGATAGGGTTGAACTAGTTATTTCTATTGCAACTACTAGCGGGGGGCGAACCATGTTATAGATTTCATCTATCGGTAACCTGCCGTTCTCATGATATATCGATTCTATCTCCTCCAGTGTCAATACTATATTTTTATCCTGGGCTTCTTTTATCAATTCTAGAATTATGCACTCATCGCGGATTAGAGTTATTATTTCTGGAACTGTATTTGCTTTGTGTTTCATGTAAATAGCTGATATAAGATGTTTGTCAGGCTTCAGCCCGTTCTTTTTTAATTCTTGCTGTAATAAATTCCACTTAGTCGGTGGGCGTGGGGGCTTCGGCGGGCGAGGAGGCTTAGTTTTTATTATAGGCTTAGGTTTGGATTTAGATTTTACTATGGGTTTTATCTTGGGTTTAGGTTTTGATTTTACCTTAATAATGATCTTTTTATTATCCATATACCGTTATCCTTATTTTTATTTCATTTTAGAAAAAACGTTTGCGATCCTGGACTATTACCAATGGCGATAGGAACCATATACCGTATAGACATCCTGGAGAAATCGTGTCATTATTCTCGTCTGTATACTGTCCGTTAGTTTGCGTTATTAATCTGATACCGTGCTGATGACACAAAGCTTTTAGCTGTATCATGTTATATTCATTTAAATTATCGGCTATGATCACACCTGGTATACATTGATCAAAGTATTTATGTACTTTGGATAAACTAGTTTTTATTGCTATGGTTTGATAGGGATACATATTGCTCATTTATTCTTACTGCACATACTTTTTGTCATTTTACATCGCCATTGTCTATTGGGAAGTATATTATGTATAATTATATATGTGTCTGCCTTCTATGATACACAATCGCCCATGGATATATATCACAGGAGATACTGAATCACGTACGGACATTGGAAAATGGATGCTATTTTTCAATAAATCTATATTGGATAATCAATGGATATTATACCGAACTTTATTTGAACAACGGCAGTTACGCGGTGTTATAGCGATAAAAGTTTCTACTATGTATAATAATCCTAGAGCTTCCACATCTAATGACAACGGAGTTATTATTTTCTACTGTGCTCAGTCCACAGTGGAAACACATATTATGGAGATTGGGCTACTTATTATACAGTACCTACATGATTATGCATATCCAGTTATCTATTACAAAACCGATACACAGACACGTAACGGAACATTGATGATGGGCATGAAGATTAACCATACATATACACTCAATACTACTGGCTTCGATCCAAATATATTATATTGTTAGTTTACAGTTACAACGCCGTAATCACCTCACCGGACAATAAATAGACTTACACTTACGCAACAATACCATCAAATAATACAACAAATCATAACACGCAATGCAAATCAACAGATCTGACATCGCAAACATCAACCCATACCACGACACATTAATTAACCCCACCACATGACGCATTACCGTAGGATATATCACACTCAACTCACTTCGGTACCACATCAACATATTACTTACCACACCCCGCACCAATAACCATAACCAAAACGTTATCAGCGATGACCTACTGCAACCCTCCGTATCCTCGCGATACACTATACTCAGTATCAGGCTGAACAACGACACACATTCCCCAATTATACAACATATGATCATTTTTCTTCCAGCATTGTCTTTTATATATATATATATCATCATATGATCTAAACCGAGCTACAGCAGAATATACTAATGAGGGGAACTGATCTTGACGGAGTGTGCATCCGGAATTTACTTTTTCTTCTCCTAAGGCTTTAGTTGGCACTACTATAACAGGTGATAGATAATGTACTGCATTTTCGCCAAGAGTAGTTTTTCCGGTGCCACCAGGACCCACATCTCTCGTGTCACAGTGGATTACATCATCATTATTCTACCGGGTGGTACTCTCAGTGTCTTATAATCATTCATCTGAAATGATGGTTTCAATGCCTTAATTTTATATATTACCCATCTTTTATCCGTTTATTATGTATACGAGGATAATAACCCTCTAAACATTCCTCGCGACGAGGATTTAACGATATTTCATTTACAAACTGCTGTAATACTGAGTTACTACTTTGCATTATATATGTATCTAGCTCAGTTACCGTATTTATACCACTTTGTATCAACTTCTCCCTGGCCATCTCTCCTATGCCTTGCAATTTTTTCAAATCAGTCATATACAATATATAAAATGTTATATTTACACAAAGCAGGTAAAAAGATTACTTATTTAATCCAGGTTCATCCATGATAGCATGTTCCAGCTCCTGTTTGTCTGTTATGCTCATCGTCGTTTCAATCACGGGCAAATTAACTATATCCACACACATTAAACTTGGTTCCACCAAATAAATTCCATCTTCATCCGTATTATATTTTGGGTGGTACGTGCTTAGGCTCACACCAATACCCATACAATGTATATACTCCGTTTCACTTATCGCTATACCAACATGCCATATTTTGCTTTTTTTATAGTAAAGAATTATATGTCCTTTAACTAATTGGTCTGGATTTTTTTTAGACAGATCTAGATTAAAAAACTCTGGAATTCTTGAACCTTTCCGCTTTAATGCATGATTATACAATGTTACAATATGCGACGCTGTTACATAACCGGCTTCATGCAAACACAATAAAAGAAATTCCCAACAGTTCATACTCATTGTTTTATTTGTATATTGTCGCCTTGCATACGTTTTTAGGGTTTCATCCAGACGAGGATCATCCGTAGTCCAATTACTTAGAAAAAACAACTTAAAATCATCAAACTGATACGGAGGCGACCCAGGATAATTGTGAGCAATTATAGTTTCATTATCGGTAATATACCGCCCATGACCCGCCCATGAAGAGGCCACTTTTACTAATTTAATGATTTTATCGTCATGTGGCAATTTTTTAATCATCTCACGAGCTAATGGATGTTTAACATGAGACTTATTTAAAGCAGATTTATTTAAAGGACATGTTGTTTTGTTAGTTCCCGGAGAGCCACATAATGAACAGTTTCCACCACCATATTGCATATATATATATATATATTTTATAATCACCTCACGTCTACAAGGATTACATGCCCCTTCATCGAAGTATGTCTTTGAGCCTCGCAAAAAAATGACATGCCCTGCCTCTGGAAATCATGTCCTGCTGATGATCTCAAGCTATGGCCTCACAAGGATTATTGTTTTACGATACACTCAAGAGCTTTCCAATCCTCACCGACAAGAGCTCCATTACATACCTTGGCAGTGATGATGCCACCAAGGCTTTTACTGCGCGTCTCCAAGATTTGGCATGCGGACTTAACGGTGCAGTGATGCCTTTTCGCCATCCAGAATTTCTCCGACAGGCATGCGACACGCTCGTCAAGGTTACCGGAGAGGAACACTACTACACTATGGAGGCTCAGTTTGCACTCCAAGACACATTCGCCACCATCCGCAATCTGAGACTGATGTTGAAGTTCAATCTCCTGCTCATGCGCAAGGGGAAGGCCACGTTCATCATTGCAGAAAAGGATCAGGAGCTCTTCAACCAGCTGCCTGAACTCAGGGTGAAGGCAGCCGAGCTTGGCGTTAATGTCTCTGGATACCTGGATGAGACATATGACGACCAAGATATCACCGGATGCGACAATGATTTCTGTCTCAACCAGCGCGACAAGGCCGGAGAGGCTGGGGATCTCGTCACCATCCTCTGTGACTCTGAGGGACAGGATCATGTCCTGCTCATCGTGCGTGGCAATTCCCCTGGCAAGTCGCAAGTGGCCTTGCCCGGAGGTTTCAAAGAGGGCAAGGAGTCAGCCGCTGCGATGTACCAACGCGAAGGAGCCGAAGAGACAAACTACAAGGCAAGCGGTGTGTGCACACGCTACTTCGAGCTGACGCAAGTCCGATCGAAGACTTGGGATCCTCGCCCTCTGTTCGCCAAGCACGGCATGATCAACGACGGCCTGCTGCGCTTCGATGTTGTCCACGCTGCCTAGATGCTAGATGCTAGAACATGATCTCTAAATAATGCAATAAATAAATATAAACTTTGGATTATATTATAATATGTACTGCATTTATACCACCTCTCTCTTGAATGCTTTCAATCGAAAACTACAACCTACATATGAAGGGAAAACCCTTACTTACAGACCTCGTTATAGCACATAAACATAGATATGCTCTCGTTGGTAAAAATGGAACTGGTACCCTATTACAAGACATAGAACGGCAGCTGAAGACGCTGACTCTGATGTCTATCTCGTGTCTCAAGACATTATAACCGGCGATAGCTCCATATACGATACAATACTAAAGACACATGTTTCCCTATGGCAACTCAAAAATACAATAAATGTATTTGAAAAATACAGACAATCTCAGTGACAAGGAGCTGACAGAGTACACTGAAGCTACACAGTTATGGGATACCAAAGGATATAGCAAACAAAACTACTATATCGAATCCTGCATGGACTTGGCTTTAGTAAAGAGGACAGCTTACGGAGTGTCAGTAGCTTCTCAGGAAGTTGGCGCGTGCGTATCGCACTGGCCTCCGCACTATTTATCGAGCCAACCTTACTCTTGTTAGATGAGCCCACGAATCATCTGGATCTCAACGGAACTATATGGCTTGTGAACTATCTGTCTTCATGGAAGAAAACACTCATCGTTGTCTCTCATGATATCGAGTTTCTCAACAGTGTTTGCACAGACACCATACATATATATATATATATATATCCCGGAGTGTGTATCATAAATATGACAAACATGTGCATAAGAGACAAGTTTAATACAGTTGTTTATTTTCCAGATTTAGTTTGTTTTATGCGGACATAAAATATTGAGCAAAATGAACACATGTGATACATACATGGATCCGATAGACTTGAAACACTTTATAATATGCAACAAGACGGAACATTGGTACAGCGAGGTGGAAGTGTTTTTTAACAGACCATTTACAATGGCGTGTAAATGTTGGGTTGACTGGGGATCTACACTAATATCTCAGCTACCGTCAAATTATAGAGCAAATATAGCGGAAGAGAGTCACGCCGGTCTATTGTATGAAGCAGAGGTCTACAAGATGCTAACTAAGTATAAAATAAGTGGCACAGTACACAGCATATGTAGTGGCAGCATACCGTTATATAAAGCACCGGCACATATTAAAACCAAATTATATGGAGATTCTACTAGAGATATCACTAAATTAACGATGCATTATATTATCACCGAGTCAGCTCCCAGCTGCGTTAGATTAGACTTATTCGATGACAAAGATATTACTGAGGACGACGCTGATTGCATAGTGTTACAAATACTATATACCCTACAAGAACTCAAAAAATATGGTATACGACACACAGACTTACACAATGGTAACATACTAATTGACATACTGTCGGCACCGGCTACATTACATTTGGGTGATATAACACTATGCACAAAATATGTAACAAAAATATTTGATTGGAACAGGGCGCTCGCTGAGGCATTGGGAGATAATATTAACGCAGAGCCACCAGAATTACTTGATGGATCAGATCGCCATACGTTTTTGCGCATGAATACCGATATTTATGCGGAAAATGAGAAACTAAGGAAGATCAAAGCGGCTTGTATTAGAGCAGTACCGAGCTACGCTGACGGCGTGGGAGATGAATCAGATTAAGAGCTACGCCCCAGAGAGGCGCAGGAATTCTGGGTGTGCTTTAGCGCCTCAGAACCTCCCGTGTGCTCCTAAATTGAATCGCGTTGCATTCATAATGAAACTGGCCTTGCTGTTGCTAATGTTACATACCGTATATGCTGTGGATTTTACACTATTAAAGGAAAATATCGGTAGTATACTGGAGATCCTGGACACATCTTCACAAAGTATGCAACAAAGTATTAATATATATGAGATTTGTGTGGCTCAAAACAATACAAAATGTACTGCAGCTATGTTGTCACACATGAATTTACACCTCTTGTATGCCGAGCTTCTAGAAGCTATACTGTCTGAAGGATTTACAGAAATGCTTGCAGCTGTAGGGCAACTGCAAAAACCTTCAGAGATACCTCGCGCGTTAATTTTACGGACAATAAATAGCTATTAGCTCCAACAACACATCCCCATGACATGGCTCAGGAGAACACCAGCATCCCAGAGATTTCCCTTTTAGCTCCGCTAGTCTAGATACCCAGAGCGGATCCTGCGTTAACCGTGCTATCTGCTTCTCCTTATATAGTCTCAGCGCACCTTCTCTTCCATGATCTTTTACCGTATAATCGTTAGCCCAAAGACTCTTCTTAATGCCCACGTATGTCCCGTCAACATTAATTCTCGCTTGCCTACCGATGTAGGCATTATTATTGTCCGATAGCCATTCACTTATATTATTATATTGCTTTCTTTTTCTCAGATGATCGACTTTGACATTCACTACGGTTGTATTACTGGACAGTGCATATACGGGGTTTAGCTTGGCCTTAATTTTCGGTGCTTTCGGTGCTTTCGGTGCTTCATGTGTTTCCGGTGCTTCCATCTCTATCAAGTTTCTTGATTCAGTTTCTCAGTAAGAATGCTCCAGGCGAATGTCTTCCGTCGTGCCTGCATATTTCAGGAGGCATTCGATAATACTTGAAATTCTCGAAATCACACAACGGTCATCTTGGATCATCTCCAGCCTGCGGTGCTCACTGGAAAGAATATCCTTGATTTTGCATATATCGTCAGTCTTCTGTAGACTCTCGTAGAGTACCTGCCGTTCATCATCAGTATAATATCCGCATATTATACTGAGGGGCTTTAACCTTGTTGCTAGCGAACTGAATTGAGGGGCACGACACTCAATAATGAGCCGAAGAACATCCGGAGCATAATCGCGTAGGTAGTTACATGCTACTGAGTCCAAAAACTCTCTCTTGCCATCCGCTGAATAACGATAAAAACAATATCAAAACCCATTAAGACAAATGGGCATTTTATTTTCGACACGGTATGTCTCACGAGCAACTGGTCTCTATGATAGATAGTCTTAATATTGTTGAAATGGCTATTTGCGTATAATATATATCTCGTATTATATATATTATATGCGTATATAGTATATAATATATATGGACATGGTTTATACATTCATATCACTAATAGACGAGCAGTCCCAACTGGATCGGAATGATGCTAAGTTCTTTCAACATTTATTGGCACACCCCTTTGGTAGCAGTGGAAGCGGAAGCGCTGGATCTGGAAATATAAAGACCGACAGTGGCATACAGAAACTTATCTCACATGTACAAGAGAACCCTCAGGTTCTTCTCGGTAAAATCAAGAGTAACTTTGTATTTGACTATTTTTACGAAAAGGTTATCTCTGACAAAGTGGTTCATCCAACACACAGCTCACAGTGGCACGATGGGTTCATTAAAATCATAGGTATACTAGATAATATACAGGACTGTTCATGTATCAAACAGGACAAAAAATATATATTAAGGCTACAGTCGACACACCGATCCTTAAATAAGATTTTCAAAACTCTGTTGAATGCTGGATTCGAGATGGGTGACTCAGAATTCTTGGTTTATTCCATTATAGCTCGGGGAGAACTTGTAAAACTTAAAATATTGGCTGAATCATACGTTATAGAAGACTATCCAGCAGTGTTAGACATGGCGTTACGTTACGGTAGGTCTGAAATTATTACGTATTTCCTCTCTAATATGAAGCTGGATATTAGGCTTTACGGGAAAATAATAGATTTCGAAAACTATACTGACAATTGCCGTTATATGTATTATCAGGAGCAGATCTCTCATAATGATGCAATACAAAAATATCGATCCGCCATAACTTTGTCAAAGCAAGACTATGTATGTTCCTTAAAGTTATTGCTAGAACATTACGATTACGATATTACTATCAAGACACTAGAAATATGGTGCGATTTCTTCCGTGGCAAAGTATATGAGTGGGATGCTGTCGATTCAAATGAATTATTAACCCTACTTACAAATCTGGTAACGACACCTATACCGATAACCCATGATTTCCACGAATTTAATTCAGTTATTTTAGGAAGCGGGTGGAGCGATAGAAATTATTTAATAGAATACTGCCTAGAACTAGAACGGAAATTAGCAGCATTAGAAGACAGATATGCAATCGTAACTGAACGACTCCATAGTTTACAGGAGCGTAATGAGACGTGCGTACAGTATATTACGGACAGAGATTACATGCGTGGCTCAAGAGTAAGACGCGATACACAATAGATTTAATGGTAATTTTAATATATTATATATTAAAATTACTTAGAAAGAACAGACTTAAGTCAGTGAGGCATTCATAGCGCTAGCTGGAAGTTATGCCCAACTAGCAAAGTGATCAGGACTTGTAAAACTGATAGTATCTCTGTTAGCCCAAACATCGCGTTGGGTCACCCACTACGGTAAGCTGCGAGACACACTAAGGTGCGCACTAAGGG
>SXGU01193104.1_pt1 | contig 10576 bp, 9 predicted proteins | sample 3174531 | NCBI WGS metagenome assembly SXGU01 (sample SAMN11356863, study PRJNA531348) | freshwater metagenome | isolation source: freshwater sample F1-140 | place: China: Fuxian Lake, Yuxi | collected 2017-12-25 | reverse complement strand
CGGCAATTCTCGGTGATCTCCAGCGCGGTGGGCAGGTTGGGCACGGTGAACAGGTGGGCAAACTCGCCTTTGCGGTTGATGCTCTCGAAGGCTTCGTGCGTCACGCCGGCAGGTGCATCAAGGGTAGCGCTGGTCGATTCGGCCAGCACCACGTAACGTGGCGGCTTCGCGCCAGGATCGTTGTAGGCCGAGAGGCGCCGCGGCTGCCAGGCGGGCTTGCCCGGTTCTTCTTCGCGAATCACTTCAGCTACGCGTAGCCGGTAGTCCGAGAACACGGCATTGCGCCCCGCCTCCTGGGTCTGGTGGTGCGCCTCATGCACGCGCCAGGCGGTGAGTGCGGCTTCGTCACGCCACATCTGGCAGGAGAGGAGTGAATCCGGGCGTGCCAGGTTGCGAAAGCGATCGATGAACAGGCAGCCACCCAGCGCATCCAGCTTGGGCTTCAACGCGGCCGCCATCGCAAGATAGCGATCCATTTGTCCCGGACGGGGTGTGACTTCAAAGAAGAGGGCGAGCATGCGGCGATTGTAGCGCCGGAACTTGGCTGGGTTGGCCCTCCCGCGCGACATCAGTAGAGGCATAGTGGAGGCAGAGGGGGCTGGTGCGGTTTGGTCTGATGGGCTGCCGGTACAATCTTGCGTTCTTTCTCCTGACAAAGTACCAATCATGGCTCTGACCAATACCGCTTCCGGCATGTACGTCATTTCGGCGACGCCGTTCACTGATCAAGGGGCACTGGACCTTGAATCGACCAATAGCCTGATGGATTTTTACGCCGACTGCGGCGTTTCCGGCATGACCATCCTGGGCATCATGGGCGAAGCCCCGAAGCTGGCTGGTGACGAGAGCATGCAGTTCGTCAAGGCCTGCCTGGCGCGGGCCAAGGTGCCGATCATCGTGGGTGTGAGCGCGGCAGGTCTCGATAACCTGGTGGCGTTTTCCACAAAGGTGATGGATGCCGGTGCGGCGGGGGTGATGGTGGCGCCAATTGCAGGATTGAGAACCGACGAGCAGACCTACGGTTACTTCGAACAGGTGGCCAAGGGCCTGGCCGGCATTCCGTGGGTGTTGCAGGATTACCCGGCTGTGACCACGGTGTTCATGTCGACGCCATTGATCGTCAAGATGATTGCTGAATTTCCGGACATGGTGATGTTGAAGCATGAGGACTGGCCGGGCAATAACAAGATCACCCGCCTGCGCGAAGCGGAGGCGGCGGGCGAACGGCGCATTTCGATCCTGATCGGCAACGGTGGTGCCCACTACACGCAGCTGCTCTCGCGCGGCGTCGATGGCGCGATGACCGGTTTTGCCTATCCCGATTATCTGGTCAAGACCTATGACCTCTTCAAGGCCGGCAAGCTGGATGCAGCCGAGGACGTTTTCGATGCCTGTCTGCCGCTGCTGATGCAGGAGCTGCAGCCCGGTATGGGTCTGGCCGTACGCAAATATGCACTGATGAAGCGCGGTGCCATCAGGAGCGACAAGCTGCGCGCCCCGGGGCCGAAGCTCAATGCGCTGGATCGCGCCGAAGTCGAACGTCTGATGGCACGCATCGAGCGCCGCGTTGCTGCAGTGCGCTGATCTCGCGGTGCGTTGATCCTGCCGTCCCGTTCAGATTCACCAGGCAAGCCAAAGGAGACAAGATGAAACCTTATCGTCGCAAGCTTTTGCTCGGTACTGCGGGCCTGGGTGTGACCATGCCGCTGGCCGGCCTGGCCCAGCCGGCTTACCCGACCCAGCCTGTCAAGATCATTGTGCCGTTCGCGCCCGGTGGCGGCTCCGATTTCATCGCGCGTTTCATCGCCGACAAACTCACCAAATCACTGGGCCAATCCGTGCTGGTGGACAATCGCCCCGGTGCCGGCGGGCTACTGGGCATCGAACTGGGCGTGAAGGTGCCGGCCGACGGTTACACCTTCATCCTGATCGCGTCGAGCTATTCGGTGAACCCGTCCATCTTCAAACTCAAGTTTGACCCGATTACCGACATCACGCCGGTGGCGCAGATCTCGCAAGGGCCGATGGTGCTGCTGGCCAATCCGAAGCTGGGCATCAAGACGGTGAAGGAGTTGATCGAGCGTGCCAAGGCCAAACCGGGCGAGATCACGTTTGCCTCGGCAGGGCTGGGCAGCGTGACGCACATGGCGGGCGAGTATTTCGCCAGCATGGCCAGAATCAAGATGACACATGTACCCTACAAGGGAACCGCGCCGGCGCTTACCGACACCATTTCGGGCCAGACCAACGTGTTCTTCTCCAGCCCGGCTTCGGCCCTCTCGCATGTCGAAGCCGGGAAGCTTGTGGCATTGGGCGTGACGACTACCAAGCACGCCACAGGTGCCACTTTCTCCAAGGTACCGACGATTGCCGAAGCGGGTCTGCCGGGTTATGAAGCCGTGTTGTGGCACGGACTGATCGCGCCCAAGGGCGTGCCCAAGGCGACTGTGGACCGCATCAACAAGGAAGTTGCCAATGCCTTGGCCAACAAGGAAGCGGTGGAGAAGCTGGAGACAGACGGCGTTGCACCGGCGGGTGGTTCAGCTGATCAGTTTGCTGCCCTGATCAAGAAAGACATCGCCCTGTGGAAAAAAGTCGTGACGGACGGCAACATCAAGGTCGAGTAACAGATCCCTGAAAAAATGATGGGAACGGCTGATAGCCGCTCCCACCAACGGTTTCAGGCCTATTCCCGGCCGCAGCGCATGGCGCGCTGCAAAACCGGAAAACCTGCTCAGGCGGCCAAGGCAGGGTAATCCGTATAGCCCTTCGGCCCGGGCAAATAAAACGTTCCCATGTCGGGCGCATTGAGTGCGGCGCCGGCTTTCATGCGCGCCACCAGATCCGGATTGGCGAGGAAGGGTCGGCCAAATGCGATCAGGTCTGCCTGCCCGGCTTGCAGCGCGGCTTCTGCGCTGGTGGCGTCGAAGCCGCCAGCCAGGATGAAGGTGCCCTTGAACTCTGCGTCCAGCTGGGCCTTGAGGCTGGCTGGAACGGCGGGCGCACCCATGGCGGAATGGTCCAGTACGTGCAGATACGCCAAGCCGAGAGCCGAAAGCGCTTTGGTCAAGGCCACGAACTGGGCATCCACATCGGCATAGCCGCCGGTGCTGTTGAAGGCACCATAGGGCGACAGGCGAATGCCCACGCGCTCGGCGCCGATCGCCGCCACCGTCGCACGTGCGACTTCGGCTGCGAAACGGTTGCGGCCGTCGATGCTGCCGCCGTAGCCATCCGTGCGCCGGTTCACATTGGCGTTGAGAAACTGTTCGATCAGATAGCCGTTGGCTGCATGCAGTTCGACGCCATCGAACCCCGCTTCAATTGCCAGCCGGGCCGATTGCGCGTACTCTGCCACCGCCTTGGCAATGTCTTCGCGGGTCATTGCGCGCGGCGGGCTGTGTGGCTGCATGCCCTTGGCATCGGTATACATTTCGCCCGGGCAAGCTTCGGCGCTTGGCCCGACGACTTCGGCAGCAGCGGGCAGGTTGCCTGCCGCGGTGACGCGCCCGGTATGCATAAGCTGGATAAATATCTTGCCGCCTTTGGCGTGCACAGCATCAGTGACCAACTTCCAGCCGCGCACCTGTTCAGCGTTGTACAGGCCGGGAATGCGCGGATAGCCCAAGCCGTTGGGGGAGGGTGATGTGCCTTCGGTAATGATCAGGCCGGCGGTGGCACGCTGGCCGTAATACTCGGCCATCAAGGCGTTAGGGGTATTGGCATCAACAGCGCGGCTGCGCGTCATGGGTTACATGACGGTACGGTTATTGAGTTTGAATGTGCCATGTGAATATGCATCGAACAACATGAGAATTGGCCCCGGCGGAGTTGAAAGAGCAGCAGAGGTTGGTGCGCTGCAACCAATTGCAACAGCGTGCTGGTCCATTCAGTATGCAAAGTGCGAATTCGATGAGCCGAGTCGAAGAAATTCCGCTGCATGGGTAGGGGCAGGAGCATCGGCGCTGGTGTGATAGCCTCACACTTGTTGTCTGGTGGCGCAGTTGTGTGATGGCTTGGCATCCAACGTTGCCCATCGCCCCTTTTTTGTGGAAGGTTAACGATTCATGAGTCAGATTATTCGCGCCATTTTTGCTGCCTTGATCGGCGTCTCCGCTTTTTCTTGGTCCGCCATGGCGGTGGCGCAATCGGGGTCGGCAGCGTCAAACTGGCCGACGCGGCCGGTACGCCTGATCGTGCCGTTTGCGCCGGGCGGCCCGCCCGATACGGTGGCGCGCCTGATCAGCCAGCAACTCGGGGACATCCTCGGCCAGCCGATTGTGGTCGAGAACCGCCCGGGTGGCGGCGGCAACATCGGCACTGTGGCGGTCGCCAAGTCTCCTGCCGATGGCCACACGGTGCTGTTCACCTCGTCGGCATTTGCCGTCAATGCCAACTTCCCCGAATCCGGCTACACCGATCGTGACTTTGCCGCTGTAACCGTTGTGGCAGCGCAGCCGAACGTGATCATCGTGCATCCGAGTGTGGCGGCGAAAACGCCGGCCGAATTGTTTGCCCATGCGAAGTCGGCCAAGCTGGCGTTCGCCTCGCCCGGCAGCGGCACCACGCCGCATCTCACCGGTGAGAACCTGTTCAACATCGTCGGCAAGGTGGGTATGCCGGCAGCCCATTTTCGCGGCGCTGGCCCGGCTGCTGCTGCCGTCGTCGCGGGTGAACCACCGTTCGGCTCGCTCGCCGTGACCGCGCCCCTTCAGTTCATCAAGGCGGGCCGGTTGCGCGCGATTGCCGTTTCCAGCCTGAAGCGGATTCCCGTCCTGCCGGACGTACCCACGCTGGCTGAACTGGGCTTTCCGGGCATGGCGGACTACACCTGGGTCGGGGCGTTCCTTCCGGCCGGCACGCCGGCGCCGATTGTGCAAAAACTGTTTGATGCCATACAGCGTGCAACGCAAAACCCGGATACGGCTGCACGGATTGCTGGATTGGCGTTTGAGTCGATTACCGAGCCGCCGGCGCGCACCACGGACTACGTGAAGGAAGAGATCGTCAAGTGGGGCAAGGTAGTGCGCGAAACCGGCGTCAAGCCTGAGTAATTTTCCGGTCGATTCAACCTGGAGCGTCACGCATGGCAAATCTCAGGCACATCGCCTTGTCCGTACCCGACCCACAGAAATCCGCCAAGTTTTACTGTGATGCTTTTGACATGAAGATCGTTGGAGAGGCCAATTCGGCCACTGCCACCGGTGTGTATTTGTCCGATGGCACGATCAGCCTGGCGCTGCTCAAGTATCGAACTGACGCACCGGCAGGGCCATGCGGCAAGGATTTTGTCGGCCTGCATCACATGGGCTTCCTCTGTGATGACCTCGCGGCACAAAGCCTGCAGGTTGAAGCGAGTGGCGCGACGTTGTTTCAGGATGTGCCATCCGGCAAGACCACCGAGTATTACGAGAAGAAATACACCGACCTGGACGGCATTATTTTTGACATCACCCATTCCGGCTGGAAGGGTGCGCAGAAGTAGCAAGCGGTAACCGGCGCAAGCCGGCGCAGCTGGCGGGGTCTGGTGCGAATCAGCCGCAGCGCCAGCAGGCGCGGCGCATTCAACCGGCGGCGCCGACCAGCCGCGCAACCGCCTCAACAATTGCGCCGGCCTGCGCCCTGTTCTGTCCGGCAATATCGAGCGCGCTGCCATGCGCTACCGATGAAAACAGGATCGGCGTGCCGATCGTCAGGCCCGCAGTGCGGTTGGGTGCCAGCAGCTTGGCAGTGATATGGCCCTGGTCGTGCACCATGACGATATAGGCGTCATAGCCGGGTTTGGCGAACATGGTGTCGGCACCAAACGGGCCTTCCGCCTGGATGCCTGCGGCTTGTGCGGCCTCAATCGCCGGACCAATCGTGGTTTGTTCTTCGTCGCCGAACATGCCGGCTTCACCCGCATGCGGGTTGAGGCCGGACACGGCTATTTTCGGTTGGGCAGTCCCAAGGCGCCAGAGGGTATCGTGCGCGGCCTGGATGACGCGGCCGACGCGCGCCGTGGTGATGAGCTCGATCGCCCGCTTCATGCCGACGTGCAGTGTGGTGTGGACGATACGGGTTTCGATGCCACCACGATCAAAGCACAGCATGAGGAAGGCGTCGTCGACTGGTGTGCCGGTGCTGCGCGCGACGAAGCTGGGGTAGCCGTCGAACTCGACGCCGGCCTGCTTGATGGCGAGCTCGGTTTGCGGCGCGGCGACGACGGCATCCACATGGCCATCGAGGGCAGCGCGAATCGCAGTACCGGCGGCGTCCAGCGCCGCCAGACCGTGTTGCGGGCAGATCTGCCCCAATTCCAGCGGCGCCTTGTCGAAATGGTTGCGCGCGATCAGGGGGATGCGGCCGGCGCGCCATTGCACTTCGCTGGCGCTGGTGAAAGTGTCGACGCAAGAAGCGGGGGCTGGCAGCTCGCAGCGCCGGGCGTGTTCGGCGAGGGCTGAGAAGTCGCCCACCAGCACCGGACGCGCCATGGTCGTGACGCGCGGATCAAGTGCGGCCTTGAGCGCGATTTCAGGGCCGATACCGGCCGGATCACCGAGGGCGATGGCGACGCGCGGCAGTGCCTTCATGTCAACCGGCTCACACGCTCACCGGGTCGGTGCCCAGTGCAAGGAACAGGCCGTGGCGTGCGCCGTCCTTGTATTTTTGGTCGGTCGGCAATTCGATCGAGCAGGAGCGCACGCGCTGCGCAGCCTGCGTGAGACCGGGCAGGGGCTTGCCTTCGCGATTGGCTTTGGCGGCTTTCAACAAGGCGCGGCGCGTCATGATGATGCCGTTGTCGGTGGAGACGAGATTCTCCTTGGTGCGGTCTTGGATCGCGCCCATGCTTTCCTGCAGGCTCGCGTCCTGCATGCCGATGCCCTCAACGCCGCTGTAGGTGAGGCCGGACTTTTGCCCGGCGCGATCCATCAGGTAGTCATTGCGCTTGTTGGCCAGTGGGATGAACGTGCCGGGAATGTATTTGACGTGGATGCCGGCGCCGTTTTTCATCACCGACACTTCCTTCTCGGTGAGGTCACGCTTGGGGTGGTAGTTGATCGACCAGGCCCAGCAGTTTTCGTCGTCGATCGGCACCCAGACGTGCGCACCGAGCGGATGGCCGGCGCGTGGCGGAATGATGGTGTGCCAGGGCATGATCCACGGCGTGATGCGCCAGTAGTAGCGCCCGGCGTCTGCATTGCGGCGGGCGCCGATCAACAGGCCGCCGTCGAATTCCTCTACCTCGAACAGCGGCATCTTGTCGTGCTCGTTGTACAGGTTGCCACGGCTGCCGGTGAAGAGCGGGTCGCGCTTGAGCGCGCCCGAATGCAAAAACGATACGTGCGACGAATCGATACCGCCTTCCATCGCCTGCAGGTAATTGCTCTCCTGAAGACGCTTGGAGACGAAGCGCTGGCTGTCTTTCACCAGCGTCCACTCCAGCCCAGGCGGCTCCGGCTGCAACTCGGGCGGGCCCATATAGGTCCAGATCACGCCACCGTGTTCGATGCACGGATACGAGGTCATCTTGATGCGTTGCGCCATGCCGCTCTCGGGCAGTTCCGACGGCAGATCCACGCACTGGCCTTGGAAATCGTATTTCCAGCCATGATACGGGCAACGCAACCCACCCTCTTCATTGCGGCCAAACCACAGCGACACGCCGCGGTGGGCACAGAATTCGTCGATCAATCCGAGCCGGCCTTGGCTGTCCTTGAACGCGATCAGCTTCTCGCCCAGCAATTGCACGCGCACCGGGGCGCAGTCGGGTTCCGGCAATTCCCAATCATGCAGGGCAGGAATCCAGTAACGCCGCAGCAGGTCGCCCATCAGGGTGCCGGGGCCGGTACGGGTAAGGTCGTCGTTTTGTTGCGGGGTGAGGGCCATAAAGGTGCACCAGTGGTAACAAGCGGTAAGAAGCGGATCCGAAGCGCGGGTTCAGCGGGCCAGCATCAGGCGGGAACCTTGGCGGCCTGCGCCAGCGGTGTCCAGCGGTCAATTTCGCTGCGCACGTAGTTTGTGAAGGCCGCAGCATCCAGATCACCCGGCTCGATCCCCTCTGCCTGCAACCGCTCACGAATCTTCGGCAGCTTGAGCGCCCGGCGGGTTTCCAGGTTGATCTGCGCCACCATGGCGGCAGGCATGCCTGCGGGGCCGGAGAGCGAGAACCAGGTGGTGGCGGTCAAGTGGGGAAAGCCGGCTTCGGCGAACGTGGGGACATCAGGCAATTCGGCCATCCGTCCGCGCGCGGTGGTTGCCAGGGCACGAATCCGGCCCGAGCGCAGGTGCGGCAGCGCCGAGGAAAGGGCGGTGACGGTGGCAGGAATTTGTTTGCCGATCAGGTCTGCCATGGCAGGCGCACCGCCCTTGTAGGCCACATGCACCATCTTCAGCCTGGTGGCCTCGCGCAGCAACTCACCCACCAGGTGGGCATGGGTGCCGGTACCGGATGAACCCCAGCTGATGCCTTGCGGCACCGACTGGGCATAGGACACAAACTCGCGCACGGTCTTCGCCGGCACATCGGTGTGGACGGCCAGCACGCTCGGCGGCCCGCCCAACAGTGCGATGTGGCTGAAGGAATCGACCGGGTGATAAGGCGTTTTGGAGACGGCCGGCGCGATCACGTGAGATGCGATGCCCGAAATGAGTAGCGCCGTGCCATCCGGCGCGGCTTTGGCAACAAAATCCGAGCCGATCACGCCGCCCGCACCGGCCTTGTTCTCCAGCACAAAGCTCTGCTTGAACTGTTCGGAGAAGTGCTGGGCCAGCAATCGGCCGAAGATGTCGGTGGTGCCGCCGGCAGGAAACGGCGCGATGATGCGCACCGGCTTGGCAGGCCACTCCTGCGCCCATGCCGGGCGCGCATACGATGGCAGGAGAGCCGCACCCAGAGCGGCTTTGAGGGTTGTGCGTCGATCCATGGGGATGATGCCGGTGAATCCGGCTAGTTGCGCGTTTCGGGGACTTCCGTTAGCAGGGGCTTGCCGGCAAACCAGGCATCGAGGTTGTCCACCACCAGCTGGCCCATGGCCGTGCGGGTGAACACGGTGCCGCTGCCGACGTGGGGTTGCAGCACGACGTTGTCGAGCTTGAAGAATTCTTCGGTCATGCGCGGCTCGTCAGCAAACACATCCAGCCCGGCACCGGCGATGGTGCCGTCCTGCAGCGCTTTCAGGAGGGCTGGCTCATCCACGTTTGAGCCGCGCGATACGTTGATCAGGTAGCCTTTCTTGCCCAGCGCGGCGAGCACATCGGCATTGACCAGGTTGGCGGTGGCTTTGCCACCTGGGAGGATCAGCAACAATACGCGCACGGCCTTGGCCATTTCCTTCAAGTCGGCGAAGTACTCGTACGGCACGCCGGCCTGCCTGGTGCGGCCTTGGTACACCACCTTCATGCCAAAGCCTTCGGCGCGTTTGGCGATTGCCTTGCCGATGCGGCCGAGACCAACGATGCCCAGGGTTTCGCCCCATACCTTGTCGGTGAGCGGCGCGTTGCCCTTGAGCCACTTGCCCTCGCGCACGAACTTGTCGTTGAAGATCGCGCGGCGCACGGTGGAAAGCACCAGCATCATCGAGGTATCGGCAACGCATTCGTTCAGCACATCCGGTGTATTGGTTACTTTGACACCTGCAGCCTTGGCGGCGGTGGTATCGACGCCGTCGTAGCCGACACCGAAACAGGAAACGATCTTCAGCTTTGGGAGGGCGCGGATTTCTTCAGCGTTGATGCCGGAAGAGCCGGAGGTCGCCACGGCGATGCAACTGTCCTTCAGTGACGCGAGCAGGCCCGGCTTGTCTTTCGATTCCCAATAGCGGTGCACGTTGTACTTTTCCGCCAACTGGGTCATGGTGGGCGGGAAGATTGGGGCCATCAACAGCAGGTCTTGTTTGGACATGAATGTGCGCTCGGTTCAGTGAAGGAAGGTGGGCAGATGGAGTCGTGACGCCAATCGGGATTGCGGCGGAAACCCTTGGTGGGAGCGGTTCTACGCGTACCTGGTGGGTGCCGGCAGGCAGCCACCAGAAGGCGATCCATTGTACGTGAGTCAGGCAGCAGAGGCTGGCGCTGGTGTGCGCCAGCGGCGCCAGGCACGCAACATCAGCGGGGACAACCACACCAGGATGGTGACGATGCCGAGCGTCGCAGCAATCGGCCGATCAAAAAACGCAAGGAGGCGGCCATCTGACTTGATCATTGATGTAATGAAGTTTTCCTCCAACATTCCACCCAGCACCACACCGAGGATCGCCGGGGCCACCGGATAACCGTTTTCCTCCATCAGGTAGGCCAGGAGGCCGAAGGCCAGCATCACGCCGACATCGAACACGCTGTTGTTGATGGCGTAGCTGCCGACCACGCAGAACAGGAGGATCATCGGCATCAGGATGTTGCGCGGCACCCGCAGAATCTTCTTCGCCGCCTTGATCGCCAGGAAGCCGAGCGGGATCATCAGCAGGTTGGCGATGATGAAGACCAGGAACACCGAATAGATCGCCACCGGGTTGTTGATGAAAATGGTCGGACCCGGGTTGAGGTTCTTCATGTACAGCACGCCAATCACGATGGCGGTGATCGAATCGCCGGGACT
>SXGU01540704.1_pt1 | contig 10578 bp, 16 predicted proteins | sample 3174531 | NCBI WGS metagenome assembly SXGU01 (sample SAMN11356863, study PRJNA531348) | freshwater metagenome | isolation source: freshwater sample F1-140 | place: China: Fuxian Lake, Yuxi | collected 2017-12-25 | reverse complement strand
ACACCTGTCTAAAAATTTTGAAAATTGTGATCATCGTCGACTACTGCGTCAGACCAGGTCAACCAAGTACACTAGATCAAGCCCTTTATTAAGATTATTATAGTAATATTATTAACTTATGTTATATAACATCTATTAGTATTAGTATTTACTAAGCCTGTTGTGGCCGCGAAAAGACTAATGATTGCGCCAGGTTGCTGAATTGAATTACAGCCCACAGACTGTAATAGACCTGTTGGACGCTCTGAGGTGGGCTATAAAGGTTCTACCCCCTACGACTATCTTGAGGTCGCCACCCTGAATGTTCACTCTGTTGAACTCCTCAATGAACATGTTAAAAAACGAGCCTAGTTCATAGCTGTAGACCTTTCCTCTGCCTTTGCCGCGCTTCAGGTACTCACAATCAATTAGTTTTTTCAGATATACGCGAGCTGTCTCAAGATGAATGTTGAGGTGGTCTGCTAGGTCTTTAGCACTGATTATGAATCCAGAGTCGTGGAGGCAGATGAAGATAAATAATGAATGCTCTAGGGGAAGTAGGCGCTTCTCTGCGACCTCATTAAGCATGAATCTGTCGATGTAGTTTCTGAAGAGCAGGGAAGGCATTTTCATATAAATAACCTGTAATCCACTTGCGTTTTGGACTGAAACAGGTTACAAGTGGATTAGCCCGTTTTCAGGAGAAGTTTAGACATCTCTCTTGTAACAGGCTTCCTCTTTTTAATCAATTCTCCCTCCATGTTTCTTAGATACCTTTACACTATTGATAGATGGAACATAAGAAGAAAAATACTAGGTTTAGTTCTCTTATCTCCATCTATCAATAGTGTAAAGGGAGGGAAAAGCTAAGACCGATCCTTCTTTTTAAAATCAGCACAATACCACTCTGGCGTTGTATAGTCACCAATCATCGTACACCATCTTGTTATCTCAGAGTCCTCTGTGTACTCAGACCAATGCTCACAATCACCGCAGCGGTGCACTAGCTTTGAATCATCCTCCTCACACTTACAGCAATTCTCACATCCACCACACACCTTGCAAGACACTGGCACGTAATCCCCACCAAAGAACTCCCCACACCTCAAACACTGATACCCACTGGCAGCTTCAAAGCTCATGACTCACTCCTCTCTGGATTACTAAACCACCCATGATTCTGTTTGCGTTGCTTTTCTAGGAGTTGACATTGAAGAGATATTTGGTAGTCTTTCTCACAGATATCCTGTTTAAGTTCTGCTATTTCATACAGAGCGGCATAATATTCCTTCGAATTACTTGCAATGTATTCTTGTTCCTGTCTACATTCTAATCTTCTTTCTTGGGAGGCAATCTGCTTCCTCGCCTGTTCCAATTGCCACTTAACTTCACAGCAGTTACATCCGCACATAAATTAATCCTCCCTACTTTTACTATCTTCGAACCAATTGGGGTTGAACTCATGTAGAAATCTACTTCACTCTTCCCAAACTTAATGGCATTCCTAATTTCAGAATCTACCCTGAGCAGCAAACCTTCAGACACTGTTTCTCTGTTGGCTTTAGTCTGCTCGTATGCTTCCATTGCTGTTAGTATTTCTATCATGCGTCCACCTCAAGTAATATCGCAATTTCCTCACACCAGTGTATCAATCTATCTCCATGCTCTTGGGTGGCTTTTGCTTTAGTACATGGGAAAGGGCTGAAACATGGCTGCTTGTCACTTCCGATTGAGTAGTAATACGGCGCGACCAGCTTCTTTTTAGGCTTGTAATGGTCTTTTAAATCACCTCGCTGTTCACAGAACATGCAGTATTCAAGCTTAGAATTATTAACACACTTAGGGCAGTTAGTTCCTCTTGGTGGTGGCATTTGCATTTGAGTCTCCTGTTGTTCAGATTCCAAGCACTTGTAGTATCTTTCACTACTTGTATTTTCCTGAAATAGCACACAGTAATGCTCGTCAGAGTCTTCAGATAGCCAGGAACACCCCTCACAGTTATTGTTGTTATCTGGATTTATTTGAATAATTACTTGTTTCATCCCTCTTGCTCCTTCTCTTCTTTATCAACAAACTCTTTCTTAATTGCCATTAATAGTGGTTTTATTAATTTCCCTGGTACAGAATCGGCCTTAAATAATGCTATTGAATTACAGTCTAAGTGTTCGTAGCAATACTCGTCAACGAATTTATCAAACTTGTCCATACTCACTCCTTCTCGTGTGGTTCGTACAAATCAGGACTAACTCTTTTACAATACATGCATAGAGGATTTCTTTGTTTATCCACCTTACAGTTCTCACACGTTTGCGGCGGTTTAACTGGCTGGAGTGGGCAGGAATTTACCCTAATAAACTTTATTTGTGTTGGGTCTTTGCTTTGTTTGACCTCTTTAAACATATCTATAGATAACAACTTCATAGGTGATAAAGCGTTTAGTATCTTACATCGCGATGACATTACATCCAACAAGGTGCAGCCATTGCAATATTTATCATCATTTAACTCTACTTCAAGCGTGAACTTAGGCATATTATCCCTCCACCAAAACATCACCACGGAACTTATTATTGCTCTTACTAACCGGAGTGTTCAGGATTCGCTCTGAGCTCCACCCAGCGGCCATTCTTGCTTGCAAGGTTGCTGTTTTCATCCCAAGTTCTTCAGCCAACTCTCGATAAGAATATCTTTTGCTAGCATATTCTAAGACTTTTGTACACTTAAATCCTTGAGCTATCTCATCCCCTGTCCACCCTCTTTTAAATTGAGAAGCGGCTTTTTCTTGATTTATCCCATGTTCTTCGCAATAATATTTTAATGAGTGTTTTACACCCTTGACCAAAATATACCTTGTTCTCTGTGTATTTCTATTCTGTTCTTTTAACGTAGCCCATCTACAATTTTCTTTACAATATCCCTTATTCACGTCTTTTCTATCTAGTGTTAGGTTACCAGGTCGTAAGCCCATGTCAGCAACAAACATTTTGAAGTTTTCCCAGGTACTGGCATACGTTATTCCACGACCACCATATTGTTTAAATTTTGTGTTTTTGGGGTTATTGCATCTCTGTTTCATATTTGTCCAGACGCAGTGTGTTGTTTTTAAAAGAGGGTCATCTCTCACCGCCACATTGTATAGAGTTGCTCTTCCATTTATATTTGCCATTACCAGAATCCTCCTGTCAGAATGGCCTTAACATGCGTATCATCCGGGTCTATTCTCTGTACCATGTTTCCAATTGCATATGGCACTGAGAATGGCCTTATTTCAGTAGCATAATAGTCATGCCCGAAGCCTAGTTTGTGAGTCCATTCGTGAACAATATTAGCAGCAATTCCATCTGGAGACATTAAAGAATAGTACTTCCTGTTTATCCAAGTTTTGATAGTGTTCGCGTATGTGTATCCAATTACGTTGTTATTTCTATAGTACATGTTTATATCTACATCCATTTCCTGGTCTTCTTGTGGTTGCAGTACTTCACTTCCGCTCATGAATAAATCGTAAATCTCCTGGTTTGATAAGCCACCTCTGTTCTGGAATTTAAAGCCAAGCACTTCCTGTTTGAAAGCATCTCCATTGACTACTGCTTGGATAACCTCAACAGCATCCTGTAGCTTGGCTGCTTCACTGGGGGTGAATCCGGTTGCGTTACTGATGTTGACAATTAACATTTTTCTGTGACTCCTATCTTGATATTCCTAAACCTAATATCATATCTCCAATGCCCTGACTTCTTCCACACAGTTCGCATAATAATACGCAAATCCCAGTGCACATAAAGCCGGAACTTCAGTTCCCTTAATCGTTTGAGTCTTCTGGTATAAGTAGGGGAGTGTCGAATGAACTTTCTCAACAAGGTTTTCTCCTGCACTTGCTTTGTGATTTAAGATACTGTACAAGAGAAGTGAGCCTTGTTGCAGTATTTCGGTATTTACCTACTTGATGTTCTACAACAGGGCTTGAATTTTGTCTACTTTTTGACAGTTCAATTTCTATCTTGTTGGGTCTTCAGATAGTTGGTCAATCTATTAGAATTTGAGTCTAATCACGGCAGTTCGACTCTGCCAGACCCTACCAGATAAAAGAAAAATCCCCGAGCAAGTTGGTTAAACTCTCAGAGATTCAAAGCAAAGCGTTGGAGTGAGATGCACTAATTCATCTCTTTCAAGATATCAGTATTCAACACTCAGTGCAACACCCGGCACACAATCCACTGGAACATGAGCAGATATTATCCTCAACCACCATATCCCCGCAATTAGCGCACACCAGACAGACATCGTCAATATCCACATTAATATCGGTGCACCCCTGTAAATCCAGGGTCGCCTTACACCACTTGCACTTGTGTTTTTGTCTAAAATTACGCTTCCCTGTGATTAGTGCGCCATCAATATCTGCGACTGAAAAGTAAAGAATTTTTCCGCAGCAACTACAATTGAAGCTTGGCATGTGGGGTTCTCCTGACTTGACTTGGTTTCCCACATAGTATATCAATTCAGGGTGTGTGTCGAATGTTTCACAAAATTTAGATCACACAATGGGCAGGAGCGATTCTGCTCTTTTCTTTGCCTGTTAAGGGGATGAGGGCTCTCAGATATGTAGCTAAACCTTACCAATTTTGGTGGCCCTCATTTTTAATTTGTCTCTTTTCCGGTAATCAGCATTATAGTCTCGCTTGCAGCTCTTGCAGATGCGCAGTGTTCTAGTCCTATTCCGATACTTCACCTTGTAGAACTCCGTGTAGGGGTGTTCTGTCTGGCAAGTTGTGCAAAAGCGTCTGGCAATTTCTAATTCTCTTTGCAAGCTTGGCCACCTTTTCTGTTTAAAATGTGAGATTCTTTTATCTTCTCTCTATAACAAATCTTGCAAATATTATACCACTCTGGCAACCTGTCTGGGTTGGGTTTACGGTATCGCCGATGGCGTAGGTAATAGTCATCCTGTTCAGTAGGTCTGCCTCATTTTGGACAATAGTTTGGTGTCGCATGCATGTTAATAAACATCCTCTACAATTAATTTGCGGCCTGTTGCTTTCATAAATCTCTTCTCTACTTTATTTGGATAGGTGTTCATCAAGCGAGGGCGACGGCTTAAATCCCTCACTATGGAGTACCCTGCCCCAAAGAAAAACACTATTTTGTTTTCAGAATAGTAGACCACCATTTTCACTAAATCACACAGTATTACACAGCCTATGTTGCCACCTCTGCGTACTATTTTCGGCATTTTCTGCTCCTTCTGAAATACGTGTTGTTGCCACCCATTGTTTATTTCCTCTTCTGTAGCCTGCTGTAGATATAACAAATCAAATAGCAATACCCGATGACGTAGAACAATATGTCTAGGCAGTCTGGGCTATTTACTGGTATTGGCTCTCTCGATAACGTACAGCAGCTTATAGGTTTGCCTATCATAATATGGTCCTTCATCTTGTCAAAAAGTAGACTATTTGAATTTGAATAACATGCGTGGGGGAAATATGCAACACTTGGCCTAATAAAATTTTAAGTGTAATGATTACTTCACTTTTATTCTAACCAGCATCAATACTCGCCTACGGGATGAGTACAGGAAATCCCCTGTCCTTATCTCTTCTAGCTGGGTAAGTCTTGCGCGTAGATGGTGCTTCACATCCTTGTTGGCAATGTAGAAAGCCCCTCTGTTCCTGGTCACTCTGGCCAACCAAACCCAATTCCCTATTGCTCTCTGTATCAGGTACACCTTCCCTGTTCTGAACAAACCCCTGAACTTGAAAAGGTTAATCTCACCTGCCATGTGTGCGCCCTCCTGTTTGTTGTGGAAGCCTTGCTGTGCTATCCTGAATTTGAATTTCGGATACGGCATGGAGAATATTAGCGAATGATTAGTCAAAGCCTAACATCGCTGTGCACAAACAACAACGGCAGGCTTTTTGACGGCCTGTTTCCCACCCCCATGCACATTTTAAAAATACACGTGAGGAAAACATGACTCTAGTTAGTGAAGCAGAATTTAATATTTCGGACTTCATACCCACTCAACGCCAATTGTTGGCAAAAACCAAGCTGCATATGTACGTACCGCCAAACGTTATTGGTGGACTTATGCCGTCCAATATCTCTAAGATTAGAGGGTATCTCTATCCAATTACCGTTCCTGAGATAGAGGAATGGAACTTGAACATTTCCATATTCTGGTTCTGGTTTACCTTGCCCAATGAGCAGGTTTTACGTCTGCATTCTATGCGTGGGGAAGCGACGGACAAGCTGGGCGAGATTCTCCGGGGTGAAGTTCCTGATGCTAAAATGGCAGCCACTCAATTAAAAGCCGCGCAGTTAATCCTCAACCTTAATGATAAACCTAGCGCCAACGTCACCCGCAATACCATGAACATTCAAGGCGGCCCCTCTGATATTCCCAAAAACCTGCAAAAGAAAAGCACCATTGAACTGCAGGAAGAACTTAAAAAATTACGTGCGGAGAACAACGATTTCGACAATTAGCTCAACCCAGGAGAAACACCCATGAGCCATGGTCTACAGATAATTAAAGAGTTTAGGGCTAGTAAGGCTACTGACGCAATTGCGCTGGAAGTCTCCACTACAGAATACTTCAACCTCTCCCAGCCTTCCATGTGGGATACGGTGCATGGAATTTGGTTCTATTTGGAGCTGCAGGCCATTGGTACTGATGCTGTCACAATTCAGCTTCAAGGTGCTGCAGACAAGGAGCAGACAACCTGGACAAATATTGGCGCTGCTTTCTCCCAAGCAGTGGGTGTTGTTGTCGAGAAAAAAGCATTTGAACGTGCACCTCTAGTCAGTGCGGCTGCGGCTGCTTTTACCTCGCTGCCCCCTTTTCTGCGCTTTGAGATAAAGACCCCAGCCAATTCTGTGGTTGCAATTTACAAGATTAACCGTACAGCAAGGGGATTAGCATGAGTATTCTGTTTAATGCTCTGCACAGGCAGAGAGAGAATTTTAGCGTCGTTGCTGGGACTCCTGTATATATTCCTGGCGACCCAGTGTCAGCAAATGATATGGCCTCTCTGGCAGCATGGTTTGAAGTTAGCGTAGCCTCGGCTGGCATTACTGCACTTAATCCAGCCACCGTTACCATTGAATATTCTCCTGATGATGGAGTTACCTGGCCCACCCTTCCTGGCACAATTAATGGTAATATAGATGGAGTTGGCGCTAACTGGAACATTCAAACCTCATCCGCTACTGGTGTTTTCCCACCCTTGATTAGGTTTAAGTTTGAAGCTCCTGTGGGCGAGTCCTATACTGTAAAAAAGATTAGACGTATTCAAATAGAGCCTGGATATGTAGCAGCATTAAGAAGCAGCATATCTACTGTTGCTGGTTTTGGCGCTGTCACTTCCGCTGCTCGTTCTGCTGCAATGTTGGGGTCAATTGACAAAGCTCCTGTCCCAAATGTAACAGGATACCAGTATGTAACCTCGACAGGCTTCACAAAAACTCTCGCTGGTGATGGCCGTGCGATTGACGTAAATATTGCTGCATCCTCTTTTGCTTTCTCCGCTCAGATGCAGATTAACTATGCAGGTACTCCAACTGTCCCAGCATTCTATCCAGCAACCCCTGCAAGTAATAAGCCAATGCCTACAGTGCAAGTAGCTGGGGATGGCTTGGAAGTTGTTACTATGGGTAGTGGTGCTGACTCTGTATTAACTCCACGCGTTACCCTGTCTACACGCCATGAAACTGTGACCACCCCTGTAGCTATTCGAATCGGTGACAGCACTGAATTTACCACTGCCCATGAAAATTATGAACTTAATACTCAGTTTGTTAAGGCCGCTAAGACACTTAGACTCCCTGTATCTGCTAATCTAAATGGCTGGGATTTTACCAACAACACCCGCAAGGAATTACGTACAGATACTAATGGTGATTTACAGACGAAGGTGATGAATTTTCCTACTTCTGTCCTCCAAGGGAATGCGTTAATCCCTGTTGCGTATGATTATATTGGAATGAATTACGCTGGTGCTACTGCAGATGTATACACATATAAAACAGGAGGGGCTGGTGGAGCAACTGTAGCCACCCTAACTGTAAACTATGTTGACCTAACAAAAGCTGTAATTACCTCTGTAGTGAGGACATAAAATGACAAATCCAACTAAACAAAAGTTCAACCCTGTTAGTGGCAACTTCGATTTAATAACTGATACAGACGCAGAAGGCTTGACTTTCAACGCCCCTATTATCAGTAATGTTGTTCCTGTGGCACCATCTACTGGGCAAATGTGGTTCAACTCTGGACTCAATGTAAAAGTCCCCGGTGGCACGCTACAGGTTGGCGAAGAAATGTATATGTATGTAATTAACAAGACTGGTGTTGCTCTTGCTGATGGTAAATTCATATACACATCAGGGGTTGACTCTGGCTATCCTAAAGCAATTCTCGCTCAAGCAAACACATTAATTGCTCATAATACGCTAGCTATGACTACAAATATTATTGGCATTGACGCTGTATCTAATGTGACCACAATGGGGCTTGTACATGATTTGGATACCACGGTGGACAGCGATGGTAACGCGCTTGCGGCTGGAGATATGCTTTATCTGTCTGCACTTACTCCAGGCGGATTCACAAAAATAGAGCCTTACGCCCCTAATTATTCTATAAAAGTTGGTAGTGTTATTATTGTTGACGCAACTGTTGGTGAGATTTTAGTTGACATAGAAATTAATAATGCGCGCGACCAAGCACTAATAACCAAAGACCCAACAGGATTTGACACGCCTGAATTAATGACAGTTACCTACGACCCTGTAGCGAGAACAGTAACGCTTGGCGGAACATTTATTGCATACTGGCGTGGAGCTGTTGTCACTCAGGTTGTTACTGGACATGTTTCTGCTGCACATGATGATGTCCCTGGTTCTGTGTTCTATTACTATTTCAATGGTACAAGTGTAGTCTGGACTGAGAATGTTGCTTGGTCTTTTGATGTAATGATGATAGCAATTGTCCAATATGGTGCAACAGATAAATTTGCAATAAGAGAATGCCATGGGCTAATGGACTGGCGTTCACATCAAGAATTTCACAGAGTAATTGGTACATATCGCAGTTCTGGCGGCGCATTAAGTGCTTACACATTAACTAGCACATCCGCACCTGATAGACGCCCTGACGTTGCTTCTACCACTGTTTATGATGAAGACCTGCCAACAGTTAATGCAGCACTTACAACTAAACTATATACTAAATTGTATCTGACTGGCACTACAGCTAGCCCGGTCGCAACTTTTACTGTAGAGACTGCTGAAATAATACCAGTAAGTGGAGCTATCCCTTATTATAACCAATTGACTGGTGGAAATTGGCAACAAACACTTATGGCTGATAATCAATATCAAGCTATGTGGCTAATCGCAGTTCCAGTGACACTAGGCACTGTTAGTCAACAATACAGATATTTATGGATGCAAGGGCAAAGCGTAAGCACAACATTAACTACAATACAATCCTTGACTCCTGCTGATTTAGTTCTTGGTAACTTATCTTCTCTTTCGCCTGAATATGTCTTTATCACTAAATTGATTCTAAGATATGACTCTAACGGCCCTGCGACTTGGCAAATTATTTCCGTCACTAATTTACTCGGAAACAGGTTTATTCAATCCGCTGCTGCTGCTGGTGTTTATTTATCCGCTGTAGAGCATGACGATACTCTTTCTGGTGATGGTTCAGCAACGACCCCATTGTCAGTCGTATACTCTCCTACTGTCATTGTCCCTATAACTTCAGCAGGCGCTGTTGATTTAACTCTGTACAAAAATGCTGTTTATGTTTGTAGTAATGCTGCGGATATTATTCTTGACTTATCAACGGTAGCGGGTGGATTGAATGCCAACAGTTATTATGTATTCAAGAACATCAATCCAGTTGGCGGTTTCAAGGTTACATTAAATCCAAATGGTTCAGAAACAATAAATGGCTCCACAACATCATGGGATCTATGGCCACAGGACTCAATAACTTTAATTGTTTATGGCAATGCATTGCTGGTAATATAAGGAGATAACATGACATATAAAAGAGACCCTAAAGTGGTTCTTGGAGACACCGATTACGCCGCAGCTTCTGGAAATCCTGGAGACATAGCAAAGCTTGGTATTGGTGCAACAAGCTCATTTTACCAAACAATAGCAGGTATCCCTGCGTGGAGAACCACAGTCCAAGCTACAGCTGCTCTTGCTGTTGCAACTCAGACGTTGAAAGGCTTACTAGACTTCTCGCTATTTAACAGGTTAAGCACAGAGATAATTAACTATGTAACTAACCCAAACTTCCAAGCTGATACCGCCACCATTGCTTGTGCAAACTGGACTGCTACAAATGCTACACAAATATGCAGCTCCTCTGGACTCATAATAAGTAACAGGTCTATGCGTGTTTCACCTTCTGCTACTTTAACGGGTACAGTAGATGGTGATTTAACCGCTTTTGATAGTTGGGTTCTTATTGGTGGTACTAGTAAAACTTTATCTGTAACATTCTCATCATATGGGGATACTGATTATTTATATAATTAAATGTCATTTGTCATTTGGAACTCTACTGATTCAGTT